>ENA-ORCR01000180-ORCR01000180.1-marine-metagenome-genome-assembly--contig:-NODE-180-length-61273-cov-30.155549_pt1 | contig 61273 bp, 60 predicted proteins | sample MGYA00237782_ERZ508514 | MGnify/ENA primary metagenome ERZ508514 (study PRJEB26185, sample SAMN06268960) | marine metagenome | isolation source: Eden Landing Ponds, San Francisco, CA, USA | place...
GGGGGGGGGGGGGGGGGGGGGGGGGGGGAGCCGGCGGTTTCGCTCGCTTTCGGGGGTCCGGAAGTAGCTAAAGAGGAGCCCGGCGGCGAGCAGGACGAACGGCGTCCCCATCATGTGGGCGTGCAGGTCGCCGTTGAGCCACGCGAACAGCGGGAACTCGTTTATCGTCCCGTCGATGACGCGGCTGGCCGACCAGTAGGAAAACCCCCCCGGTCCCTCCCTGGCGAGAGCGGAGAGTCCCTCGACGCCCTGTCCATCGAGATCGACACCGGCCGCCTTGGCCAGCGTCACCTTGAGGCCGTCCGGCAGCGGCCAGATGAGGAGTCGGCTGAGGGTCCAGAGGTTGCTCGCGAACCCGACGAAGAACGCGCCGAACGCGCCGGCCCGGACCCGGTCGACACCACGACTCGCTGCGACAGCGCCGGCGAGGCCGTACGCGGCCGTCACGAGCATCGCGTAGAAGCCCGAGAGCGCGAGGTTGTAGGCGTACCGTGGGGCCGTGCCCGTGATCCGGGTCAACACGCCCGCGAGCAGGTGGCCCCCGTAGTAGTACTGCACGGGCTGGCCGGCGAACCACATGTCCTCCGGCGGAAGTCGGTCGGCCCGCAGCACGGAGTTGAGCAGGCCGAAGTCGAGGAACTTCTCGCCGCCAGCGGGGTGGACGGCCGGGTCGACCGCACGGATAGCGACGAGGAACAGGAACGCGAGCGTGAAGACGACTGCCGTCTCGCCGTAGCGTCGGCGGTCGATCTCGACGCCCCGGTAGACGGCGACGCCGGCGGCCGCGGCGAGGACTGCGAGCCCCACCCAGACGCCGACTGTCAGTGACAGGTGGCCGACGAGATACACGACGAGCCAGAGGACGGCGAGCGCGACGGGGAGGGCGAACGCGGCACCCCTGTCGGCGAGGCGGGGGAACAGCACTGCGGCCAGTGGCATCCCGACCAGGGTGAAGGCGAGATAGGCCACCAGCCACCAGAGGACGAGGCCGTATTCCATCGTGCGGGATACCGAATCGCGAGCCTATACGTCTTTTGGACACCGTGAACGGCCGCCACGAGCGTCGCCTGTACGAGAGTGAGCGGTGGTGTTCGCGGACCCCGCTGCAGGTTCGGTTCGTACGGACGGGTCGACGCGGGCGGGAGTCGAACAGTTTTTACTCGGCGCCGCGAACGCTTGGGCAATGAGTCGGTCGGTCGGTATCGTGGTCCCCGCCTTCCGTCCGGACGTCGACCGCCTCGCCGCCTACGTCCACGACCTTCGGGCAGAACTCGCGCCGGAGACGGTCCGAATCGAGGTCGACGACCCCTCGGACGCCACAGCGACGGCCCTCGCCGACCTCCCGGTGACGGTCAACGCCTCCCCCTACCGCCGTGGCAAGGGCGCGGCCGTCACCGCCGGGTTCGAGGCCCTCGATACCGACGTCCTGGCCTTCGCCGACGCCGACGGGAGCACCCCTGCGAGTGAACTCGCCCGCGTCGTCGACGCCGTCGGTGCATCGGACGCCGTCGGCGAGGCGGACGCAGTCGGCGGGGCGGACTTGGCCGTGGGGTCCCGGCGCCACCCCGACGCGACCATCACGAGCCACCAGACGTTCGCCCGGCGCTTTCTCGGCGACGGCTTCGCCTGGCTCGCCCGTCGATTGCTCGACGCGGACCTCTACGACTACCAGTGTGGCGCGAAGGCACTGACCCGGGAGGCCTGGGAGGCCGTTCGCGTCCACCTCTACGAGCCCGGGTTCGCCTGGGACGTCGAACTCGTCGCGATGGCGGGCGCGCTCGAACTCGACGTCGAGGAGGTGCCGATCACCTGGGAGGACATGCCGCGGTCGACCGTCTCGCCGGTACGGACGTCGCTTCGACTCGCCCGGGCGCTGTTCGTCGCGCGCCACCGGGCGAAACAGATACGCAACAGTCGGGTCCACAACGCCATCGCCGCGACGCGCGAGGACCCCACCGCACTCGTCGAGAAATGAGCGACCGGTCCGAACTCATCGGTGAGCGTGTCGGTTCGCTCCTGTCGGGAATCCGATTCGGCAAGTTCGTCTCCGTCGGCGTCGTCGGTGCGCTGTGTGACACGGCGGTACTGGTGACGCTGGAGCAGGTCGTCGGCGCACCGCCCGAACTGGCCTGGCTCGTCGGCGTCGAGACGGCGATTATCGTGATGTTCCTCGTCAACGAGAACTGGACGTTCGCAGCCCACGGCGAGGACGACCGCGCGTCCTTTCTCGACCGACTCAAGCGCTCACACGTCGTCCGCGCCGCCGGCGTCGCGACCCAGTTCGTCGTCTTCGTGACCGTCTACCGCCTGTTGTTTCGCGACCTCGTACTCGGCGATATCGGACTGTGGGCGTCGTTGACCGGCGGGTTCGGCGTCCCGCTCGCCGGACTGGACCTGTGGTTGCTCCTCGCGAAGGGGCTCGGCGTCGGCGTCGGCATGGTCGTCAACTACGTCTTCGAGAGTCTGTTCACCTGGCAGGTCCACCAGTGACAGGAATTGACGGACGTCGTCCGGATCACAACCCTTAATGGGTGCACCGAGTTACGATGTGGTAGCGGGATGGGATAGCCAGGAGATTCCGGCGGGCTCATAACCCGCAGACCGGTAGTTCAAATCTACCTCCCGCTACTTCTCGCGAACTCACCGACAAGCGGCGTGTTTAATCACGCCGCGTCCGTGAGCGAATCGTCGCGACTTCCCGCTACTCGCCGCCGAAATCGTTTCTACGACCAATTCCTCGGCGACTTTCGCGAAATATAGTCACCGTCACAGTGAGACTCTGTCCCGGTGGACCGGGGACGGCCCGATCTATCCCTCTCACACCTCTGGCACGGAAACATCCAGTTCCCCGACGTCGAGTTCGTCGGCGGCGGCGACGGCGTTGGCGACCGCGCGTCCCTGGGTCTCGCTCAGTCGGTCGTGGGCAGCGGCAGGTGAACGCCACTCGAAGTCGGTGTGCTCGTTCGAGAGCGAGACCGACCGGTCGTCGGTACGACAGCGGTAGTAGACGGCAAAGCGGCCGTCGTCGGCGTCGTTGAGCCAGGAGACGGCGTGGACGGGCTGGCCGAGGTCGGGGTCGATCCCGGTCTCCTCGACGATCTCTCGACGAACGCCGTCGCGTGCGTCCTCGTCGCGGTCGAGGCGACCGCCGGGGAGTTCCCACCCACCGTCGGTCCGCCGGCGGACGACCAGCACGTCGTCGTTCGGCGCGAAGACCACCCCACGCTGAGACACCGTCGCCCGGAGCGGGCGCTCTGTCATACCCCGGTGGTCACGCCAGACCGACATGAATGTAGGGGGCGACGGGAGGACCGCGACCGCGGGCGGGAGTCCTTTGTATCAGTAGCTCTCAGGGAGGGACGTGGACCGAGTCGAGGTCAGCACGGTCGTCTACCTGCCGCCCGAAGAGGTCTACGAGTTCCTCGTCGACTTCCCGGGGTACGCCGACTACTCGAAGTACCTCGAACGAGTGAAAAGCGACGGCGACGGTTCGCCGGGTACTCGCTACGCCCTCCGGTTTTCCTGGTGGAAGGTCACCTACACCGCCCACACCAGAGTCACGGACGCCGACCCGCCCAACCGCATCGACTGGGAGGTCATCAAGGACATGAACGCCCACGGACACTGGCTCGTCGAGGAAGAACCGGAACTCGCGCCCGAGGACGCCGAGACTGCCTGTCGGGTCACCCTTCGCGTCGAGTTCGAACCCGGGTCGGTGAAGGTCGGCAACATCGGCCTCCCGTCGTTCGTCTCGCTGTCCTGGCTCGTCGAGAAGGTCAAACCGCTCATCCAGGAGGAGGCCGAACGCGTCGTCGAGCGCATCGTCGCCGACATCGAGGGGGAGTCACGCTCCGTGGAGTTGACCGTCCACGCGAAACCCGACTCGGTCTGAATCACTCGTACGCGACGTCTTGCTCGCACGCGACGTCTTACTCGTACGCGGCGTCGAAGAAGGCGACTTCGAGCCCGACCGTCCGCTCGAACAGGCGAGCGACGCGACGCTGTCGACGGGGTGAGAGCGCCGGACCGACCGCGTCGAGTTGCCCCCGGAGCCAGTCGACGAACTCCCGGAAGGCGGGGACCACGTGGAGGTCGATCCACTCGTCGAGATAGAAGCGGGCGGGGCGCTCTCCCTCGGCGGCGCGGGTCGCCCACGTCAGGTAGACCCACTCGGCCGGGACGAACACCGCGAGCGACTCGGCGTAACCGCCCTCCTGACTCGCCCGCCGGAGCAGGTCGTCGAACTCGCGGGCGACGGGCGACTGGGGCGGCCCGCCTCGCTCTGCCTCCGGAACGTCGAGGGCGTCGAACGACCGTTCGAAGTAATCGGTCTCGTCGGTGCCGACCGTGGTCAGAAACTCCGCGAAACGGACGCGCTCGTCGACGCCCGGGGCCTGTGCCCCGACGTAGGAGATCGTGCTCGTCAGCGTCTCGACGAACCGGTAGTCCGCGACGAGATACCGACGGAAGACGTCGTCGTCGACGGTGTCGGCCCCCAGTTCCTCCGTGAAGCGATGTTCGGTCGCCGCGGTCCAGTCCGGTTCGGACCGCTCGCGGAGCCACCCGGTGAACCGGTCGTGGTCGCTGTCGGCGAACGAATTTCCATCAGTCATACCGGCCACTCCTCCTGGCGCCAGGCGGCGTCCCAGAACATGTACTCGTACCGCGAGGAGGTGAGAAACAGGTCGCGGTAGCGCTCGCGGTCGGCGGGGGTCGACTCCGCGGCGACCTCGTCCATCAGGTCCCTGCACCACTCGGCGAGCTCCGTGAACTCCTCGCTGGAGTACATCTCGATCCAGTCGGCGTACTGTTCGTGGTCCGGGGTCCCGCGCTCGGCGAGACGCTTGCCAGTCACGTTGAACCCCCACATGCAGGGCAGGAGCGCGGCCACGAGGTCGCCGAACGAACCCTCGGCGGCCACGCGGACGAGAAAGTCCGTGTACGCCCGCGTCGTCGGCGAGGGGTCGGTCGCTTCGAGATCCGCTTCGGAGATGCCGAACTCCGCCGCGTAGGAACGGTGAAGGTCCATCTCCGTGTTGATGGTCTCGTCGAGCAACTCCGCGAAGGTGCCCATCCGATCCAGGTCGGGCGCCGAGGCGGCACCCAGCGCGAACGTCCGACTGTACTCCACGAGGTAGACGTAGTCCTGGCGCACCCAGTAACGGAACGGCTCCTCGTCCAGCGTCCCGTCGCCCAGCCGCTGGACCATCGGGTGATCCAGCGTCGCGTCCCACACCGGCTCGGCCGTCTCGCGTAATTCGTCGGTGAAACTCATGACCGACAGTCCCGTCGCCGAACCCAAGTATTCTTTGGTTGTACAACCAGATAGTAGGGCCCACAGTCCCGCGACCGTATCGTCCCCGAGTCACCGCGCTGTCACCGGCGTGTTGTCGCGTAGACGTGTCGGCCGTGGATTGTTGCATCCGACAGACTTAATCGTTAGATCGGTCTAATTCTCCCCGAACGTGAACTCGGATGGGGTCACGAAGGGAGCGTGCAGGTGGTCAGTCGGGAGGATTCCGGACAGCAGCGGCGATGCGTCGGGAATCACGGCTGTCGACGACGGGGTGACCGTCGCGTGAGCGAGTTCCTGGCCGTCGTCGTCACGGCGCTCGTCGCCCAGCTCCTCGTGTTACCGGGCGAGAAAGTCCAGTTCATCATCGCGGGGCTGTCGACGCGCTACCGACCGTGGATAGTCGTGAGTGCAGCCGGTCTCGCGTTCGCTGGCTGGACCGCCCTGGAGATCTGGCTCGGCGAGGCGCTTCGGGGTGCCTTCCCGGAAGTGTATCTCGACGTCTTCTCGGGCGCGCTCTTTCTCGCGTTCGGGGTCTTGCTCCTCCGGTCGATGCCCGACGGACCGTCGTTGCAGTCGCCCGTGGAGACGGACGGCGGCGTCTCGCTGACCGAACGGATCCCGGTCCCCTACGCCGACCGGTTTCCCGATAGTCTCCGGAGCTTCGCGTCCATCTTCGCGATGATGGCCGCCGGCGAGTTCGGCGACAAGACCCAGCTGGTGACGATCGGTCTCGCGGTCGAGTACGGCGCACATCCGGGTATCTGGGTCGGCGAGATGCTCGCGATCATCCCGGTGAGTATCGCCAACGCCTACTTCTTCCACACCTTCTCCGAGAGTTTCGACGCCCGGAAGGCCCACCTCGTCGGAGCGTCGATCTTCTTCTTCTTCGGGTTCGACACGTTCCTCGCCGTCCTGACCGACGTGTCGGTCTGGGAGACGGTCGTGAACGCGCTCGCGTCGGCGCTCCAGTCCGTCGTCGGCTCGGTGGCGCTCCTCGCGCCAGCGCTCGCGCCCGTCTGACCGGACGGGAGTGGACTGCCCAGGTCTGAATGTCACAGAGGGTGAGTCTCGACAGAGCGCCAGCGACGTCCGCCCGGCAGTCTCACTCGTTGACTTCTTCGAGGTACTTGCTGACGACGACGCGGCCTTTCGGGGTGAGCCGGGGGCCGCCCTCGCCGTCGACGACGAGGCCGTCGCTCCGCAACTCGTCGAGGACCATCGTCACCTGGCTGGCGTCGGCGTCGAGGACGGCCGCGAGCGAGACGCCCGGACCCGACGAGTAGATAGCGACGAGCGTCTCGATCTCGGTCTCGGAGACGGAGACGTCCTCCAGGTCGGCGAGGAGGTCGCTGTACTCCAGGCGGAGGTATCGTCCGAGGATCGACATCTTGCGGGGTGACTGGGTCCCCGCCAGCGTCGTCACCGAGCGACCGTTGGGGGTGTGTCTGACCGCGAGCACCGACTGGGACGTGCCGTCGATCTCCCGCGAGAGTCGGTCGAAGTCGCTCACCGTCGCCAGGTCGACGTCGACGGCGTCGTCCGCGCGGGTGAATCGAACTGCCTGTGGCTGCAGGAAGAGTTTCGACGGCGCGAACGACTCGCCGGTCACTCGCCCGCCGACACGGGCGGGGTGTTTGACGCTCATCTCCGTCCCGTTGAGCACCGCCTTGAACAGGACGGTGGTGAACTTCTCGATCTTGTCGTTGTCGGCCTCGACCGCGGCGACCAGTCGCTTGCCGTCGCGCTCGAACGCCACCGTCACGGTGGAACTGAAAAACTCCCCGAGCCCGTCGGGGACGTTCCCGACCGCGATGTCGAAGATCGACGTGAGCGGGATCGTCACTTTCCCGCCGTCTGCAGCCAGCACCAGCCGTCGCTCCGAGAGGATGATCCGACCCCTGACCGGTTCCTGACGGCCGGACACCTCCGAGTTGAACGAGCCCACGAAGTCCGCGACGACTGATTCCGACATCCGGGTCTCGGCGCTACCTTTCGAGGCACAAATATTGAAGCTTCCGTGCCAGTATCAATGGAGAGAACGGCGTTCACAGGGGAGTCCGAGTCGAACGCCCGCACCGTTCGAGTTCGAAGAGTCGGGCGGGTCACGTCATCAGCCACACCCGCGGCGAACGCCTCACGGTCGAAACGAGTACGTGACTCGTCTGTCGCCGTCACGAACGGTTGTCCTGGCCCGACAACTGTTTTGCCGGCCCCGGTCGAACGGTACGCAAGCAGATGGCTCGTACGACGATCCCGGACCTGGCAGAGAAGTACGCCGACGGCGTACCGCTGACGATGTTGACCGCCTACGACGCTCAGATCGCCCGACAGGTCGACCGCGCGGGCGTCGACATGATCCTCGTCGGCGACAGCGCCGGTGACAACCACCTCGGCTACGACGACACCCTCCCCGTCACGCTCGACGAAGCCCTCTCCAACACGGGGGCCGTCGTCCGTGGCACCGAGGAGGCCTTCGTCGTCGCCGACATGCCCTTCCTCTCCTACGGCACCTCGATCGCCGAGTCCGTCGAGAACGCCGGTCGATTTCTCAAAGAAGAGGGCGCCGACGCCGTCAAACTGGAGACCGCACCCTACGGCGAGACGACCATCGAGATCGCCGACCGACTCACGGAACTCGGCATCCCGGTCCAGGGCCACGTCGGCCTCACTCCCCAGCGAACGGGCCAGATCGGCGGGTCCTACGTCCAGGGCCGCGATACGGACACCTCCACGACCGAGGACGCGCTCGTCGAGACCGCCAGGCGACTCGAGGAAGCGGGGGCGTTCTCGGTCGTTCTCGAGACCGTCAGCGAACCCGTCGCGAAACAGGTCACCGAAGCGATCGATATCCCGACCATCGGCATCGGGTCGGGTCGCTACGTCGACGGCCAGGTGCTCGTGATCTCGGACGTCCTCGGCCTGGGTGCCGAACCCTACAGTCTCTCGAAACAGTACGCCGACCTCGACTCGGAGATACACTCGGCGGTCGAGCAGTACGTCGCGGAGGTCCAGTCGGGCGAGTTCCCCACCGCAGAGAACGCGTTCGACCCGATCGACGAGGACGAATAGGGCCCGAAAGAGAGCACCGGCTCCGTCGTGTGCTAGTCTGAAAGAGCGAATTACCGCCAATCGCTACAGACGACGGGCGGACGGAGTCGTTACTTGCGGACGAGGTTCGACGCGCGCGGTCCCTTCGGGGACGATTCGATGTCGAACTCGACTTCCTGGCCCTCTTCGAGGTCGGGGCCGCCGACGTCCTCCATGTGGAAGAAGACGTCCTCGTCGTCGTCTACAGCGTCGTCGTCAGTCGAAATGAAACCGTAACCGCCAGTGTCGTTGAAGAAATCAACCTTACCGTTTGCCATTGCAAACAACTGTAGACAGCGTCCGGGGATAACACTTCCGAGAGTCGCGGTACCACGGCCCCTGTCACTCGCGGTGCCACGGCCTCCGTCAGTCGCGGTGCCACGACCCCTGTCACTCGCGGTGCCACGGCCCCCGTCAGTCGCGGTACCACGGTTCTCGCTGTATTACGCGTCTTGAGCAGTCGCTCGGGAGACCAGTGCGTTGGGATTCCAGCGGGCAGTTCGGTTTCGGAGGCAGCTATTTCCGGTGTGCTCACGAGACGTAGTATGCATCGCTATGAAACCGTGCCACGGCTGCCAGACGGTCATCGACGAGTATCTCCTGGACAAACAACTCGAACCCCTGCGCGACCTCACGGCCGACGACTTCAACATCTGCGCGGATTGTGCGACCATCGTCGCGGATGCGTGCATCGAGTGTGGCGGCGCGGTGTACGTTCCCCGGAGTGAATCCATCGTCCCTGACTACTGCCCGGCGTGTCGGTCCGACATCATCGACCGCACCGGCCACGACCCCGGCTGGACGCGTGGGCACGTGTCCACCTGAACGGTTCCCCCCTCGAACAACGGGCGGTCCCCCTTCTCGAACGAAATTCAGGGGGTAACGACGTCCAGACTCTCGACTGTTTCGAAGTCACTGACGTCGTTCGTAACCACAGCCTCGTTGAGCTGGAGCGCCGTCGCGGCGACGACTGCGTCGGCCGGACCGAGTTCGGGCAACGTGTCACTCGCGATGTGCTGGCCCTCGATCACCCCCGCTCGTCGTGCGATCTGGTCGGTCAGCGGGACGACCGGTTTGTTCTCGAGGAGTGACTCGAATTTCCGTGCGTTCTTCGCGCTCTCCGACCCGAGTCCGACAGCGACGTACAGTTCCTGAACCACTATCGTCGGCACGCGTAGCGGAACGTCACGAGCCTCCAGTTCCCGTGCTGTCTCCTCCGCATCCGGATCGTCCCCGTCGAGAGCGACCAGAAAACCGGTATCCAGAATCATTCCTCGACGTCGAGGCCCATCCGCTCCAGTCGGTCTCTGGTTTCCTGCCTGCTCTGTTCGTCACGCTCCGCGAGGACTTCCCGGTGACGTTCGGGGTCGACCACGGGTTCCTCGGCTGCGAAATCGAGGAGCGTGTAGCCGCTCGTGAGTCGACTGATAGCGTCCGAGAACGTCTCGTCCTCACGCTTTTTGCTCTTGATCCGCTCGTAGACGTCCTCGTCGAGTCGAACCATCTTCGTCCCCATGTGTAAACGCTGTTTACGAACGGTGAAAAACCTTCGTCCGACGGGGGTCGAGGGGAGCGGGACGCTCCTGGGCCCGTTCGAACTCCCCTGTCCACTGTTCTGATTATCGCTTTCGCCGCCGCCCGAAGTCCCAGAACGACGCCCGCCAGACGAACTTCGCGGCTTTCGTGGCCGGGAACGGCCCGTATCCGAGCAGTTTCGCGGCGAGACCGACGGTCAGCGTCCCGACGAACGCCAGGGCGCCGGCCCCAGCCGCCAGCACGGCCGGATTCGTCACGCCGTGCATCCAGTAGGACGTCGAGGAAAAGACGAGGACGGCAGCGACGACTGTCGGAACGAGCGCATCGACCAGACTCAGTACGGCGATCCCGAGTGCGCGACCTGGTTTCATGGGGGCAACAGAGAGAAGAGGAACACCGGGAGACGATGGGCAGTCCGTCGTCGTCGGTTAGTCGTCCGCGGAGGCCGCGTCGGCTCCGCCCTCGGCGGCGAGTGCGTCGTCCTCGATGCTCGGCGGGTACTTCCCGCGGTCGAGTACGAGGTCCGACTGCGGGCGCGCCATGCAGGTCAGTGCGTAGTCCTCGGCCTCTTCGTCGGTCAGCCCGCGCGCCGCCGGCTGGGTCACCTCGCCCTCGACGATCTCGGCCGAACACGCCAGACACATCCCCACCCGACAGGAGAACTCCTGGGCGATGCCCTCCTCGATACAGCGAGAGAGCACCGTCTCCGTGTCCGAGACCGTGATGGTCTCCCCCGTCCGCACGAACTCGACGGTGTAGTCGGTCATGGCTCCCGATTCGACACTCTCCGCCTAAACTCTTTATGCCCGGACGCGAGCGAAGGAGCGCCAGTGGAAAACGCGACACACGGGTGCGGACCGTTGGTAAAGAGTTTTTTCCGTGGGGGTTTGACGACAGACCATGACTACGCGCGAGTACGACGTCGTCGTGGTAGGGGCGGGGACAGCGGGGTGTTACGCCGCGGCGACGGTCGCGAACGCGGGCTACGACGTGGCCATCCTCGAACGCAAGTCCGAGGACGAGGGCGGTCACATCGCCTGCGGCGACGCTCTCAAGGGGGCGGGCTCGTTCCCGGACGCGATCCCCCGCTCGCGGATCGAATCCGCGATCACCAATACGGACGTCGACCACGGCCGCTTCGAGATCCCCCAGGAGAACACCGTCCTGGAGATCCCGGTCCCCGGCGAACTGGCCGTCGTCGACCGCTGGGAGTACGGCCGCAAGGTCATCGAGGGTGCCGACGCGGCCGGTGCCGAACTCCACTACGACACCGTGGTCAAGGACGTCATCCAGACAGAGAGCGGCCGCGTCACCGGCGTCCGGACCGTCGCGTCGGGCGACCCCGTCGACTACGAGGCGGGAATGGTCGTCGACGCCGCGGGCGCGCTGTCGATTCTCCAGGACAAGGCCGACTTCGGGGACGCCACGTTCGACACGAACGTCACCTACCAGCAGTTCTGCTCGGCGTATCGCGAGATCGTCCACGTCGACGAACCCGTCGAGTGGTCCGACGCCCTCGTCTTCAAACCCACCTCGCGGGCGGCGGGCTACCTGTGGTATTTCCCGCGCACCGAGACGGAGATCAACGCGGGCCTGGGCTTCCAGATGACCGAAGAGCCGATGCAACTGGTCGACGACCTCAAGCGGGACCTGCGCGACCGTCCCGAGTTCGAGGGTGCCACCGTCGAGGACAAACTCGGCGCGGCTCTCCCCACCCGGCGACCGTACGACTCGGCGGTCGCGCCGGGGTTCGTCGCCGCGGGCGACGCCGCGGGACACGTCAACCCGACGACGGGCGGCGGCATCGGTGGCGCGGCCAGGGCGGGCACCTTCGCCGGACAGCAGGCCGTCGAGGCCCTGGACGAGGGCGACGTGAGCGAGGCCCAGCTCTGGGAGTACAACGCCAGCGTGATGGACACCTTCGGCGCGCGCTTCGCGACGCTCGACGTCTACAACATCTTCACGACCGCCTACGACGTCGACGACCTCATGGGGATGCTCGCGGCCCTGCCGGCGGAGAACATCGCCGAGGGCCTCTACAGCGGCGAGACGAACATCGGCCTCTGGCTGAAGCTCAAGACCGCCGTGAAGGCCATCGGCCACTTCGGCACCATCTACGACCTCTACGAGACGAAACAACTCGCCGAGCGCGTCCTCGACCACTACGAGGACTACCCCGACGACCCGGCGGGCTTCGAGCGCTGGCAGTCCAGCCGCGACGACCTCATGGACGAGGTGTACGCGACCACCGGTGCCGACCCCAAGTACTGACTCGCACAGTTTCACTCTCCTGTTGGCTCCCAGCGTTTTGCTCCCCAGCGGACTCACACCGGTTTGCTCCGACCCGTCGTCGAACCGTGTGCAACGTAGTCCCCTGTCACACCGTGCCGCTCGAAGACCTGTCTCTCCGCAAGTAAACAGGTTTAACTGTATCAAAACCGCATATTACAGGTAACGGGCGCGTGGGTGTTCGGGCCGGCGACACGGACTGTGGGACCGTGTCGTACCCGGTGAGTGGCCGTCGCTATCCGCCCGTGGGAGGGTGAAACACATGTTCGACAAGCGGGAGGACAGAGGCGTATCGGAGGTCATCGGGGTGGTACTGATGGTCTCGATCACGGTGTTGTTAGCCGCTACTGCGGCGAGTATGTTCCTCGGGTTTCAGACGGAACTCGGCGACGGCGGGCCGACAATAGCGATGAGTCACGATTTCGGGATCGAGGACGGCAGTCACGTCCTCGAAGTGAGTCACACCGGTGGCGACACGATAAATCCGGAGAACGTCCGCGTCAACGTCAGGAACGCCGAGTGTGTCGGCAGCAGTCTCCGGAGTACGCGCTTTACGCCGCGGGGACTGGGCTCGACCGACGAAAAACTGTCCGCGTCGTCGATGCTCGTCCTCTCGGACCACACGGTCTGTCACAGCGGTGGCGACCTCGACCTCTCGCGGGCCGCCGTCTCGGTGGTCTGGATGAGCCCCGACGGCGAGACCAGCGAGACGCTGTGGCAGTGGCATGGTCCGCGAGCGTGACACTCCCCGTTCGCAGCCGACACCGACGTCCGCTCACGACTGTGACAACTCCCGAATAGCTCCGGCGAGTACTGTCACGCCGATATCCAGTGACGCCTCGTCGACGTCGAACGTCGCCGTGTGGTGGCCGCCGGGGTGGTCGGTGCCGATCCCGACGTAGGCCGCCTTTCCGCCACCGTCTTGCACCTGCTGCATCAGGTACGTCGCGTCCTCGCTCCCGCCCAGGTCGTCGCGCGGCAGGACCGAGTCGACACCCTCGACGCCGCCCGCCACTCTCTCGACCACGTCCACGATTTCGTCGTCGCTCTCGCCGCCAGGGGCCTCCCCGAGCGTCTCGACGTCGACCTCACAGTCGTGCATCCGTGCCGCGCTGTCGAGTATCCGGTCGGCGTGTTGCCGGGTGTACTCCATGAGTTCCGTCGTCTCGCCGCGGACTTCACCCTCGATGGTCGTCGATTCGGGGACGATGTTCGTTGCCGTTCCGCCCTCGACGCGACCGACGTTGACCCGCGTCGCGCCGTCCTCGTGGCGGGGGATCCCGTAGAGGTTCCCGACGGCGGTCGCCATCGCCTGGACGGCGTTGCGCCCCTCGTTGGGGTGGCCCCCGGCGTGTGCGGGCTCGCCCGTGAACTCGGCTTCGAACTGTGCCACCGCGAGGAAGCCCTCGATGCCGGCCACGACCTCGCCGGTCGGGTGGTCGAGTCCGACGTGGACGGCCAGCAGGTAGTCGACGTCGTCGAGGTGACCGCTCTCGGCCATCGGCTTCCCGCCGCTGATGGTCTCCTCGGCGGGCTGGAAGAAGACCTTCAGTGTCCCCGCAAAGTCCGGGTCGTCGTCGAGCGTCTCGAGGACGCCCAGACCGAACGTCACGTGGGCGTCGTGGCCACAGGCGTGCATCGCCCCCGTCTCGGAGCGAAAGCCCTCGCGGGCGGGGTGGTGGTCGTCGCCGGTCGCCTCCGCCCGGGGTAGCCCGTCGATGTCGACGCGGAGTCCGACAGTCGGGCCCTCGCCGCGTTCGAGGACGGCCACCGCGCCGGTGTAGCCGCCGGCCATCGCGTCGAGTAAGTCCTCGCGGGCGCCGGCCTCGCGGGCGCGGTCGAGCCACTCGTCGAGTTCCGCCCCGTCCGGGACGCCGATGCGTTCGTCTACGGCGAGTGCGTCACGGCCGACGTACACGTCGAGGTCGGCGTCCATGCCCTCCAGTTCCTCGACGATCCGGGCGGTGGTCCAGAACTCCCGCCAGGCGGGTTCGGGGTGGCGGTGGAACTCCCGACGCAGGGAGACCAGTCGGTCGTGACTCGGAGTCGCCAGTTCGTGTCTCGGGGTGGTCATACCCGCAGTACGAGAGCGTGGTCCTATAGGATATCGGCTCTCGACCGCGGTCGTCGGGCGCCGGTTGCGACGCTCGGGGGACCGGCCGTGACGTTCGGTGCCCCCACCGGCCACGCTCAGTTGTTGCCCTGGCCGAGCTGGTTGCGCTGTTCGATCTCGGCTTCGACGTGGATGCGCGACGGGTAGTCGTCGCCGGCCACGTCGCGGGCGAACTCGTCGTGGCCGACGATCTCGACCGTACGCTCGTAGACGGTGTAGCGCCAGTCCTCGAATCGGGAACCGTCGACCGAGAGGACGGCGGACTGCGGGACGCTCGTGTCCGTCGGCGGTTGCGGGTGCGGGCCCTTCAGTTCGACGCCCTTGCGCTCTGCGCGAGTCTTCAGGCCGTCGACGACGTCGTCGAGCAACTGTCGGTCCCCGCTCGCGAATTCGAGAGTCGTGACGAAGGGCATACCACACCCTCGACGGTCGGGCGCATAAGCCATGCGTTCCGGCCCGGTCGCGAGCCCACCGGCCAGGGTGACCACCCGACGACATCCCCACCGGGACGATCGCCCGTGACTTTATTCCGCGGGCGGGCCCTCCGATATTCTCTTAAGTAGGGGTCGTCTACGTACTGGCAATGCTAGAGGCCACGAGCGCGGGAGCCATCCTCTTTCGCGATACGCGTGGCCGGCGGGAGTACCTGCTGCTCAAGAGTCGCCCGGGCGACTGGGAGTTCCCGAAAGGGGGCGTCGAGGGCGACGAGGAGTTGCAGCAGACCGCCATCCGCGAAGTGAAAGAGGAGGCCGGGATCGGCGATTTCCGGCTCATCGATGGCTTCCGCGAAGACTACGACTACGTCTTCGAGGCGAACGGCGAGACGATCCACAAGACCGTCCACCTGTTCATCGCCAGGTCCTTCGAGGCGTCGGCCGAACTGTCCCACGAACACCGCGACCTCCAGTGGCGCGACTACGAACAGGCTATCAACACTGTCACCCAGGACGGCCCCCGCGAGATACTCGAGGAGGCCCACGAGTTCATCGACGAACGTCAGTCCGACGAGGAGACGTAGCGTCGCGACGGAACGCCAGCCGACGCGGTCGCGAGGGCGTTTCGGCACCGTTACCGGCAGGTTTAACAGATACCGTGTAGCGGTCATACGTATGTCAGTTGGCAGCCAGACCGTCGGACAGCAGTCGAACGCCGGCTTTCTCGCCACCTACGGGAAAGCGATCGTGGTCATATTCCTCGCGCTGGTCGTCTTTCACCTCCCGATCATCGGCCTCATCAATCTCGTACCGGTGTTCAAGGAGGTGGTGCTCGGGGCGGCCGTAGTCGCGGGGCTGACGTCTATCGCGGACACGAAAGCGGGGATCAAATACGCGCTCGTCAGCGGGATGGTCGCAGCGGTGCTGTTCAACGCCCTGTACATCCCCGGGCAGTTCCTCCTCGGGGGTGTACTCGGGGCGGCCAGTATGCCCGAGTCGGCGGCCAGCGGAGCCGCGGTCAGCAGTCTGATGTCGGGGTTCGGCGCGCTGTTGAACCTCGTCGGCGTCGTCATCTTCTCGCCTATCGGCTACACGGTCGGGGGCGCTCTCGGGACACTCGTCAACCAGTAACGAGCGTCGACTCCACCAACGGGCGACCGTCGAGCGGTTCGCCCCGCGAGGAAGTCCGGTCCGCTCGTATTTTCACGATGAAAGGCGACTCGATATCTCGTCTGACGGATAGTTCGCGAAGGGCCGAGTCGAGCAGTTTCGATTGCGCAGTACCTGGCGTAGGCGCGTTCTAGAGGGTTGCTATCAGCCTATTCGCGCATCCGATGGAGTCGCGTACCCAAATCGGACCCGGAAGGGTCCCAAGTATTATATTGGTACGCATTCATGCGATTACTGTCGATATGACGGTCGAACACAACGCGGTGGACGGTCGACAGGGAGAACCGAGTAGCGAGGTACACGCATGAGCGCGGGGAACGAAGAGGCCAGCGAGGTCCTCGCGGCGGTCCTCTCCTTTCTGATCGTCGGACTCGGACACGTGGTGATCAACGGACAGACCAAGCGCGGGGCTATCTGGTTTCTCGGTGCAGTGGCGATCGGGTTCGTCATGGGGATCATCGCCGTCGTGACGCTCGGACTGGGGCTCATCCTGTTCATCTTCCTGCCGCTGATCCCCATCGGGTCGGCGATCGACGCGTACCTCCAGGCCCAGAAGATAAACGCCGGCGAGATCGTCGTCTGACGACCGGGGCCCTTCAGACGGACGCCGTCGTTTTCTTTGGAGTCACTCACCGACTGTGTCGGGACCGAACGCAGGAGTCACAGCCACCCGAGACCGGACGACGTGGCTTCCCGTCACCGGGAAGCGGTGTCCTGGTCGCTCGTACTGAGCCGCTCGAATCCGGAATACGGGTCCGTTCGCCTCTCGCCGCCTCGAACGCTTCAGTTACCGCGAACCTGGTCGACCTTCCCCGTCACGTTGTCGACGACCTTGGACCCGCGGTAGGCGTCGATCGCGGCGACGACGTGGATCGCGAACTCGACGACTCCCAGCAGGAGTCCGATCCCTAACTGGACGATGAAGCCGAGCCCCAGCGTGATGATGCTGAACAGTGTCCCGACGAGGAAGAAGCCGACCCCCCAGGCGACGACGAGCCAGATCACCCAGACGACGAAGATAATCACGCCGCGGTCGGTGTCACCGTTGACCATGTTCCCGATACCGGGGAGGATAAACGAGACGATCGCCGCCAGCAGCGACTCCTCGTCCGTCCCGGTTTGCCGGTTGGCCGTCCTCTCGGATCCCTGATCGGTCCCGGCCGCGCCAGTTGTCGGTTCGTTCCCGGCCGCACCGGTCGTCGGTTCGTTCCCGGTCGTGCCGGTCGTCGGTTCGGTCCCCGATTCGACGGTCGCTTCGACCTCTCCGCCGCCAGTCGCCGGTTGGTCACTCGTCCCCTCCGGTTCCCAGCCGATGTCGTCCCCGTCCTGCCCGTCCGTTTCGGTGGCGCTCTGGTCGCTCGTCCCGGACGGCACGCTCGGCCCGTCGTCGGCTGTCCCCTCGTCCGCCGAACTCGACGGGACTGTCGGTCCGCTGTCGGGGCTTCCGTCCCCCTCGGAATCGGACGGTACCGACGGCCCGCTGTCGGCCGGTTCGTCTCCCGACGTGTCCGTCGGTACCGTGGGGCCATCGTCAGCCGGTCCGCCCTCCCCCGAATCCGACGGGACTGTCGGTCCGTCGTCCGCCGGTTCTTCGCCGGCGTCCCCGCCCGCTGGTTCGTCACCGAGTTGCCCTTTGACGCGTCCCGCCAGGTCAGACCCGAGAACGTCGGCCAGTTCGTCCTGGCTCGCGCTACGTACGTCGGCGACCGTCTCGAAGCCGGCGTCACGTAGCTTGTCGGCCCGAGCCGGGCCGATACCGTCGAGGTCGGTCAGGTTCTCGGGGTCCCGACCACCGTCGGTCCGCCGGATCCGGTCGTCCCCGCCGCTTCGTCCGTCTTCTGACATACCCCATAGACTACCGGCGACTCTCATCAAACTGTTGGTGGTTCGAGGGCTGTGTGCCCCTCGGCGCCGGGGGAGCCGGCGCGTTTTTGTCCACTGCCGGGCAATCGGAGTGCGTGACCCCCGAGACCGAGTTCCACTTCGAACTGCGGGTCTGCCAGTGGGCCGAGCGACACTGGCCACCCGGTGGCGACCGGACGGGCGGAACCGGACGCGAAAGCCGCGGGGAAGACGGTGACGGGGGCGAGTCCACGCACCTCGTCGCCCGCCAGATCGGCACCGGTCGCCGGCGCTGGGACACGGTCGTCGTCGAGTGTGACCCCGACGGTCTCGCCCGCCGTGCACATTTTGGCGCCGCGGAACTCGACTCGGACCTGTTACACGTCGTCCGCAACGCTCCCGCCGAGTGGGGGTGGTACCGGGACGCGCTCCCCGACCCCGGATATCCCTGGCAGTACGTCCGCGAGGCGGTCCACCGCGCGGCCGACCGCGGGCTCGTCGAGCGGCGCAAACGGGGCAACCGCGTCGAACTCCGCCGGAAGTGGCCCTATCCCGACTGGGTCCGGCGGGTCGTCGCCGTCGAGAACAAGCCGGACCTCGACGCGAGCGCCGCCCGGCAACTCCAGCCACAGGTCGAACACGACGTCGCGATGTCGCTGGCCGACGAGGTGTGGGTCGCCACCGCCGCCACCGGCGATTCGGTCGAACCCGCGCTCCTCGAAGACCTCCCCGTCGAGGCCGGCATCCTGACCGTCGACGACGAGGGCGCCTCGGTCGCCTGGCACCCGACGACGCTGGCCGTCGACTACCCCGGGACGCGCATCACCGAGCGACCGGACGGGGGCGATCACGACGCCTCCGCCGTTCGCTTCGAGTACGCCGACCCCGACTGGAAGCGGGACAAGCGCCTCGAACTCGCCGAACGGGCCTACGGCCGCGGCTGGCGCTCCTATCTCGATACGATGCGACCGGACTGCCGGCACTTCGAACTCGCCGCCGAGTCGACGGGCGTCTATCCATACTGTGGGGCCAAAGAGTGCTCGCAGACGGCGGGGGAGTGTTCCGGGTCATGTCCGGATTTCGAGCCGGAGCCACCGGTCTGGCGAACTCGCGGGCCGCCTATCGAGGGGGGACCCGGTGCGGCCATCAAGCGCCTGCTCGAACGGCAACGCGAGCGCCAGCGACCGGGGCTGTGAGAGCAGCGACAGTGGGGAGAATCAGCAGGGAGTCGGCTCAGCTTTCGGCTTCGATGGTCTCGACGTTCACCTGGTCGCGCGCGACGGCGAGCCGGTAAGTCGGGACGGTCTTCTGGACGCGCTCGACGACGCCTTTCTCCACCAGCGACCGCAGCGCGGACCGCACCGCGTCCACCTCGGGGTCTTCGCCCGCCTCCCGCAACGCGTGAAGCGTCGCGACGACGCTGTTTGGCTCTTCTTCGGCGTCCGGGAGGATCGAGATGACGCGTTCCTGAAACGCCGTGACCGTCACGCTCGTCTCCTCGACGTCGTCACCGCCGACGAGCGAGACGGCCTCGGGTGTCGCGCGGATGAGGCTGTCCTCGTCGCGGTAGTAGTAGTCTTTCAGTTCGGATTCGAGGTACTGGTGGACCTCGCTGCCGCTCTCCAGTTCCCACTGGGCCTGTAACTCCCCGTTCTTGGTCGGTTGCAACGCGACGACGTCCGCGAGTCGCTCGCGGGCCTCTGCCGAGAGGGTCACGTTTCCCGGTAGGGCCACCGCAGTATAAGCGCGTTCTGGACTCGACTCGCGGAGTAGAGGGTTGCGTAACTGTTACAGAAATCGGGATGGTTTCGTAGCAACCAGTCTGAAATAGTAGTATGCTGGTGCCGCAGCCGTTATATTTATACATAACTAATACATAGTTCGAACAATGGGTGACGTAACACTCGACACTGGCGACGAAGACCTATTCCTCATTCGCGGTGAGGAAACCATCGAAAAAGAGGCGAAACCCCAAGGGAACGGTGCTCACGTTATCGTCCCGAAAGACTGGATTGGCGCACGAGTCAAAATCACGAGAGTCTCCGACCCAAGCCTAGACGCGGAATAACCGATACAACTCACTGAACAGTTCCATATCCCAGACGAATACCACGAGGCGTGCGACCGCCTCACCACGCTCGTCCAGCAACACATCCAACGCCTGCTCGAAGAAGAGTACTGGAGCGACAACCATCTCAACGCCATCACTGACCACTCTGGGCAGACCTACACGTACATCCGAGACGATGACTACGACGCCTTCGAGGACGTTGAGGAGTACGTCTACAGTCGGTTCAAGCGGTGTGTCTACCACCGCGTCACCCACATTCTCGACGCCCACACCGACGAATACCACGCCTTCCAATTCGTCCTCGACACCGTCCAAGAACGAAAAATCCGGGACATTGGCTGGCATCGACTCCGCACACGGTTGTTTGACGAGGACTCACCGTACATCGAGTGGCGCGTCCTCGAAAACGTCGTTGAACAACTCAACACGTTTTACGACCAGCATGGATGCTTCCCCGGGATGTACACGGAACTCATCGGGACCCCAGAACCCAACGGCACCCTTCTCTACGCACCGGACACAGGCGACTACCACATCCACGACCTCACTATCGAGGACGGTGGCGTGATGGTCGTACTGAACGCGCCGAACTCACTCTCGCCGGACAGCTATCACGACTGGACAGACCACGAAATACGGTTCCCTACCCACTCACGGTTCGTCGAGATGGTCGAAACTGGGGATGTGAAAGCGCCCACGCTCCACGCATCCGAACACGGGTACACCCTTGGCGTACCAGTGGACGTGCCCGAACAGGACGCAGAGACGGTTGCCGACCGCATGTTGGCGGTCGATCTCGGCGTGAAAAAACAGGCCACTGCGGTCGTTCTCGACGCTGGTGAGAACGGTCACCACAAGCAGGTCGCACCACCGGAGTTCATCGACCACCCGGCGAAAGACAAACTCTTCCGCGTGAAAGCCAACGCCGAGAGAATCAACGACCGGCTGGCAGCATTCCGGCGACAGGCTAAGGCACACACTGAACGGTTCGCACACCTGCTCGGGGAGTACCGGCAAACACGTCGGAAAGAACGGCGGTTGCGCGAGCAAATCCAACACGACGTAGCGAACCAGTTGGTGTGGCTGGCGTTGGAATACGGCTGTGACACCATCGTGTTCGAGTCGCTCGGCCAGATCGACTCGTCGGACGCGAGTGGTGCGGTCGCGTGGTCGATTTCCTCGTGGGCACGGGGCGATCTGCTTGATGTCGTGGCGTACAAAGCCGAGTTGGTCGGGATCGACTTCGAAACGGTGAATCCGTGGGGAACAAGCCGGTATTGTCCTCGGTGTGGTGAGAAAGGGCGGACGGTGAAAGCACCAGATGACCACACTGAACAACGGCACGGCGGGCACTTTCACTGTCCCGAGTGTGGGTACGAGTGTGACCGTGACGTGGTTGGTGCGGTCAACGTCGGGCGAAAGCACCTCGACGGCTCCAAGATGGAGGAGGCGAACCCTGCCGCCTATACGGAGGCAGGGAACCACGCCAGTTTTCCATCACCGCGAGGTGCCCGTTCTGCTGGCGTTCAGTCCGCGACCGACGAACAGGACGAGGCGAGCGGTCGTCAGACCCAGCTGTCCCAGTACCGTGTTCCGTCACTCACCGTGAAACGGAGCGGGACAGACACGGGAGGACTGCATCAAAATTACGGTAGTAACACGGGCCTGCGGCGGCCCAGCGGTAGTGTAACAATGCATGTTCTCGCCAGTGCTACCGGTTCTACCCGGATACTACCAAATACTACTGAAAATTAGAACGGTGATATGGATACGGCTACTGGAGTCGACTCGACCGCAGTCACGATCGTGAGATGGAAGCCCTCGGGTGCTCGCGAGTCGCTTCGTTCCCCGCTCGCGTTTAGAGGCGCGTGGCGCCTCGCAGCTCGCGGTCGACTGAGCGGGATATTCTCGCTCGGATACCCGCACCGCGCCGCACTCGCGAGAATAGTACCCCGTTCAGTCGACCACAGGCCTTCGGCCCGCGAGCCCGTCTCGCCCTTCCAGTCCGCCAGGATGAAATATGTTGAATCGGCTACTGAACGTTTCACGTCGAGACAGCCTGTACAACGTGATATTCCCTGGTGGACTGAAAGGGCGAGGGCCGGTCGTGCAGAGCGAAGCGAGGTGAGTCGCCTCAGCGACCTCTATCCGTGCGGGCGGTGCGGAGAGCGCGGATATGTCGCTGAGCGACCGCGAGCGGCCCGAGGGCTTTCAACGCACAACTTCAAGTGCGGTGCTGTCCCCGAAGAGTGGACCTTCAACGGTAGTTCATCCCGAAACAGACGGTAAAGTCACAGCTGGTCGACTCACAGCGTTTCGAGCGTCTCGGCGACGTCGTCCCAGTGACTGCCCTGCCAGAAGTGCTGGCCACACTCGCGACAGCGCCAGACCGTCTCCTCGTGGGGGTCGGGCGCGTAGTCGGGCGTCGGCTCCGTCCGGTCGACCCGTTCGAGGAGGCCGTTACAGGCGCTACACCGGGCCGGCTCGTCGGTGAGCGCCAGTTCGAAGCCCGCCTCGCGGAGTTCGCGCAACTGGTCGCGGACGTCTCGTTCGGTGAGCAACACCGCCCGTTCGGCGCGTTCCGCGAGGTCCCGGTCGCGGGTCAGCACGAGTCGGTCCTCGGTGTGGGCGAGCGCGAGCAGTGCCTCCTCGGACTCGATGCCCCGCGACGTCGTGTAGGTGGCGTCGTACCCGCACATCCGCAGGTACGTCGCCAGTTTCCCGAGCATGTCGTCGACCAGCAACGCCGTCTCCTCGGGCCTGTGCGTCCGTGTCTCATCCTCACCAGCGTTCTCGTCGCCCGTCATTTCCTCGTCGGTATTCTCGGAACCTGTCACTTCGTCGCCGGTAGGTTCGGCACCTGTCGCGTCGTCAGATGTCATGTGGTAAACTCCCGGATACCGTCCGCGTCGCGCGTGTTCAGGACGTCTGTCGTCTCCGCCCAGCCCCGCCAGGCCGTGTGGACACCGTAGCGAACGAGGTCGTAGCGCGGCGGGCTGTGGGCGTCGGTGTTGACCGAGATCGTCGCGCCTGCCTCGACGGCCGTCTTGACCGCGCTCCCGCCCAGGTCGAGCCGGTGCGGGTTGGCGTTGACTTCCAGTGCCGTGTCGTGTTCGGCCGCGACCGTCGCGAGGCGGTCGACGTTGAGGTCCATCCCGGCGCGCTGGTTGAGATACCGTCCCGTCGGATGACCGACGACGTCGACGTGTGGATGCTGGGCGGCAGCCACGAGCCGGTCAGTCCCGTCGCCGTCGAGACCGGCGTGTGGTGAGGCGACCACCACGTCCAACTCGGCGAGCACGTCGTCGGCGACCGACACCGACCCGTCGGCGCCGATGTTCGCCTCGACACCGGTGAACACGTCGATCTCGCCGGCCACCTCGTCTGCGACGGCTCGAACTTCGTCGACCTGCTCGCGTAACTCCTCGTCGGAGACGCCGACGCCGCCGACCATGCCCGGACCCGTTGCGTGGTCGCTGATCGCGACGTAATCGTGACCGAACGCCGCGGCGCCCTCGACCATCTCGCGGACCGTGTTCGACCCGTCCGACCAGTCGGTGTGGACGTGCAGGTCACCCCGGATCTCGTCGGTCGTCACGAGGTCCGGGAGCTCACCCTCCGCTGCGGCCTCGATCTCCCCCCAGTTCTCCCGGAGTTCGGGGGGCATCCACGGCAGGTCCAGCGCCGCGTACATCCCCTCCTCGGTCTCGCCCGCGACCCGGACGCCAGTCCGCTGGTCGGCGTCGGGATCTGCCACGTCGGAGACGTCGAACGTGCCGTACTCGTTCATCTTCAGGTCGCGCGCGATGGCGCGGTTCCGGAGCGCGACGTTGTGGTCCTTGCTCCCGGTGAAATACTGGAGGGCGGCACCGAACTCCCCGGGGACGACCACGCGCAGGTCGACGCGGACGCCCCCGGACCGGACGCTCGCTTTCGTGTCGCCGGCCTCGATGACCGAGTCGGCCTCGGGCCAGTCCGTGAAGGCCTCGACGACCGCCTCGCCGTCGTCGCTCCCGACGAGGACGTCCACGTCGCCGATGGTCTCCTTCCAGCGCCGGAGCGACCCCGCCAGGTCGACCCGCTCGACCGCCGACTGGTCGTCGAGATACGCGAGGACTTCCTCACCCCGGGGACGCGCGTCCCCCAGCAGTTCCCGCTCGGCGGCCTCCCGGGCGAATTCGAGGTTCTCCAGGATGTTCTGCTCGGTCTTGGCGCCGAAGCCCGACACGTCCTGGATCTCACCGTTCTCGGCGGCCGCGGCGAGGTCCTCGAGGGTCCGGACGCCCAGCGCCTCGTAGAGCGTCCCGACGGTCTTGGGGCCGACGCCCTCGACGCGGGTCAGCGCGTCCATGTCGACCGGGAGGTCCTCGCGCAACTCTTCGAGTTCCTCGATTTCCCCGGTCTCGAAATACTCGACGACCTTCGAGGCGATGGCGTCGCCGACTCCCTCGATCTTCTGGACGGATTCCTCCCCGTCGGCGGCGAGATCCTCGACGGCGCCCGAGTACTCGCGGATGTTCTCGGCCGCCCGGCGGTAGGTCCGGGGTTTGTACTCGACGTCCTGGGCTTCCAGCAGGTCCGCGAACTCCTCCAGCAGAGTCGCGATTTCGTCGTTGCGGCTCACAGTTGCCTCCAGTGAGAGGTCAAGCTCGTCTCCAGGTGGTTCACAGTTGCCCCCGGTTACGACCTGTGCCGTGACTGTCGCTCTCGCGGCCGAGTGCCTTCTTGAGGAAGTTCATCCAGCGCTGTTTGTCGGCCTGCTCCTGGGCTTCGATCTCGGCTTCGAGGTTCGTGGGGCCGAGACTCTCCAGGGCGTTGAGCGCGCGGTCGATGCCGATGACCGCCCTGGCGAGTTCCTCACCTTCCTCGCGGGAGATGTCGTCGTCCTCGATGCGCTGTTTGCGCTGGAGGCGCTCGCGCCGGAGGTTCTTCTTGGCCTGCTCGACGCGCTCGCGCTCGCCGGACGGGATCGTGTCCCGGCGTTTGATCTCGACGACGAACTCGCGCAGGTCGACCGGTTCCCCCTGGACGTCGATGCGGTCCGGGATGTCCGCACCGACGGTCGCCCCGTCGCGCTCGATGCGCTCCAGGAGTTGCTTGCGCTCGTATGGTTTCACACCCGACCCTCGCACGCGAACCGTGAAAAAGGACACGCGCTTTGCCGGACCGAAACAGACACGCACTTCGCCGGCCCGGTCGACGAGGGGGTCCCACCGACATCCGGTCGTTCGGTAGGCGGACGCCGATCGTCGGGGGGTCGGAATCGAAGGGTAGCCCATATATGGGAGGGTCCCCTACAGGAACACAAGACCGTCGCCAGCGGGCGGCTGGCACTCCCCCAACTATGAGCCGCGTATACCGACTCCACTCGACACTCGAACTGCCTCTGGAGGACGTGTACGACTTCTTCGAAGACCCGGAACTCCCGGAGAGTATCGAAGACGTCGACATCACACGTCGCAACAACACGCTCATCATCAGCGCGGTCTCGACCGACGAGAGCATCAGCAAGTACACGCCGACGGCCCAGCTGAAAGCGAGCGTCACGGAGAACCGCGTCTACGAGGAGATCGAGGAGGAAGAAGAGGACGACGGCCCCCTGGGCACGCCCAACACCGGCGGCGGCCCGCAGTGGGGCGCCTTCGAGGAAGAGGAGGAAGAACCCCCCTCGGAACTCGTCGAGTACGCCTGTTTCAAGGGCGACCGCGAGACCGTTCTCCAGAACAGCGAGCTCCAGTACGCCATGTTCGAGGTGCTCTGTGAGATCGCACTCATCGCCGAGAAGGGAACGCTCACCGCGATCACGGCCATGGACGGCAACCTCGACGCGGTCCGCATCGTCGACGGCGAACGCCTGCCCGCCTCGATCAACGTCGTCGAGGACCCCCGCGAGAACGAGGAGGGCGACGGCGTCGACTGGCGCGACAACGAGTTCATCAGCTGATTTCCCCCTCCACGCGGTCACGCACGCCGACCAGAGCGACGGCTCGCAACGCCGGTTTCGAACAGTGGCCGGCCTCCCCGTCAGTTCGCGGGCGACCCGCCGAGCGCGTTGGGCCCGCCGACCCACTCGATGACGTCGGGCGTGATGTAGACCTCGATCGCCGCGGCGACGACGATCATGACGATCATGATCACCGAGAGTACCGCGAGTTCGACCGCCTCCGCGCGCGTGATAGGTTTCTCGTCGTAGGCCATCAGGTACCGTGCGATCCGGTGGGGGACCCGCAGACCGATCGAGGCGGCCATGAAAAACGCCGAGAGTTCGATGACGCCGTGGGGGAGCAACGCGGCGAGGACGACCGCCCACGAGGCCTCCTGGATGACGATCCCGACGACCGCACCGACGAGCAGGCCGTTGACGAACAGGCCAAAGAGCGTGAGGAGGCTCCCGGTGATCGCTCCCAGCCCCATCAACAGCAGCGCGCGGAGGTTGTTGAACATGATCGACGGGAACGTGAACTCGACGTCGGCCAGCGGTCCGTCACCGGGAACTACCTGGGCCAGTTCCTCGATCGGGAGCGCGCCGAAGACGGCGTAGCCGCCGAAGGCCGTCCCGAAGAACACGGCCAGCGCGGCGACCAGGTGCCACCGGAACCACCGCGTGAATTGCAGGTCGCTGTACACTGAACCGGACGCCGACCCCCAGGAGTCTCCGGGGTCCGCGTCCGCCTCCGAATCCGATTCCGTCTCTGCGGGGACACTCATCGTCCACCCGTTGAACCCCCTCCCACATGGGCCCATCGGCCGAGTGGCATTACAGATCAGAGTACGGTGAGAACGATCCACAGCGAACGCCTCTCTGACACGCTCCCGGAGACAGGCTTCGAGCAGTCGGTCACTCGACCGAGACGACTTCCACCTCGAACTCGAGCGTCTCGCCGGCGAGTTCGTGGTTGAAATCGACTGTGACGTCCTCGTCGTCGACTGCGACGACCTCTCCGGGGAGCCCCTGTTCGGTCTGGATCTCCAGTCCGACGTCGGGTTCGCGGCCGATCATCCCCGAGAACTCCTCGACGTCGTAGTCGATCACCCGGTCCTCGGTGTGTTCGCCGTAGCCGTCCTCCGGTGAGATGGTGACCGTCTCCTCGTCGCCCGCTTCCAGGCCCAGCAGGCCGTCTTCCAGGCCCTCGATGATCTCGCCCGCGCCGATCTCGACCGTGAGCGGTTCGTACTCGCGGTCCGGGTGGTGGTCGAGGTCGTTCTCGGTCGCGACCGACTCCCGGGAGGTATCGAAGACGGTGCCGTCGTCCAGTCTGCCGACGTACTCGATGCTGACCGTGTCGCCCGTCGCGATTGCCATGTCCTGTCCTGCAGTGGCCCACGGATAAGAGTGTGGACGAAGCTGGCATCGGACGGTTCTCAGTCGTTGCTTTCGGGCGCGAGCGAGTTGGAACGGTTGTTCACTCTTCGTTGCATATGGCTCGCTTCGCTCGCCATGAGAGGTGGCCTGCGCCGGCCACGTTCGGCCCGCGAGCGGGCTCGCGGCCCTCGTAGTCGGTTGTCGAAATATCTACGATACCGAGCGAGTGCGTCGCTGAGACCGCCAGGTCTCAGCAGAGCACGAGCGACGCGGCCGGCACCAACCACTGCTGTCCGACGAACGCAACGCTCGCCCCGCGAGCGTTAAGTGAGTCGCCTCAACTTCTCACGCACTCAGACGTTCGTCCGGTACAGCGAGCCGTCCTCGTCGTAGCGCGCCTCGAAGATGCGGTCGAACTGCTCGTCGGAGATGGAGACGTCGATCGCGTCGAGGTTCTCGTCGAGCTGGTCGACCGTACGAGCCCCGACGATGGGGACACAGTCGAAGTCGGGCTGGTCCATCAGCCACCGGAGCGCGACCTGCGCTGGCGTGGCGTCTACCTCGTCGGCCACCTCCCGCACCGCGTCGAGGACGTGCCAGCCGCGCTCGGAGACGTACCAGTCCTCGAACATCTCGTCGAGTTCCGCGCGGGTGCCCTCCGGGGCGTCCAGGTCGTAGGTGCCGTCGCCGACGCGCTCGTACTTGCCCGTCAGGAACCCGCCCGCCAGCGGCGAGTACGGACAGACCGCGAGGTCCTGGTCGGCACAGACGTCCAGGTACTCCGCGACGTCCTCGTAGTAGGCCGCGTGAAAGAGTGGTTGGGTGACGGTGAACGCCTCGTAGTTGTTTACGTCGGCTTGCCAGAGTCCCTTGGTGAGCTTCCAGGCGTCACAGGTGGAGATGCCGACGTGGTGGACTTTCCCCTCGCTGACGAGGTCGTCGACAGTCCGGAGCGTGCGCTCGATCGGCGTCTCGTCGTCGAAGCGGTGCAGGTAGAGGATATCGAGGTAGTCGGTACCCAGGCGGTCGAGCGAACCCTCCACTTCGGCGCGGACGTTCTTGCGCGAGAGGTTCTCCTGGAAGCGCGAGACCGTCGACCAGAAACACTTCGAGGCGATCACGAAGTTCTCGCGGTCACGGTCTTCGAGCCAGTCGCCGATCCATCGTTCTGAGTCCCCGCCGCCGTAGCCGTTGGCGGTGTCGATGAAGTTCCCGCCGCGGTCGGCGTAGGCGTCGAGCAGTTCGTGGGCATCCTCGCGACCCGTCTCGACGACGCCGCCGCTCTCCTTGCCGAACCGCCAGGTGCCGAGACAGACCGGCGAGACTTCTAGCCCCGTGGAACCGAGTCGTCTGTACTCCATACCTGGACCTGGGGACGAGTGACAAAGTCGTTGGCGAATCGGAGAGCCGAAGGGTTTTGTCGGTCGCCGAACACTGTCAGGTGCGATGGACCGGGTGCTCCGCAATCTCTGGGTGACGACCGGCTTCCCCGACGACGTTTCGGCCGACCTGCCGGCCGACGTCGAGTGGGTCTTCGTGTTCGACTCGGACGTCGCCGAACCGGAGAAGGAGGCGACACCGGCGGGCGCGGCGGCCGAAGTGAACTGGGCCGGCGAGGCCGACGTCCGGGACTACGACACGTTCGCGACGCTCGCAGACGAAGTCCTCTACAGTCTCAAGGGCGGCCACACCGCTCTCGTCGTCCGCCGGGCAGACGCCGCGCTCACTGTCGCGGTGCTCGGCAAACGAAACAACATCTCACATCCACAGGCCGTCGACGTTCTGCTCGAAGAACACGACCCGGAGCCCGACCGGCCGGACGAGACGCTGAACGGTCACATCCGCCAGTACGTCAACGAGTGACCGGCGCCGACCTACTCGACACCAGCACCGGTCGGTGCGTCGGGAAGTTCGACCGGTTCAGCGTCGAGACCGAGTTCGTCGAGTGCCGCTTCGAGGTGTTCGGCCTCGGCGAACTCGGCGCCGTCGCTCACGCGGTGGCGCTGCGTGGCCGCGAGCACCTCGCCGCGGCGCTCGTCGGGGATGTCGTACTTGTCGGTGGCGAGTTCGATGGTGAGGCCGTTGTGGTCGCGCGTGTAGAGGGAGTGGAAGATACCCCGGTCGAACTCGTTGTAGCCGAAGCCGTCGTGTTCCAGCGCCTCCTTGACCGTTTCGAAGCGCTCGGGGTCGATGCTAAAGGCGAGGTGGTGGACAGACCCCACCTGGTGGCGCAGCGGCGAGTTGTTGGACTGGCGGTCGTCGGTGACGAAGAAGGTCACGATGCGGCCGTCGCCGCTGTCGAAGAAGAGGTGCGTCGAGTTCGGGTCGTCGAGGTTGGGTTGGCGGAGCACCAGCGGCATCCCCAGCAGGTCTCTGTAGAACTCGATCGTGTCTTCCTCGTTGCTCCCGATGAGCGTGACGTGGTCGGTCCCGGTCGTGTGGAAGGGACTATCGGGCAACTCCGCTGTGACTGGCGCCTCGGTGGAATCGTCCGACATGCCACCGGATTGGTGGTCCAGACACAAAGCTCTCCGCCCGTCGGGGACAGCGACAGACCCGTCCCCGTCTGTGCATGGGTCGGGACCGGATCCGGATCCGTCGGGTCATTCATGCCAGTCCGGCACCTACGTAGTGGTATGAGCGACCAGCAGTCGATACCCGAGACGGACGCGGAGTGGCGCGAGCGACTCACCGACGACGAGTACCACATCCTCCGCGAGGCGGGCACCGAACCCCGGAACACCTCTGACCTGCTCCACGTCGACGAGGGCGGCACCTTCAGATGCGCCGGCTGTGGCCAGGTCCTGTTCGAATCGGACACGAAGTTCGACTCCGGTACCGGGTGGCCGAGTTTCTTCGAGCCCGCCGAGGAAGACGCCGTCGACACCCGACCCGACGACGGCTTGCTCGGAACCCGGACCGAAGTCCTCTGTGCCAACTTCGGTGGCCACCTCGGCCACGTCTTCGAGGACGGCCCGAAACCCACGGGACTGCGCTACTGTATCAACGGGCTCGCGCTCGACTTCGAGTCCGGGGAGTGAGTCGCGTGAGGACCGCGCGGAGGGGTGACGCGTGAGGACTGCGGGACGGAGGCTCTCGCCGTGACGGACCCGGACGACATCCGGGCGTTCGACACTGCTGCACCCACTCGGGAGGACACGGAGACAGCGACGTTCGCGCTGGGCTGTTTCTGGGGGCCGGACGTCACCTTCGGCGCCGTCGAGGGCGTCGTCCGCACCCGGGTGGGCTACGCCGGCGGCACCCACGAGAATCCGACCTACCACGACCTGGGGGACCACAGCGAGGCGATCCAGGTCGACTACGACCCCGCAGTCGTCTCGTTCGCCTCCCTCGTCGACGTCGCCGTCGCGAACCACGACCCCCGCCGGCAGCCACGGAAACGCCAGTACCAGTCCGTTCTCTTCTTCGAATCCGGGTCCGGATCCGAATCCGAGCGCGAGGGCGAGGTCGACGGTGGCGGCGAGAGCACTCCCGAGAAAGAGACTATCGAGGCACGACTGGCCGAGATCCCGGTGACCGTCGAGACGCGGGTCGAACCGCTCGACGGGTTCCTCCTCGCGGAGGACTACCACCAGAAGTACAACCTCCGGAGCGACCGCGCGCTCCTGAGCGCCTTCGAGGCGGCGGACTACGACGACGCAGCGATCCGCGATTCCCCGGCGGCAGCGAAGCTCAACGCCGCCGTCGCGGGGAAAGACGTGCCCGATATCGCTCGCGTCGAGCAGTAGTTCGGGCGCCGGGAGTGGGATGGATTCTCGCCGTCAGGCCAGCGAGAGCGCGATCCGTTCCCCGGTGTCGAGACCGTTCCGGAGCGCGGCGTGGAGACGGCCCTCGCCAGCGACCCAGTCACCGAGGACGTAGCAGCCCTCCTCGGCGGCGGCGTCGACCGCGCCGGCTCGCACCCTCTCCTCCGGGAGCGCGTAGCGCCAGCCCTGGTGGTCGGTCCAGTCGGGCTCTGTGAGTCGGTCGTCGCCGACGAGGTCGGCCGTCAGCCCGGCGAGTTCGGCGACGTTCTCCTCGGCCGGGTCGTCGTAATGCTCGACCGACCACTCGTGGTTGGCCTGGACGAGCAGCAGCGACTCGCCGTCCGGGACGTGGCCGTCCTTGCACTCCTCGCGTGCGACCCAGCCGACCTCGTGGTCCTTGTCGGTGTTGACCAGCGCGTAGTACGGCCGGTCGAGTTCGAAGGGGTAGTGCAGGAGTGCGGTCCAGATGGTTCGGTACTCCACGTCACGGGCGGCGGATTCGAGGTCCGCCCGGGCCTGCGTGTCCCAGTCGGCCCCGGCCGTCGCGAGCAACTCGGCCGTCTGGGGGGCCGGCGGGTTCAACAGGAGGACGTCGAAGGGGCCCCACGTCTCGCCGTCGGCGTCGGTGAGGCGCCACTGTGCGCTTTCGTCCGCCGCCCCGCGGTCGCTGTCGTCGCGGCCCACGCTCTCGACGCGGGTCCGCCGGTGGACCGTCGCGTCCGTCTCCGCGAACAGGCGCTTTGCGACCTGCGTCAGGCCCGCCCGGTAGGTCCACTTGTGTTCGTCGGCGTCCCGTCCCTCCGAGACCGTACCCCCGGCGTCGAACGTGTAGATCGGGTCGGTCACGTCGACGAGTCCGTCGCTGGGGAGACTCTCGGTCAGTAGTTCGACGACCCGTTCGTCGTCCGATTTCACGTAGTTCGCCCCGTAGTCGTAGGTCACCTCGCCCCGGCGGCGGGTCGCCGCGCGTCCGCAGACGCCGCCCGATTTCTCCAGTACCGTTATCTCGACGTTCGGGACCGTCTCGTCCAGGACGTACGTCGCCGCGGCGGCGGCCGCGCCCGCTCCGACGATGCCGATACTCGTCATGTGACAGTCGTTCGGACTGGAGCGACAAAACGAACCAGATCGACAGTCGGCAGGAGTTCTGGTCTGCGATACGTTCGGACACGAACCGTTCGACGTGCCAGGTACCGATCCGGGACCGAAACGATTTCTCCCGGTCGGTCAGCATCCGAGACTGTCGCCTGGTCCGTGTCTGCGTGTCTGTCGAGAGAATCCGGTGTTTTTTGCCCAGATATCGGACGGGTTTTCAATCGTCGGGAATCCACAGTTCGGTTTTACGAACGCTCGTCGGACTCTCTACGATGGCACACGGTCAGACCGGCTCGAAGACCCGTATCGCATCGTCGATCGACGATCTGATCGGGGAGACACCGCTGCTCCGACTCGATTCGTTCGCCGACAACCTTCTGGGCAAGGTCGAAGGGCAGAACCCGTATTCGGTCAAAGACCGCATCGCCCGGGAGATACTCGACGTCGCCGAGCGCGACGGTGCGCTCGAACCGGGCGGCACGGTCGTCGAATCCACGAGCGGAAACACGGGTATCGGCCTGGCGGCCGTCTCTGCGGCCCGGGACTACGACTGCGTCCTCACCATGCCGTCTTCGATGTCCGAAGAGCGACGGGCGATACTCCACTCGCTCGGCGCGGACCTGGAACTCACGCCCGCCGAGGACGGGATGACCGGCGCGAACGAGCGTGCCGAGGCGATCGCCGCCGAACACGAGAACGCGGTCCTGGCCCGGCAGTTCGAGAACGAGGCCAACCCCGCCGCCCACCGCCGGACGACGGGCCCGGAACTCTGGGGCGCGACGGGCGGGGAGATCGACGCGTTCGTCGCGGGCGTCGGAACGGGTGGCACGATCACCGGCGTCGCCGAGTACGTCAAGGAAGACCGAGGCAGGGAGGCGTTTACCGCCGTCGCGGTCGAACCGGCGGAGTCGCCGACGCTCTCGGAGACCAGTTCGGCCGGTCACGATATCCAGGGGATCGGCCCCGGATTTCTCCCGGACGTGCTTCACACCGAACTGGTCGACGAGGTCCGGGCCATCGAGGCGTCCGAGGCGAAAGCAACGGCTCGTGAGCTGGGGCGGGCCGAAGGGTTGCTGGTCGGGATATCCGGGGGTGCCGCGCTCGCCGCCGCGTCCGAGTACGCGACCGAGCATCCCGACGAACTGGTCGGCGTCGTGTTGCCGGACCCGGGCGAGCGCTATCTCTCGACGGACCTGTACGAGAGTGGCTGAGTAGCGCGGTGGGAGGCGGTCACTCCCGGCAGACGGTCGTTCGTGAACGGGACGTGTAGGGTCGAGTGATGACATCCGTTCAGTCGGAGGTCAATCTTTCCTCGGCACGCACTCAGGAGCGACAGTCGTCGAGGGGGATCCGGACGCCAGTTCCCGCCCGCTCGACCGTCGTTCCAAACGGCTCCGAGAGCGTCTCCAATCGCTCGCGAACCCACGTCGCGGCCTCGTCGCCGGACTCAACGGCCTCGTCGCTGGCAGGGTGGACCGTCTCGTCGTCGATGACAACCGGGTCGGCATAGAGCGCGGCCAGACGACCCTCTCGGATCCGCAACTCGAACAGGGCACTCCACTTGTTGTGCAGGTCGGGTTTCGTCACGTAGTCGTCGACGAAGTCGCCCGCGTCGTAGATGACCGGACGGCCGCGATAGACCTCGACGCCCTGGAGGGCGTGGGCGCTGTGGCCGTGGACGACGTCGACGCCGCGGTCGACCAGCCAGCGGGCGAAGGCTCGCTGGGTCGCCGCCGGGCGCACCACCCAGTTCGGCCCCCAGTGCAGCGAGGCGACCACGAGGTCGGCGCCGGCCTCGTAAACCTCGCGCAACGCCCGGTCGACCACCCGACGGGTCCGCGCGAGGCGTGGGTCGAGGGTGAGATAGGCTGTCCCCGGGGTCGATTCGCCGGCGGCGTACGACCGCGACTGGTCGGTCAGCGCCAGGACGCCGACGTCGAGGCCCCCGATCTCGACGGTGGTCGGTTCGAACGCTGTCTCGCGGTCTGGGCCGGCGCCCGCGTGGGCGATGCCGGCCTCGGCGAGGTGCGAGCGCGTGTCGGCGAGTGCGACCGGGCCGAAGTCGAGCAGGTGGTTGTTGGCGAGACTCGCGAAGGAGACGCCGGCGGCTTCGAGCGCGGGGATCGCCCAGTCCGGGTGGGCCCGGAAGTAGTAGGTGCGGTTCGGCCGCCGCTCGCCGCGGTCGGAGATCGTACACTCCAGGTTGCAGACCAGCCCGTCGAGCGCGTCGAGTCGGTCGCCGAGGCCGTCCCAGACGCCCGCTGGGTTGGGACCCCGCCAGTGCTCGTCGACGCTCCGGCCGAGCATGACGTCGCCCGTGAAGCCGATCCGGGCGTCAGCCGCCGCACCTGTCGGTGACGCGCCTGCCCTCGACCCGACTGTCGCCGGGCACCGGCGGGCGGTCCGGCCGCGGACTGTCCCGTGGACGCCGAGGGTCGCCCCGAGTCCGCCCGCGAGTATCGCCCGACGGGTCACCTCCATGCATCGGCCGTTCCACTCGCGGGCGTATCACTGTGGCGCACCTCGAGCGCCGAGAAACGGCACCTCCTGACCGTTTTGCCGTTCCGGTCGAGCTACGAGTCCGAGCGAGCGGGTGTCAGTTCCCCGCGTCGCCGCTCAACACCGCGGAGACGACCCGGAGTTCCTCCTCCTCGGAGACGTTGTCGGACTCCATGCAGGCGTGGACGACCTTGTGCGCGAGCGCCGGGTCGGAGATCCCGTCCGGCCCCGACTCGCGCGATTCGAGTCCGTCGAGTCGTGACTCGATGCGGTCGAGTCGCGCCACGATGTCGCCGCGGTCGGCCGCCCCGTCGGAGGCGAACTTCCCCTCGACCGGCCGACGACGGTCCCCGTCGGTGCGCGCGTCGGCCCGCTCGAGCGACGACGGTGCCACGGTCGGACTCTGCGTGTCGCCGCGCGTGAGCGCGTCGTCGTCCTCGAAGAGGCGGTCGACGAACGCGGCCCTGCGCTGCCAGTCGAACCCGTCGATGCCGCTGGCGCGCTTGCTGATAGTCGCCCGGCTGACGTCGAGTACGTCGGCGATCTCCTCCTGGGTCGCGTCCGGCCGATCCGCGACGATCTCGAGGACTTCCCGTTCTTTCTCGCTCAGTTCCTCGGGAGCGCCCACCGGCGTGTCGTCTGTCATCGTTTCTGGTTCGGTCTCGGGCTCCCCGGTCTCGGCCTCGGTCTGTCCTCGGTCGTCCCGGGGCGCTGTCTCCGACGTGGTGGCTGATTCCTCGGTGTTCACGTCGCCAGCGTTAGCCATCTCGTCCGTCGTCGAGTCGACTGCTCCGTCGCCGTCTGCCCGGACAGGCGCCTCGTCGGTCGACAGTTCGGTCCCGATAGCGGGTTCGTCCGTCCCGGCCGCGCTGTCCGGTCCCTCGGGTGTGACGCCCGAACCGGACGCCACGTCTCCATCGTCGACTGTCGGCCCCGCTCCATCGTCGACTGTCGGCCCCGCTCCGTCGGCGCCCGGCTCGGCGGTCGCGGGATCGCCGTACTCGGAGAGGACGCGTTCGACGAGGTCCGTCGAGGCACCGCTCACCTCGTCGGCCACCTCGGCCATCGTCGCCTCGGGCATCGACGCCGCTGCCTCGAGTATTTTCTTGTGAATCAGTGCCCGCGGCGTCGACGAGTTCCGTGGCTGCCCCACGTCGCCCGCGTTCGCCGAATCAGACACGAACACCACCCGGCACCCCTGTACCGCTCAACATGTCACCCATTTCCTCGCTCCTTCATATCTCATTGGTGCTTAAATATCTGTTGGCGATGTTGTTTAAGGGGTATCAGGATTGAAAGCAGAATGCCTGGAGACGCCTGGTTGACCAAGCATCGGTGGGATCCGACGACCGCTATATCGCTATATAGATCTCATTTGTGAAAACACCGCGAAGGTGAGAGGTGCGGAGTCACGCCCGAGTTCGGCCGGAGTCCGGGCGTCGGTGGCCTCAGGAGATGTGGATGGCAGGTCTGGCTGGTTCGGCGGTCTCGGCGAGGTCGTCGTCGGGGTCGGCCTGGCGGACGGAGACGTCGGCACCGAACTCGTCCTCGAAGAGCCAGGCGGCCGCCTCCAGCACGGCGAGTTCGCGCTCGGCGTCGAGAACCGGTTCGAGCCCTTCGCCGCGCTCCACGAGGTCCGCGAGGAACTCGCCCGCTCGGTCGCGATGGTCGGCGACGAGATCGTCTTCGAGCGCTGAGGCGACGACGGCCTCGCCGGGGTCGGCCGCCCGCACCAGGTCGTACGCGCGGTGTTTCCAGGGTTCGGCGACGACCACCTCGATCTCCTCGGGGTCGTCGATGTCGACGACCGTCGTGATGTCGCGCACGTCGTCCAGCGTCCGGTCGACCAGCCGCCGCTCCAGGCCGTAGTCGGGCACCGCCTCCTCGGGTTCGGGCCAGTCGGCTTCGACGACCAGCCCCTCAGTGTCGAGGCGGTTCCACAGTTCCTCGCCGAGATACGGTGCCAGCGGCGCGACGAACCGGGTCAGCGCACGCAGTCCCCGCCGGTAGGTCTCGTCGTTGGGCGTCTCGTAGTCGCGGTACCGCCGGAGGAGTCCCGCGAGCGACTGCGCTTCGTTGACCACCCGGTGGAAGCGAAAGCGGTCGTACTCGTCGGTGACCGCCGCGATGGTGCGGTCTATCTCCCTGTCGACGTAATCGTCCTGCGGGCGGCGCTCGTCGGTCGTCGCCACACGCTCGGCCCCGGTGACCATCGTGTAGAGGCGTTGCTGGAAGTCGTAGACGGAACTCACGTCGGTGACCGTCCACTCGAAGTCCTGTGCCGGGTGCGCGGCCGAGAGCAGGAAGAGTCGGGTCGTCTCCGCGCCGTACTCGTGGGGCGAGATGGCGTTGTCCTTCGAGGCGGACATCTTCTCGCCCTCGTAGAGCACCGTGCCCTGGTTGATGAGTCGCTCGACGGGTTCGCGCGTGTCGAGTAACCCGAGGTCGGCGAGTGCTCGCGTAAAGAAGCGGATGTAGAGCAGGTGGAGGATAGCGTGTTCCTCGCCGCCGACGTAGACGTCGACCGGGAGCCACTCGTCGGCAGTCTCGGAGTCGAACGGCGCCGAATCGAGGTCGGGCGAGAGAAAGCGCAGGAAGTACCACGAGGAGTCGACGAAGGTGTCCATCGTGTCCGTCTCGCGCTCGGCCGGCCCTCCGCAATCCGGACACTCCGTCTCGACGAACTCCTCGCTCTCGTCCAGCGGGTTGCCCGAGGTGCGGAGGTAGGGTGGCAACTCGACGGGCAGGTCCTCCTCGGGGACGGGAACGTGGCCACACTCCTCGCAGTGGACGATGGGGATGGGCGTCCCCCAGTAGCGCTGGCGGGAGATGAGCCAGTCCCGGAGGCGATACTCCGTCGCTGACTCGACCGCGTCCTCGGCGAGCAGTCGCTCGCGGGCCGCGGAACTGGCCAGTCCGTCGTACTCGCCGCTGTCGGTGAGCATGCCGTCACCGGTGAAGGGTTCGGCCGGCAGCCCCGTCGCCGACCCGTCGACCGGTTCGACGACCCCTTCGACGGGGAGGTCGTGAGCCTGCGCAAAAGCGTGGTCGCGCTCGTTGTGGCCGGGGACGCCCATCACCGCCCCTGTCCCGACGTCGTCCAGAACGTACGCGGCGACGTAGACGGGCAGTTCCTCGCCGGTGAGCGGGTGGACGGCGGCGATGTCTGTCTCGACGCCCGACGTCCCCTCTCGCTCCTGGCCGGCGCCGGTCACGCGGTCGACGTACTCGGCGACAGCCTCGTCGGTCGCAGCGGCGGCCTCCGCGAGTTCGTGTCCGGGCGAGACAGCCAGGAAGGTCGCCCCGTAGACGGTGTCGAGGCGGGTCGTGAACACCGACACGTCGTCGACTGCGTCCGCCTCGTCGGCTCCGTTCTCGGCGTCCGCCTCGTCGGCTCCGTTCTCGGCGTCCGCCTCGTCGGCTCCGTTCTCGGCGTCTGCACCGTCGAGCCCCTCGACGTCGAAGGCGATGCGTGCCCCCTCGCGCCGGCCGATCCAGTTGCGCTGGATGTCGCGGACGCTCTCGGGCCAGCCGTCGAGTTCGTCCAGTCCCGCGTCGAGTTCGTCCGCGTAGTCGGTGATCGTGAAGAACCACTGGTCGAGTTCGCGCTGTTCCACGGGCGTCTCACACCGCCAGCAGACGCCCTGGCCGGAGTGACCGTGGTCGTCGCCTTCCTCCCCCTCCCCGGCTTCGCCGGCTGGGTCGCTCTCGGTCGCAGTCGGCGTCTCGACCTGCGCGTCGGCCAGCACCGTCTCGCAGTCCGGACACCAGTTGACGCGTGCGCCCTCGTACTCGACGAGTCCCTCCTCGTAGAACTTCGTGAACAGCCACTGGTTCCAGCGGTAGTATTCCGGTTCACAGGTCGTTATCTCGCGGGACCAGTCGTAGCCGAATCCCATCGTCTCCAGTTCCTCGCGCATCTGGGCGATGCAGGTGCGCGTCCAGGACTCGGGGTCGGTGTTTCGCTCGTAGGCCGCGTTCTCGGCGGGGAGGCCGAAGGCGTCCCATCCCATCGGCTGGAGGACGTCGTCGCCCTGCATCCACCGGTAGCGGGCGTAGGCGTCCGTGATGGCGTAGTTGCGGACGTGTCCCATGTGGAGCGTCCCGGAGGTGTAGGGGAACATCCCCAGCACGTACGTCGGGTCGACGGCGTCGTCGGGACACTCGAAGACGCCCTCTGCGTCCCACACGTATTGCCAGTACTCTTGAACCCTGGCGTGGTTGTAGCGTTGCGACATCGGTCAGTGCCGGTCGTGGGTCGGCCGCGCGTATAAAGATGCGAGGTACCACGGGACGTCGTGACGGATATCGCCGGCCGTCGTACCGACCGGACGACCAGCGCGAGACACCGCCCGGGCCGGTCCCTGCTAGCTGGTGTCACGGGGCGAACCTGTCTCCCAGCCGTCGAGTCGCGTGCCGGCCCGAACCGTCCGAAATCGGCCGCGCCGGGCCCGGACAGGTTCCGGCGGTCTGGGGTCGCGACGCCGTGGTGGGAAGAGGGGAAGTTTTTACTTGTGGAACCATAAGTGGTCTATAGTTGGAATGTCTCGGAACCAGGCTGGAGACGTGCTGCAAGACGACCTCGACTACTGTTACGACGCGGTCCAGGACGTCTCGCGCACCTTCGCGCTGACAGTCGCCGAACTCGACGAGCCCATGTCGCGGGATATCTGCGTCGGCTACCTCCTCTGCCGGATCGCCGACACGGTAGAGGACGCCGGCCACATCCCGCCGGCCGACCAGCGCGAGCTCCTGGACCAGTACAACGAGGTACTCGACCCCGAGAGCGACACGACGGTCGAGGAGTTCCGCGAGGCGGTCGACCAGTGGATCCCCGAGGAACCCGACGCGGACTGGGAGGTCGTCGCTGCGACGCCGCGGATCGTCCGCACCTTCGAAGCTCTCGACGAGTCCTCGAAACGGGCGATCCGCCCGCCGGTTCGCGAACTCGTCGACGGCATGGCCATGTTCGTCGAGCGGTACGCCGAGCACGGGGGCCTGCGCCTGCAGACGTTCGACGAACTCGAGGAGTACTGCTGGTACGCCGCCGGCACCGTCGGCACGCTCGTGACCGGGCTCCTCGCCCGCAACGTCGACGACTCCGTCGGCGAGACGCTCCAGAACAACGCCCGCTCGTTCGCGATGCTCCTCCAGCTCGTCAACGTCTCGAAGGACGTCGCCACCGACTACGAGGAGGAGAACAACGTCTACATCCCTCAGGAACTGCTCGACGACCAGGAACTCGACACGGAGGATATTCCCAACGACGCCAAGAGCGAGGAGTTCGTCCCCGTCATCCACCGGGTCACCGACAGGGCCGAGAGCTACCTCGACGGCGCCCAGACCTGGCTCGAGGCCATGCCCGAGATCCGCGGCAACACCCTCTCGGCGTGGGCCATCCCCTTCCTGCTCGCGGTCGGGACCATCCGCGAACTCGAAAAGCGTCCCGAGGACGTCATCGAGGAGGGCAACGTCAAGGTCTCCCGGTCGGAGGTGCACACGCTCTTTGCGACGTTCGCCGGCGACGACGACCCCTCGCTGGAGGAACTGCGCACCAAGATGCGCCAGCGCCCACTCGACGAGTACTGACTGCCTGGTACCGGGCCACTGCGGTTCTCCCGCTCAGTATCACAACGGATTAGTCACCGATAGCCCGAGGTAGGAGACATGACGGAGCGCGTCGATGTCGTCGTAGCGGGTGGGGGACCGGCCGGACTGCAGTTCGCCCGGTCGCTCGCGGAGCGTTCGGAGTACTCGGTCGTCGTCCTGGAGACCAACGACGAACTCTCGGACAACGACAAGTCGACCGGCGGCACCTTCGACCAGGTCGTCGAGGGGTTCGACATTCCCGACTCGGTCGTCCAGGCCGACTGCGCCGACGTCGTCTTCGAGGCACCGGATGCGAGCGAGCGACTCCCCATCCCGGGGTACGTCCTCGATTTCCCCTCCTTCCTCGAATTTCTCGGCGAGGACGCCCGCCACCACGGCGCCGAGATACGGACGGGCTGTCGAGTCACCAACCCGATACGTGAGGGCAGGGACGTCACAGGCGTCGTCTACCGCGAGAACGGCGGCGAGAAACGGATATACGCCGACCTGGTGGTCGAGGCGACGGGTCCGGCGGCCGTCCTCGCCGAACCGCTCGGGATGTTCACCCCCGGCGAGGCCCAGCGTGGGATCGGCAAGGAGTACGAGATCGAAGGCCGCTACGACCTGGACTCGATGCTCTTTCGCTTCGACCATGCAGCCGCTCCGGGCGGGTACGCCTGGACGTTCCCGGCGGGCGAGGGCGTCTTCAAGGCCGGCGTCTGCTGGGTCGACGACTTCTACGAGCGCCACGGGCCAGACGGGTCCGGCGGCGCGCTTATCGACGACTACATCGACCGCTGGATCGAGTCCGACGACCGCTGGGAGGCCGAAAACCGGCGGGTTGCCCACGCGGGACAGGCCGTCCTCAACAACTCGCTGAACCGGCGCGCTGTCGACGGCCTCGTCGCTATCGGTGACGCCGTCTCCAGCATCAACCCGCTGTTCGGCGAGGGGATCCGCCCCGGGATGGAGTCCGCTGCGATGGCCGTCGACGTCGCCATCGACGCGCTCGACGCCGGCGACACCTCCGGCGAGCGACTCGCGCCCTACGAGCGCCGCTGGAACGACGAGAAGGGTTTTCACTGGCGGGTCCAGCGGATCGTCGGCGAGTTACTCTACGACTTCACCGCGGACCAGCAGACCCAGTTCGTCCGGAAAGCCGGGCAACTGGACGCCGCGGGTGCCCGGCGCCTCCAGCGGTACGAACTCTCCGTGCGGGACTACCTCTCGCTGTACCCCTTCGACCCGGCCGACGTCGCGAAAGTGCCGCGGTTGCTCCGGCACGTCCGGTCGGCGTAGGTAGGGGGCGGAGTCGGACCGTCGGCTGGGGAGGTGAGAACGACGAGAACTGGCCCGTCAGGACGAGAGCAGTGCCGAGAAGACCTTGCGTTCGGCGGCCCGGAGGTGCTGGGTCAGCGTCGCGCGGGCGACGTCGAACTGTTCCGATAGTTCCGTCGCGCTGGCGCCCCGGGGCCGCTCGAAGTAGCCGGCGTGGAACGCGTGTGAGAGCACCTCCAGTTGTCTGTCGGTGAGTGGGTCGAGCGGGTTCTGGTCGACGGGAGAGGAGGGCGCGCCCCTGTCGGTCCAGATGGTCGACACGGTCGCGTCCCCGTATCTGTCCTCCAGTGCCGCGGTGACGGTCTCGACGGTGCCGTCGTCGGGAACCTGCGTCGAGACCGTCGCGACGCCGCGCTCGACGGTCGTCCGCTCGAACCGCGCACCGCTCTCGGCCAGGACCCGCTCCGGCGTCGGCCCGACGGCCACGAACTCACAGCGTACGGTGTCGGAACTGCCACGGACGTCGACGGTGCGCAACGTCTCGACTGCCTCGGCCCCGTCTCGAACCGCCTCGGCGCCGACCCCCGAGACCCGGGCAGAATAGAGCGTGGATCCGTCGTCGCGCGTGACTGCCGACGGCACCTCGATCCGGGCCGACTCCGGGAACCGCTCGGCGAGGGCGACCAGCGGGGCCGCGCTGTCACCGATCTCGACGTCGAGCGAGACCGGCTGGGCGGAGACGAGCGAGCGCTTCCACTCGGCTGTCCTGAGCGCGTAGCCGATCGTCTCGGCGTACTCGACGATGTCGTCGACCTCGCGGCTGTCGAGCATCGTCGCGTCGTCCGTGTAGGCTTCGAGGATACCGAACCGGACGCCGTCGTGTCGAACCGGCGTCGCGACGACCCCCTCGAAGCCGTAGCGGCTGGCGACCGACTGCCAGTCCCCGGTCGACGCTCCGCTGGCCCCGGTGGCGTCGGCCGCGCCGTCGTCGGAGGCGTCCGGTTCGATGGGTGCGACGACCACCGGGTCGCCGCGGTCGATGGCCTCCCGGGCGGGCGTCGAGACGGTCGAGTCGCCGGCGGGGTCGAGTACGTCGTCGAGATACCCCTCGCGTCCGGCCGCGCTCTCGGGAACGACGTCTCCGCCCTGTTCGCGACCGATCCAGGCACAGACGTAGCCGCGGTCGGCGACGAGTCGAGAGGGAAACTGCCGATAGACCTCCGAGGGAACCGTTGTGGCCGTGAGGACGTCGAGCATGGCGTCTTTCGACCGGCGCTCGCGTTCGAGGGCGCGCTCGGTCCGGTAGGTCCGGACGGCGTTGGCGACGCGACTGGCGAGTAACTCCCCGTCGTCGGCCCCCTTGCGGATGTAATCGGTGACGCCCTGGCCGATAGCGTCGCTGGCGACGGCCTCGCTCCCGCGGCCAGTCACGAGGACGAACGGCCGGTCGGGGTCGCGTTCCCGGACGGTATCGAGCAGGTCCAGGCCGGTCCCGTCGCCGAGCTGGTAGTCGCTGACGACGCAATCCGGGTCCAGTTCGGCGAAGCGTTCGCGACCCGCCGCGAGACTGGTGGCCGTCTCGACGGCGAACGCCTCGCGACTGCTCTCCAGCAACCGTCCTGTAACCTGTGCCCACCGCTCGTCGTCGTCGACGATCAGGACCGAAACCCGGTCGAGTGAGGGCGCGCCGCCACGGGAGGTCGGTCCCTGCGTCGTCGTCACGCTCTCCGCCCCCCGCCGACCTCCCGGCACAGTTCGGTTCCCCACCCTGAACGGAGTCCCCACTCCGACTCGATGCCACACGTGTCGACCATACGTGGTATCCGATCGCACACCTGATAAAATAGGTGCCTGCATACGCTGGTGGGGTCGCGGGGCCCGGGACGCTCACCGCCGGGGGCGACGGTGACACCGACACGTCACAGAAGATTCATACCGGGGGACGCCGGCAGTGGACCCATGGACCGCCGGAGGTTGTTGCGCGGCGCGGCCGGCCTGCTGGCCGGTGTCGGATTCGCGGGGTGTACGGGGAGTCAGGGAGAAGTGCCCGTCACCGCCGAACCACCGCCACCCGGCGTCGAGAGAGGCGATGCGGACGGGGGCGGCCCTGCTGGTGGCGACGGACCGGTGAGGTCGCCGACCGCCGACCGGTCGGTCTCGATCGAGGATTTCGACGCGAACGAGGCCGAGGACGGCACGCTCGTCGTCAGCATCGTCGTCAGCAACGACAGCGAGCGACGACAGGTGCGTCTCGCCCGCGCGACGGTATCCATCGAGAACGCGGAGACCGTCGCCGAGCGGTTCGTCGCGGTCGAGGCCGGTGAGACGACGACAGTTCGGATCCCGGTCGACATCGGCTACCGGGCCTGGCTGGACGGCGGGAGTTACGTCCCGGAACTGGTCGACCGGACGCCCGCGACGCCGCTCCCGACGGCCACGCAGACGCCTGTGCCAACGACCGACGACCCCGCCGATTCGCCGTCCCCGACTCCCGAGGCCGCCGGGTCTCCCACCACCACGAGTCCGGAGGCCGACACCCGCAGCGAGACTGGAGCGGGGGAGGAGACGAGGACGGGGACAGGGACGGGGACGCCGGGTGACAGCTCGACTGCCGGGAACGAGACCAGTTCCTGAAGTCCACACTGGACCGGGTCCCCGAACCCCGGACCCAGACACTGTACCCGATTCGTCGCTGTGTCAGACCATCGCGTCGTCACCGACGTCGGGGTTCGCGCGGACGTACGCGACGAGGCGGTCGACGTAGGCCTCGAACGGCGGACACCCGATCCCGGTTCCGCGTAGCGCCCGGCGGGTGTTCGGACAGGCGTACCGCGTCGGCAGGTCGAGGTAGTCGACGGTCGCGGGTTCTGCTGCCTGCCCCCGTCTCGCGAGTGCGGTGAAGGCCCGTCGTGCCACCGATTTCGGCATCGGAACCCGGACGACGCGATGGCTTGCGGCGTCGGCGACGCTCCGGACGAACGCCGGGACCGAGAGCGGAGCGGGGTCACAGAGCTGGTACACTTCGCCAGCGGTGTCCGCGCGACCGCTCAGGTGGGCGATCGCGTCGACGACGTAATCCCGCGGAACGACGTTGAGTTCGGTCCCTGTCGACCCCGGGAGGGCAGGCGCCATCGACAGGAACCGAGGCTGGGCGAGGAGGAACCGGATCAGGTAGTACGGGCCGTCGTACTTGTCGGTCGCGCCGCTCTCGCTGTCACCGACGGTGATCGCGGGCCGGTAGATCGTCGCGGTGAGCCCGTCTTTCATCCGCTCGCAGACGAGTACCTCCGCGCGGAACTTCGAGCGCTCGTAGTGGTTGTTGAACGCCTGGCCCTCGTCGAGGTGGCTCCCGGTGAAGACGCCGTCGTACCGCCCGCTGACGTAGCAGGTGCTGACGTAGTGGAGTCGCTCGACGCCAAGCGTCTCGGCCGCGTCGAGGACGTGTTCGGTGCCACGGACGTTGACCGCCTCCGCGAGGCCCGCTTCGACGCCGAGGTCGTAGACTGCCGCGAGGTGGTAGAGTTCGGTGACGGTGTCGCTCTCGGCGAGGGTCGCCAGGTCCTCACCCAGTCCGAGGCCCGGTTCGGTGATGTCGCCCTCGTAGAGCCGGACGCTCGTGTCCACACTCGTGCTCGTACTCGGACTCGTGTTCGGGCTCTCGGGTGCCGGGGCTTCCGCCACGCACCGTTCCACGATTTCAGTCGCGCGCCGCTCGGCGAGGTCGGCGTAGCGGGACTGGACGAGACAGGCGACCGGCCCGTCGCCCCGTGCGAGGAGTCGTTCGAGTAGCGCCGAACCCAGGAAGCCGGGAAAGCCCGTGAGCAACACGTTCGGAGGGTCTCGGGCGGTGCTCGGTTCGGCAGCGTCGATCGTACCGCCGGTCATCGGAACCACCGCTGGACGGTCCGCTGGAGGCGGGTGACCGCGACGAGACCCCGTGCAGTGAGGCCGTTCGGGACGCCGGGGACGCCGCCGAGCGGGCCGACTCTGGAGGTGGCGACCGTGCGGGCTTCGAGGAACCGCCGGATCCCCTCGGGGCCGTGGCGCCGGCCGAGTCCGGAGTCGCCGAACCCGCCCATCGGCGCGTCGACGGCCGCCCAGCCGACCTGGTAGGCGTCGTTGACACAGACCGTCCCGCAGTCGATCTCGCGAGCCACACGCTCCCCGCGACGGCGGTCGCCGGTCCAGACGCTCGCGTTCAGCCCGTACGGCGAGTCGTTCGCGGCCGCGACCGCCGACTGTACGTCGGGAACGGGCGTCACGGAGACGACCGGCCCGAACGTCTCTTCGCAGGCGACCGCCGCGTCCGGGTCGACGTCTGTCAGTATCGTCGGTTCGTAACAGAACGGGCCGACATCCGGTCGGTGGCGGCCACCCGTGAGGACCGACGCGCCGTCGGCGACCGCGTCCTCGACGTGGCTCTCGACGCGGGCGAGCTGGTCGGCGCCGATCAGCGACCCCACGTCGTCGGAGTAGTCGAACCCCGTCCCGAGCGAGAGCCGGCGGGTCGCCCCGACGAACGCGTCGAGAAACGGCTCGTAGACGGACTCGTCGACGTAGACGCGCTCGGGTGCGAGACAGAGCTGGCCCGCGTTGGCGAACGCGCCCTGTGCTGCCCCGCGGGCCGCCGTCTCCAGGTCGGCGTCGTCGAGGACGAGAAGCGGGTTGTTCCCGCCGAGTTCGAGCGAGCACTCGACGAGGTTTCGACCCGCCCGCTCGGCGACGATGCGGCCCGTCTCGGTGCTCCCCGTGAACGCGACGTGGTCGACGTTGTCGATCAGCGCGGAGCCCACAGTCTCGGGTTCACCCGTCACCACCGTGAGGACGCCCTCTGGAAGCCCCGCCCGTTCGAGCAGTTCCGCGAGTGCGAGCGCGACGAACGGCGTCTTCTCGTCGGGTTTGAGGACGACGCTGTTGCCGGCCATCACGGCGGGGACCACCTCGGACATCGCGAGGCTGACGGGGTAGTTCCACGGCGAGATGACGCCGACGACGCCGACCGGGTCGTAGGTGACTGTTGCCGTCGACGCACCGACGACCGCGCCGTCGCGCTGTTCGTCCGCCAGGAGCGAGGGACCGTGGTCCGCGTAGTAGGTGCAGTTGAGCGGAACTTCGACGACCTCCTCGACGCCGTGGCGCCGGGACTTCCCCGTTTCGAGCTGGAGGAGGTCGAGCAGGGGCTCCCGATTTTCGAGCACCAGGTCGCCGAACTCGTCGAGGACCGTGGCACGTTCTTCGACCGGCGTCTCTTCCCACGCTGTCTGCGCCTCACGAGCCCGCTCGACGGCGGCTTCGACCTCCGGGGCCGTACAGACGGGGACCGTCCCCAGCGGTTCGTCCGTCGCCGGCGCGTCGACGACGATGGAATGGGACCCGTCGGCGGGCACCCGCTCGGCCAGCGTCGACAGTCGCCCAGCCGACACGCGCGACCGTCCGAGCAGCGAGGTGACGGCCCCGGGTTCGAGTGACATACCGTCCTGTCGGCCCGGGGGACCGTCTATCTGATGGTCGGATTTCGGTTACACGTCCGTATTCAAGGGGTTTCGGACCGGACTACCGGCCGCCGACGAAAGAGTCGGGACTGGGACGGCAACCTGCGCCACCCTCGCCATCCACCCTGACGCGTGCTGTTGCACCATCCACCCTGACGCGCGCCGTCGAGCGTGCCGAGCAACGCGAGGCCGCGAGACGTATCGTGCGAGGGATGAGCATCGCAGCGAGCGCAGCGAAGCGAGACGCGCAAGAGGTTGGGGAGGTGTGAGGCTGTCGCGGTACGGTGCTGTGCGGTGCGGTGCTGTTCCTGGCGGACTGAAAGGGCGAGGCGCGCTCGCGTTCACTTCAGTCGTCTGAGCGGGTAACTATCCGCGCGAGTGCGGCGCGGTGCGGGTGACCGAGCGCGGATATCCCGCTCAGCGACCGCGAGCGGGCCGAGGGCTTTCAACCATCACTGTGAGTAGCGGTCGATCCAACTCTGGGCGACTGGGCCGAGGGCTTTCAACCATCACTGTGAGTAGCGGTACTGTTCTCAGCTACCGAGCACAAACCTGACCCAGACCCAGAAAATCCACTCGAAAGCCTCTCGGACCGCCGACATCTTCAAGAGCGTTCCGCGGGACACACAGACATGGAACTGCCAGAGACTGGCCGGGAGGCGTCGGAACTCCAGTCGGAGATGGAGGCGCGACGCGCCGGCGACGCCGACTGGCGGGAGGGCCGGACGTGGAGTCTCGTCTACCACGGCGGCGAGGACCTCGAGGACCTGCGCGACGACGCCTACGAGCGATTCGCCTCGGAGAACGCGCTCAACCCGCTCGCCTTCCCGAGCGTGCTCGGCTTCGAGAACGAAGTCGTCGGCATGGTCGCCGACATGATGAACGGCGAGACTGCGGTCGGGAACGTCACCTCGGGCGGGACCGAGAGCATCGTCCTCGCGACCTACACGGCCCGCGAACGTGCCCGACGACAGGACCCGGGTGTCGAGAATCCGACCGTCGTCTACCCGGAGACTGCCCATCCGGCGTGGGCGAAGGCAGCGCACTACCTCGATATGGAGACCACGGTCACCCCCACGGACGACGGCTGGCGGGCCGACCCCGCTGCGATCGCCGACACGGTCACCGAGGACACAGCACTCGTCGTCGCCTCCGCACCCTCCTACCCCCACGGCGTCGTCGACCCGGTCGAGGAGATCGCGGCGATCGCCGACGACCACGACGTCCCCTGTCACGTCGACGCCTGCATCGGCGGGTTCGTCCTCCCGTTCCTCGACGAACTGGGCCACGACGTCCCGGCCTACGACTTCTCGGTCCCGGGCGTCACCTCGATGTCGGTCGACCCACACAAGTACGGTTACACTGCCAAGGGCGTCTCGACGCTGCTACATCGGGACAAGTCCTCTCGGCGGGACCAGTACTACGCCTACGACGACTGGCCGGGCGGCATCTACGTCGCGCCGAACGTCCAGGGGACCCGTCCGGCGGGACCCATCGCGGCCGCGTGGGCCGTCATGAAGTTCGTGGGTCGCGACGGCTACCACACGCTCGTCGAGGACGCGATGGACGCCACCGAGCAAATCGCGAATGCCATCGACGAGATGGACGCACTCGCGGTCGTCGGGGACCCCGACATGACGCTACTGGGTATCGAGTCGGTCGACCCCGAGGTCAACGCCTGGACGGTCCAGCGCGAACTCTCCGACAGGGGCTGGGAACTCGAACGCCAGCAACGGCCCCGGAGCATGCACCTCTCGGTCATGGCCCAGCACGCCCCCGTCGTCGAGGAGTTTCTCACCGACCTCGAAGAGTGCGTCACGGTCGCACGCGAGGCCGACACCGAGGAGGCGACCGCCCCGCTCTACGGCCTCAGTGCCAGTTTCGAGGAGGGCGAGGACGCGACGGAGACGGTGATCGACCTGCTCAACGAGGTGTTCGTCTCGTAGGTTCTCTTCGTCTCGGCCCCCTCTTCGACCTGTAGATTTGATGGGGCGTCACGAGTCGTCACACTCCGGGGCGAGGACCACTTTCACTCCACGCGTGACTCGACCGGCAGTGGGACATTTATCCCGTCGCCGCTCGAAGGGCAGGATATGACCGACCGCGATTCGGGCGAGGACCTCTCGCGACTCGTCGCCGAGCTGGTGACGACGCTCGAAGACCTCGAAGACGAACTGGACCCGCCCGAGGACCGCCCGCTCAGGCCGCCCACGCCCCGCGAGTTGCGCCTGTTCGCCAGCGACGTCGCTATCCCCGGGCTCATCCTCGTCCTGGAGACCAACATCAGGGCGTTGCGACTGCTCCAGCGCGCGCTCAAACTCTCTGAACAGACCGAACAGACGCGCAGAGAGACGCGGGAACTGGGTGAGCGGGCCCGCGACGTCAGCGAGAACACGCTCGACAGACTGGACGACGCGCTGGCGGACCTTCAGGACGCCGTCGAGGCCCGCCCCTCCGACGACGAGGCCGCCGACCTGCTCTCGGACGCCCGCGACCTCCGCGAGGAAGTCCAGACGCGACTCCGCGAGTACGCCGACGAGGCAGCCGACCGAGCCCGGGACGCCGACTCCAGCGACGAATCCGTCGACGACGGAGCGGTCGACATCGCGGTCGACGACGTCCGGAGTGAAAGCGACGCAACGGATGCCGACGCCGCCGGGGAGAGCGATTCGGACGGCGAGGGTGCTGCGGATGCTGAGGACTCCGACGCGGACGACGAACTAGACGCCCTCGGCGCAGACGACGTCGACGACGTCAAGGTAGATGTCGACGCGGAACTCGAATCCATCAAGCGGGAGATCGACGGGGACGACGCGAACGGCGCCGCGGACGATGGAGGGGACGAATCCGCCGACGGTGACACCGAGGATAGCGATACTGGCGATACCGCTGACGACACGGCCGACGACAGCGACACCGGTAGCGCCGACGCAGACCCCAGTGAATCGTCCGACGACAACGACGAAGACGCCCCCGACGACCGACCGCCGGGGGAGACACCCGCTGACGACGACCGCTGAGTGTCGCTTCTGTCGGCGGCCGGACCTCTCAGGTTTCGGCCATAGTTATTGGGGTAAAAACATAATGATTTATTATCCACCATCGCATCTGGGTAGACACGCATGTCCCAGACACATTGCGGGACGCGTGCACGGCTCCACGTCAGGGAAACGCTGCCGTACCCAGTTCGCGGCCGTCGCGAGCGGGTCGCGGACGACCTCTCGGCGCTCGTAGCCGGGGGCTCCCTCGCGGAGTTCGACGCCGTCACCTGGGACAAGCGGATCCCGGCCGACGGGTCGGGCGACCCCGAACTGCGCGACACGTACCTGGCCTTCGAAGGGTGGGCCCGGGAGCGTGGCGTCAGTCTGGCACCGTTCTTCGAGACGCGGGAGTGTTACTCGTGGGAGACCGGCGAGCGCGGCACGTGGGTGGTGCTGCCCGCACTGTGCCTCTCCGTCTACGAGGACGGCGAACTGACGGCCGTCTATCCCCACCGGGACGGCGACACGTACCACTCGGTCTGGACCGGTATCGAATCGCTGGGAGCGGTTGACGACAGCGAGAGACCCGCGGACGACCGCGGTTCGCTCGTGGCCGGCACGAGCTGAGCGTCCGCAAAACGGGCGTCCGTAAAACGGATTTTCGGCCGGACTACGTCAGAGATTCGAGTGTAACTGCCGCGAGACGAACTCGTCGTCGAGGGGGTCACCGCGGCCGGTCAGGTGGACGACCGGTGCGTTCGAGACGCGAAGCCACTCGCCGGTGCGGTCCCCGGCGACCGTGGCGGTCTGACTGGCGCGGGGCAAGCCGTTCACACGCCGCTCCCCGGTCGACTCCCGGCTGGCGGTCACCGCGACGCGCCGGTCGTCGGCCCGACAGACTGCGAGCGCGAACTCCTCGAACGTCGGGTCGACCGTCCGCATCGCCGACCGGTACGCCAGTGTGGCGTCACGTGCACGCTCGGCGTCTTCGTAGGTCTCGAAGACGGCGTCGGGGACCGGTGCCGGCTGTCGACCGGTCTCCCGGCAGGCCACGGCGAACTCCCCGTCGCCACACGACAGGCTCTCGACCGTCTCGCGTGCCTCCGTTGCGGTCGTCGCGGCGCTTTTCAGGTCTTCGTCCTCGACTCCCGCGTTGGCGTCGTCCTCGACTCTCACGTCGGTGTCGTCATCGACGCCCGGGGCGGCGTCGTCCTCGCGGTTCGCTCGCCGTTCCATCTCTCAGAAGTCCCCGTGTACGATGTCGCTGACGCGCTCGCGGTCGAACAGCGTCTCCTCGACGTCGTAGACCTGTTTCGTGGCGCGTTCGGTGACGACGAGGTTCGTGATAGGGCCCTGGTAGAGCGGGCCGCCACGGTACACGTCGCCGTTCTGGACGGCTGCCAGCCCGCTCGCGACGTCGTGGTCTTCCATGTACGCGACGACGGTGGACTGGAACTCCTCGCGGGTCTGGTTCTCGTGACCGCGGAACAGAACGATCTGGGGGTCGATCTCCAGCAGCGTCTCGAAACCGACGCGCGCCCGACTCGAGTGGAAGTCCTTCACGTCGGTGTTCGCGAGCGCGTCGCGCACTTCGAGGTCACGCCACTGCTTGAAGCTCGTCCCCTCGTGGATCAGATAGGGGGAGAACTCCTCCGGTTCGTTGCCGCCCGCCCAGAAGATAGCGACCGACGGTCGCTCGCCCTCGGACGGGACGACGTCCGCGACGTTCGACTGGAACTCCTCGTGTAGCGACTCGAAGGCCGCGTATCGCTCCGTGCGACGAAACGCCTGGGCCAGTTTCTCGAACGCCTCGTACAGCGAGTAGTATTCGTACTCGTCGTGCCACTCGTAGCCGCCCGAGAAGATGCTGTTGCCGAAAAACGGCGCGACTCCCTCGCTGATCTCGTCTATGTCGCGCTGGTCCCAGCTCTTCGAGCGGTTGATCAGGAAGTTCGGGTCGATGACGTGTACGTCCGCCTCGAACTCGTAGAACTGCTCTTTGCCGACACCGCTGTCGCCCCACAGTTTCGCGATTTCCTCTCTGTCGACGCTGACGCCCGGGATCTCGTCGTAGTACTGCGTGTGATACCGGCTCGGTAACCAGACGCCCTCCGGCGGTTCGAGGCCGAGCGCGACCCCCATGTCCGCCCAGGAACCGTTGTTGGCGACCCAGGTCTCGGGGACGCTCTCGAAGGTGACCTCGCCGACCGGTTCCATCGACACGGAGTAGGGTGTCTCACTGGCAGTCGCCGTTGCTGTCTCCGTCTCGCTGGCCGTCGGCGTGGCGGTGTTCGTCGACGTCGGCGTGTCCGTCGGTGTCCCGGACGTGCCATCACCGCGGCCGCCAGTCGACGTTTCCGGGGAATACTCTCCCGTACAACCGGCGAGTCCGATCGTCGTCAGAGCTGCGCCCGACCGCATGAAGCTGCGTCGGTCCATACGCTTTTCGGCCAGCCTAAAACAGATAAAGCTTCCTATCTTTAGGTGTGCCTAAAATCGTGATGGTTCGAGCGTGACCTCTATGGCGCTCCGGACGCGGGCGAAGCGGGCGTTTCGCGCGAACGAAACGTATTTTGGCCACCCTCGCCGCAGTTCCACCATGACGCGGACGTTCGTCGTCGGGCTCGACGGCGCCTCCTGGACGCTCGCCGAGCCCTGGATCGACGAGGGTCTGCTCCCCAACCTCGCCGAGTTGCGCGAGACGGGAACCTGGGCCACGAGTCGGAGCTGTCTCCCGCCGGTGACCTACCCCAACTGGAAGTGTTACTCCTCGGGGAAGAACCCCGGCAAACACGGCGTCTACTGGTGGGAGCGCATCGACCTCGCCGACGAGCGAATCGACGTGATGGGCGGTCGCGACTACAAAACGGCGGAACTCTGGGACTACTGCAACGACGCCGGGCACCGCGTCGGGGTCGTCAACATGCCCTCGATGTACCCGCCGCGCGAGATCGACGGCTACGTCGTTTCGGGCGGACCGGACGCTGTCGAGGGCGAGTACCGGTCACTCGATTCGGGGTACACCCATCCCCCAGAGTTCGAGACCGAACTCGCCGAGCGCTACGACTACGCCGTCCACCCCGATCCGTTGCTCTCCTCGAACGACGAGCGGGGTGGGGAAGTCGAGGAGATCCTGCGACTGCTCGACCTCCGGCTCGAAGTCGCCCGCGACCTCTTCGTCGAGGAAGACCTCGAACTCGTCCACGTCACGCTCTTTTACCTGAACGTCCTGCACCACTTCTTCTGGGACGACGACCCCACCAGACGGGCCTGGGAACTCGTCGACGAGTGGCTGGGCGACCTCGGCGAACTGGACGCGAACCTCGTGGTCATGTCGGACCACGGTGCGGCCGCGACGACGACGGAGTTCTACGTCAACGAGTGGCTCGCCGAGAACGGCTACCTGACCCGCGCCACTGGCCTCGAGGACTACTTCCAGCGGGCGGGACTCACCCGCGAGAACGCGCTGGCGGTCGCCAAACGCTTCGGCCTCGTCGACTTTCTGGCTCGAACAGTCCCGGAGGGCATTCAGGAACTCGTCCCCCAGAGCGCCGGCGCCAAGCGCGAACGCAAGATGGAGTTGATCGTCCCCGGGGAGACGAAAGCGCTCGCCAGCGGCCAGGGACCGATCTACGTCAACCCGCGATTCGACGTCGAGTCCGTCCGCGAGAACCTGATCGCGGATCTGCAGGGTGTCACCGACGAACACGGCGAACCGCTGTTCACCGGGGTCTATCGGGCGGAGGAGGTCTACGACGGCCCGTACGTCGACATCGGTCCCGACGTCGTCGTCGACCAGCGGCCGGGTGTCCACGTCAACGACGGGATGGGTGGGGGCGCCGTCCAGACCGAACCCGACCGGTGGGCCGCCGAGAACACGCCCACGGGGGTCTTCGTCGCGAACGGGCCGGACATCCGGGAGCGCGGCGAGATCGACGAGATCGACATCCGCGACATCGCGCCGACGGTCCTCGCGAGTCACGGCCTCGACGTGCCGACCGACATGGACGGCGAGGTACTCGACGTGTTCACCGACGACCCGGACGTCGGAACGCGCGAGCCGATCGCGTTCGAGGGGGCAGTCGACCCCGACGGAGGCGAGGCAGTCGAGGAACGCCTCAAGCAACTGGGGTACATGGAGTGAGCGGTCAGGGCGGTGCGGTACTCTCCTCCCGGCGCGGGAGCCGTATCTCGATCCGCGTTCCATCGGGATTCGATTCGATAGCCAGTTTCCCGTCCAGTCGCGTCACGATCAGTTTCACGAGCCACAGACCGATGCCCGACGAGTGTTGCAGACTGGTCTCCTTCCCGGCGTCGAGTACCTCGATCTCGGCCGGCGGCAACCCCGGACCGTCGTCCTCGACGACCAGCACGACGCCGTCCCCTGTGACCGTCGACGAGACGTCGATCTCCGGCGGGTTCGGGCCATCGTGGTGAGCGATCGCGTTCTCGAGGAGTTCGGTCAGTGCGGTACCGAACTGCGGGTGAACCTCGACGGTCACGTCGTCGACGGACGAGCGGACGACGACGTCGGACCGCCCCTCGTACGGGGCGAGGACGCGCCCGATTTCCTCTCGAAGAGAGAGTTGCACCGGCTCCCGATAGGCGAAGACCTTCTCCAGTTCGCGAACCTTCTCTGACTCCGCCTGGAGTCGCTGTGCCCTGTCGATTATCATCTCGGCGGCGTCGGCAACCTCGTCGTTACCCGCACCTCGGCGGTCTTCCACCTCCCGCTGGATCTGTGAGGCGTACCCCAGGACGATGTTGAGGTCGTTGCGCATGTTGTGCCGGAAGAGGCGCGTGAGGATCTGTTTGAGCAGGTCGAGTTCGTCCTGTCGTCGCTTGAGGGCGGTGACGTCGCTCAGGACGACCAGCCTCCCCGTCAGTCCCCGACCGTAGGTGATACGTGAGGTTCGTCGCGTGAAGTAGCGCTGTCCCCGGGGTCGGTCCAGTTTGACAGTCGCCGTCGCCTCGTCGCTCGACCCCCCGGACGGTTCCGACAGGACCGATTCTATCGGTTCGCCGACGACGTCGTCCTCGAAGAGTTCCCGTCCGGCCCGGTTGACCTCGACGACGACGTCGTCCGGGTCGGCGACGAGGATCACCTCCTCGACCGCCTCGAAGGCCCGTTCCTGTGCGACCGACCCGAACCGCAGCAGGCCGTGTCTGCGGATCGAGTAGGCGAAGACGAGTCCCGAGACCGAGTAGGCCGTAGACGTCGGGTCGAAGTACTCGGGGACGAGACCCGCGATCTTGACCAGCGTCGTGGCCGCGAGCGTGACGAGGATCAGAAACAGGTAGACCGTCTGACGTCGTCGGACGCCACTCGTCCTGAGTATCTCGCCCAGGAATATTCCCCCGGCGAAGGCGGTGAGGAGGAACCCGTAGACCTTCGTCACGAGGATCTTGACGGGCCCACCCAGCGGCGGGACGTACAGGATCCCGTCCGCGCCGACGTGATACTCGGAGGTGAACACGAGGTTAGCGGGGTTGCCCCAGGAGAGCGCGAAGAGCACCGCGACCGGCGCGAACAGGGCCAGGACCAGGCGGCGCGAGGCGACCGTCCTGAAGACGTACTCGTAGGCCAGCAGGAAGGTCGTGACCGCGGCCGTCGGGACCGCCGCCCAGAAGAAATTCGCCAGTGCCAGGGTGAGTCCGGGCGACTGGACGAGCGTGAACGTGCCGTAGAGCAGTGCCCAGACGGCCGCCGTCGTCATCAACGCCAGGAACCACACGACTCCGGGTCGGTGGCGGTCCTCGTACAGCAGGTAGACGATCGCCAGCGACGGGAGGACTCCCGTGTACATGAGAGCCACCGCCACCGGCGGCGTCAGCCACTCGGTCATCGGTCACGCGTCGAGGGCGGCGAAGAAGATACCGGAACCGGGCTCGGACGCGCCCGACCGGGTACCGACTCCGGGACATCCCGGCGCACTCGACCGGGCACCGAACCTGGGGTGGCCTGGCTCTCCCGACCGTCTGAACCCATAACACCACATTCCGGACTCTCGGCATAAAATTGTTGGCGGGACAATCCGGTTCACGCGACCGCTGTGAGGATCTCCCGGTACCGACGCGTCGCAGCATCGAAACTGTACTCGCTCTCGACCAGTTCGCGCCCGTTCGTGCTGACCGCGTCGAGGTCCGACCGGTCGAGCATCGAGAGCAACTCGCTTTGGATCTCCTCGGGGTCGGTGCTGTCCATCAGGAAGCCGGTCTCGCCCTCGCGAACCACGTCGGGAACGCCCGAAACGGGCGTCGCGTAGACGGGTGTTCCACATGCCAGCGCCTCCAGGATCACGGTAGGGAGTCCTTCAGTGGGTTCGGAGGGGAGTACGACCAGTCTGAGTCGGTTGAGCTCTTCGGGGACGTCGTCGTGGTCGACCCAGCCGCGCATCTCTACCTGTCCCGATTCGATCTCGTCGGCGAGCGTGCCTTCGAGCCACTCGCGGAGGTCGCCGTCGCCGATGAACGTGAACGTGACGTCCTCTGGCAGGGACTTCGAGACCGCGGCGAGTTCGCGGACGTTCTTCTCCTCGTCGAGACGACCCAGAAAGCCAACGCGACGCTCGCGCTCTGCGAAGGGCACCGCGACGTCGAACTCGTCGATGCGGACGTAGCGCGCGCCGGTCGGGTAGACGTCGGGCGCGTCGGGATTCAGGTCGAGCTGTCGCGCCATCCCCGGCGTGTACGTGACGACACCGTGTGCGACGGCGAACCCGGCGCGTTCGAGCGCCCGGACGAACCCGGCGAGTCCGCGGGCGACGGGTCCCGGCAGCGACTCCTCCCACTGGATACGGAGCGTCAGCGGCACGTCCCCGCGGGGTTCGACGAGGACCGTCTTGCCGAGGAGGCGAGCGACGACCACTGGCAGGAGGTAGGCGGTCGCGCCGTAGAAGAGGATCACTTCCTCGTCCCTGCGAGCGATCACACGGCACATGCGGAGCTGGTTCAGGAGGAACCGGACGGCCGCGACGAACACGGAACTCCCGACGCCGGCCCGCGTGAGTTCGACGAGTTCGTGACGCTCACGTATCTCGGAATCGGTCGGGAGGTCGGCGGTCACGAGCGCGACGCCGGTGACGGTGCTCAGGATGTCGAGCAGACTACGGGTAGCGTTCTCGCCAGCGTCCGAGAGCGGGTGCGTGACGACACAGACGTCGGGCAACTCCGCCATCGTTACCCCCACTTGACGATGCCGTAGAGGTAGCCAAAGCCCACCGTCGCCGTCAGAAACAACAGCCAGACGAGCTGTTTCGCCTCGGTGAGGTCGGGGTCGGTAACGAGGTTCCAGGCACGGCCGGGGACGAACTCGCCGAGCAACCGACCGAGAAAGTCCGACTCCTCGTCACCCGAACCAGGGACGATCTGTTGCATGGCGCGCTTGGAGTAGCCCTGCCAGAACGCCCGGTCGAGCAGCCAGCGCGGTTCCGTCCGGTAGGCGAACACCTTGTGTGCCACCTCGGCGTCGGGAACGTAGTAGACACCCTGATCGTACTCCTCGCGCAACCGCTCGCAGAGTTCCGTCTCGCCGCCCTGGAGGTTCGCGTCGCCCTTCCGGCCGCCGATGTTCGCGTCGAACCCGCCCAGGTTCAGGAAGACCTCCCGTCTGAAGGAGATGTTCGAGCCGTTGGTGTTGCGCACTTCGCCGGGCGTGTCGACGCCGTTGCCGAACCCGCGGTGGGTGGCGCCTATCAGGAAGTAGAACTCCTCGGGGAGAAAGCGGGCCTCGCCGTCGACCCACATGGGCGTCATCTTCCCGCCGGCGGCGATCGCGTCGTGGTCCTCGTAGGCGGCGACGAGGCGGGCGACCCATTCGGGGTGGGCGAGTGCGTCGTCGTCGAGGAAGGCGACGATATCTCCGGTGGCCACCTCGGCGCCGTTGTTGCGGCTGACCAGCAGGCCGCGGTTCTCGTCGTTGCAGTGGAGACGGACGTCCTCGCGGTCGCCGAAATCGGCCTCGAAGCGCTCGAAGACGTCGGGGTTGCCGTCGCTGACGAAGACGAGTTCGACGCCGTCGTGGGTCTGGGCGAAGACGCTCTCTGCGGCCGCGACGACGTCCTCGTAGCGGTCCATCGTGTGTTCACAGAGGACCACGGAGACGCGCATACCTCCGCTTGTCCGCGGCCGAGGAATAGGTTTTCTGTCTCCGTACACGCCGCGGAACGAAGACCGGTCTCTCCCGAATACCGTTCCGGAACGAAGACCGGCCCCCGACCGTATAACCCGCCTAGAGCGGCGGTAGCAGCCCGTTTCGCTGTCCTCGTGCCCGTCGGATACAGCGAGAGATGACAAGGCTTATGCGCGCGATGGGACTTGCTCTGGCCAATGAGTCAATGGCGTGGCCGTATCGAGGAAATCGAAGAGCCGGGGGATCTACTGCCGGTCGTAGAGCAGTACTACCACATCCCGACGCTCGTGGCCCTCGTTGCGTTCATGTTGTATACCCGCGTTCGAGAGTGGGAGAGTTTCGTCGTCGGCGAGACGGTCTACTTCAGCGGGAACGACCCCTGGTACCACTACCGGATGGTCAGCTACACGGTCCAGCACTGGCCGGAGACGAGTCCGTTCGACCCCTGGACGTACTTCCCCTTCGGGACTCACTCCAGCCAGTTCGGCACCGTCTTCGACCAGTTGATGGCGACGGCCGCGCTCGTCGTCGGTCTCGGGAACCCCAGCGACCACACGATCCGGATGGTCGTCCTCTTCGCGCCGGCCGTGCTCGGGACGCTGGCTGCGGTCCCGGTCTACTACCTCGGCAAGCGGGCCGCCGGGCGGTTCGCGGGCGTCGTCGCCGTCGGTATCCTCGCGACCTTCGCGAGTACGTTCGTCGCCCGCAGTACCGTCGGCTTCACCGACCACCACGTCGCCGAGGTGTTCTTCCAGTCTATCGCCGTTCTGGCGACGATGCTCGCCGTCTCCGCCGCACAGCAGGAAAAGCCCGTCTGGGAACTCCTCCAGGAACGCGAGATCGGCGCCGTCCGCCGTCCGGTCGGCTGGGCGGTCGTCGCCGGCACTGCCACAGCCCTCTACGTCTGGACGTGGCCGCCGGGTGTCTTCCTCATCGGCATCCTCGGCTTCTACTACCTGATCGAACTCTCCTCGCTCCAGGTCCACGGCGAGAGTCCGGAACCGGTCGCCATCGTCGGCGCGGTGTCGATGCTCACGACCGCCGTCCTGACGCTGGCCGTCGTCGAGGAACTCGACATCGGTGCGACGAGTTACAGTGTCCTCCAGCCGGGCCTCGCGCTCGGCGTCGCCGCCGGCTGTGTGTTCATGGCGTGGCTCGCCCGCGAGTGGGACGGTCGCGACGTCCCCAACTACCAGTACCCGGTCGCGATCGTCGGCATTCTGGCCGTGCTCACGGGGCTGCTCGCCGTCGGCTCGCCCGGGACGTTCGACTTCCTGGTCGACCAGTTGCTCCGTGTCGTCGGGCTCGGCGTCAGTGACCGCGCGGCCACCATCGGTGAAGCGCAGCCGCTCCCGTTCGGGGACCTCTACGGGCGCTATCGGTTTACGCACTTCATCGCCCTGGCGGGCGTCGGCTACGTCGCCCTGCGCCAGTTCGTGTCCAAGGCACGCTCGGACCTCGTTCTCCTCGTGGTCTGGACCGTGTTCATGCTGCTGGCGACGCTGACCCAGCGCCGCTTCGACTACTACTTCGGCATCACGGTCGCCGTGATGGTCGGCTACACCGTCGCGACGCTGGCCGACTTCGGCAACCTCTTCGAGTCCGTCGAGGACATCGAGACCTACCAGGTCGTCAGCATCCTCGCGATCGTCCTCGTCGTGTTCACCCCGCTCGTCGTCACCGGGCAGGGCATCCTCGCCCTGCAGGTCAGTGCGGGCGGTCCCGGAGAGGACCCACAGGCCTGGAACGAGTCGCTCACCTGGATGGAAGACAACACCCCCAGAGAGGGCAATCTCGGCGGTGCAGGCAACGGGATGGACCTCTACGGCACGTTCAAAGCCACCGACGACTACGAGTACGAGGCGGGCTTCTACGGCGTGTTGTCCTGGTGGGACTACGGCCACTGGATAACGACGATGGGCCAGCGGATACCCACCGCGAACCCCTTCCAGCAGGGAGCCGACCAGGCCGCGAACTTCCTGCTGTCGGGCAGCGAATCGGAGGCCAACGACGTCCTCGACGGGTTGAGCGACGGCGAGGGGACCGAGACGCGATACGTCATGGCCGACTGGAAGATGGTCACGACCCAGCGCCAGTTCGCGACCGGCGGCCAGCCCTACCGCATCAACGGCAAGTACTTCGCACCCTTCCAGTTCTACCCGGGCGAGATCAGTCAGTCGGAGTACTACTCACCGGTGCTCTACCAGGTCGGGCAGAACCAGAACGCGTTCCGGCAGTTCCAGCGGCACAAACAGCCCTACTACGAGTCGACGGTCGTCAGGCTGTACAAGTTCCACGGAAGTTCGGTGGAGGCACAGCCGCTCGTCCTCGACTGGGAACTGCAAACTCGCGGGAGCGGCGCACAGACACAGCAGATTCCTGTCAGCCAGGGGGTCCGGACCTTCCCCAACATGAGCGCCGCCCGGCAGTACGTCCGTGAGGACGGCTCGGCACAGGTCGGCGGCGTCGGCCGGTATCCCGAGGAGCGCGTCCCGGCGATGGAGCACTACCGGCTGGTTGGCACGAGCGACCGGACGCCGGTCGGGACGACCGATTACACGCTCGCGAATCGGAAAGTCTCCGTCGGCGCGTTCAGGCAGCTGTTCATGAACCAAACTACTCGCGAGCCCAACCAGGCGGTCTTCGACGCGCTCAACCCCACGGAACCCAACTGGGTGAAGGTCTTCGAGCGCGTCCCCGGCGGGACCATCGAGGGCGAGGGGCCGGCCAACGTCACCGTCGAGGCCAGGGTCCGGATGGAGGTTCCCGCCTCGAACACGACGTTCACCTACACGCAGCAGGCCCAGACCGACGCCGACGGCGAGTTCACCATGACCGTCCCCTACTCGACGACGGGTTACGACGAGTACGGGCCCGAGGAGGGGTACACGAACCCCGAGGTGCGCGCCGTCTCGCCCTACCAGGTCAGCCAGGTGGCCGACAACCCCAGCGGCATCATCACGAACGAGAGCGGCTACGCCTACCGCGTCGTGGGCACGACGAACGTCACCGAAGGGCAGGTCGTCGGCGAGGACGACTCGGCCGCGACGGTGACCCTCGAACGCCAGGTGTTCTCCGGGCCACCGACCAACGAGACTGCCGGCAACGAGACCAGCGGCAACGAAACCGGTGGCGGCGACGACGGGTCGGGTAGCGATTCCGGCGGCGAGACGACGCCCACGCCACAGGACGGTGGCGACCAGTCCACGACGCCGACTGACACGCCGTCCGACTCGACGCCGACTGACACGCCGTCCGACTCGACGCCGACTGACACGCCGTCCGACTCGACGCCGACTG
>ENA-ORCR01000185-ORCR01000185.1-marine-metagenome-genome-assembly--contig:-NODE-185-length-60558-cov-3.881963_pt1 | contig 60558 bp, 52 predicted proteins | sample MGYA00237782_ERZ508514 | MGnify/ENA primary metagenome ERZ508514 (study PRJEB26185, sample SAMN06268960) | marine metagenome | isolation source: Eden Landing Ponds, San Francisco, CA, USA | place...
AAGTGAACGTGACCGGCCCTCGCCCTTTCAGTCCGCCAGGAACAAGAGAATCCGACAGCACGGCAGACAACCACACACCTCCCCAGCCGATTCGCTCAGTCACTCCGTTCCTTCGCTCATCCCTCGCGCAGTTTCCGTCGCGCGCACAAGAGCGCGCGACAGCGCGCGCCAACCTGGATTGGTCGGTCCATCGCCTGTACTGCCCAGACACAGCGGGAAGTGAAGGATCGCTCGTCGGGGCTCCCCGTGTCGACAGTTCCACGCGTGTGTTTGCCGGCGTAATCGTCGGCCAGCGGCCAGCGCTCGACACACTGGATGAAGGGGTTTATTGTACTCATACCGCTAGTGCCGGGCGTGGAATCGCCGTTCGAGGTCCTGTCGGTGGACACCGACGCGGACGCCGAGGAGATCCGAGAGGCCTACCGCGAGCGGGTGAAAGACGCCCATCCGGACCACGGGGGGTCGGCGCGGGAGTTCCAACTCGTCCGCGCCGCCTACGAGGAGATCAAAGACGGCTCGGGCGGGGCCGCGACCAACGGGCACGCCGAGCGACAGGTCGACGGACGGCAGGACGAAGCGCAAACAGCGACCGCAGGTGGCGTCGAGGAGGGGACCCGTGCCCGGCAGGAGCGCTGTCGCGTGGAATATCTCAACTACGAGGTGCTCGACGACCACGGCTGGGCGGTCGACGACGACGGGTTGTTCGAGATGGCCGCGGACGGCGGCCTCTCGGCCAGCGATTACGGCCAGTTCTGGGTCAGACCCCGTGAATCCCTGCTCGAAGCGGCCGAACGCAACGACTACGCCTGGCCCTTCGCCTGCCGCGGCGGCGCCTGTGCGAACTGCGCGGTCATCGTCGTCCAGGGCGAGTTGCGGACGCGCGTGGACCACGTCCTTCCAGCCGAAATGCTCGACGAGGGGTTTCAGCTGTCCTGTAACGGGATGCCAGTGTCGGACGACCTCCAGATACTCTACAACGTGAAGGACATGCCGGAACTGGCGGACCTGCTTCTCCCGCCGCGACCGTTCGAGCAGGCCCACGACGACTGACGCTGCTGCGGGACCGCGCTCCCCGGTCGAATCAGCGGGAAACCCGTTGGCACTGGCTCTCACGGGTGCGCCAGGTTTTTCAATTGCTGTATTGTCACGTCGACTGTGACACACTGGACAGACACCCTGTTCCGGGAGCAGGCGGACCTGTTCGCGGAGAGCTTCGAAGACATGTTCGAGGCCGCGGACGAGCAGGTCGGCGACCTCCTCGAACTGCTGGCCGAGTCCTACGACTGTGAGCCAGCGCGTTCGCTCGACGTCGCCTGCGGCGTGGGCCGACACGTCCTCCCGCTGGCAGACCGCGGTGTCGAGGCCGAGGGGCTTGACTTCTCGGCCGAGTTCGTCGACCGGGCGCGCGAGCACGCGAGCGAGCGCGACCGCACCGGTGAGGCCACGTTCCACGAGGCGGACATGCGGACCCTCGAGGAGTGGTCGGGGACCTACGACCTCATCACCATCCTCTGGAACTCTATCGGTTACTACGGGAAAGAGACCGACGTGCAGGTCCTCGCCGACGCTCGCGAGTTGCTCAGCGAGGACGGCGTCCTCGTGCTCGACCTCTCGAACCGGGATTTCCTCCTCGGGAACTTCGACGACGCGACGGTCAGCGAGGACGAGGAGCGACTCTCGATCTATCGCCAGGAGTACGACCCCGAGACCGGGCAGTTCGCGACGACGTTCGACGTCTTCGACGTCACTGACGAGGGGTACGACTACGTCGACCGGATGGAGTGGGAGAATCGACTCTACGCACCGCCGGTGCTGAGGGAACTCTGTTTGGAAGCGGGCTACGAGACGGTGTCACTGTACGGTGGCTTCGACGGGAGCGACCTGACGCGAGAATCACGTCGAGTCGTCGCCGTTGCACGGTAGGGACGAGACGCTGGCAATCGTGTGCCGTTCTCAGGTGGAGCCGAACTCCCAGCCGGCGCTCTCGAGCCGCTTTTCTTCGACGCTGTCGAGGGCCTCCTCGTAGGTTTCGGTGTCGTGATGGGGTTGCTCGGCGGCCAAATCGTGGGCACGCTCGAACCACGCTTCGGCGTCTTCGTAGTACTCCTCGGCCTCGTCGCTGTCGTCACAGTCGTCGCCCTCGCGTTCGAGGGCGCTGGCGTGTGCGCCCATCGCTTCGAGCAGTCCGGCGGTAACCCAGGTTAACTGGTACTCGATGGCGTCTTCGGAGACCGGCGCGTGGCCGTTCCAGCCGGCGTCGGCCGCCGCGCGGTAGCGTTCGAAGGCGTCTTCCCAGGCCTCGACGGCGACGGTCGCCTCGTCGGCGGCCAGCGCGGTTTCACACCGGCCAGCCGCATCGTCGAGGAACGATTCGCCGGTCTCGCGAAGCGTGTCTTCCACCTCCTCGAGGCGGTCGGTCGCGCCGTCGGGCATCGTATCGACGTCGTCCATGACCTCCCGCACCGTCTCGAGCGCCTCGGCGGCGTCGGTGTAGGCCTCGCAGGCCTCGCCGTACTCGTCCGATTCGAGGCCGGCGTCGACCGCTTCGGTCCGGGCTTCGGCCCGGTCGAGCCACGCGTCGACGCGCGTGTGTGCGAGTTCCTCGGCCACCTCGTTGACCTGGGCGCGAATCTTCTGCTCGGGCGCGCGCTCTTCGCGAGTGGCACACCGACGGGCCTGCGAGAACTGCGAGCGAGCGGCGAGCGCGTGCTGATTGGGGTCTTTCCCGCGTTCGCAGACGTCTCGATAGGTCGCGATTGCGTCACGTGCTTTCGCGAGTGCGCCGGCCATGTCTGCCCACGAGGACCCCACGTTGTCGATGTAGTCCTCTGCCGCCTCCACGTCGCCTTCGTCTGGGTCGAACACGACCGTCTCGTCGTGAGTCTGGACCTCGACCTTGCTGTTGAGGATGCCCTTGCGGACGTGACTCGTCTTCAGATTTCGCATGTCGAAGGCGAGTTCTGGTTCCTCCGGCTTGTCGCCAAGCACCCAGAGCACCCGCTCGTCTGTCACCAGCATGTACGCGCCGTGGTCGCCACCCGCCTCTATCGTCGTCGTTCGACCGTCCTGCGTGTGTTCGATAGCCCCGTCGTTCGCCAGGGCGTGCGCTAATTCCTCGCCGTCGCGGAGCAAATCGCCCAGGTGCTCCGCGTCGACATCCCCCGTTCCGGACCCACCGGATATCGCGTCGTTGACTCGGTCGAACATTGTACCCCGTATCTGGTGCGTATTTCCACCAGGGTGAGTAATAAACTTCGGTGTAAATTCACAGCGAGAAACAACCAGTTGGTTCATTGTCTCCTCGGCCGGGACGCTCGTATGCGAACCGCTCCCTCGGAATCCTTTTCAGCCGGTGGAGCATATAAACCGCTATCAATGGGTATGGGCGGCTCGGACATGTACCGACAGCAGATCCTCGATCACTACAAGAACCCGCGTAACTACGGGGAACTCGAGGAAGCCACGTTCACGCACGTCGGCGAGAACCCGATGTGCGGCGACACTATCGAGATGGACGTCGTGCTCGACGACGACGAGGAGCACATCGAACGCGTCGCATTCCGCGGCGACGGCTGTGCCATCTCTCAGGCCTCGGCGTCGATGCTCTCGGAGCAACTCACGGGCATGCCCGTCGACGACCTGGCCGAGATGGACCGGGACGACGTCATCGACATGCTGGGCGTCGACATCTCGCCGATGCGCGTCAAGTGTGCCGTCCTCGCCGAGAAAGTCGCTCAGGACGGCGCCGACATCTACTTCGAGGACGTCGACGTCGACAAGACGACGACGGAAGACGACGACTGACGGCCCCGAACGAGACGCCCGACTGAACCCCAGACGGATCGACGACGAGAGACCATCGTCGGCTGACCGTCGCCCACCACGTCGCCTCTTTTGGCTGATTTCAAGCGTTAGGGCCTGCCTCGACACCCAACCGCTACCACGACCCGTCGCTGCCGCCTCGACACGCAACCGCTGCCACGACGCGTCGCTACCGCTACGACGCGCCGCTGTCGCCTCGACGCGCCGCTGCTGCTACGACGCGCAACTGCCGCGACGACGCGTCGCTGATGCAGTTGTCAGTTCGACGGGTTCGAAGCAACGAGTGCTGGCCCACACAATCGGAGTGCTCGGGACCCGGGCCGGGCACTGCCGCGATCAGTCGTCCGAATCCGGTTCGACGAGGGTCGTTTCGTCGTCGATGCCGTGTTGAATCTCGACGGCGTGTCGAGTGTGTCTGGCGTGAATGTTCGCCCACCGTTCGGCCGCGTGGCGGACGAGGTGTTCTGAGCCCTCCGGACAGCGACGACACTCCGCGACCCAGGTCGTCACGTCGTCCGGAAAGTGGCCGGTGTGGCGCTTGTGGTCGAGCGCGAACTGTTCGATCGCTTGATTCCCGACACCCAGTTCGTCGAGTTCGTACCCCAGGTCCCACTCCCGGCCACAGCGCGAGCAACTCACGCGCGGTGTGTCGTCCACCGCCTCCGGGGTCGGACCGTCGCCCGTGGGGTCCGCTCCATCGTTGCTGTCGTCTCGCACAGTTGGTAGTTCGGTCGCGACCGTCTTGGCTCTGTTGGGCCTGGCTCGCCGGAACCGGGACGTATTTGCCGGTGTCTGCGCCTTCACCGACAACGTGCGGTTCCACAGCCAGGGTCCGGCCGGACCGCGGAACGGCGACAGCCTCCGCTCGAGACGCTCCGTCAGGACCGCCGCTGACGTGATTCCGTCGCCGAGTGGACCCGTCCATGGAGGGCGCAGATGGTAGTCCCGCGTCGCCTCGCTCGATTCGACGCGCTCGTGCTCACCTCCCTCGTCTGGTTTCTCGGGAAGTTCCTCCGCTACGCGTTTCCACCACTCTTCGAGACGCTCGGCGTGACCTACGGCATCTCGCGGACGGTCCTCGGGACTGCCTTCACCGGGCTGATGCTCGTCTACGCGGCGATGCAGTTCCCCTCGGGATTGCTCGCGGACCGCCTCGGCGCAGTCCGCGTGGTCACCGCAGGGGCGCTCGTGTCTGCGGTCGCAGCGTTCGCGCTCTCGGTCGACGCGCCGCTGCTCGTGCTCGTCGGCGCGATGGCGCTCGTCGGCGCCGGAACGGGGACCTACAAGACCGTGAGCGTCAGTCTGCTGTCGCGCGCCTATCCGGCGAGGACTGGCCGTGCGCTGGGAATCTTCGACACCTTCGGCACCTTCGGCGGCGTCGCGGCGCCCGCAGCAGTCGTCGCCGTGTCGGCGTTGCCACCTGTGCTCGGCGCGCCCTGGCGGACGCTCTTTCTCGGGGGCGGCCTCGTCGGGGTCGTCCTCGCCGTCGCGTTCGCAGGGCGCGTGCCCCGTCGATTGCCCGACGAACCGGCGACCGCGACGGCCGAGAGGGACGCTGGCTCGGCTGATGGACTCGACAGTGGGAGGAGTGACGACGACCAGACTGGAGAGACTCCCCCGTTGAAAACGTACGTCGCGCTCTTCCGTGACCGCCGATTCACGACGTTCGTCGTCGTCACCATCTGTTTCTCCTTCGCGTACAACGGCGCCGTGGCCTTCCTCCCCCTCTACCTCGCCGCGGAGACCGCCGTCTCGTCGGCGACGGCGAACCTGCTCTTTAGCGTCCTCTTCGTCGTCAGCCTGGTCCAACTCGTGACCGGCGAGGCCAGTGACCGAGTCGGTGTCGAACCCATCCTCGCAGTGACGCTTGCGACCGCCACCGCGGGATTGCTGGCAGTGCTCGCGTTCTCGGCCACCGGCGGAGCGCTCGTGCTGGGTGGAGCGGTCGTCTTGCTCGGCCTCGGCGCCCACGGCTATCGTCCGGTCCGCGGCGCGTACATGATGGCGGTCGTCCCAGAATCAGTGGCCGGTGGGAGTCTCGGCGTCGTCCGGACGCTGTTGATGGGTGCGGGTGCGGTCTCGCCCGCTATCGTGGGCTACCTCTCCGAAACCGCTGGCTTCGGGCCTGCGTTCGGTTTGCTCGCGGGGGCGCTCGTCGTGGCAACGGCGCTGTCGCTCGGATTGTGGGCGCTCGGTCGTTGAAACCTCAATTTTGGCGGGGCGATAGCATGCCGGTCGACCGAACGGGCGCTCAGGCCAGGAAGACGTGGCGGGGGCGGTCGGCGAGCACTTCGCGGCCCCAGGCGACGGTGTCCCGGAAGTCCTCGGAGCGGAAGAATGCCATCGCGTCCTCTTTGGCGTCCCAGCGGCTGGCGATGAACATGTCGGTGTCGTCCTCGCGGTTGGCCAGAAGCGCCGTCTCGCGGTGGCCGTCCATCTCCGCCAGGGCCTCGCCGACCGTCTCGAAGGTGTCGACGAACTCCTCGCGGTAGTCTGGCTTGACCTGGTAGAACATCCCCATCGTGCCGAAGCCATCGCGCTCCTGCGGGCGGCCCACGACGTCGGGGAGGTCGGTGAGGAAGTCGGCGGCCGTGTCGGCGGCGCTCTCGGTGTCCCAGAGGCTGACGACTGCGGTCGTGTCCGAGTCGAGGTCGCTGTAGACGGCGGTCTTGACGTGGGTGTCGTAGCGGTCGAAGCCGTCGCGCAGATCCGACACCTCCTCGTCGAGCGTCTCGGCGTCGGCCTGGGAGTACAGCACCAGCGCGTAGACGTCCTCGCCGTGGGGCTGTCCGGCGTAGACGCCCTCGTTGGCGAGTTCCTCGCGGATGTCGGCCGCCGTGGTGTCGTCGCTGGCCTGCGTCTGGGCGGCGTCGTCGCTCTCGTCGGTCCCGTCTGCATCGGCCCCACTGGCCGCGTCGGCGTCACCGAGCGGGCCGCGGACGCTGTGGGAGACGGCGTCGATGTCGGTCAGGAACCCGATGGCCGTGTCGGCGGCGCGTTCGTTCGCCCAGACGCTGACGATGGCCGTCTGGCCCTGGTTGGCGCGGACGCTCGTCAGGACGTGCGTGTCGTAGTGGTCGAAGTTCCCCCGGAGGCCGTCGACTTCGTCCACGAGGGCCTCGGCGTCTGCCTCGGCGAAACAGACCAGTCCGTAGTCACCGTCGTCGTAGTCTTCGGGATACACGCCGAAGGTGGCGAGGGTTCGGCCAATCTCCGCAGGGTCGAGCGATTCGACGGCGTCTTCGTCGGTCTCTTGCTGGACTGCCGCGGGTGGGCCGCCGCTCGTGGTAGAATCGCTCGCTTCCGCGACCGCAGTTTCAGCGCCGTCGCCCGACCCGCTGTTGCTCTGGGCTGTCGTCTCGGGTGTGCGCTCGTCGCTGGGGGGGCCGCTCCCTCCGTCACCGTTGGTGGCGCCGGCCGTCGATGCGCTGGCGTGGTCGGGCAGTTCACCGCTGGGCTCCGACGGCGCGTCGGCCGTCGGAACGTGCTCACCGGCGAGGTAGGCCTCGAGGTCCGCCGGCGGGAACCGGCGTCCGACGTAGAAGGGGCCGAACTCGGCGAATTTGGAGGAGGAGGGGTCGAAGCGCATCTCGTAGAGCAGTTCCTTGACGTCGGTCATGTCGTCGGCCCAGAGCGTGACGCCCCACTCCCAGTCGTCGATGCCGACGGACCCGGTGATCATCTGGGAGACGCGGCCGGCGTAATCCCGGCCGATGTCTCCGTGACTGGCCATGTGCTCGGCGCGCTCTTCGAAGGGGAGGTCGTACCAGTTTTGCTGTGGGTCCCGGCGTTTGGACATCGGATAGAACGAGACGTGTTCGCTGTCCGGAATCTCGGGATGCAGGCGCGACTGGATGTACTGGGCCAGCCCGGAGTCGTCGTCGACCTCGCCGTCGAAGTACTCGCGAGCGCGCTCGGTGTACCCCGAGGCCTCAGTCACGGAGACGTAGGAATAGGACTGTTCGGTGAACTGGGCGAACTCGGTGCGTTCGAACTCGCGTTCGAGGCGTTCGGTGTCCGCCAGCGTCGGTCGGAGGTGGACGATCATGAGGTCAGCCTTGTGGCCGACGATGCCGTAGAGCGCGGAGTCGCCCGCGTCGGCGTCTGCGACGGCCTCTGCTGACTGGAGGTGCGCGACGACGTCCTCCAGGGCTCGCTCGCGGACGCGCTCGGGCGCGTCTCGCCAGGCGTCCCAGTCGACCGTCCGGAGGTCGTGGAACGCGTACCAGCCCTCCTCAGTTTGCGGCGGCTCGCGTCTAACCATAGCGCTCATTTGGCGATCGCCGTTTAGGAAGCTTGCCTTTCCGGGCTCTGCCTGACACCGACGTAGTCGCTCACGCCCGTGCGTCGGGACCGCCCTGCTCAGCCGAACAGCTGCGGCCCGAACAGCATCAGGAACAGCCCGGCGATCATCAATAGACTGATCGAGGCCGTCACGGCCGTGGTGGCGCGACGTCCGTTTTCGACGGGAAGCCGTGCGACGACCGATTCTGCGGATGCCCGGAGGATGTGCCCGCCGTCCAGGGGGAAGGTGGGCACGCAGTTGAACACCCCGAGATTCAAATTCACCCACGCCGTCCAGAAGAGGACGTTCGCGAGCAGGAAGACGCCGCCACCGAGCGGTGCGAGCGGGCCGGTGACGGTGTAGAAGTTCGCCACTGCGGGCACGAAGCCGGCGAAGCTATAGCCGATACTCGGTGCGATGGCGTTCAGGAACGGGATCAGCAGGACCACGAACATCTGGCGGAGGAAGTTCCCGTCGAGGAGTCCACCGAATGGGCCGCTGTTGCCGCCCAGGACCGCCAGGAAGTAGTTCGCGGGGTAGACGTCGATGCCCGTGTCCACTACGCCGATGCCGCTGTACCCTCGCTGGACCCGGAGACCGAGCCTGTCCCCGCGGTCCGCGCCGGACCCGACGGTGACGGTGTACGTCTCGCGCTCGTCGCCAACGACGGCCTGCACGTCGACGGTCGACCCGCGTTCGAGGCCACCGACGACCGAATTGTACATCGAGGCGTTGTGCGTCCGTTCGCCGTCGACGCGGGTCACGATGACGTCGGTTCCGTCTGTTGGGACCGACGCGTTCGCCAGCGGGCCGTTCTCGACGGCGAGGCCGTAGGCCCCGACGGGGAAGGTGGCGTTGCCGCGGTTGGTCCTGATCGAGACGACGTCTCGCGACCCCATCTCGCGGGCGAACCCGCGATCGGTGTAGACTTCGGTGCCGTTGATCGCTTCGACGACGGTGGGGTCCCCTCGCTCGGGTTTGATCCCGTCGGTCACCGATGGCACCGCTCGCATCAACAGGAGTTTCCGTTCGAGCGTCCTCGTCTCACCGCTCTCCAGTGTGAGTTCGGCGGCTCTTCCGTCGATCCGGTCGAGTTCGGCCTCGAACTCGGAGATGTTCGCGACCGGTTCACCGTCGACGTGGGTGACCAGGTCGCCGTACTCCAGCCCTGCCTCCTCGGCGGCGGAGCCGCTGGCGGTGTTCCCGATTGGAACGCCAGCGGCGACGGAAATCGCGCCGGTGACCGGCCCGAACAGGAGGAGGAAGCCGACGAAGGCGACGAGGAAGTTGTTCGTCACGCCGGCGGCGAACATCCGCGTTTGCGCCCCCCGGGAGGCTTTGATCCGGCTTTCCTCGTCGGGTTCGACGAAGGCACCGACGGGAATGAAGGAGAAGAAGGCGAGTCCCATCGAGTCGATGTCGATGTCCTCGACCCGGCAGAGCAGGCCGTGACCGCCCTCGTGGACGACGAGGCCGATGAGGAGTCCGAGGATGATCTCGGGTGCGGCCGCCGGCGGGAGGAAGTCGTTGACGCCGGGGATGACCAGCACGTTCTGCGGGTTCTGGATGGGCTGGCGCTCTGGCTGTTGCATCGCCTGGATACCGGCGTTGAACACGGCGATGAACATGCCGACCATCGTGACCAGCGCCATTCCGACGCCGAAGTTCCCCCAGGCGCGCCAGACGCGTTTGGGCGCGGCCAGTTTCGTGAGGAGTGCTCTCCCGCGACCGGTGTGGAGGGTGAGGATCGGGCCGGAGACGCGGACAGAGTCGGGGAGTTTGCCCCGTGCCTGTAACGCCATCGTCCCCACCGTGAAGACGGCGATCGCAGCGAGGACCCAGTACAGCGGGCGTACCATTACCCGAAGCCATGGGCCTGCCCATCAAGAGCGTTTGGTTACCATCTTTTTCCCGGTCGGGTGTCCTCGGTCGCTACGCTCACGGGTCGCTTCGCTCCCCGTTCGCATCGAGGTCTCACTCCGTTCGACCTCGCACCGCTCCCTGCGGGCACAGCGTGGCGGCTACGCCGCCACGACATGCAGGCGATGGACCAAACAATCCATGTTGGCGCGCGCTGACGCGGCCGCGAGTCCATCGCGGACGAGCGGCCGCGGCGGAACTGCGCGAGGGATGACTGAGCGAACGTAGTGAGCGAAGGAATCGGCTGGGGAGGTATGTGGCTGTCTGCGGTGCGGTGCTGTGCAGGAATACATCCTGGCGGACTGAAAGGGCGAGGGCCGGTGGCGCGGTCTGTGCGGGCAACTATCCGAGCGGAGCGAGGATATCTCGCACAGGCCGCGCGAGCGGGCCGAGGGCTTTCGTTGCTACTTGACGTCTGCTGTCAAATCAACTCATGGCGAGCGGGCCGAGGGCTTTCGTCGCCTGCCGTCACCGGCCTCACCCTCGATCGAATTCTCTTCACACTGAAACCCAATGAAAGAACCACTCAACAAGCAGCAGTATCTGCACGTCCTCAGGCAGCGTCCCTGATGGCGTCGATGAACAGATCCACCCCCAGGCTGATCTCGCGTTCGGTCACGTCCAGCGGCGGGAGGATACGGATCACGTCGTGGCCACACCCCAGAGTCAACAGACCACGCTGCAACGCCGCTGCCTGCACCTCGTCGCGCCGGTCCGTCGAATCGAACTCGACGGCGAGCATCAGTCCCTTCCCGCGGACGTCCGTCACTGGCTCCAAATCGGCGTCACGCAGTGACTCCTGGAACTGTCGACCGCGAACGACCGCGTTGTCCAGCAGGTCGTAGTCGTCGATGACGTCGAGCGTCAGCGACCCCTGCATAGCGGCGAGGATGTCGCCAGCACCCCAGGTGGAGGAGAGCCGACTCTTCTCTTCCGGGAACACGTCGCTGCTTGCGATGGTCGCCCCGACCCGGAGGCCCTTGGCGCTCGCGATGACGTCCGGTTCGAGCGGGTAGTGGTCCGAAGCCCAGAACTCGCCGGTCCGACCCACGCCGGACTGTATCTCGTCGGCGACGAGCGTCAGGTCGTGTTCCGCACAGAGCGCGGCGATTTCCTCGGCGAAGGCGTCGCTGGGGAAGCGATACCCGCCTTCGCCCTGGATCGGTTCCATGATCAGGTAGGCGACGTCGTCGGGGTCGACGGCGCCACGTTTGGGGTGCAGGAGTTTCCGGAGTTGCGAGGTACCGCCGTTGAAGAAGCCACACGAGCAGGAATCGGGGCCACAGGTCCGGTCATCACAGAAGGGGACGTCGTGGACTTTCGGAATCTCGGGGAATTCACGCCGGTATACGGACTTCGAGCGATTGAGCGAGAGCGCGCCGAGGGTGCGACCGTGGAACGCGCCCTGGAACGTGATGCCGTAGTCGGCGCCGGTGTGGTCGTAGCTGATCTTGATGGCGTTCTCGACGGCCTCGGCGCCGCTATTGGAGAGAAAGACCGTGTCCATCCCGTACTGCGCGCTCCGGTCGGTCAGGCGGTCCATCAGATCCGCTGGGGTGGGAAAGTCGTGGTCGCCAAGAGCCCCAGACCCGACGTAGAAGTCCTGGCCCGCGATTTTCATCGGGTCCACGAGGTCGAACTCCGCCATGCGGTCCATCAGTTTGGGGTTGTTGTACCCCAGCGGTGCGGCGGCGACGTGACTGGTGAAGTCCATGAGGACGTTGTCGTCCACGTCGGTGCAGAAGGGACCCTCCGCGGGTTCGGTGTAGTCCCAAACGAACTCGTAGACGTACGTACTGGGGGCGGCCGACTCGTGATGGTACTCGACCCACTCGCGGGCCCGTTCGCCGGGCAGCGACGACACGACAGGTTCCGCCGTTTCCCTGTTCATGTCGTAACGACGGGGAGTCGCTAGTTAAATCATGTGACTATCGTCGGTAATAGTCTCTAAGCGGCCCATTCTTCCGAATTATACTGAAGATTTGATCGATTCTTCGGGGGCGAAAGTGGTGAGATCGATCACATCGTCACAACCGCCGTCACGGCGGTGGCGGCGACCAGGAGGACGCTACTGACGGTTGCCGTCTTGACGGCGAACTCGCGGTCGGGACCCGCGAACGTGAGCCCGGCTTTGACGACGATGCTGGAGGCGGTAGCGAGCAGGATAGCCAGCGTCGCGGCCTCTGCGGAGAGCCCACCACCGCGGTAGAGGATAACCGCGGAAGTCGTCGCGCCGGCACTCGACACCAGCCCGGTGAGCGCGGCCGTGACGTAGAAGCCGAACTGGCCGAACTGCGCTGCGGCGAGGCCGCCTGCGACGACGACTATCAGGAAGAGCCCGCCGAATCCGAGGACGTTGCGCATCGAGAACGGACTCTCCAGGTCCATCTCCAGGTTCTCGGTCCAGTCGGCCGTGTACGCGGCGATGGCCATGCTCCCGAGGATCACAGCCCCGAGTGGGACGATGGCCCCGAGGAGCAACCCGGTCTCGAAGGTGAACAACAGCGCGATGGTGAGATTGCGAGCGGCCATCGCCGCGTCGGCGAGCAAGATAGCGGCGACGGCGTAGGAACTGACCGCCGGGCGCTGTTTCACGTGGTCGAGCATCGCACCGACCACGGCCGTCGACGATGCGAGACCACCGAAAAAGCCGGTGACGGCGATGCCGCGGCCCCCGTACGTCTGGACGATGGCGTAGTTGACGATGCCGATAGCGGCCACGGTGACGACCATCAGCCAGATGACCCGCGGTTCGACTTCGACGACGAGGTCACCGACGCCGATGTCGAAACTCTGGGCCGGCAAGAGCGGATAGATGACGAACGCCAGGATGGCGAACTCCGCCGCCGAGCGAAGTTCCGTCCGGGTCATCCCCCACGCAAAGGAGTGCAGTTCGCGCTTGAGCACGAGCAAGAGCGCGGAGAAGACGGTGACCGTCACCGCCTCGATAGTGAGTCCAGACGCGACGAGCGTGCCGACCCCGTACGCGACGAGCATCGACATCGACGTCGTCAGGGAGAGGCCCTCTTCGCCCTCGTCCAGGAGGCCGCGAATCGCGAGCAGACTCCCCTGGACGATGACCAGAACGCCACCGACCACCACCAGTGGTTCCGAGCCGAGTACGGTAAAGACCGCACCGAGCATGCTGATGAGCGAGAAGGTCCGCACGCCGGCAGACTTGTGTGACCACTCCCGCTCCAGCCCCAGGAACAACCCCAGCACGCCTGCCAGGGCGATCTGAAGCACCTCTGAATCCACCGGTACCGACGCGAACTGTGCGACCCCAGGCACCCCTCCACCTACACAACTCGAACGTATAAATATCGCCCCGCAGTCCCGTGACCGCGACACCGAAAGCGTCGGCGAGACCACCTCGGAACCGAACGGAACGAGCAATCGAGTGTGCTCCACCGCAAGCCCACGGAGAGTGCCCATCGGGTCGGCGGCGGCTACCAGCACCCGGAGGCGGCCGTTGGCATCCGGGCCGTCCACCCCTCACGGGAACCGTGGCGCCGACCCCTCACGGGAGCCGGGCCGCCGACCCCTCACGGGAGCCGGGCCGCCGGCCCCTCACGGGAGCCGGGCCGCGTTCCCCAACGTGTGTGGTCCCCAGCGGAGCACTGGATGCAGGTGAACGCGCGTCAGCGGTCGACGTACTGGGCTTCCCAGTCACCGCGTGCTTCGATTTCCCGGCGGCCGCGGCGCGTCAGACTGTAGAAGTTCGTTCGACGGTCACGCTCTCCCTTCTCGACGAGTCCCTTGTCGACGAGCGTATCCAGATTCGGATAGAGACGCCCGTGGTGGATCTCTTTCTCGTAGTACTCCTCGAGTTCCTCTTTGATGGCCAGCCCGTGTGGCTCCTCCTTCCCTGCGATGACGTACAGCAAATCTCGCTGGAATCCTGTCAGGTCGTACATCGGTAACGTCCACATCGAACTTACTGTCTGATCTGCATAAATATATCGTCCAGTTGCGCCGCTCTCACCCGAACGGACCGAAATATTCGGTTGTCACCCGCCCCGAAACAGGTAACACGTCTGGTGGGAAAGGAGTAGCCGTCGTATTCGTTCCGTTTCAGGTAGCTTCCTCGAAACGTCGTTCTCGGCGACCGGCAAACGAGTGACGTGTGTGTGTGATAATCACTAGCGCGACGTGATTATGTAGCTGGGGAGCCGAATATACGTATGCCAGAAGAAGTCCTGTTTGGCGACGAACGATACGTAGAACGCACTGACGTCGCCGCGTACCTCCGCACTATCGCGGACCGCCTCGAGGCGGGTGGGCCGCTCACGCTGGAGTCCGGAACCGACTCGATATCGGTCGACATCCCGTCGACGGTGGAGTTCGAGGTGAAAGTCGAACGGGAAGGCCCGACGGATGCCCCCGGCGAAATCGGATTCGAACTCGAACTCGAGTGGGACGAGGACGCAGACACAGACGGGGAGAGTACCGGCGAACTATCCATTCACTAACCGACTCCTCGTTCGCTTTTCGACCGCGTGGGCGGCGATATCGGAGTGCGCGCAGATTCACGACTCTTCAACCATGGCCGTGAGACTACGCACGCTCGGCAGAGAAACAGTTCCAAAGCACAACCCGACCAGTTTCGAAACACGAACGACAACCTCGACAGTAGTCAATGGTCTGACATCAGTTCGAAAGGAATGGAAAGCGACCGCGTGGGCGAAAAGCCCACGCGAACGCTTGCCGCCCTGAATTGGTCCCCGCTGACGCTTCGGCCCTCCAAGCGAAGCGTCATCAAATAATCTATACGGAAGTACCATAAAAGTACCGGCAGCGGACGACTTCGCCACCCGGTGATTCGCCTGCCGTTCCCGCGTGAGTGATCACCGGCCGATCAGACCGTGACCCCAGACGGGGCCAGCGTCGAGCGACTTCCTGGTCGGTTCGGCAGCGGTGACGACTCACACCGAGGACCCGGTTCGACACAGCCAGGCACACACCCCCGAAGCAGGTGGATTCTGGGGTACCCGGACAGTGATCGATTCGATGCTCCAGTCGACCGACTTTACTTCCCAGGCCCCATTCTGAACTGTATGAAAATTCGCGGCGAGCGCGAGTGTCAGGAGTGCGGTGTCCGCTGGTCGTACTACGAAACCGGGAGCGTCGTCTGTCCAGACTGTGGCAGCCTCCGGAGCGTCGGCCTCGACGACCCGACGGAACACACGGCCAACCCGGCGTCGCTCGAACTGACGGCCGTCCGAAACCTCGTGGACGAGCAACCAGTGGCTGACGTTGCCGATGCGGCCGCCGAGGCCTGTCGAACCTACGTCCGCACCTGCGGGTTCCTCCGTGGCGGCGACCTGTTGGCGCTCGACGATAGCTACCTCGCCGCCGTCGAACTCAAACTCGCGGGCCAGGAACTCGCCCACTCGATGCGGGTCGACGACGACGAGGAATACTACTTTCTGAGGCTGTTGCGCGGGGCTGAGGACGGCGAACGGCCACCGGCCGACTCGGTGCCCGACTCCCTCCGTGCTGTTCGCGGCCTCGCCTACGCTCGCGCCGTGGACGCCTATCGCTCGGACGTCCGCCGCTATCTCGACGAACACCCCGACAAGACGGTCAGGTCGCTCCTCGCGACGCTGCGCGACCACCAGAAGCGTATCGAGGCGCTCGACGGCGACGTCTCGCCGCGGACGGCCGGGGAACTGGTCTACGTCGCCCGCGCTATCGGCCGCGCGCTCGCCGAGGACGACGAAACTGCGCTCGCCGAGGCACAGCGCCGACTCGACGACTTCGAAATCGACCTGTAGCGACGGGCTGAGAGTCTCGACCGTCCGTTACTCCAGCACGCTCTCGACACCGGACTGCAGCGCCGCGGCGTTGACCGTGTTGTAGAGCAACATCGCACGAGTCATGGGACCGACGCCACCGGGCACCGGCGTGATGGCCGAGGCCTTGTCCTTCGCGCTCTCGAAGTCGACGTCACCGACCAGTTCGTAGCCCTTCTCGGTGTCGGCGTCGACTTTGTTGATGCCGACGTCGACGACCACCGCGCCCTCACCGACCATCGACCCGTCGATCATCTCCGGGACGCCCGCTGCGGCGACGAGTATGTCCGCGTTCCGCGTCTTCGACGGGAGGTCCTCGGTGCGAGAGTGACAGATAGTCGTCGTCGCGTTCCCACCGTCACCGTACTGGATGAAGAGGTTCGCCATCGGTTTCCCGACGAGCCGAGACCGGCCGACGACGACTGCGTCCTTGCCCTCCGTCTCGACGCCGGTGGCCGCCAGTAGCCGCTGAATGCCGTGGGGCGTGCAGGGCTTGAAACGGGCGTCACCTGCGACGAGGCGACCGATGTTCTCTGGGTGGAGACCGTCGACGTCCTTCTCCGGGTCGATACTGCGAAGCACGCGTCGGTCGTCGACGTGGTCCGGGACGGGCATCTGCACGAGGATGCCGTTGACGTCCTCGTCGGCGTTCAGCTCGTCGATCGTATCGTAGAGCTCCTCGGCCGGTGCGTCGGAGTCGAGTTCGACGTCGACGGTGTCGATGCCGACTTCCTCGCAGTCGGTTTGCTTCATCGAGACGTACGTCTCACTGGCGGGGTCGTCGCTCATCAGCACCGTGGCAAGCGTCGGCGTCACGTCGTCTGTGGCGAGTTCGTCCACTGCGTCGCTGACCTCGGCGCGAACGTCTTCGGCAACTGCGTTGCCGTCGATAATTTCGGTCATGATCGTAGGGGCGTGCGGCGGGGGTATCAAGGTCCCGAAAACAGGAACGCGACAGTAGACACAGCTGTCACAGTCCGTTCGGAACCGGAACGTGTCAGCCGACCTCGAAGTTGAAATTGGCCCCACCGAGGGGTGCTACGGACCGCCCGGACGGATCACCCAGCGCGACCGATTACTCGGCGTCGTCCGCTGCGCCGGCACCACCCGTTCCGCCGGCCCCGGTCTGGAAGACGAACTCGTGTTCCTCTTCGGTCTCGAAGTTGCCGAGGCCGTCACCGAGGTACTGGGCATACCGAACGAGTTCCTCTGCACGGGAGGACACTTCGTTCAGTTCCGCGGCCTGTTCCTCGGCCGCACCCGCGACGTTCTCGCTCTCGGCCATCGTCTCCTCGCCGAGGTCGACCGCCGTATCGAGGTCGCGTGCGATCGATTGGACGGTGTCCAGCGACTCGGTATACGCCGCGTCACCCTCGCCGTCGACCGATTCGAGCGTCGCAGCGACGTCGTCCATGTCCTCGGAGATCCGCTGGAGACGCTCCTTCTGGTCGTAGGCGTCGTCGGATATCTTCTGGATCGAGTCAGCGACCTGTTCGCTCGCGTCTCTGACCGTCTCCGCGCTCTGCTGGACGGACCGACCGCCCGCTTCGACCTGCGAGGCGAAGGTTTTCAGCTGACCGGTCGTCAGCTCCAGTTCGCTCATCATCTCGTTGAAGTCGGTCGCGATCTGGTCCATCGACTCGTTCTCGCCCTCCGGTTGCAGTCGCTGCGTGAGGTCACCACGGGAACAGGCCTGCATGGTCTCGGAGTAGTCTTCCGCCCGTTCCTGCAGGTAGTTGCTCATCTCCATCGCTTCTGCCCGCGAGACCTCGGCCTCCTTCCGGGCCTGCTCGGCCTCGGATATCTGGTTCTGCAGCGAGTCTCGCATCGACGCGAACGCCTCGTAGAGCTGGCCGATGTTGTCGATTCGGCCGGTCTTGATCTCGACGTCGAGGTTGCCCTGCTCCATCTCCTTGGCCTTGCCCGTGAGTCGGTCGATCGAACTGGACGTGTTGTATCCGAGCACGACGCCGATAACGCCCATCACCAGGACCGCGAGCGCAGTCGCGATGAGGCCGAACTGCGAGATAGTTCGAGCGAACCCGAACACTTCACTCGCCGGGGCGTGGACGAGCAGCACCCAGTCATCAGGGCCGTTCGTGACAGAAATCGGCGCGTAGCCGACCGCGTACTCCTCGTCGATGACACCCGAACTGCCCGGCATCGAGGGTTCGACGTCACTCATTGTCGACGTCGACCGCAGCGCGAGCGCATACTGGATCGGCTGTCGGGCCTGGCTGTCACCGTAGGTCGAGAACAGTTCAGCCGATTCGATACCGCGTTCTTCCATCCGCTCGTCGATCAGTATCGTCCCATCACCGTCGACGACCTGGGTAAACCCTCCCGCTGCCCGCTGGGCACCCTGGAACCGTTTGGTGAGTTCACTGACGGACGATTCGAGCACGAGGTACCGGTCACCGTTACCGACCGGGCTCACGAAGCCGACGACTGCGGTGCCGCGTGCGTCGTAGACCGTGCTCGTCTTGACCTGGCCGATACTCGAGAACTCCATGTCTGCGAGATACGCACGATTGGTCGAACCGAACGTCGCACTCGTGTCGAACTCCGTACTCGCGACGATGTCGAGATTCTCGGAGGTCGCATCGACCACGTGAAGCCCCGCGATGTCCGTCGAGTCGGACTTGAAGTTCCTGGCGGCCCGCTCCATCGCGGCGGCGTCGTCCGTGGTCCACACGTCGTCGTTCGACGCGAGTTGTACCGCTTGCTGGTTGCGCGCGGTCCACTGTTCGACGATCGTTGCTTCCTGAATCGCCAGTCCGCTGTACTCGTTCTGGATCCGGTCCTGGGTCTGGTCGGTGATCTGGCCCGTCGCGAACACGCCGACGGCTCCGATACCGAGCCCCATCACGAGGAGGACTATCAGGAACTTGAGCGCGAACCGCTCCCGGATGAAGTCGGGGACGACCGTCCGCACGATGCCGAGTACCGGTCCAGCCGGGTCCTCCTCACTCATCGAGAATCACCCGCCAGTGATACTGTCGGTCGCCGAACTCTGGCCGATGCCGTTCGGAATATATCCGCCGATCTAGCCCGTTCTGTTCTATTTCGTTTCCTAACTGTTTGCAATTGTATGCACCCCTGTTGCTCACAAAAATCCATGTCTTATTCTCGCTTATTAACCCTTCGCCCGATTATCAATTACAATATATGTTTGGGAAGTAAATAAAATCTAATTGGTACGTATGTGGCTGTAATACTGCCGCGGCGAGTCGCGACGCGAATCGTCTCACCGAGCGAGAGACGTGGATCGGTCGCGATGACCGGGCGGTACGGTCACCACTCTCGTCACCGGAGAGCGAGTTCGAGTGGACAGTCACCGTGCCGTGAATGTGCCCACCTCACCGTGCCGTGAACGAGCCCATATCACCGTGCTGTTAACGAGCCCACCTCACCGTGCCGTGAACGGGCCCATATCACCGTGCCGTGAACGGCCGCACACCACGACCCGAACCGCGATCACTCAGCGTCCCCGACCGGGTCGGAGTCGCCGGTACCGCCAGCGCCCGTCTGGAAGACGAACTCGTGTTCGGCTTCGGTCTCGAAGTTGCCGAGGCCGTCACCGAGGTACTGGGCGTAGCGGACCAGTTCCTCTGCGCGGGAGGACACTTCGTTCAGTTCCGCGGCCTGTTCCTCGGCCGCACCCGCGACGTTCTCGCTCTCGGCCATCGTCTCCTCGCCGAGGTCGACCGCCGTATCGAGGTCGCGTGCGATCGATTGGACGGTGTCCAGCGACTCGGTATACGCCGCGTCACCCTCGCCGTCGACCGATTCGAGCGTCGCAGCGACGTCGTCCATGTCCTCGGAGATCCGCTGGAGACGCTCCTTCTGGTCGTAGGCGTCGTCGGATATCTTCTGGATCGAGTCAGCGACCTGTTCGCTCGCGTCTCTGACCGTCTCCGCGCTCTGCTGGACGGACCGACCGCCCGCTTCGACCTGCGAGGCGAAGGTTTTCAGCTGACCGGTCGTCAGCTCCAGTTCGCTCATCATCTCGTTGAAGTCGGTCGCTATCTGGTCCATCGACTCGTTCTCGCCCTCCGGTTCCATCCGCCTGGTCAGGTCCCCGCGTGCGCACCTCTGCATGGTCTCGGAGTACTCAGCCGCCCGTTCCTGCAGGTAGTTGCTCATTTCGATGGCCTCCGCCCGCGAGACCTCGGCCTCCTTCCGGGCCTGCTCGGCCTCGGATATCTGGTTCTGCAGCGAGTCCCGCATCGACGCGAACGCTGCGTAGAGCCGACCGATGTTGTCGATCCGTCCGCTGCGGATCGTGACGTCGAGGTCACCCTGCTCCATCTGCTCGGCTCTGCTCGTGAGCCGATCGATCGAACTGGCGGTGTTGTATCCCAGCGCCATGCCGATGGTGCTCATGAGCAGTACGGCGAGTCCGGTTGCCACCAGTCCGTACTCGGAGATGGTCTGGACGAAGCCGAACACCTCGCTCGTCGGGGCGTGGACCAGTACGACCCAGTCCTGGGGGCCGGAATCGATCGACAGCGGGGCATAGCCGACCGCGTACTCCTCCCCGAGAATGCCCGATTGGGCCGGCATCCGCGTGCTGACACCGGCCGCCCGGTCACCGGAGAGCGCCTGGCGGATGGGCGCTCGGGCCTGGGGGTCGCCGTACGTCGAGAATAGCTCGGTCCCGCGTGACTCCGCGCCGATCAGCCGTTCGTCGAGTAGCACCGTCCCGTTCCCGTCGACGACCTGCGTGAACCCGCCCTCGGCACGCTCGGCGCCCTGGAAGCGCTGGACCAGCGAGTCGACCGACGCCTCGACGAGGAGCACCCGGTCGGTGGCGTGCCCCGGGGGACTCGCGAAGCCGACGACTGGCCCGTCGGCTCCCTGGTAGACCGAAGAGACCGCTACCTGACCGCCGATGACGGTGTCGAAGGTCACATCACCGACCCAGTCGCGCTCGGTGCCCGAGAGCGTCTCGCCGGACTCGAATTCGGTGCTCGCGGCGAACCGGAGTCGATCCCCCGACGTGTCGACGACGTGCACCTCGGAGATGTCCGGTTCTGACCGGATCAGATTGCCCGCCGCACGGTTCATTTCTTTCGTGTCCTGGGACGTCCAGACGTCGTCGTTGGAGGCGAACTTCGTCGCCTTCCGGTTCTGGATGACCCACTGGTCGACGATGGTCGCCTCCTGACTGGCGAGACTGGTGTACTCGTTTTCGATGCGCTCCTGGGTCTGGTCAGTGATCTGGGCGGTCGCGAACATCCCGACCGACCCGATCGCCAGACCCATCAGCAGGAGGACGATCAGGAACTTCACCGCGAATCGCTTCCTGATGACGTCCGGGACGACCGCCCGGACGATTCCCATCAGGTCGCCGGAAGGCCCGTCATCGCTCATACTCGATCACTGTGTCCCGAACCGTCCCCGAGAACGCTGGGGGCTGGCACTCCCGCACACACACGGGGCTGGCACTCCCGCACACACACACGCCGATCAGATACCTGCTGGCTTGTACCCACATACGTTTGTCACTCACGTGCACTGTACTTCAGGTCGTATTTTCATATGTTAACCCTCGGCAGGGCCGGCCCCGTTTCGCGCACGACGAATGCACGTCCACGACACGGCGTTGGACCGTCTGGGACGGCGCTGGCGAGTAGCGTTCGAACGAACTCGGCGACCGGGTGAGCGACGGCGCGCCCGGCGGGAATAACAGCACACTTGCCCGAGGAGGGCGAGGACAGCGTATGCAGATCAACGACCGCCACCGGACGACGGACGGGCGCGAGCGGGTGACGCTCGTCCCCGAAAGTCTCGACGACCTGTGGCATCTCACCTATATCGTGGAGCCAGGGGATCTGGTTGCGGGCGATACGACGCGGCGGATTCAGCGCAACGACGACGACATGCGCGACACGGGCGGCGAACGCGAGCACATGTGGGTCGAACTCGAAGTCGAGGAAGTTGAGTTCGCCAAGTTCGCCAACAGAGTACGGGTCGGCGGCGTCATCGTCGATTGCTCGCGAGAAGACCAACTCGACTTCCACCACACGGTCAACGTCGAACCCCGGACCGAGATCGAAATCGAGAAGATCTGGAAACCCGACCAGGACGACCGACTGCAAGAAGCCGTCGAAGCGACGGAAAATCCCGACGTCGCCATCGCAACCGTCGAAGAAGGGGAGGCGTACGTCCACACCGTCGCCCAGTACGGGACCGAGGAGCGGGCGTCGCTGAGCGGTTCGTCCGGCAAATCGGACCGCGGCGAGGGGGCACGGACTCGCGAGACACTATTCGACGAACTGGCGACGATCCTCGACCGGATGGACGTCGACGCCATCATCCTCGCTGGACCCGGGTTCACCAAGCAAGACGCCCTCGACTACATCCAAGCAAACGACCCGGACCTGGCCGCACAGATCACGACGGTCGACACGGCCGGCGTCGGCGACCGAGGCGTCCACGAGGTACTCAAACGCGGTGCGGTCGACGAAGTCCAGACCCAGACGCGCATCTCCGCCGAGGCTGACCTGGTCGACGAGTTGACCGCCAGAATCGCCAAAGGGTCGGAGGTCGCCTACGGCCCCGACCAGGTCGCCGAGGCCGCCGAGTTCGGGGCCATCGAACAGTTGCTCGTCCTCGACGACCGACTTCGGAAAGAACGCGGCGACGAGGGCGAATGGGACGTCGACGTCGACGATATCATCGAAACGACCGAGCAGAAAGGCGGCGAAGTCACCGTCTTCTCCGGGGAGTTCGACCCCGGGCAGCAACTCAGAAATCTCGGTGGTATCGCAGCACTGCTCCGGTATCGCATCGACTGACCGCAAGGACCTGCGAGCGAGGGACCACACCGGTTCCACCGGCTGTCACAGCGGCGGTCGCATCCCCCTCTCAGAGTTGATAACTGAGGGGGAATGGTTTATGTAGTGGTATGCGAACGTTGCACAATTACCTCCAGGGGTATCAGATGGGATTCGAACAACGCCAGGACTTCTCACGACAGGTCGCCGACCTCAACAAGTACGGACAGGCGTTGAACCAGTGTGAGACCGTCGACGAGGTGGTCTCGCTGACCCTCGAAGCGATCACGATTCTCTTCGAATTGACCGACGTGACCGTCGTCGAAGCGCGCGGGGAAGATGTGCGAGTCGTCGGCAGCACCAATCCCGAACTGGACGAAGGCGCCGAGCCCAGCGACGTGGCCAAAGAGGCACACGAAACCGGCGACACCATCACTCTCAACGGTTCTGCAGCCGGTATCGGCCCGGACTCGGACACCACGGCGACGCTGGCCGTTCCCGAAGGCATCGTCGACGAGATAATCTGCGTGATCGTCGTCCGCTCGTCTACCGTCGACGACTTCGGCGACGAGTTCGTCCGTCCGATGGAGATTCTCGCCACGCACGCGGCCACTGCTATCAGCAACATCCGTTCGCGCGAACGACTGGAACGCGCCCGCCAGGACCTGGAAACGCGCAAGGAGATGGTCGAGATGTACGACCGCCTCCTGCGCCACGACATCGGGAACGACCTCCAGGTGATCGCGGGATTCGCCGACGCGGTCCAGCGGATGGTGGAGGAAGACCAGGCGAGCGAGTACGTCGGAAAGATCGAACGCGCCGCCAGTAACTCCGCGGACCTGATCCAGCGAGTCGGCGACCTCGTCTCGACCCTCGAGGAACAAGACGAACCAGCGGCCCGCGACCTCCAGGACCTCCTCGGTAGCACTGTCCGGGACGTCACAGACCAGTACGAGTCCCTTTCCGTCGAGTTCGACCCGGCAGACTTCGAGTATCGCGTCTACGCCGGCGAACTCCTCGATTCGGTGTTCACCAACGTCCTCTCGAACGCCGCCGTCCACAACGAGGGCGAGGTCTCTATCCAGCTTTACGTCGAAGAACCGTCACCGGACCTCGTCGTCGTCGGCATGGCAGACGACGGCGCGGGGATTCCGCCCGACTTGCGCACCGAAATCTTCGAGATGGGTGTCAAAGGTCCCGACAGCGACGGGACCGGGTTCGGCCTCGGATTCGTCCGGGCGCTGACCGAGTCCTACGGCGGGAGCGTCGCCGTCGGCGAGAGCGAACGGGGCGGCGCCGACTTTCAGGTCACGCTCAAACGCGCCTGACCGAGTCCAGGTCCTCTCACAGACCGACGTTTATGCGGACGGAAACCCATGTACCCGTAGAGGATTCGCACATGGACACCGTCACCGGCGACTGGACGCCCGAGCGTACCGAACAGTTCCTCGACGAGCAGACGATTCCAGTGCGACTCGCTACTCGCACACCAGGTGGCGGCCTCTGGATGCTCTCGCTGTGGTTTCGGTACCGCGACGGCCGACTGGAGTGTGCCACTGGTGCCGACGCGAAAGTCGTCCGCTATCTCCAGGAGGACCCAGAAATCGCATTCGAAATCTCGACGAACGAAATCCCCTACCGCGGCGTCCGCGGAACCGGGACGGCCGTGCTCTCACCCGACGAGGACAAAGCCGTCCTCCGGTCGCTCATCGAGCGATATCTCGGTGGAACCGAGGGGGGACTGGCGCAGACGCTCCTCTCGCCAGACCGTGACGAGGTCCAGATCCAGATCGACGTCGACCGCGCGTACACATGGGACTTCTCCGACCGGATGGCAGACGACGACTGACTGCTCCGCAGCAACGGTTGCACCCGACCGCTCGAAGGCGACGAACGATATGTCCGTATTCGTATATTTTGATCGAGTACTCAATCAATCGAAACTCTGTCAATTAATGTCGAGCGAGAGGCCGTCCGAAGCGAATCTGACGTCGCCGTCGTAGTGGTCGCCGATAGACTCCGCCATCGCTTCGTGGCGGCCGTCGGTGTGGGGGTAGAGATGGGTGAGGTACACTCGACCCACGTCGGCGTCGGCGTCGGCGAGCGCCCGCCCGAGTTCGCTCGGCGTCGGGTGGTTGTCCACGTCGACTGCGTCGGGGAACGAACAATCGTGGGCCAGCACTGCCGCTCCGTCGGCGAACTCGATCAACTCGGGGAAGGCCTCGGTGTCCCCGCTGAAGACGAACGCCGGCGGGTCGCCGTCGCTCGCGTCGCCGGCCGAATCGGCTCCCTCCGCCGCCGGTTCGAACCGATACGCCAGACAGTACATCGAATGTCGCACCGGCATCGCGGTCACGTCGAACCCGGCAAGGGAGACCGATCCGGGTTCGACGTGCTGGAACGTCAGTTCGAGACGACCCTCGAGGTAGTCGTGGACGTCCAGCAGGTCGGTCACGAGGCCCTCGGTGCCCTCCGGGCCAGCGATCAGCAGTTCCGTCTCACCCGAGAGCCACCGCGCCTTCAGCAAGGGCACGAGGTCCGAGACGTGGTCGACGTGATGGTGAGTGAGCAACACCGCGTCGATACCCTCGTAGCCGACGCTCGTGCGCTGGAGCCCGTGGAGGACGCCGCTCCCGCAGTCGAGCAGGAGATTCTGCGACCCGGACTCCAGCAACAGACCGGTCTGGAACCGCTCACCGGTCGGCATCGCACTCCCGGTTCCGAGAAACGTGACGCGCATACTGGACCAGAGCGGCGGGAGCCTGATAGTGATTCCCCGGACACGACCCCAATCGGCCCCCAGCGATTCCGTCCCCTGGCAGAAAACATATGAATCGGGCGGGACGAATTCAGATATGGGATTCCGAATCGATTCCCCGCTTTCCAGGGTCATCGGCCTCTGTTTCGCCGCGCTCGCCGGTGGCTACGTCGTCTTCCGGCAGGCACTGGGATTCAGACTGGACGCGTTCGGAAGCGGCCCAGTCGGGACTGGGCTCGCTCTCCTCGCCGTCCTCGTCCTGGCCATTCTCATGATCACGACAGACAACGCGTTCGAAGGGTGACGGCGGGCCGGAAGCCCACGCGTCCGCTCCGGCGGGGGTTTCCACCGTCGTGGAAGATGGACCTGCTGGCGCCGACACCCGGTCAGGACTAGTCAACGGTCGACCCAGCCGGTACACCTCACTGGGTCGCACAGTCGATTGTTCGAGTAGTGGCCGTCTCAGAAGAGGTTCAGGATAAATCCGAGCCCCATGAGCACGAGGACAGCGGCGGAGACGGCCGGGAGGTACTGGGTGTAGCGCTCGACGCGCTCCTCGAAGTGCTGGTAGCCAGCGACGAGAACCATCGTCAGCGTGACGATGCCACCGATGACCGTCAGTGCGTAGACACCCATCAACTCCAGGCAGTGGTTCGAACCCGCACAGAGGGCGATGATTTCGAACTCCTCCTCGTGCGCGAACCCCAGCAAGAACGCAAACCACGCGATACCCCACAACCCGCGGTCAGCGACGTCGTCCCGCTCATTCTCATTCACCCCGTCATCGCCAATCGTGTGCAGCGCGTCGTGGTCGTGTGAATGCGCGTCGGCGTGGTCGTGTGAATGCGCGTCGGAATGGCCGTGTGAATGCGCGTCGGCGTGGTCGTGTGAATGAGCGTCGGCCTGGCCGTGTGAATGCGCGTCGGCCTGGCCGTGTGAATGCGCGTCGTCGTGGTCGTGTGAATGCTCGTCGTCGTGGTCGTGTGAATGCTCGTCGGAATGGCCGTGTGAATGCTCGTCGGCGTGAGGGTGAGCCCCAGAGCCGCCGTGGTCGTGGGAGTGGCCGTGCGTGTACTCCCGGATGCCGAGGGCGATGAGCAATCCGCCGGCGACGAGACTGACAGGCCCGCCAACGACGACGTTGGCGCTCACTTGGATCGGTTCGTTGACCTCGGTGAGACTGAAATACGATTTCGCGTAGAAGAACAGGGCGACCATGGCGATACTGCTTACGAGGTGACCGGTTCCAAGGAGCAGGCTGGCTGCGAATCCGGAGGCCCACTTGTTGGACCGGTCGAGCGCGTAGGAGGCAGCGACCGGCCAGCCATGTCCGGGCTCGATACCGTGGACCGCACCCAGGAGGACTGCACCGACGAACAAGCCAGACGCCTCACCGATGACCATCGTGCTATCGGGGTCTCCGCCGAGCCACTGCAAAACGATTGTTACTACGCGATCGGGGGGATCGACATACGGGCGATTCTTGTGGGAGCCACACCTGGTGTCGGTATGCGGACGAGTCTCAACGTCCCCGACGAGGTCCTCGAGGAATTCGATCAGGTATGGCAGGCCGAAGGGCTGGACAATCGCTCGCGGGCGGTCCGGGAAGCGATGCAGGAGTACATCGAGGCCCACTCCAGGCTGGAGGCGACCACCGGCGAAGTCGTCGCACTGCTCGGGTTCGATTACCGCCACCACGAGGTCATCCAGGAACTGCACGGCGTCCAGCACGACTACCAGGACGTCATTCTCAACACGAGTCACACCCACCAGGGGGAGTGGTGTCTCGAATCGCTGTTCTGTCGGGGACCCAGTGACCGCGTGCGGGCACTCACGTACGAACTCCGGGACTTCGACGGCGTCCACCGCGTCAAGATCATGGTCATTCGAGACGACGACCACTGACGGCCACCTCCCCGCGGGCCGAGCAACCTGTGCATCCGTCGACGCCTGGCGCGATTTCGTCCAGCCTCCAAATAACCGGCAACATCCTGTCTACCCCCGAGAATAGCCACTTATGGTGTTACAGACCCTACATCTACCGTTGCGGGGAGAGACTGGCTACGGACTGGAGACACACACATGCAGACGACCCACCGATACGACCCAGAACAGAGCGAGCAGAACGCCGATCTGATACGCCGCTATCACGAGGTCACAGCCGGTGACTTCGACACAGCGGACCAAATCCTGGCAGACGACGTGCGAGTCCACGGCGTGTTCGACGGTGACGAGACCAGTGGCATCGACGAGTTCACAGACCAGATGGCTGCAATCAACGAGGCATTCACGGACTTTCACGTCGAGGTTCACGACGTCGTCGCACAGGCCGACGGGGGCGCATCACGGTGGACTGTCACCGGCACCTTCGAAGGCGAGTTCGATGGAATCGAACCTAACGGTGCAGAACAGACCAACCCTGGCCTCACCATGTTCCGCATCGAAGACGATCGAATCGTCGAAATCTGGGACCGCGAGGACACCTATGGCGCCATGCAACAGTTGGGGGCACTCCCTGCTGACGCCTGACACCCCGGTGATTATTCTCTGGTACTGAGCCGACTATTCTCTGGTACTGAGCCAACTAATCTCTGGTATTGAGCCGACTATTCTCTGGTACTGAGTCGCTGTCTCACACACCTCGGTCTTCCCAGTGTCTGAAACGGTCAGTCCAATCTGTGCCAGAGACAGCCGAGGATGCTCGGACGGACGGTTCTCGGCTCACTCGTCGGCGCGCTCGGTCACCGACAGCGTGTTTCCGTCGGGGTCCTCGAACCATGCTACCCGCGTCCCGTCGGGAAACGCCATGATCCCGTCGTCGTCCTGGGGGAGCTCGTCGTACCGTTTCACCTCGACGCCTTCGTCCGCCAGCGTCGCTACGACCGATTTGACGTCGTCCACCTCCCAGCCGAGGACCGTATAGTCGGGCGGGTCCACCGACTCCACCTTCGAAATCCGTAGCGACGCGTTCTCGGTTTCGAACACCATCGCCGTCGGCTCGTCGGCGACGAACTCGAGGCCGAGCACGTTCTCGTAGAACGCCTTGCTGGCCACGGGGTCTTCGGTCGCCGCAAACGCGGTGAGGGCAGCGTTTTCGAGCATGATCGTTGTGTCTGACTGACGAATCCTGGTCGGATAAACATTCGTCGTGGCGGGGCCGGACGAAACCGACGCAGTGTCTCGATGGGCCGTTCTCGACACGTCGTTCCACCCAGAGACCGAGAGTGGACACAGAGCCGGATCAGCCGATTGTTCGACGTCAGGCTCCTATTGCTCTTGAGCCCGCAAACACCCTGCAGTCGGCGTTTCACTTTCACCCCGCGGTCCAAACCCACTTGTCGGCGTAGCACTAACCGCCGGTCGAGGCCAGATGGGAGGACGCGAGTTGCTTGACGCAGCAGACGTCGGTGTCGACAGCACCGGCGTCGCCATCGACGACGCCGACGTCCTGGACCTACTCGAACCGGCAGTCCGTGAGTGGTGGGTCGAGGAGTTCGGCGAGTTCGTCACCGAGAACGGCGGCTTCTTCACGCCACCGCAGAAGGAGGCCGTCCCGCTCATTCACGAGGGCCAGAACGCACTCATCGCAGCCCCGACTGGCTCTGGCAAAACGCTCGCGTCCTTCACCAGCATCATCAACGAACTGTTCCGGCGAGACCGGGCCGAAGGGCTCGAGAACTCCGTGTACTGCCTGTACGTCTCGCCGCTGAAGTCGCTCGCGAACGACATCCATCGGAACCTGGAGGTCCCCCTCGTCGGCATCACCGAGAAACTCGACGAGCGAGGCGAAGACGTGGAGATTCGCCACGCGATTCGCCACGGCGACACCAGCGACGCCGACCGCCAGGCGATGCTCTCGGAGACGCCACACATCCTCAACACGACGCCCGAGACGCTCGCCATCCTGCTGAATAGTCCCAAGTTCAGGGAAAAACTCCGAACCGTCGAGTTCGTCGTCGTCGACGAGATTCACAGCCTCGCCGAGAACAAACGGGGCACGCACCTCTCGGTCTCGCTCGAACGGCTGGAAGCACTGGCGAACGGCTCACCCACCCGAATTGGCTGTTCGGCGACGGTCGAACCGCTCGACGCGATGGCCGAATTCCTGGTCGGGCAGGAGAGCCCCGGCGGCGACCCACGGGAGTACGAACTCGTCGACGCTCGATTCGCCCGCGAGTTCGACATGAAGTTGACCTGCCCGACTGACGATCTGGTGAACACCCCACCGGACGTGGTGAACGAACGGTTCTACCGCGACCTGCACGACCTGATCCAGGACCACACGAACACGCTGGTGTTCACCAATACTCGGTCGGGGGCAGAGCGCGTGCTCCACAACCTCCGCGAACGAAACGAGGCGTACGACGAGGATAATTCGGGCTGTCACCACGGCAGTCTCTCCAAAGCCCGACGTCAGGAGATAGAGCGACAGCTCAAGGCCGGCGAACTGGACGTCGTGACCACCTCCACGAGTCTGGAACTCGGTATCGACATGCCCCACATCGACCTCGTGGTGCAGGTCGGGTCGCCCAAGTCCGTCGCGGCGCTGCTCCAGCGGGTCGGTCGTGCCGGGCACCAGCTCGGCGAGACGGTAACCGGTCGCGTCGTGGCCCTGGACCGCGACGAACTCGTCGAATGTGCGGTCATGCTCAAGAAGGCCCAGGAGGGGTTCGTCGACCGGGTCTTCGTGCCCGAGAACGCCCAGGACGTGGCGACCCAGCACGTCTACGGGATGGCCATCGCCGAGATCAGACCGGAGGAGACCATTCGGGGCATCCTCGAACGGGCCTATCCCTACCGGAACTACGGCGACGAGGAGTGGGAGTCGCTCATGCGATATCTCACGGCCGACTACGAGGGGATGGAGGACAGGAACGTCTACGCGAAGGTCTGGCGCGACGAGAACGACCCGCCCGCCGGCCAGTACCACTACGACGAGTACCCCGTTGGCGAACCGCTTATGGGCAAACGCGGCCGCCTCGCACGCGTCATCTACATGACCAACATCGGCACGATTCCGGACTCCTTCACCTGCGACGTGTTCACCCGCTCGGGCGACGACTGGGTCGGCCAACTCGACGAGGAGTACCTCGACACGCTCGAAGCGGGCGACGTGTTCGTCCTCGGCGGCGATCACTTCGAGTACCGGTACCGCCGTGGGTCGAAGGTGTACGTCGACCCCACGAGCGCCCGACCGACCGTCCCGTCGTGGTTCTCGGAGCGGCTCCCCCTCTCGTACGACCTCGGGCGAGAGATTCTGACCTTCCAGCGGGAGCTCCTGGACAGACTCGACCGCGGCGGCCCCGGTGCCGTCCGCCACTGGCTCCGTGACTACCCGCTGGACGAGAACAGCGTCCGCGCCGTCGCGCGGATGTTCGAGGAGCAGGTCCGGTACACCGGTGTCGAGAGCATCAGCACCGACGAGCGACTCGTCATCGAAGAGGAACTCGACCGCGAGGAGTACGAGCGACGGTACTACGTCCACTCGAACTACGGCCGCCGATTCAACGACGGTTTCTCTAGACTGCTGGCCTACCGTATCGCCCGGGAGGCCAACGCCAACGTCCAGGTGGCCGTCGCCGACAACGGCTTCACCCTCTCGATGCCCCTCAATCGGAAAGTGGACGTCCTCGGCGTTCTCGACGACATCGAGCCCGACGACGTTCGATCGGACCTGCGCGCGAGTCTCGACGGCACGGACCTGCTCCAGCGGTACTTCCGGATCAACGCCACGCGGGCGCTGATGATTCTGAAGCGGTACAAGGGCTACGAGAAGTCGGCCAGCGAACAGCAGGTCAACTCCGAGATGCTCCTCGGGTTCGCAGAGAGCCTTGAGGACTTCGCGGTCATCGAGGAGACCTACCGAGAAATCCTGGAGGACAAACTGAACGTCGGCGCCATCGAGGACGTGGTCGGGGCACTTCAACGAGACGAGGTGGGCGTCGAATCCGTCCGGGTTTCCTCGCCCTCACCGCGAGCCTTCGGCCTGGCCACGTTGATGGCATCCGACGTCGTGCTCGCCGAAGACGAGAGCGAAGTGCTCCAGCGCTTCCACGAGCGAGTCATGGCGGAAATCGACGACGACGCGTCAGTGGGGATCGGTGGCCAATCGGATTGAAATCGCTGGTGCTGTCGAAGCAATCGAGCGCTGACAGTAGTTTCACTCGGCAAAATGGGCGTCGACCTGGCTACGCAAATGCGGGCTAGCGCAAATGTGACTCTGGCGAGCACGCCACGCCGCTGTCGCGCCGTGTCCCAAGCCCAACGGGCATCTGGAGTCTGTATTCCCTCGCAAGCAGTTCGATACCAGCGGCCCGAACTGCGTCCCTCGAGCCCCCTGATGCCAATCCTTATTTGATGTTGTCCTGCTATCTTGGTGGTACCGAACGATATGAGCTCCGAGGTATTTTCACTGACCCGGCGTGAACTTCTCGGTTCAACCGCGTTCGGAGCGATGCCAGTACCGAAATTTTCGGACCGCAGAGAGTCGCGAGTTATCGTGATATCACCTGGGGAAGGTGACTCGTTCAACTATCCGTACCTCCTGTACACACCACCGACGACCACGGATGAGAAACGCCCACTGCTCGTCCAACCGAACAATTCGGGCACCACCACCGACGATTTTGCAACGCATCGAAAACGAGCGCGCGAGGATGTAGAACGTGGATTCCCTCGATTGATTAGCGAGGAACTACGAGTCCCGTTACTGGTACCGATATTCCCGAGGCCGGAGTCTGAACCGGTAGACTGGCGCCACTACGTCCATCAACTCGATACGGAGACGATGCACATCTCTGGCGGGCCACTCGAACGGGTCGACCGTCAGTTAGTCGGGATGATCGAGGACGCACAGGATCGACTATCGACGGAGATTGCGCTCACGGACAGGGTCATGTTGAACGGCTATTCCGCGTCGGGAAACTTCGTCAACCGGTTTACGATCCTTCATCCAGAGTTGGTCACGTCGGTAACGGCGGGCGGGGTGAACGGTATGGTCACGCTCCCACTCAGGGAAGCGAACGGGCGGACGCTAAACTATCAGATCGGCGTCGCGGACGTCGAGGAGATAACAGGGGACCCATTCGACGTCGAAGCGTTCTGCGAGGTCGACCAGTACGTCTACATGGGTGCCGAGGATCAAAACGACACGCTCCCGGGTGGAGACGCGTGGAGCGATCGACAGCGTGAGATCGCGCGCGAGGTGTACGGTGAGGACATGCAAGAGGACCGTTTCCCGTACTGTGAATCGGTGTACAGTGATGTGGGAGCGTCGGCAGAGTTCGAGTTATACGAAGGCGTCGGTCACACAGTGACAGAGAAGATAGAACGTGACGTAGTAACGTTCCACCGGGAACACGCCGAACTCCCAGATACCGGTGCGGAAGGCGGGTCGTCCCGTCGTGACGTGAGCATTCTCGATATCCTCGATGCGCTCGGTATCCCTATCGAAGCCTTTCTCACAGGTTCAGTGACGGTTCTCGCCGGACTGGCCTTTCTGATGAGGAGGTTGGACAAGTAATCATCCAGCAGGCCGGGGCCTGACGAACCTATCCGTCCGTTCTGGTCCTCAAGACATCGGCAACTGACATTCGACCCGACTGGAGGAGTGTCCCGATGGGCGATGCTGTCTGCCCTCCGGACCCGGTGTAATGATGCACAGTTCGCCGACTGAGGCCTCAAGGATCCCGGTTGGCAGATTGCATCGAATCGGGCCCGCTCCCCTACATCGTCGTGACGGTGACTTCGATCACCTCGCTCGTCGCGGGGTAGTCGTACTCGTCCATGACCTCGTCGATGGGTCGCACGTTTGCCATCTCCTCCGGGCCGGTATCGGTCCCGCTCTGTCGTGGCGCCTGGTCTGGTCCGACCCCGGGCTCCTGATTTTGCTCCGTGCCGGCGTCCCAGAGGACGAGTTGATCGGTGACATCCCCGGAGATTGCTTCGCCGTCGGTGAACAGCGGAATGCCGGTCGGGTCCGGCGCGTAGAACAGGTCGTTGGACTGGACGAACATGGTCGCCAGCGAGAGGCTGTGGTCGTGGCCGGCCTCGACCTCGAAACTGTAGCTATCGCCGGGTTTCAACGGTCCAGCCCCATTGGCTCCATCGGGCGTTGCGACCGCGCCTGCGACTTCCACGCCGTCTTTCATCTCGACTTCCGAAGCGAACGCGCCGGGCGACCCGTCTTCGGCGAGCGATTCGAGTCCGTCGCTGGCGCCAGCACCCGACTCGAACGCCATCGCGTCGTCGGAGTGGACCGCGTAGGCCGTCGGCGACAGCGGAACGGCGATATCGTCCCCTTCGGAGGTCGTGATGGTACCAGGCTCCGAGACGTTCGTGACCGTGATTTCGAACGTCGTGGACATCATGCCGCTGTCCGTCTCGGTCATGCCGTCGTCCATGGTGTCGGTCTCGTCGTCCATCGAATCGGTGCCGTCGTCCATCCCATCGTTCATCGCGTCGGTCTCGGTCATGCCACCATCCATCGAATCGGTTCCGTCGTCCATCCCGTCGCCCATGCCGTCGGTCGCCGTCATGCCGTCGTCCATCCCGTCGGTCATCTCGTCGGTCGAGGCACCGGCCCCGCCCTCGCCGTCGTCGCTCGAACAGCCAGCGACAGTTGCGACTGCGATGCTCCCGGCCGCGCCGCGCAAGAAGGTTCGGCGGTCGATGTGGTCTGTCATTGCAACGTGCGAAGCCGCTCCTGGAGACCTGTTAAGCGATTTTCAAACTCCCATCGAAGGGTTCGCAAACTCCGTTCGGACGGCGTTGAGGTTCCCTTCGAACTCCGTTCAAAATTCAACCGACGAGTGGCGATTTCAGACCAGGAGCGTGTCGAGCGCGTCGGGCACGACGAGCACGTCACTTCCGGATTCGACTGCGTCCTCAACGGTGTCGCGGGCGTGCATCAGACACGCCTCGACGACTTCGGGTGAGTCGCTGTTCGTCACGTAGATATCGTGGTCGCGGAGCACTCTGGCGACGACGAAGGCTCGCTGCGCGCCGGGGTCGTACCCCTCCCGCATCGACCGGTAGAGTTCGTCAGCACTCTCTGCGCTCGACAGCCGGTCGTAGAACCGCTGTTCACCGGTCCCCTCGCCCGCACCCTCGGGGAGCGCCGCCGGGACGACGAGTCGGCCACCCTCACGGAGTGGATTATGGGCACCGAGGGCGACGTAGGTTGCGGCGCGCGTCGTCTGGTAGAGGTTGGCGTCTTTCGGCGCGCCGACGCCCGCGACGACGGCGTCGTAGCCGTCTTCGACTGGCGTGGCGAGCGCGTCGCGGGCCGTGGCTGCGAGCTCCCGAACCACGGAGCGCGGGTCGCCAGCGGCGGCACCCAGCATCCCGCTCGGCCCGTGAGTGACGTTGAGCGAGAACTCGACGCCGACGAGGTCACCTGCCTCGTCGATGAACTCGCGGAAGGGATTGTCCTCGATACGCCCGAGTCTGACTCCCTCCCTCGCGAGCATCTCCGGCCCGTGGGAGTAGCCTATCTGTGATTCCCCGCCAGCACCGATCACGACGGTCTTCGCACCGCCCGAAAAGCCGGCGTACTGGTGCGGCTCGACCATTCCGGTCGCGAGAATCCGGTCTACCTTGGCGAGCGTCTCGTTGAGTTCGATGGGTGTCCCTTCGACCGTTCCCGCCTCGACGGTCGAATCGGGGTCGTGATTCTGGGCCAGGTCGGCGTGGTCGCCGAGCGCTGCCGCAATCTCTTCGTCCGACATCGGCCTGTGGAGTCCGAGTCCCAGGATCACCGTGACCTGCTCCCGGGCGACGCCCGCCGCCTGGAGTTCCGCCAGCAAGACGTCCAGGAGTACGTCGTCGGGCGTCGCGCGAGTGACGTCGGTGACGACGATGCCGACGGTGTCGTCGGGGTCGACGCGGCTGGCGAGGGTGGGGCCGTGCGGGTCGGCCACGGCTGCCTGTGCAGCCTCGCGTACGTCCACGGCTTCGCCGCCGGGCGGGCGAGCGACGGTCACCTGACAGTCCGGCAACGAGGCGGAGAGAGTTCCCTCGCCGAGTGGGAGTTCGACTGGCACGCCTGAGCGTAGGGCCGCCCCCGCCGAGAGCGTACCGGTCCAGCGGGATCCGCAGCAGCGGTACATATCGATCGAGGACCGTGAGCGCTGACGCGCTCGCTCACCCGGCGGTCGAGGCCCCTGCGAGGCCGTCGAACCGTCCGATGAGCGCCGGCATCGCGACGATACTGAAGACGAGACCGACGTTGACCACTGTCGCAGCGAGCAACAACGTCCCGAGGAGTTCGACGAGTAGAATCGATAGTCCGATCACGCCCAGTCCGAGTCCGTTGAGGACCAGTCGCTCGACCCGGGATCTGAAATCGACAGACCCGGTGTGCCAGACCGTCGCTGCGAGGCCGCCGACGCTGCCGCCGACGGCCAGTGCCGCGTCGGCGGTTTCGGTCGTCACCGCAACGGCCGGAATCGAGCACAGGACTGCGAGGCCGAATATCAGGGTCGGCCCGCGCTCTACCGCAACTGCGACGACCCCGAGCATGACGAGCCCGACAGCGAACCCGGCCAGGATGTCGCCGAGGTAGTGGACGCCGAGCACGACCCGGGAGAGACTGATCAACGAGACGAGGACCCCCACGCCGAGGACGGTCTTCGCGTCGCGGTAGCGGTCGAACGCCAGGACCATCCCACCGTAGATGGTCGTCGAAGCGATTGCGTGGCCGCTCGGGAAGCCGACGGGGCTCGGTTCGATCGGGTAGTGCCGGACCGCTTCCGGAGGCCGAGGCAGGTCGAACCCGTACTTGAGCGCGAGCGTCACCGAGGTTGCCAGGAAGGCCACGCTGATCACCGAGAGCAGTTCCTCGCGATGGCGTTCAGCGTTCCAGTAGGCGAGCGAGAGACCGATCATGAGTATCTTCGCGCTCCCGAGGGCCGTGATGGCCCAGAACACCGGGACCAACTCCGGGGGTACCGCCTCCCGGATCACCGCACTCGCTTCGACCAACCTGAACATACCCCGAATGCACCGCCGTCGGCCCATATATCTTTGTAAGACTCGCGTCCCCCCGTAGCCCCACTAGATATAATCGTAACCCACGGAGTGAAAGTGAAACAGTTAGAACCTAGTCATAAATCCCGGCCCCAGAGTGAAAGTGAAATAGTTAGAACCTAGTCATAAAACCCGGCCCCAGAGTGAAAGTAGAACGGTCGGTACCTAGTCATATATCCCATCCACGGAGTGAAAGTGAACGGCTAGGTTTCTAGTAAAAAGGTCGGCCACGGAGTGAAAGTAATCGGTCCGGTACTAGATATAAATCCCGGCCACGCGGTGAAAGTTAAACCGTCCAGAACTAGAGACGAACCGGCCAAATCCGTGTATATCGACGCTTTCACTCCCTAGTAATAAATGATAGCCTCGCCGTGGAAGTGAAAAGTCGATTCGTCCGACATAAGTGATAGCCGCGGTGTGAAACTGAAGCCTGTGAGAACGTCGGGCCCCTGACGTGTCGATCCAACGGGGCCGGTCTTGCGGTATGTAGTCTGTCGGAGTATCTCAGCGGGCCCACTCGACCATGCGGCCGTAGGTGTCGTCGGTGGCGAGCGCGTCGGCGTCGCCGACGAGGACCAGCGCCTTCTTCGCCCTCGTGAGCGCGACGTTGACCCGCCGGTAATCCTCGAAAATTGGGCTCTCCAGCGACCCCGTCGCGACGAAAGAGATGATGATGACCTCCTTGCTCGACCCCTGGAATCGGTCGACAGTGTCGACTGCTACCGAATCGGGGACTCGCTTGCCGATTGCCGCTACCTGGGCGCGGAACGGTGCGATGACGCCGATGTCTTCGGCGGCGACGCCGGCGTCCCGGTAATCCTGGACCGCCTCGGCGACGGCCGTCGCCTCCGTCGGATTCGTGTTCCCGTTGGCTGTGCCGTCGGGGTCCACGAACGTCACCTGGTCCTGGAGGTGCTCGGGGAGTGCTTCGACTTCGACGTCCGGGAGCTGTCGGAGATGCTGACCCGCAACCTCGCCGGTCGCCGGTCGAAGCTGCCCCTCGTAGAACTCCCGGGAAGCAAAGGCCTGGATGCGCTGGGCCATGCGATACTGGCGGTCCAACATGACAGAGGCCTCGGGATAGCGCTCGATGAGTCGCTGGAACAGCGACCGGGAGAGCGTCGCGCCCGGAGCAGGCGTTCCATCGTCACCCATCGGGAGCGTGTCGGGGTCCTCAGCCTGGACCACCGGCGGAAGCTGCTGGTGGTCGCCGATGAGGACGAATCGCTCGGCGAGGTTCGTCGCCGCGAGGGTCCCCGGTTCGGTCAGCTGTCCGGCCTCGTCCACGACGGCCACGTCGAAGTCCTGCTCACGCATGATCCGCGAGCCACAGGTCGCAGTCGTCGCGGCGACCACCTGCGCGTCCCGCAGTTCGGCCACCCGCTCGTCCGGATCGCCTGCCCGTTCGAGACGGTAGTCCTGCATATCTTCGCGCACGCCGCTCTCGGTCCCGACGCGGACGAAGTCCTCGAAGCCCTGCTCGACCAGCGCTTCGAGCGCGTTGTCGACGGCGCGATTCGTGAACGCCGAGAGTAAGACGCGGTCACCGCGGTCCACGAGGGCCTGCACGACGTGGGCCAGCGTGTACGTCTTCCCCGTGCCCGGTGGCCCGTGAATGAGAGCACAGTCTTCACAGCCGACCGAGAGCCTGACGGCCTCGTTCTGGGCATCGTTGTTCGGCACGAAGGTTTCCGATATTTCGGCGAACTCGGGCTCTCGCCGACCGAACAGGACGTCTTTCTCCCCCGGAGACTGGGTGAGAATCGCATCGTGCAGCGCGGTGAGCATCCGGTCGGTCGAGAGTTCCGAGGGGTAGACGTCGATGCGTCGCAACTCGACCGGTTCGTCGGCAGTGACGACTATTTCCGGGTCGCTCCCGTCCGCTGCATCGTCTGCACCCCCGCCGAGACGCTCGACGCGGGCAAGTTCGGACTCGCCGCGGATGGGGTCGCCGTCGCTCGCGAGGACGAGATCGCCCTCCCGTATCTTCGAGACAGCGCCGGTTCCGCGGGCGCGTAGCTCCCAGGTTCCGCCGTCGAGTTCCTGGCGGCCGGTGGGTTCGAGGTCGACGAGCGCCCGGTCGTCGTCAGCGCGTTCCTCTGGGGTTTGCTCCCAGAGTTTCGCGTACTCCCGGTGGACCGCGCGCCGTTCGCGCTCGATGGACTGATAGACGCGGTCGAAGTAGGCCCGTTCTTCCGCTGGGACAGGCGACCCGACCACACCGGCCTTCGATTCCTGGTCCAGTCGGCCGGAGACGGCCATACAGGTGTCTTGCTCGAAGCAGTATTCGCACTTCGCGTCGGCCTCGTAGCCCGTCGGGACGTCCACGTTGTGTTCCATCGCGGCCAGCGCGTTACGCGTCCGGAGGACGAATTTCAAAAATCCAGAGCCGATGGAGAACTCCTTGGCTGGGGAGAGGTCGCCGCTCTCCTCGGTGCGCTCTACGGCCGCGTTCTTGGTGTAGAGGAGGGTGCCGGTGTCTGGCGGTTCCTCGCGGCGCTCTCCGAGGATGAGCGCGTAGCACGTCGCCTGCACCTTGTCGTGAAAACGTGGCTCGCGACGCGTGTTCTTGCCAGTCTTCAGTTCGACGGGCATCCCGCGCCGGACGGCGTCAGCGCGCCCCTTCAGGCCGTAGGTCTCGCTGACGAGCGTCATCTCCGAGCGCCACTCGTCCGTGTCGGTGAGGGTGCCCTGCTGTAGCCAGCCTTCGATGGCCGAGGCGTGCTGGCGCACCTCCTCGCGGACTTCTTCGGCGCTCCGGCCGAGCATGCCGAGTTCCAGACCCGCGTTCTCGACCTGCTCGTCGATGGATTCGTCGAGGTCGCGGCCACGCAAGAGGTCGCCGAACACCTCGTGGACGATAGTCCCCTTGACGACGGGATAGGCGTTGGGCGTCCCGCCGATCTTGTTCAGGTAGTACATCCGCGGGCACTGCACCCACGAGCGCACGTCGGTCACGTCGACTAGAAAGTCGGGTTCCACGACGACCATCGAATCACCGGTGGTCGAGTACTGCTGTTCGCCGCGGTACTCGCGCTCCTCCGGGTTGGTCACCAGGAGTTCCATCCCCACTTCGAGATACGACGCCGTCTCGGTCCACTTGTCCCAGAGCGTCACCGTCGTGGCCTCGGCCCGGCCCCTGTCGGGACGGAGGCTCACCTCGACGAGTTCGCTCTCGCCGTACTGTGTCGAGACTGTCTTCGGGTCGCTCACGTCGACGACGACGCCGCGGAGTGTCACGCTCAGTTCTCGGGGGTGGGGCGGGAAAAACGCTGTCGGTTAGACGAGGTCCTCGTCAGCAGTCTCGTTCCCGACCTGTCCATCAGACCCGTCGTGGCGTCGCTGTCCATCCGACGACGGTGTCGACTCGGCGTGTGACTGTCCTCCCGTAGCCCGACTCTCGGACCCGTTCTCGCGACCGCCGGGGTCCGGCGCGTTGGGCGAGACCGCCGGGACGTCGACCGCCGAGAGCGCGTCGGAGATGACCTGTTCGGGGTCGACCCCTTCGACCGTCGCCTCTGTCGTGAGTACGAGTCGGTGGGCCATCGTCGCGCGAGCGAGCCGTTTCACGTCGTCGGGCGTCGCGTACTCCCGCCCAGCGACCACGGCCCCGGCGCGGATGGCCTCGAACACTCGCTGAACGCCGCGCGGTGAGACGCCGATTTCTGTCCGATCGTCCTGTCGCGTCGCTCGCGCGATGTCGATGATGTACCGGCGCACCTTGTCGTCGACGCGAACGTCCTCGGCGAGGTCCTGGAGCGCGAGCACGGTCTCCGGGCCGACAACGGGGTCCACGCTCGGTGCGAGCGTCCGCCGGTCCGCACGCTTGTCCAGCAGGTCCATCTCGCCCGCGACGTCGGGATACCCGAGTGAGGTCTTGACCGCGAATCGGTCGCGCTGGGCCTCCGGAAGCCGGAAGGTCCCCTCCTGCTCGACCGGGTTCTGGGTCGCGATGACGACGAACGGTTCGGGCAGGTCGTGGGTCGTCCCGTCGACGCTGACCTGTCGCTCCTCCATCGACTCCAGGAGCGCGGCCTGGGTTTTGGGCGGCGCTCGATTGATCTCGTCCGCGAGGACCACGTTCGTGAACACCGGCCCCTCCGCGAACTCGAACTCGCGTTCGTGTTCGTTGTAGACGTTCGACCCCGTCACGTCGGCGGGCAAGAGGTCCGGCGTGAACTGGACGCGGGTGAACCCGAGGCCCAGCGATTCCGCGAGGACCCGTGCCAGGACCGTCTTCCCCGTCCCCGGCACGTCCTCGACGAGCACGTGCCCCCGTGCGATGACGGCCGAGAGCGTCTCGAACAGCACCGACCGCTCGACCACGACGGCCTCCTCGACGCGTTCGACGACGTCGAGACAGACGGCAGTCGCCTCCTCGACGGTCAACTCAACCTGATCGGCCATGCCCCATGGCTGTGACTGCATTGCCATGAATCTATGCGTTCCACTCGCGCCCGCGGGACTCGCTCACCCCCGGAGGAGCGCCCCGAGCAACAGCGTCCCGACGACGGCGACGGTCATCGCGACCGTATTCCCGGTGGCGCCGAGCGTCGCCGTTCGCACCGCGTACAGCGCAGTCGCGCCAGCCACGGCCACGACCCCGATGCCGACCGCGAAGACGCCGTGATAGAGCTCGAGGCGTCGTGTGACCGGGCGATGCCCGAGTTCTGCCGTAATTCCCAGCCCGAACGACCCGGCGTCCCAGACGACGAGTGCACCGGCCACCGTGGCGAAGACGAGCGGAGCGGGCAGGGCCGCGCTGTCCATGCCGATTGCCGCGACGACGAGACCGGCACCCGCGAGCGCGGGCCCGCCCGCTCGGTCCGGGAAGAGGTCGATTCGAACGGCCAGGAGTGCGAGTCCGACCACCACGAACACGGCCAGCGGCGCGAGGAGGACGAACATCACGAAGACGACCGGCGCGACGATGAGAAGCGAGGCCATCTGCGGGAGCAACCCGAACACGAGGACGACGAGGTAGCCGGCGCCCGCGATGGCCGCCGCGACGGTGCGGGTCTTCTGCTCGTCGAACTGCTGGGTGACCTGCCTGGCGCCGACGACCAGGCCCGCGACTAGCAACGCCGCTGCACCGAGCGCGAGGAGCGGACCGAGGACGAACAGCGACGTGAGCACCTCGACGACGACTGGGCCACCGGGCACGAGCCCGACCGCTGGCGAGGGCGTCGCGAGGAACACCAGCGACAGCAATCCGCTCCCGAACGATAGCAGGGCAGCAACCGTGAGGACTCGCTTGCTGCGAGCGAGTCGATCCCTGACCGCTGCACGCCGGTTCCGTGGCATCAGCTGGATCACGGGAATGCCATGGAGTGCGACCCGGAGACTTCCCAGGACGAGTCCGAAGAGGACCAGGAATCCGATGGCCCCAGCAGTCGGATCGCCGGCGGCCGAAACGCCCGTCGCGAGTTGCCAGCAGAGGTACAGCGCCGCGAGGACGATAGCCCCGCCGAAGAGCCAGCACAGGCCGAAGACGTACGAGAGTATCCCCTGTGAGAGCGCAGATTCAAGTGGCTCGTCCGCCCCCACGTCTGCCCAGGCACTCGCGGTCCCGAGGAGCGCGAGCACGAACCCCGCGATCAGGAGCGTCTGCTGGCCAGACGCCATGATCACGAGCATCGCGATCAACATCGCCCCCGGCAGGAAACAGAGGTGGCCGACGACCTTCTCGCCGAGCGTATCCCGGTCGAGCAACGCGACGCCGGCCGCCGTCACCCCAGTTATCAGCGAGAAGCCGAGGAGCGACATCGGGTCACCCAGGACAACCCCCGTCGCGATTGCGAGGCCGACGACGGTCACCGCCAGGATGCCGAGACTCGTCTCTCGGGGGCGGCCCTCGTCACCGACGGCAGACGGCCTGTCGAGGCGCGGCCCGAACGGCATCAGGGCTCACCTCCCAGCAGAGAGCGGGGCATCAGACCCCGACCCCCACGAGCGAGGTGGGCATCAGACCCCACCTCCGGCGGCAGTTCCAGCCGGCTGTTTCGCTTCGACGGCGAGCGCGTATTCGAGCACGAGCGCCAGTGGCGTCCCGCGGCGCCAATCGATCGTTCGCGCACCCGATGCCTGGCACTGGGCGAGGCGCGTCCGACGGCGGACGGCGTCGAGTTGGCCACCGACCGTCGTGGCCGAAACGACGTCCGGCGAGAGGACGATTCGTGACCGTCCGAGTGCGCCCCAGGCAGTGAGTGACTGGACGGGTGCCTCGTCGAGCAGCGGTGAGACGAGCGCCAGTTGCGACCGTGGCCCGGCGAGTTCGGCGACCTTCTGGAACTGGTAGTCCGCGTCGACCGACGACTCGACGTCGTAGTCGACGGCCCGTTCGATAGCCCCGAGTATTCGGGACCGGTGATCTGCCCCCGAACCGGGGTCGACCCACTCCAGACCAGCGGGGCCGTGCGTGTTGCGACCGACGACCGCCAGGCCGACGTCGTGGCCCACGCGGAGCAGTGCCGTGACCGTCCGAACGGCCGCGTACGCCGATAGCTCGACCGCCGTGGGTCGGCCAGGGCCAGCGGCGACCCGATTACACTCGCGTGCGTCGAGCACGACGACGACCGAGGTCGAGACCCATCGTTCGTAGTTGACGGTGGCGAGTTCGCCGCTCCGGGCGTACTGGCGCCAGTCGATCCGGTCGGCCGCGTCGCCGTGACGGTATTCGCGTGTCGAGTGGAACTGGACGCCCCGACCAGGTCGGTCGCTCGTCAACCGGCCGACGAAGTCGTCGCCGGTGTCGGCGAGCGGCGGTGCGTCGGCGTCCAGCCGACAGATCAGTCGGTCGTCCCCCTGCGTCGCGAGCGCCGTCGTCGCGACCATTCCCGCCCCGCCGGAGCGAAGTCGTACCCGCGGGCGCTCGAAGTCGTACTCCCCGCGCCGAGCGATGACTGTATACTCGATGGTGCACTCCGCGCCTGGTTCGAGCGTCGTCCCCATCCGCGGAGAGCCGTCAACGACCTGCAACTCGTCGGGGACCGGGTCGACGATCCGGAGATCCGACAGCGTCCGGTCGCCGTCGTTGGTGGCCGTCAGCGTGACCGTGACCGGTCGTCCGGGCGGTGCAGGAGTGGGTTCGACGTCGCGATAGACGTCGAGCGGCACGCTCGATTCGACGGTCGAGAGCGTCCCGTAGGCGACGTAGACGAGCGGTATCGCCGCGGACAGTACGAGGACGGCACTCCGGTTCCAGACGCCAGCGACCGCCAGCACGACCGTCGCGGCAACCGCACCGGTCCAGCGAACTCGGCGTTTACGCATCGTCCCACACCTCCCCGACGAGGTCGTCGGAGTCCGTCCGAGAATCTGGTTCTGAATCCGACGGTTCCTCGGTGTTGAAACGGCTCTCAGCGGAGACGTCGTCGCCTGCCTGTGACGGGTCCGCTGAGGCATCATCGTCGCCCCCGTCTGGGCCCGCCGAACTGTCCTGCGTCCGTGACCCATTCGTCGGGCTGGGCCGTCGCGCACGCTGCAGTGTCCCGTCCGCCGCCCGCTGGAGCGTTCCGAGCGGCGGCGCGACGGTCGGCATCGAACGGGGTGCTCGCTGGCCGACCACCGGCGGGAGTTCCTCGTCTGCACACACGGCTATCGCAGCGACAGCACGCGCGGTCTCACGCCGCACGATCCGTTCGGGAAATAGCCAGATGCGGATACGGTCCCGGAGCGAGACTGTGGGTCGGTCGACCCGGTCGTCGACGACCGCTGCGGCGATCCGGTCGTCCGTCCAGTCGCCGCTCGCCAGGACGTCGTCCACGACAGCGCGGTCGATGCCACTCGTGACCAGAACCCGTTCCAGGGTCTCGCGAAGCGGCGGGCGGACGACCGAGAAGCCGTCTTCGACCGTCTCGGCCTCCTGCGCACGGTCACAGGCCTGATCGACCAGCGCAGCCAGTTCCGCACCCGTCACGTCCGCCGGATCCCCGGTCTCCTCGGGCGTGCCCGAGACCAGTGCCCCCTGACTCGTCCACGGTGGGAGGGCGACCGTGTCGTCAGCTGTCCCGGAGCGATAGAGCTTCACGGCCGCGATAGCGAGGCCGGCGAGGAGAACAGCCAGCGCACCGGCACCGGCCTCGGACGCGGTCACAGGCGTCAAAACCACGGCGAGGGCGGCACCAGTACAGATGGCTCCGACCCCCATGAGGCCGACGAGTACGAGCAGAATTCGTCTCACGAGTCCTCTCCCTCCCGGTGGCGTTCGATGGAGTCGAAGGCCTCGCGCGCCGTCTCACTGCGCTCAGTGGGCGACCGGTCGCCGTACTCCACGTCGCGGAACGCGTCCGTCAGCGCCCGCACCGGCCGTTCGGGGAATCCACGGTCGATGGCCGCCCGGGAAACCTCACCCGGCGTCGACTGTCGCCAGTCGTGCGGTCGCACCCAGCGCGCGAACCGACGCCAGAGCGCCCGGAGCGTCCGTCGCCTCGGACCGTCGCCACCGCTGGAGGGCGGTCGAGGGGTCACAGCAGCCGCGCCGGCGTCCGCATCTCCCGTCGAGTCAGCCCCGGAGGCGGTTCGAGTCCACCATCGATAGGTCACGAATCCGAGGAAGACAGCGACGAGGCCCCCGAGGAATCCGAGGCCGCCGAAGCGGTACATGAGCCCCCCGAGGACGGCGAGGATCCCAGTGGCGACGCCGAGTCGGCGCCACGAGAGGCTGGCGGCCAGCGTCGCCCGAACGCGGTCCGGAACTGTGCAGAGCCACGCCCAGAATCGACTGGCTAGTCCGCGAACCGACAGGGGGAGGGACGCAATCCGGGTCGCGAGACGGCCGAGGAGTGCCCACACGCGATCCAGCGCACGGGCCGTCCAGTCCGCGACGGCGAGCGCAGTATGTCGAGCGAACGCCACGGCAGCGCGGAGCAGTCCGGCGAGCGAGAGGCCGCCAGCCGCGACAGTCTCACGGTGGATGACGGCACTCCCGACCAGCACGAGTCCGAGCGAGGTCAGCAGTCCGAGCCCTTCGCCGACGACGAGGCCGACGAACAGGGTGACGACCCCGAGCCACCACAGAGCGACCCGTTTTGCCGCCGACCGGCCCCTGGCACGTGCAGTACCGCCCACGGCGACGACCCCTGCGACGAGGAGGAGTGCACTCGGGAGTACAGTCGATGCGTAGGCCGCCCACAGCGACGTCGTGGCCCGCTGGCGGTCGGTCTGGACCGTGATCTCCCCACGTGGGTCCACCGGCAGCGAGAATCCGGCCGTCCCGTTCCGGTCGGTGCGTCCGAGGCGGTTGCCGTCGAGCGTGACAGTGGCGTTCGGACTGGGTTTCGGGCCCGCACTGGCCGTCACGACCGCTGGTTCTCCCGGGAACGGGAGTCCCTCCTGTGGGACCACGTCGATAGAGAGGTGCCAGACGTCGACGGTCGTACGACCCGAGAAGTCCCCCCGCTCGACCTGGACCGAGAACTGGTCCGCGTCCGCCGGGACCTGGAGTTCGTATCGACCGCTCTCGGTCGTCTCACCCACGCGTTCGTCGTCGACCCGAACAGTCGCGTCTCGCATCGGGACGCCCTCGATGCTGGCCAGTACCGTCACCTGCTCGCCGGGATATGGCGCACCGACCACTGAGATATTCACCGAGCCATGGACCTCGTATGGCGCGGTATCGTTCTGGTCGTCTGGGGCGGACAGCGCCTGGAAGTCAGTCGAATCAGCCTCAGTGGGTCCGAATTGTAACTGCCCGAGGGAACCGGTCGCCGCGGTGTCGAACGTCGACGCGGCGTCGAACGTCGCCGGTTCGAGTGCCTCGGCCGGTGGTTCGAGTGCCTCAGTCGACGATTTGAGTGCCTCAGTCGACGATTTGAGTGCCTCAGTCGACGATTCGAGTTCCTCAGTCGACGATTCGAGTGCCTCGGTCGACTGGCTCTCGTCCTCGTACGGTCGTCTGAAGAATTCACAGTCCTCGCCCGGGACGCGGACGGTCACGTTCAGATCACGCGTGTACGGGACGCGACCGGCCACGCGACCGGTGCCGTCCGTTCGGCCGACGTAGTAGTCGTTGAACCAGACCATGATGCCGGCAGCGGGTTCGAGTTGATTGTACACCCGCACCGCGACGGTGTCGCCGGGGACTGGCTTCTCGAGGACGACCACCGCACAGCCTCGCTCCGTCGGCGGTTCCTCGCCACCCGGGACCGGGATGGGCCGGCCGTCGTCTGTGATAACGTCTCCGTCACCACTCGACCCCTCCCCGTCGCCCGAGTCACCACTTCCATCGTCTGCCGCGCCGCCACTGCCACCGTCGCTGCCGTCGCCACTGCCACCGCCCCCGCTCCCACCCAACCCCCCGCTGGCGCCGCCGTCTCCACCACCGTCGGCACCGCCCGACCCCCCATCCGACTCCTCACTGCGTTCCGATTCGCCCCCGCCGCCCGATCCCTCGCCTTCGCCGGACCCGTCGCCGCCGTCCATCCCGCCCCCACCGGGTCCGGCACCGCCGAGGCCGCCCCTGTCGGGTGCGATGGGTGCGACGAAAGCCGCGACGACCAGCCCCAGCAGGCAGAGAAGGACGATAGCCGCCTGCCGGCGGTCCGCACCCGCGGCTTCGGAACCAACTGCGTCGTCGGCACGCTCGCCCGATGCGTCCGTCTGTGACACGTCGAAACCCCCGTCCGGACACGCCGCCCTGGCGCTTCCGGATTGTTGTACCCCTGTCAGGTGCGCCGGGTTATCAAACGTCCGGTCGCTCCGACCGAGACCGCTCGTCGAGCCGAATCGAGTGCAGAGCGGCGTTCGTGGGCGTTCGACCGGTCGGACACGGTCCCGACGCGATCCGGGACCGATGCCTTCATTCCGACCCACCACCAACCAGCGACCGATATGCGCGTCCGCGACTGGCAGGACATCCTGGAAGACGTCGTGGAGAGCGACGCCGACCCCGGCGGCTGGCGCGCGGCCGGCGGCGACCGCGCGAACGGGATCGGTGAAGACCTCTACTTCGGCCACCCCGCCGTCGGCGTATTCCACCTCAAGACCTACGCCAAGAATCCCTACGAGGTCGAGGGGGTCGGCGCCGAAGTCGCACGCAAGATCGACGACGAACTCGACCCGCTCTTCCCGGAAGCGCCCGGTGACGGCGGGATGTTCGGCGTCCAGCAGCCAGTGGACGACGAAGACGAGGCCGAAGCGACCACCTCGCGTCTCGAAGAGGTCGTCCAGGCCCACGCCGACGCGCCGACGACGCCCGACGCGCTCTTCGAGGATGTGATGGACGCGCTCGAATCGCCCGCCTACGGCCCGATGGAGTACGACCAGTACGGCCGCCCGGACGCCGTCGAGGACCTCTCTGACACGTTCGAGGAAGCCGAAGAACTGCTCGATTCGGAACTCGACGACCTCATCGACGAGAACGTCGACCGGGGCTTTCACTGATGGGCGCCGCCGAACGGGTCAGGTCGTACTACGATGCCCTCCGATCCGGCGACCCGCTCGGACCATTCTTCGCGCCAGACGACGAGGCAGTCAAGTTCGGCATCTCCGAGCGACTCGTCGGTCACGAGGCCATCGCCGAGGGCCTCCGGGCGCAGACCGAGACGACGAGAGACTGGTACGTCGAGAGCCAGGACCTGCGCGTCACCGAGCGCGACTGCCACGCCTGGTTTTCGGACGTCGTCTCACTCGGCTGGGCCGACACAGACAAGCAGATCCGCTACGAGTTCGAGACGCGCTGGAGCGGCACGCTCGAACGTCGCGCCAGCGAGCAGTCCGACGTCTCGACGGGGTCCGAGCGCCCGTCCGCCCCGCAGCCAGCATCCGATAAGCCGTCAGCGGCCGACCCAGGCGCCGACGCGAACGGCCAGTGGCAATTCGTCGGCATGCACGTGAGTACCGCGAGTGATCTCTGATGACCGATAGCTACGGATCGACCACACAGGACGCGATAGCAACACTCGACAGCGATGGCGCGCCCCAGGCAGGTGACGGGCGATGGTAGGACCGATTTCGGACGCTGAACGGCTGACGTTCAACCGCCGCGTGAAACTCGGTGTGACCCTGATCGTGGGGCTCTCTGCGGGCCTGATTACCCTCCAGGTCGAGACAACGGCGGTGCAGACGGCTGGTTCTGTGGCGTTCGGACTGGTAGTCGGCTTCCTCCTCGCGAAATACGTGGTGCCGTCCGGTCCGGCCCCGGCGACGAAACAGCGTCAGCGGCGAGTCAAAGAGAACCCGTTCGCGGACGGTGGTGACGACGCCGAGGACTCCGGAAATCGTATGGACGAGGCGCAGGTCCGCGACCAGGATCGATAGACAAGTCCGCAGTCGCTGGAGGCGACGGGCTTCCGGGAACGCATTCTTGAACACCGACTCCGAGTCGATGCAAAAAGCGAATTGTCAGTCGAGAGCAAAATCGTATTTTCGGACGTTCAGGCGCGCACGCGTGCGAGCCACAGCGACGGGTCGTCGAGTTCGTCGTCGGTCGGGAGGTTGGCAGGGTCGTCCCAGACGACCGACGCGCCGTCGATGCCGCGCTCGTCCGCGACGGCGTCGAAGAATGCCTTGCCGCGCTCGTACTGGCGGCGTTTCATCCCGAGGCCGAGGAGCCGTCGCATCAGCGTGGCGATGGGGCCGCGGCCGCGACGGCGTGCTTCGACCTTCTCGCGGAGGTCGGCGTACTCGTCGTCGAACGCGCGGTCCATGATGAGTTCGGCGTACCCTTCGACGGCCGTCATCGTCGTGTCCATCTCCGAGAGTGCGTCCCGGTCGAGGCGGCCGTCGCCGAGAGCCTCGATTGCGCCCTCCATCGTCGATTCGAGGTGGTCGGACAGCCACGGCGCGGCACCGAACTCGGCGGCGTGGGCCACCTCGTGGAAGGCGATCCAGCGCCTGAATCGGTCGAAGTCGACCTCCAGCGCCTCGGCCACCTGTTCGATGTTCGGGTGGACGAAATACAGCGCGTGGTCGTCGCCGTCGGCGAGCAGGAGCGGGTCATACTGGCCGAGGACGTTGTTTCCGAGAAACGCCAGCGCGACGCTCATCGTCCCGGTGTTGACCACACGGCTCGCACCTGGGAACATCGTCACGTGCTCTTCGAGCGGGCGCATGACGCGCTCGAAGGTGGCGACGTTGGCGTCGATCCAGTGGTGGCGGTTCTGAATCTCGACGGTGTCGGGGAGGTCGAAGGATACCCCCGCGACCGAACGCACCCTGTCGCGGGCATCTCGAACGTCGTTGGCGTACCCGACTTCCTGGTCGCCAGTGAGTGCCAGCGACCCGGGGTCGGTCGAGGCCTTCGCGGCGTCGGCGACTGCGGTCCAGTCGACTGGGCCCTCACCCGAGGCCCCTGTGACCGCCCGAACGCTCTCGTACAGTCCCATACAGAACGGTGGAGAGCCGCCCGGATAGGCCTTCTCCTCGTGACACGCTCCGGATGAGCCGCTACGAATCGGTCGACCGGCAGCGCGAACGCAGTGAGCCCCTTACTCCTCCAGGACGGGTTCGCCGGACCCACCGAGGAGTCGCCTGAGCACGACGGCTGCGACGAGCGCGAGTGCGAGCACCGAGAACACGACTGGCAGTGCGCCCCGGCCCTCTGCGGTCTCAGCGGGCGATTCGCCCTCGGAGGACTCCTCGCCACCGGTTCCGAGCGAGAGCGCGTCCAGGTCCGAGCCGTCGTCTGGAATCTCGGCGCTGCTGAAGGGGGCGTTGGCCGTGAACTCTGCGCCGTCGAGGTGGACTTCCAGGAACGTGAATCGTGCCATGCTGACACTTCGCGGAGCGTGCCGAAAGGGGTTTCGCCAGTCCCGACTTGCCGGGAACTGCTCCGAATACTCACCCGAACCGCCCAAACTTCCGACATCCCCGAGATTGATACGGACGGGCGGCGACCGGCCGGTATGGCACCGTCGATCACGAAACTAGAGAGTGTGGAGTTCAGCTACGAGATACCTGACGTGGGGACGGACCAGCACGGGTTCAACCTAGTCTACGAACCCGGCGCAGCCACGGAGCGAAAGCTCTTCGCCATCCAGGTGCACACAGACGAAGGCATCACCGGCGAGTACGTCGGTGGCAACTCGCCGGGCGCCGCCCAGATCAACACGTTCGCTGACTTCCTCGTCGGCAAGAATCCGCTCGAACGGGAGAAACTCTGGTCGGAGATCAAACGATCGCTCCGCAAGTACGACCGTATGGGCATCGGCCCCATCGACATCGCACTCTGGGACTTCGCCGGCAAGTACTACGACGCGCCGATTCACGAACTCCTCGGGACCTACCGCGAGCGCCTCCCTGCGTACGCCTCGACCTATCACGGAGACGAGAACGGCGGCCTCGAAACGCCCGAGGACTTCGCCGACTTCGCCGCAGAATGTCGCGATATGGGCTATCCCGGGTTCAAGATCCACGGCTGGGGTGGCAGTGACGGCTCACGCGACCTGGAGCGAGAGGTCGACGCCGTCCACGCTGTCGGAGACCGCGTCGGTGGCGACATGGACCTGATGCACGACCCGGCCTGCGAACTGGAGACGCTCGCGGACGCGCTGAAACTCGGCCGCGCCCTCGACGAGGTCGGCTTCTACTGGTACGAGGACCCCTACCGCGACGGCGGCATCTCCCAGCACGCCCACCGAAAGCTTCGCCAGCAACTCGACACGCCGATCCTTCAGACCGAGCACGTCCGCGGCCTCGAACCGTTCACGGACTTCATCGACGCCGAAGCGACCGACTTCGTCCGCGCCGACCCAGAGTACGACGGTGGCATCACCGGTGCGATGAAACGCGCTCGCGTCGCCGAGGGCCACGGCCTCGACGTCGAGTTCCACGCACCCGGCCCGGCACAACGCCACTGCATCGCCGCGACACGCAACTCGAATTACTATGAGATGGCGCTCGTGCACCCGGACGCCCCCAACACCACCCCGCCGGTCTACGCGGGCGACTACGAGGACCAGTTAGAGAGCGTCGACGACGACGGGACGGTCCCCGTCCCCGACGGTCCCGGCCTCGGCGTCGAGTACGACTGGGAATTCATCGAGTCGAACCAGACCGGCAGCGTTCACGTCTACGAGTAGGCGGCCACCAACGAATCAGCAGGAACTACCAAGACCCACCCGCTTCTTCGGGGTCCCATGGGAGAGTATCGCGCCGGCATCATCGGTGCGGGTGGCATCGCAGGCCTCGGCATTCTGGGGATGCACGACGAGGCAGACATCGGACGGAAGAAGTTCACGGCCAGCCACGCGGGTGGCTACGAGGCGACCGACGACATCGAGTTGGTCGCGGTCGCCGACGTCGACGAGGAGAAACTCGACCGCTTCGGGACGGCGTGGGAGATCCCAGAGTCGGGCCGCTATCTCGGCCACGAGGCCATGCTCGAATCGGAGGATCTGGACGTGGTTTCGGTCTGTACCCCCTCCTATCTGCACCACGACCCAGTGGTCGACGCCGCCCGTTCAGCGGCCGATCCGGACCTCATCTGGTGTGAGAAACCCATCGCCGCGTCGGTGAGTGACGCCAACGAGATGGTCGGCGTCTGTGACGAAGCGGACACCGAGTTGCTGGTCAACCACTCATTTCGCTTCACCGAGAAACAACAGCGACTGCGCGAACTCGTGCACGACGATGGGATTCTCGGCGACGTGCATTCCGTGTCGATGCAGTTCCGGATGGAGCTGTTGCGCAACTCGACGCACCTGCTCGACATGCTCGTGAACATGCTCGACGCACGGGCAGAAACCGTCGCGGGCCACATCACGGGCGAGAACGAGGCCGTCGATACGCTTGCAGCGGGAGAGTCCGTCGACGACGCGGGCGGCGGCGGCTTCGTCGTCATGGACGACGGGTCGTTCGCGACCGTCGACTGTACCATCCCGCGCGCGGACTCCTCGATGACGATGCAGTTCGTCGGCAGCGAAGGCAAACTCTACCTCAACAACGACGACGGGGAGTGGCGATACTGGCGCTTGGACGACGGTGAGCACGTCGAAGTCGACCTCGCCGAGTACGGCATCGAAGGTGCGTGGACCTGGGACGAGGATTACGAACAGGCCTTCCCGAACGCCGCTCGCCACATCGAAGCGGTGCTCGACGGGGAGGCCGACCTGCGCTCGAGTGGTCGGGAGGCGACGCGCTCGCTGGAGATCATCGTCGGGTTCTACATCTCCCACTACACCGGCGGACAGGTCTCGATCCCACTGGACCGACCGCTCAGAGACGTGGAGATCACGTCCTGGTGAATGAGGGGATCGGCCAACGAATTCAGAGAGATGCTAATCGATACACACACGCACGCCTGGGGTGCAGACACTGACGAACTCCCGTGGCGCGACGAACTGCTCCCGCCAGGGTGGTCCGGCGCGTACACGCACGAGGAACTGATCGCAGACATGGACCGCGTCGGCGTCGACGAAGCCGTCGTCGTGACCAACCCGTGCTACGGTCGCGGCCCGCGTGCCAACGAGTACACCATGCGGGCCATCGAAGCCCATCCCGACCGGCTCTACGGAGTCGGCCACACCGCCTACTTCGACCGCGACCCTGACGGAGAGGGGTACCGGTCGGCCGACCCCCAAGCGCTCCGCCAGCGCGTCCGCCAGGTCGTCGGCCACGAGCGGATGCTGGGCGTGCGGTTGTACGCTGCCCTTGCGTACGACGAACTCCCGACCGAACTCGACCGGACCGGCGACTGGATCACTGACGACGCCCTCACGCCGGTTTTCGAGGAACTCCGTCGCCGGGACGCATGCCTGTACGTCTTTCCCAAAGCCGAGCAACTCCCGTTCGTCGCCGACATCGCGGAGCGCTACCCGGACCTCGACGTCGTCGTCGACCACGTGGCCTACCCTGACGAGACGACTGCACCGGACCAACCGCCCTGGAGCGCATTCGAGCAGGTGGCCCAACACGAGAATACCCACGTCAAAGTGAGTTCGCTGCCGCGGTCGGCCGCCGAAGTGGCTGGCGAGGCGTCCTCAGATGGGGGCCCTCCCACGTATCCAGCCCTCCACGGCTACGTCCGGGCACTGCTGGAGTGGTTCGGACCCGAGCGACTCCTGCTCGGCTCCGACTATCCCTGGATGGACCAGTGGGCCGATTACGCGGAGTGTCTCCAGTGGGTCGACCACGTGGAGTGGCTCTCGGCCCGCGACGCCGCCTGGCTTCGGTATCGGACGTTCGAACGGTTGCACGGGAGCTCGCGGTAGGGTCGACACGCCGCGAGAGCCACGAGTTCTCCGCTGACAATCGCGTTGTGTCACGGAGACAGTCAGGCTTACAGACACACAATTCAAGGCGATTCAGTCGAACGGTGGGCCATGGAGGAATCACAGCGGGCGTTTCTGGAGGATCTGCTCGGAACTGCGAGTCCGTCGGGCTACGAAGTCCCGGGCCAGCGCGTGTGGGTCGACTACGTCGAGGGGTTCGCAGACGAGGTTCGAACCGACGAGTACGGGAACGCAGTCGCAGTCTACGAGGGCAGCGACGACAGCGACGTCTCGCTCGCTCTCGCCGGCCACGGTGACGAAATCGGATTCATCGTCAGGGAGGTCACGGATGAGGGGTTCCTGACCATCGGGCGCGTCGGTGGGTCTGACAGGACTGTCACCCAGGGCCAGCACGTGACCGTACACACCGACGACGGCCCACTCAACGGCGTCGTCGGCCAGACTGCGATCCACCTGCGGGACAACGGCGACGACGAACCGCCGGAAATCACCGAACTGCACGTCGACCTCGGCGTCGACGACGGTGACGACGCGGCCGACCTCGTCGAAATCGGCGACCCCGTCACCTTCGCCCAGCGAGTGCGTGAACTCGAAGACGGGCGGCTGACGGCCCGTGGAATGGACAACCGTATCGGCATCTGGGCGGCCGCCGAAGGCCTCCGTCGGGCCGCCGAGGCGGGCGCGGACGCGACGGTCTATGCCGTCAGTACGGTCCAGGAAGAGGTCGGACTCCAGGGTGCGCAGATGGTCGGCTTCGACCTGGACCCAGACGCCGTCGTCGCCTGTGACGTGACGCACGCGACGGACTCGCCGGGCGTTCCGGGCAAACGATCGACCGGCGTCGAACTGGGGGACGGGCCGGTCGTCGCCCGTGGGAGTGCCAATCACCCGTCGCTCGTCTCGGCCGTTCGGGAGGTGGCAGCGGAGACGGACACCGACGTGCAACTGCAGGCGACCGGGACCCGGACCGGGACCGACGCCGACGCGTTCTTCACGGCCCGAGGTGGGACACCGGCGCTCAACCTCGGTCTGCCGAACCGATACATGCACACGCCGGTGGAGGTCGTCGATGCCGGTGACCTGGACGCGATGGCCGACTTGCTCGGTGCTGTGGCCGCGCGAGCGGAGGCGTTCGCACCGTTCGGTGTGGATATCTGACGGCACGTGTCCAGCGACCGATACTCCCGGAATTACACGGGCGACGCCCTCTGAAGTGTGGGGTTCGACACGCCCAGAGGACCGATCGACCGCGAGACGGCACCGGTTGCGGGGCATTAGGCAAGCGGTACGTTTATGCACGCGACGACTGGCAGTCTGGGTATGAGTGGACGACCGCTGGACGTGCTGGAGGCGTCGCTCGGCGAGGAGGTCACAGTACGTCTGAAGGGCGGCGAGGAGTACGTTGGCGACCTTTCGGGCTACGACCAGCACATGAATCTGGTCCTCGAAGACGACCAAGACACAACGATTATACGCGGCGATAACGTCGTCACTATCAACCCATGACTGGTGCAGGAACCCCGAGTCAGGGAAAGAAAAACACCACGACACACGTAAAGTGTCGCCGGTGTGGTGAAAAGTCGTATCACGTGAAAACCAAGGTCTGTGCGTCCTGCGGATTCGGCGAGTCGGCCAAGCGACGTGACTACGCCTGGCAGGACAAAGCGGGCGAGTAAGGAATGCACGAGAAGTGCGGCGTTGTCGGCATCTCTACCGCCGACCGCGACGTCGCCCGTCCCCTCTACTATTCGCTCTACGCGCTCCAGCATCGCGGCCAGGAATCTGCCGGTATCGTCACACACGACGGATTCCAGCAGTACGAGCACGTCGATATGGGACTCGTCGGCGACGTCTTCGGCGAAGACGACCTGGACTCGCTGAACGGTTCCAACGGCATCGGCCACGTTCGCTACCCCACCTCGGGTAGCGTCAGCAACTGCTGTGCCCAACCGTTCTCGGTCTCGTTCAAGAGCGGGTCCCTCGGACTCGCGCACAACGGCAACCTCATCAACACCGACGAGATTCGCGACGAACTTGCCGCACTCGGGCACGCGTTCACGTCCGACGGTGACACCGAAGTCATCGCTCACGACCTGGCGCGGAACCTCCTCGAAGAGGACCTCGTCCGGGCCGTCAAGCGAACGATGAGCCGAATTCACGGGTCGTACTCGCTGACGATTACGCACGACGAGACCGTCCTCGGCGTGCGCGACCCGCAGGGCAATCGCCCGCTCTGCATCGGCGAACTCGAAGACGGCTACGTGCTCGCCTCGGAGAGCGCGGCCATCGACACGCTCGACGGCGAACTCGTCCGTGACGTGCGACCGGGTGAACTCGTCGTCCTCCACGACGACGGCAGCGGATTCGACACCTACCAGCTGGTCGAGACCGAGCAAACCGCGCATTGCTTCTTCGAACACGTCTACTTCGCGCGACCGGACTCGGTCATCGACGACGAACTCGTCTACGAAGTGCGTCGAGGCCTCGGGCGCGCGCTCTGGGAGGAGTCGGGCATCGAGACAGACGTGGTCATGCCGGTTCCAGACTCCGGCAGGTCGTTCGCCTCTGGCTACGCCGAGGCCGCGCCAGAAGGCGTCGACTTCGCTGAGGGACTGATGAAAAACCGGTACGTCGGCCGGACGTTCATCATGCCGACGCAAGACGAGCGCGAGCGAGCGGTTCGACTGAAGCTGAATCCGATCAAGAGCACCGTCGAGGGCAAGACGGTCACGGTCATCGACGACTCCATCGTGCGCGGGACGACCTCCTCACAGCTCGTGGAGCTTCTGTACGAGGCCGGTGCCGAGGAAGTCCACGTCCGGATCGGTGCGCCGCCGATCATCGCCCCCTGTTACATGGGCATCGACATGGCGAGTCGGGACGAACTCATCGCCGCGGATCGGTCGGTCGAGGAGATCTGTGAGACGATCAAGGCAGATTCGCTCTCGTATCTGTCCATCGAAGCTATCGCGACGGCACTGCAGAAATCGAAGACGGACCTCTGTCTGGGCTGTGTCACCGGAGAGTATCCGTACGACATCGAAGACGAGCAAACCGACCGCGAGGTCAATCGACCCGCACTTGGCCATTCCTCGGCCGACGACTGACCGCCTCTCACGTTTCGCGCACTCTCCGCCACCGTTTAGATGTAGCTGAGAACGTCGATTCCAACGTCGAAGTGGTCTAACACCACGTATCCCAGATAGATGCCGACGATGCCGAGCACCCCCGCCGCGTTCGGTGGGGCGGGGATGGGGACGTTGACCAGTCGGAAGACTGCACCAGTGAGAAACCCAGTCAGTAAGGCGAGTGCCACAGTCGGAGCGGAAACCATGGCCACCTCTACACGGGGTCACCACTCACCTTTTTCGCCGGACGTCAGACAAACAGGCCCGCGAGCTACCACTGAAGTGTCGGATGATTGAGATCGATGGACTGTCGCAGTCGCTCTGTGGTGGCTGGGTCGCGTAGGAAAGGGTGGGTGGGGGGGGGGTGGGGTGGGGGGGTGGATGTGGAACCAAACTGGAGCGCATTACATTCAAAGCGATGGGTGCACATAAACCTTCTGTTTGGGAAATCACATGTGATAATACTACGATCGAAGACGCGATCGGCGGGATACGACAGGGGCAAATCGCGAGATGAAGAAGGGTCGACGAAGCGAACTTCCGGACCGGCCATTGGTATCATCTGTGTTAATTGGAGAGCAATCTATTAGGTGGCACTGACGAAATGTCGGTCGATGAGACCCACCGGACCGCGGCAAAGCGACGGTGAGGCGTCCCGGAGGGAGTTGCTGTGACCGACCAGGAACCGGAGGTCCTGATCGTAGACGACAACGAGGTCATCGCCGACACGTACGCACAGTTCCTCGCGGACCGATACGAGGTCGCGTCCGTGTACAGTGGTTCGGATGCACTCGACGTCATCGGACCGTCCGTCGAAGTCGTCCTCCTCGACAGGCGCATGCCCGGGTTGTCAGGCGACGAAGTCCTGACCAGAATCGAAGCACAGGCACTCGAGTGCCGCGTCGTCATGGTGACCGCCGTCGACCCGGACATCGACATCGTGGACCTCCCGTTCGACGAGTACATCGTCAAACCGGTCGGCCGGGCGGAACTCGTCGACGTCGTCGACGAGATGTGCCGCCGCGCCGGGTACGACGACGCCCTGCGACAGTTCCTCGCGCTCGTCTCGCGGAAAGTCACACTCGAGGCCGGGGCCGAAGACGCCGAACTCGCCGAAAGCGACGCGTACGACCAGATCCAGGCCCGGATTGCCGAGAAGCGAGACGAACTCGGCATCGACACCGACAGCCTCGAAGACGTCTTCGATGGCGACACCCCCGACATCATCGACGAGGGAGACGACCAGGTCGTTCGAACGGACTAACCGACCTGTGACCCGCGTCGCTCACCGGCGCATCGACGTCACGCTCGCTCCGCTCGCGTGACTCCCCGAGGGATGCACCGGCACCAGCACCGCTCTCAAGCATGTTCTATACCACCCGACAGCAACCGCTCAGGAACGTTGCTTCAGTAGAAGTTTGCGTGGGTGCAGTTCCGATGCACCGGTTCGCTCCGCTCACCGGCGCATCGACGTCACGCTCGCTCCGCTCGCGTGACTCCCTGAGGGATGCACCCGCACCAGCACCGCTCTCAAGCATGTTCAATACCACCCGACAGCGACCGCTCAGGAACGTTGCTTCAGTAGAAGTTTGCGTGGGTGCAGTCCCTGAGGGATGCACCCGCACTTTGGCCCGTTGTGGGCCGGCAGTGCGTGGGACCGGATTTGAACCGGCGGACCCCTACGGGACAGCGCCCTCAACGCTGCGCCGTTGGCCTGGCTTGGCTACCCACGCACAGTGGGTCTCTGCCTGCCTGCGATTATTGCTTGCCAGCGCCCCGATAAAAGCCCTTTCGGTTACGACCGACCACACCGACGTACTGTCAGGTCAGCCCGACGAACAAAACGGACGATTCAAATAGTGCCTGTCCACTACGACCCGGCATGGCCAAGTATTCGACCGGTGGCGCCGGCTCCAGCGCCAGCGACAGTTGCGAACTCTGTGGCGCGGAGAACGTCGACCTCCAGACCGCAAACGTCGCCGGGGCGACACTGAGCGTCTGTTCCGACTGCGCGCAACACGACGAGTCCTCAGGCAGCGGTTCCAGCGACGACAGCGACCGAGACCGGAAACGCAAAGCCGCCCAGAACACCGCCCGCATGCAGGACGCGAATCAACCCGACACCTCTCACTGGGAGAAGGGCGCCGACTACGACGACGACCAACTACCCTACCTCGTGAGCGACTACGGGACCGTCCTCGTCGAGGCGCGCCAGGACGCTGGGCTCCAGACCGGCGAACTCGCCGAGGCCATCGAAGCCGACGAGGCCGACGTCCTCGCCGTCGAACAGGGCCGCGCGACGCAAGCCAACGTCGGCGGCTCGCTCATCGCCGCGCTCGAATCGGAACTGGACATCGAACTGGTCGACGCAAACTGACGCGCCGTCCCGCGAATCTCGGGGCATTTTCTGTCTCTGAAACTACTCGAAGAAGATATAAGAGAGACGTGTAAATAACTGATAAGGAAAAGGGTAGGGTATGTTCGATAGTTCGCAAACTGGGGGTCGATCAGGGGTATCGACGCCGGTGGGCGTTACCATCATGGTCGTGATCGTCGTGTTGTTAGCGACGCTACTGACCGTGATGACCACCGATATTGCACGGTCGACGCAGGAAGGGTCGCAGGTTCACGGGGTCGGAACGTTCGACATCGAGTTCGAGGAAGGTGGCGACGACACGCTCAACATCGAACCCGAGGCCCTCCAGAACAAAGACACGACGTACATCATGGAGGTCAACGACCACCGGGTCCACGAGTGGAACGGGCACGAGCCACTCGATTTCACCTGTCTCTATCCAGGAGACCACATCGAGATAATCTCGAAAGAGGGGAGTACGACGTATCCAGTCCAGGACTACCGGGTGGAACAAGCATTGAGTTGTGAGCGGATCAGGCCGCTGCCGGAGAAGTTCGAGTACGCCTACATCGACACCGAGGGGACCAGCAAGAAAGTCCGCGTCCAACCGGAGTTCACCTTCGGTATCGAAATCGACCCTGACGGACCCGGTGCGGACAGCACTCACGGACATCCGGTGTCGAAGCAAAACATCGCTACGATCCCAGTGACCAATCAGTGGCACTACATTCGGAAGTACGACAAGAAGATCGAAGGGCTCTCACCACCCGTCTGGGTCATCGTCATGGTCGACAACGTTCACTGGAAAGGAAGTGGCGGTGCACCGGTCGAAAACTGGACTGATGACCCCATGGGGGCACCGGGGAAAAATTCCTACACCCTCACGTCGACGGGGTCCGGCCACAAACTCAACCCGATTAGCACGACGGCAACTGAACCCACGAACGACATCTTCATGGTCTTCAAACCGGGGTGTAGCGGGAGCAAACTGAGACTCGTCAACGTCGAGGCGGGCTACACCAACCGAATTTACATCAACGACAAGGTAGCTATCGCTGACACGAGCACGTACGACCCCGATTCTAACACACCCGTCACACTGAACGCGCCTGCAGTCAACTGCCCCACGGGCAGTCCCTGACGGGCCGGGCAATTTTTGCCGCACCTGGTCGAAGGCCAGTGCATGGAGTTATCGGCTACGCAGGAGGCCATCCGTGAGACGGTGCGGGAGTTCGCCGACGAGGAGATCCGACCAGTCGCCGCCGAGGCCGACCAGGGATCGGCCTTCCCCGAAGCCGTCTGGGATGGACTTGCCGACCTCGACCTGACCGGATTGACCGTCCCGGAGGCCTACGACGGGTTCGATGCAGACCGACTAACCTACGCACTCGTCAACGAGGAAGTTGCCTACGGGTCACTCGCCGTCGCCACGGCCCTCTCTGTGCACTGTCTCGCGACCTCCTGTATCGCTGAGTTCGGTGACGAATCGGTCCGCGAGGAGTGGCTCCCGGAG
>ENA-ORCR01000187-ORCR01000187.1-marine-metagenome-genome-assembly--contig:-NODE-187-length-59815-cov-7.141652_pt1 | contig 59815 bp, 61 predicted proteins | sample MGYA00237782_ERZ508514 | MGnify/ENA primary metagenome ERZ508514 (study PRJEB26185, sample SAMN06268960) | marine metagenome | isolation source: Eden Landing Ponds, San Francisco, CA, USA | place...
CTGCTGCAGGCGTCCCCCTCCCAGCGGGACTCACGGATCCCGGTGTATCACGCGACGGACATCTCGATCGACCTCGACGTCGGTCTCGAGGCTCGAGAGGAGAACGGCGTCACCAGGATCTACGTCACCGATCGCCCCGAGGACGAGACCGCCATCTCGTTCGACCTCGAGGTGTACGACTTCATCGAGCCGAGCGACCAGCCCGACTTGGGCGATCTCCCGGTTGAAGGCGGCGAGGGGGGCGAAGGAGGATTCCCGTTCGCGCGCCCCGACATCGGCTTCATCTCGGACCCGCCTTGGGACGTCAACGAGGAGGTCCTTCGGACGCGCCTGCTGGAGCAGACGGGCGAAGATATCGGTGCGGGCGTTCAGGATCCGACGGGCGAGGAGAGCGAGGGCGGAGGCCAAGGCGACGAAAGCGAGAGTGAGAGCAAGAACGAGCAGGAGACAGAAGAAGAGGGCGGTAGCGAGGACGACAGCGGAGACGGAGAGGAGGACGGTAGCGAGGACGACAGCGGAGACAGCGAGGAGGGCGGTAGCGAGAACGAGGGCGGAGACGAGGGTGGATCGGCCGACTCCGAGAGCGATGGGTCGGGCGACAGCGGTGAGGCAGAGGAGGGCGGCAGCGATGGCAGCGAAAACGACACCGGTGGCAGCGATGGCGGCGGTAGCCCCTTCGGCGACCTGCCCGACTTAGGCGGCCCCGTCATCGACCCGAGAGACCGGATCCGCGAGTCAATCGCGGACGACGACGAGGTGACCAACGATGAGTAACGAGTTCAACGGGTACTTCGAACCCCTCGACGAGGGGCAGCGACGGGAACTGGAGCGGCGGCTAGAGCAGTATAGAGGCCAGCTTGAGGATCAGGGGTACGAGCTGGCTATCGCGGACGGCGAGAACGGATTCTTCGCGGGCGTGCTCGTTATCGACGAGGCGCGCGGTCGCTACGGGTTCTTGGAGGCCGAGGGGACGGTCGTCTGGCTCGACGCCGACGCGACCGGGCTGGGGTACCTCGGGAGCGCCATCGTCCAGAGCCACGGGCCGAAGCTGGAGAACTCGATCGAGGACGAGACGTTCGACGTGGAGTGAGCTGGGCCGGCGCGGACGTGGCGGCCTCCCGGCCGCGGTCGCTGATAGATTTCGGTTTTGACAAGCTTCAAGTCGACCGCTAGCCGGTTGTAACACGAATGAGACTCTTCGCCTCGCCGTCGGACAGACGACGGGGGATCCTCGCGTTGGTCGTCGTCGCGATCGGCTTCGTCGGCCTCTACCTCTTCGTCCGCGAGTACGCCTGGTTCCTCGCCGACGCAGAGGCGCTGCGGCTGTGGCTCCGGCAGTTCGGCGTGCTCGCCCCGCTCGTGTTCATCGGACTCCAGACGCTTCAGGTGATCGTCGCGCCAATACCGGGGCAGGTCGTCGCCCTCGTCGCGGGGTACCTCTTCGGCTCCTTCTGGGGCACCGTCTACAGCCTCACGGGCGTGATCATCGGGAGCGCCATCGCCTTCTCGCTCGCGAAGCGCTTCGGCCGGTCGTTCGTCGTGGACGTGCTCCACGAGGACGTGGTCGCCCGCTTCGACGAGTTCGTCGACACGGTCGGGGTCCCGGGGCTGTTCGCGTTCGTCATCATTCCCGGCCTCCCCGACGACGCCATCTGCTTTCTGAGCGGGCTCACGAAGTGGCGGCTCCGCACGTTCATGGCGGTGATCGCCGTGGGTCGCCTCCCCGCGTACGTGTTCACCGTCTACGCTGGCGGTCAGCTCGCGAGCGGGCAGTTCCTCTCCGGGATCGCGATCATCCTCGCCGTCGTCCTCGTCTCCGTGATCGGCTACTACAAGCAGGAGGCGATCCGGGACATCGTGGCGCGGGTGGAGCCGCGGCTTCCCTTTTAAATAGACGCTGACGCGCCGACGCACCCCGGCTCAGCCCCACGTCCACTGCGAGTCGAGCACGAACCGATAGAGTCCGCTGAGAAAGATGGCGACGGCGTTCGCGACGAGGTACATGATTCCGCCCCACTCGACGAGCGCGTAGAGGACGCCGAGCTGGATCGGGATCGCGGTCCCCCGGACGAGGTTCGTCTTCAACAACCCGGAGAGGTAGTCGACCGTGCCGGTGTTCTGGCTCGCCTGAAACGTCCACGCGTTGTTGAACACGTACGAGAGGATGATCGTGATCTCGATGGCGACCGTCGCGCCGATCAGGTAGTTGATCCCGGCGGCGTCGACGAACAGCCAGAGCAGTCCCATCTGGATGCCGGCGGTGAGCGCGCCGACGACGACGAACCGGCGGAGTTGGACGGCGATCGGTCCGCTGGTGAGGTCGCGGAGGATCGCCCGGATCATCACCGATAGCCGAGCGCCTCGAGCCGGGCTCCGAGGTCCTCGTCGACCTCGTCGTCCCCGGCGGCGCCTCCGTCGCGGTCGCGGAGCTCGGCCACGTGGTCGGCGGCGATGGAGGAGAACTGCTCGACGACGGCCAGCTCATCGTCGATCGGGTCGACCGACAGGTCGTCCTGTTGGGTCGGGTCCGAGGGCCGGTGGTACAGCTCCGTCTCCCCGGTGTCCGCGTTCTCGATGTAGGTCCACTCCGCATCGCGCACGCTCACGAGGAGGTCGCCGTCGGCCATCGAGCGCGGGATCGGCTGCTCCGTCACCTCCTCGCCGCGGACCGTCACGGAGACGACGGGATCCTGATCGGGCTCGGCCTCGCCTCGGACCGCGGGCGCGACCGACTCCCCGCGCCACTCCGGCGGCGACTCGACCCCGAGGAGGTCGGCCACTGTCGGCGGGATCGCGTCGAGCCCGACGTGTTCGGAGACTCGACCTCCGTCCTCGCCGGGGACGTTCACGATGAACGGCACGTGGATCAGCTCGTCGTACAGCTTCGGATAGTGCGCGAGGTGACCGTGCTCTTGGAACTCCTCGCCGTGATCGCCGGCGACGACGATGGCGGTCTCGTCGGCGACGCCGGCCGCCTCGAGGGCCTCGAGCACGCGCCCGACGCTGTCGTCGACCTGCTTGACCGTCGCCTGATACAGCGTCCGGAGCTCGCGGAGGGTCCGCTCGCCGACCTCCAGTCCGAGGCTCGTTCTGGTGTGCGCGTGCAGCATCCGGTGCGTCCCGACCAGCCCGTCAGACACCTCGCGGATGTACCGCGGCGCCGGGACGTACGGCGTGTGGGTGTCCATGTAGTGAGTCCACAGGAAGAACGGCCCGTCGGTCTCGTCGATGAACTCCGTCGCGGCGTCTTCGACGTCGAACATCCGCGAGGCGTCGAGGAACGGCCGCTCGTCGCTGCGCCCCCGGAACTTGGAGTTGAGACGGCGAAACGGCGAGGCAAGCAGCTGGATCCACGCTTCGACCGTCGGGTGGGCGGCGAGGTAGCGGCTGTACCGGCTCGATCCGACGCTCGTGACGAACGGCTCGAACTCGTCGACCCCCTCGGGATACCCCCAGTGAGACGTGAGGAACCCGTTGGCGGCGTTGAAGCCGGCGGTCGAGATCCCGGCCTCGGAGAGCACGGAGGCGAGCGTTCGCGCGTCGGCCACCCCGATGTCGCCGTTCCGGGCGAAGACGGGCTCCGACGCGAGGATCGAGGGGAACGAGAAGGGCGTCCAGTTCCCGGTCGCGAACGACCGGTCGAAGACGGTTCCGTCGGCGGCCAGATCGGCGAGCACCGGCGAGGTCCTGTCGGCGTCGTACGGCGCTATCGCGTCCGCTCGAAGCGAGTCGATCGTGACGAGAACGACGTTGGAGACGTCGGGTTCGGCGTCGATCGATCGCGATTCCGCCGGGGTGGACGAGCCCGATGCCGGCTCGTCCGGGTGTGACGTGTCCGGAGCCATGTTATGCGGTGGGTGTCTCCGACGCCGCGGCACCGCGGAGCGGTCCGACCGGTCGCGCCGCGCGCCCTCGACGATCCGAACCGGGCGCGGCCGTCCGTCGAGGGGACGGGCCCGTGAGGGGCCCGCGCCTCGTCGAGACGCGCGTCAGAAACACGAGTATACCCCAGATGGGGCCTGCCAGCGGCTTGAGGATTTCGATCCCGGTGACGGCGGGGGAGCGTAGCTATTTGCCGGCGGCGCGCCAAGCGCGACGCATGAGCGATGCGACGACAGCGGCGGTTCGCGGCGTCGACGCCCTCGACGCCGACGTCCCGGACGACGAGATACCCGAGTCGGTGCCGGCGGAATCGCGGGCGGTGGAGACGAACGGGGTCCGACTCCACGTCGTCGAGGCGGGACCGGAAGACGGGAAGCTGCTCGTCCTACTCCACGGGTTCCCCGAGTTCTGGTACGGCTGGCACGAGGCGATAGCGACGCTCGCCAACGCCGGGTACCGCGTCGTCGTCCCGGACCAGCGCGGGTACAACCTCTCGGCGAAGCCGCCGGCCGTGAGCGACTACCGGATCGACGAGCTCGCCCGCGACGTCGTCGGCATCGTCGACGCGTACGGGCGGGACACCGCCGCCGTCGCCGGGCACGACTGGGGCGCGGCGGTGGGGTGGTGGCTCGCGCTCCACCACGCCGACCGCGTCTCGGAGTTCGTCGCGATCAACGCCCCGCCCCCGACCGTCTTCGAGGAGACGCTCCGGAGCTCGTGGGACCAGCGGCTCAAGAGCTGGTACGTGCTCGCGTTCCAGCTCCCGAGGCTCCCCGAGGCCGTCGCCAGCGCGGGGAACTGGCGGCTGGCCGTCCGCGGGCTCCGCGACACCAGTACCCCCGGCACGTTCAGCGACGAGGACATCCGACGCTACCGGCGCGCGTGGAACCGCGACGGGGCGTTCGAGGCGATGTTGAACTGGTACCGCGCGATCGTCCGCGATCGCCCGACCCCCGAGCACACCCGCGTCGAGGTTCCGACGCTCGTGGTCTGGGGCGCGAGGGACCGCTTCCTCACGAAGCGGATGGCGGGGCGGAGCGTCGACCGCTGCGCCGAGGGCCGGCTGCTGACGCTCGACACCGCGACCCACTGGGTCGTCCACGAGGAGCCGCACCGCGTCGCGGAGGCGATCGCCGACCACGCCGACCCGCTTCCGCCCGGCGCGCGGGAGTAGCCCCGCCACGGGCCTTATATATCGACGGCGACGACCGTCGGGCATGACGCTCGACAGATACGCCGACGCCGTCGCCGACCTCGACCCCGCGCCGGGCGAGGTGGAGACCGCCGAACTCGTCGTCAGCGACGACGTGCTCGTCAAGGCGTTCGTCCTGGGACCGAACGCCGCCGTCGACCCGCACGAACACGCCGACGCGACCAACGTCTTCCACGTGATCGAGGGGGAGCCGACGGTCGTCAGGGGCGAGACCGAAGAGACGCTCGCGGCGCCCGCGGTGGTCCCGAACGAGCGCGGCGCGGTCCACGGCGCCCGGAACGACACGGACGAGCGAGCCGTGCTCACGGCGAGCCTCTGCCCGCTCCCCTGATGGACGGCGAGATCGACCCCGAGGAGCTGGCGACGCTCCTCGACGAGGACGCCGAGAGCAACGGCGCGGCGGACGAGAGCGAGAGCGGCGAGGAGCTCCGGATCGTCGACATCCGCGACCGGCGGGCGTTCGACCGCGGCCACCTCCCCGGCAGCGAGTGCGTCCCGTTCCCCGAGCTGACGACCCGCGTCGAGGAGCTGGCCGGCGCCTCGCGGATCGTCACGGTCTGCCCGCACGGGATCGCCAGCCGGCAGGCCGCACAGCTGATCGGGAGCTACGCCGGCATCGAGGACGCGCGCGTCGAGAGCCTCCGCGGGGGCGTCGAGGCGTGGCAGCGCGACGTCGACGAGCTGGTGACGACGGAGGCGGCCGACGACCGCCCCGACGCGAGCGACGGCGCGGCGGACGAGGGGCCGGACGCCCCGTTCTGATCAGGAGTCGCGGCCCCGCCGCCCGAACAGCCCCGCGGCCGACAGCAACGCGACGAGAGCGACGAGGGGGCCGAACCCGGGCGCGCCGTCGTCGGTGGTCCCTCCCTCCCCGCCGAGGGGGCCCTCGCCTTCGACCGTGACGGTCGTCGAGGCCTCGTCCTCCGGGCCGACGACGCTCACGGTCACCTCGCTGTCGCCGCCGGCGATCCCGCCGGACTCCCCCGACTCCCCGAGCGTGACGCTCCTCGCGACCGTCTCTTCCTCGCCGGCATCGAGCCGGACGGGGGTCGTGGAGACCGTCTCGCCGTCGACCCGGAACTCGACGTCTGCCCCGGCCGGGAGCCCGGCGTCGTTGGCGACGGTCGCGGTGACGCGCACCGACTCGCCGGCGGTCACGCGGTCCGAGTCCGCGGAGACCGCTCGGACCGACGGCGGCGCGGGCTCGGAGACGACGACCGTCAGGCGCTGGCCGGCGATCCGGACCGCGTGTTCGCCGGGGTCCGAGAACGTCCGTTCGAACCGCTCGGTGGTCGCTGCGCCCGCATCGAGCGAGCCGTTCCGCGAGTCGACGACCTCGCCGTCGACGGTCAACGCGAGGTCGTACGTGCCGGCGACGCCGCCCGTGTTGGTCACGTCGACGGCGAGCGCGAGCGTCTCGCCGGACACCAACTCGACCGGGTCGCGCGCGACCGGGCGGTCGCGGTACTCGCCGGTCGCCCGGACCCCGTCGTCCGCGAGCGCGTACCCGACCTGCGCCGGCGTCTCGCCGAACGCCTCGGCGTGGGCCTCGCGGTCCCACGTCTCCGCCGTCTCCCGGGTGGTGGTCAGGCGCTCGGCGTCAGCCCGGATCGCGGCCGCGGTCTCGTCGTCGGCCCCCTCGGCCGCGGCCGCCTCGACGGCGTCGAGCACGTCCTCGTTGGTGATCGGCCCGTCCGCGGCGTTCAGATCGCGGAGGACCGTCGCGAGCGAGGCGCTCCCGTCGGTCGCGACGCGGAGCCGGCGGTCGATCTCACCGGCGACGAGCGCGCCCTTCGTGTAGTCGGGGTTGCGCTCCCACGTGCCGGGATCGGCGAGCACGGCCGAGGCGTCGGGGTCGCGCTCGCCGCGGGCCAGCGTGCGCTCGAACGTCTCGAAGTCGGTCGCGCCGCGGTCGAGCGCGAACAGCGCGGCGTAGTAGGTCGCGCTCGCCTCGGTGATCCACCGGCCGCTCGCGTCGGTGCGAAAGGCCTGCCGGGTGTGGACGTACTCGTGAGTCCACACGTCGCTGGCCGTGCCGGCCGGCTCGGTGTCCCGGACCCACAGGTCGGCGTCGCCGATCTGGAGCCCGCGGACCCCCCACTCGACGCTGTCCGTGGGCGCGGCGACGGCGACCACCGTCTCGTCGCGCGCGCCCACCTGCAGCGACGTCGACGTCGACTCGAAGACGCCGAACACCTCGTCGGGAGTCGCCGCCGCGTCGGCCGCATCAGGGAAGATCAGCCGGTAGCGCTGGCCGCCGGCCTCGCGGACGTGTTCCTCGTACGGTCCGAGGAACGCCATCGCCTGCGAGGCGACCCCCTCGCCGTCGACGGCGTTCTCGCGCGTCAGCCGGACCTGCCCGTCGTACTGCCCGGTGTACGACCAGCTCGCGCTCGTCCGCGGCGTCCGGACCAGCGACCACTCGCCGGTGTCGACGAAGCGGTACGAGCCGCGGGCGCCGAGCGGCCCCGGCTCCGCGACGGTGTCGTTGGCGTCCATCGCGTAGGTGAGCGAGGGGTTCGCCGTCTCGCCGTCCCACACCCAAATCGACTCGTCGGGGCCGGCGTCGTCGGCCCGCTCGAACCCGTCGGCCTCGACCGCCGCGTCGTTCGCGCTGAGCAGGGCCACTTCGAGCTCCGTCACTCGGTCGGGGATCGCCGCCCGCGTCCTGACGCCGACCGTCCCGGCCTCGTCCGTCGCGAACAGCTCGTTCCGCAGCCGGATCGTGTCCCCGTCGGCGACCTGATTCGCCTCGGTGCGCCGGTCTCCATCGGCGGCCGAGGCGCTCCCGCCCTCGTCGAGCTGGGCGGGCCCGACCGATCCGTGGTACGTGGTCTCGCCGCCGACGCTGTCGCCGACCGCCGCGCCCCCGGCGACCGGCAGCGCGGCGACGAGCAGGACCGCGGCGAGCAGGACCGCGACGACGGAACGACCCGCGGAGTCGGAACCCGACCGTGTCATGGATCCACCACGGTGCGTCGCAGGCAAAGGCCTGTTCCTCGCGTCGGGTCGGAGCGAGGGACCGGTGGTCATCCCGAGACCCGGAGCCGACTCAGAGCGGCCGTCAGATCGCGTGGATCCGGGCGGTCCAGAAGTCGCGGAACGCGTCATCGAGGGCGTCTTCGGGGTCGCCGGTGGCGTCCGAGACGTCGGTGCGGTCGGCGCGGTCGCGGACCTCGCCGAGGACGCTTCGCTCGCCGACGACGATGACGCGGTCGACGTCGTCCGCCTCGGCGACGGCCGCCAGCTCGCGGTTCGCCTTTTTAAGATGGTCGTCGATCTGGCCCTCGCGGCGGCGCTCGAAGCGCCCCTGCGAGAAGCCGCCCTTCGAGTGGGCCTCCTTCACGTCGGAGGTGACCCCCTCGAAGGCGCCCCGCTCGGTGCCCTCGTAGGTGCCGAGCGCGAACGTGTCCGAGCGGACCACCGCGAAGGCGAACCGGCCGGTCGGCCGAAACCACGCGTCCTCCAGCCGGAAGGCGTCGTCCCACCGGTCGAACGGTTCGGGCTCGATGGCGGGCGCGATCGCCGCGCTCACGGCGCCCGAGTCGTCGGCGAGGACGACCGCGGGCGCGGCCCGCCGGACGAGCCGACTGCGGTCGCCGAACCACTCCGACACGCTCGTCGGGACCGCGTCGTCGCCCGGGACGAACGCGGTGAGCAGCCCCTCGGCGTCGTCGCTCTCGACGCCCCGGAAGCGGTCGAGGACGTCGGCCAAACGCGGGCCGCGGGCGTCGCTCACGCGCCGGAACTCGACCGACGCCTCCTCGCCCTCGGTCCGGCTCAGTCGCTCCTCTAACGACTCGATCCGGTGTTCGAGCTCGTTGACGCGCTCCTCGGCGCGCTGGCGGTCGGCGACCGCGTCGGAGCGGCGCTCCTCCTCGGCCTCGGCGCGGCGTTCGAGGTGTCGCTTCTCCTCCTCCAGCTCCTCGATCCGCTCTTTCAGCTCGGCGCGCCCGAGCAGCCTGTCGATCATACCGAATCCGCGACCCCCGGCGACCTAAAAGGTGCGTCTGTGACGAGGCGAACGTCGAAGCTACTTATAAACCGTTGCGGTGGCGCGCCCCGGTGAGCGGCCCGGAGGGCCGCGAACCGCCGGTGCGAGGGAGTCGCTGGCGCCGACGGCGCCAGCGACGAGGCTGGGGAGGCGTGAGGCTGCGGTTGCGGTGCGGGCGGGTGGGACTCAAAGGGGCAGCCGCGAGGTGGGCGCAGGTGATGTAAGCACTGGAAGGAGCGAGCACAGCGAGCGACTGAAGCGCGTGGTTCGAGAGAGCGAAGCTCTCTCGTCATCGCCGGAAATCAGAGATTTCCGGCTAGCAGTCAGAATCCGTCGGATTCTGACGACATCACGAAAGGCGTTTTGCGCCTTTCGAACGACAGCGAACGTGCGCGCGCCTCGCGGCTGGGGCTTTGGAGGTGTTCGCCGCCGATCTGGAGTCAACCGCTTATAACGGAGCGGCTGTGGCTTTGGAGGTGTTCGCCGCCGATCCGGAGTCAACCGCTTATAAGCGAGCGGCTGGGGCTTTGGAGGTGTACACCACCGATCTCCGAACAACGTCGTATAAACCCCCGACGACAACCCCGAGATCGAGTCCCTATCTCTCTAGCGCGTCGAGGTGGAACTCGAAGGCGGCGACGGGAACCTCCAGGTCGTGCTCGACGAGCACGGCGGGGTGGACCTCGCCGATCACGCCGACCGCGTCGCCGTCGATCACGACCGCGGCGGTCCGCCCGTCGATGAAGGAGGGGTGTTCCGTGCGCGGCGTCTCCAGTTCGGCGCCGAAGTCGTCGCACACCGCCTGCAATCGGCCCTTCGCGGCCTCGTAGGAGGCGTCGCGCCGGGCGACCGCGCCGGCGACGTGGCGGCGCTCGGCGACGTTCGTGTTCTCCGCGTCGTCGCGCTCGGCGACGAAGCCGACCTCGGCGACGTCCTGCGGGTAGGCGTTGTGGGTGTTCCGCTCCAACAGCATCACGAGCGACGGGATCGCCCACGTGCGAAGCTGGGTGTACTCCTCGCTGTACGGCTCGGTGATCTCGACTGGGTCGCCGCCGCCGACGACGTCGGTCCCCGGCTCCACGTTCATGCGGTCGTAGTTCTCGGTCCCGCTCGTCATGTGGAAGTTGAGCAGGTCCTCGAACCCGAGCCCGACGAGGCTCGTCCGGACCGCGTCCTCCAGCCGGGAGCGCTCGTGGCGGCCGCCGACCGTCCCCACGTCGGGATAGCGCGGCTCCAGGTTGTCGAAGCCGTAGGCGCGCCCCACGTCGTCGACCAGGTCGAGTGGGTGGAGCACGTCGACGCGGTACGGCGGAATCTCGACCTCGTAGGTCACGTCCTCGTCGAGGGTGTAGGAGGCGTCGAGCCCGGCGCGCTCGAAGCAGTCGACGACCTCCTCGCGCTCGAAGTCGATGCCGAGGAGCGTCTCGATCCGGTCGTGGCTCACCGACTTCTCGTCGGTGTCGAGGTTCGGGCGGACCAGCTCCGCGCCGTACTCGCTCGGGGCGGTCGCGCCGTCGGCGTACTGCACCTCGACCTCCTCGATCGTCGCGCCGCGGGCGGAGAGCGCGTAGCAGACGATGTTGCACATCCGGTCGATCGTCCACTGGTCGGTGCCGGTGAGTTCGACGAACAGCTCGCGGGAGCCGGTCGTCACCTCGGTGCGCTTCCCGTTGATGACGGGCGGGAACGAGAAGAGCCCCAGCTCGTCGTAGATCGCGGGATACCGGTCGAGGTCCTCGACGAGGTCGGCGTACGTCTCCCCCGTGTCGTGCTCGGCGAGCACCTCGCTCGGCGTCAGCTCGTCGTTCGCGTCCAGCGGGACGAACGTGTCGCCGTCGGGGTCGACGCCGCGGTAGGTGATCGACGGCTCCGAACCCTCCTGGAGCGGCGCGCCCTTCACCATCGCGAGGTCGTGGATGCCGATCGCGCCCTTCGCGCGGCCCCGACCCATCGTCGCGTGGAGCTTCTCCTGCAGCTGGATCAGCGAGTCGAGCCCGCTCTCGTCGAGGTCGACGCCGCGGACCACGGCGCCGGTCACGTACGGGCGGTCGTCCGGGACGGACTCGTCGACCTCGATGGTCCACTCGGGGTCGTTCGTCTCGGGGACGTAGACGCCGCGGTCGTCGCCGTAGTGGTAGCGCAGCGAGCGCGCGACCCCTTCGACGGAGAGCCGATCGAGCCGGTCCGGCGCGAACTCGAACTGGAGGAGGCCGTCGTCGGTCTCGCCCTCGAACTCCAGGCCGAGCCCGAACAGGTCCTCCTTGAACTCCTCGTCGCTCGTGTCGGTGCGACCGGTGAGCCCGCGCAGCTCGTCGGTGTCGATGTCGACGACGGGCATCAGTAGCTCACCTCCGCGTCCCGCAGGAACTCGATGTCGGCCAGCGTCCCGTGGAGGTCGCGGATGTCTTCCGCGCCCGTCGTCAGCATCGCGAGCCGTTCGAGGGCGAGCCCCCACGCCATCACGTCGCAGTCGACGCCGAGCGGGCCGGTGACCTCCTCGCGGAAGACCCCCGAGTTCCCGATCTCGATCTCTTCGCCCGTCTCGGGGTGCTCGCCGAACAGCTCGAAGGAGGGCTCCGTGTACGGGTTGTAGTGGGGTTTAAACCGGATGTCGGTGATCCCGAACTGTCGGTAGAACTCCTCGAAGGTGCCCATCAGGTCGCGCACCGAGAGGTCCTCGGCCATCACCCACCCCTCGATCTGGAAGAACTCCAGCAGGTGCGTCGGGTCGAGCGTGTCGTTGCGGTACACCTTCTCGACGGAGAAGTAGCGCTGCGGGGGCTCCAGCTCCGCGCCCGCGATCCCCGAGAGATACCGCATCGACAGCGACGTGGTGTGGCCGCGTAACGCGACTTCGCGAGCGAACTCCTCGGACCACGGCGAGTGGTAGCCGTCGCCGTCCTCTCCCCAGCCGTCGCGGTGGGCCGACTCGACGCGGTCGATCAGCTCCTCGGGGATCTCGTCCATCGGGTCGACGTCAAGAGCGAACCGGTCCCAGTGGGTCCGCGCCGGGTGGTCCTGTGGCATGAACAGGCAGTCGTTGATCCAGAAGTCGCTGTCGGCGTGGGGCCCTTCCATCTCCTGAAACCCCATGCCGACCAAGACGTCCTTCACCCGATCCGCGGTCCGGCGGAGGACGTGTTTCCGGCCGCCCCGCGTCGTCGGCGCGTCGGCCTCGACGTTGTACTCGGAGAACTCGACGTCGCGCCACTCGCCGCTGGCGAGCAGTTCGGGGGTGAGCTCCGAGACGGTCTCCGTCGCCTCGACGCCCATCATCAGCGCGTCGACGCCGTCGTCGGTGAGCGTCACCGATCGGGTGACCGACTCGCCGCGGTCGACGAGCCCGCGGGAGTCGAGCTGGTCGAGGACCGCGTCGTCGACCGCGGGGTCCCCGCCGTCGGCGAGCGCGGCGAGCGCGGCCGCCTCGGGGTCTGCGTCGGGGTCGGCGTCGGGGTCCCCCCGAAGCTCGCCCGAGTCGATCGACCCGAAGCCCTTGCGCGCGAAGTTCGACAGCGCGATGTCGACCTCGGGACCGTCGATGTCGGCCTCGCCGATGACCCGTCCCATCGAGACCGCGGACTCGTCGGCGTCGAGCGCCAGCCCGGCGCGGTAGAGCCGCGTCTCGGGGAGCCCGTCGTCGACGTAGCGCCGGCCCTCGTCGGTGAGATCGAGCGTCTCGGCGGCCGTCTCGACGACGGACAGGAGCCCCTCGTCGCGGAGATCGAAGGCGGCGCCGGTGACCGTCTCGGGCTTCAGTCCGGTCTCCGACGCGATCTCGTCTATCGTCCGTTCGTCCGTCGCGCTCGCGGCCTCGAGGACCGCGAGCTGTCGTTCCGGGAGTCGCATTCGAGTTGTCCCTATAGGCGTGTGGCTGGTTGGTAACGGTTCCGGCATGTTGCCGTCGATCTGTCCGGTCCCACCGCCCCGCTGCGGGTCGGATCCGCCGTGCCCGTGTGCCACAAAACCATACCACGTGACCAGCGATCGAGGGGAGCGTTTCGTTCGGCAGATTCTATCAGAAATGATAATCGCGTGGGTGGAGTTTATATGTATGCTTCGCTCTCTGATGGTATGAGCAGCGCAACAGGAGATTCTTGCGGTCACAACTCGATCTCGGAGTCGGTTCGCGTCGAGCACGGCGTCGGCGGTCCATCGCCGAGCCGGGCCGTCGTTGAGGCCGTCGCCGGCGCCGCGGGCGTCGAGCCGGTGAACCTCGCCGACGAAGCGGGGATCGTCCTCTACGATCACGTCGACTTGGACGCGCTGGACGCGCTGGTCGGCAGCCGCCCCGGGTCCGACATCGACGTCTCGCTGTCCGTCGCCGGCTACGAAGTCACCGTCGACGCGACGGCAGTCGTCGCCGAGCGCGCCCGATAACGGCCCGAAGCGGTCCGAGACGGTCCGAACGTCGTTTCACTCTCCATCTGACTCCTCTCGCTCTCGTAGCGCCGCGATCCGATCGCCGAGCGGCGGTTGCACCTCGAACCACGTCGACCAGTCGCCCGTCTCCGGTTCGACCCCGCGGATCGCCGCCACGCGCTCGAACGCGTCGGCGACGCGACCCGCGCCGACCGCGTCCGCGGCGCGGTCGTCGGCCGCGTACTGCACCCGCCGTCCGACCCAGAACGCCGCGAACCCCACGGCGGCGAGCGACACGAACCCCGCGCCGAACGGGACGGTCGCGGTGACGGTCGCCGTCAGCACGCCCAGCACCGCCGCGACCGCGACCGCTCGGAACTCGCCGTAGTACGTCTCGACGCGGCCGGCCTCGGCAGCGAGGAGGCCGATCGCAACGTCGTCGGCCACGTCGTCGAGGACGGCCTCCGAGAGGAACAGCACGCGTCGGCGGGGCGGCCCGCGGACCGCGACCTCGACGGGACCGACGCGCTCGTCCCCGGTGCCGGCGTCGTCTGCGCCGCGCCGCTCGATCGCGATCCGTTCCGCGTCGAGTCCGGCCGTCTCGCGGAGATAGTCGAGGCGGCCGCGCTCGGCGGCGGTCGGCTCCCGGAGATCGCGAAACCGGTCGGCCGCGTACAGGGGACCGATCTCGATGGCGAGAAACGTCAGGACGGCGACGCCGACGAGCAGGGCGACCGTAAGCATCGTCCGCGGGTCCGTCCCGGAGCGGTAAAAAGGCGCGACTTCGCCGTCCGTGGGGGATCGAGAGCCGTCACGCGTCCTCCCCGTCAGCGGGGCACCCGCCGCGCGAGTTCGCGAACCGCTTCCGCCGCGGCGCTGTCGGGCGCGGCGTCCACGACCGGGCGCTCCTCGGCGACCGATCGACCGACGCGCGGGTCGGCGGGAACGACCGCGGCGGGAGCGCCGAGCGCGTCGGCGATCGCGTCGGTCGGCGGCTCCTCGGTCACTCGGTTGACCGCGCAGCCGACGAGTCCGGCGTCGAGTTCGCGGGCGAGCGCTCGGGTCCGGATCGCGTCGGCCAGCGCGAACGCCCGCGGCGACACGACGAGCAGGCAGGCGTCCGCGACCGCGAGCGGCACGCCCGCGTCCGCGCGCCGCCCCGCGGGACAGTCGAGGACGACCGTCCCCCGCTCGCGCTCGATCGACGCTACCGCGGACTCCAGCCGCCGGAGGTCGGCCGCCCGTGCGCCGGCGAGGGTCCGGCCGCAGGGGACGACGTCGACCGGCCCGGCGCGCAGCGTTTCGATCGGGTCGGCCTCGCCGGCGAGCACGTCGTGGAGGTCGGGACCGCGACCGCCGGGCAGGTCCGCCATTCCGAGGTCGGCGTCGACGACGACCGCGTCGAGCGCGGCGGCGACGTTGTACGCGAGCGTCGTCTTCCCGACGCCGCCTTTTCCGCCGGCGACCGCGAGGATCACGCCAGCTGCTCCAGCGCCTCGACCGGCGCCTCCGTCTCTGCTGCGCGCGCCGCGAGCGCCGACGCGCGCTCGCTTAGCTCGCGGAGCCGCGTCGCGTCCGCGGCGACGCGCTGGTCGAGTCCGGAGAGTTCCTCGACGCCGTCGGCCTCGGCGACGGCCTCCGTCGCGGCCGCCAGGTCGGCGTCGGTCAACCGCTCCGCCCGGTCGATCCGCGCCTCGACCGCGTCCAGCCGCGTTCCGACCGCGTCGAACCACTCGGTCGGCCCGCGCGACGCTGACGGGGAGTCGTCGGGATCCGCGTCCCGTTCGCCGCCGTCGAACGTGTCGTCGTCATCGACATCGGAGACCGCCGACTCCCCCGGACTTGCGTCGCCGGTGGGGTTCGAACTTCCCTCCCTCTCCGCCTTACTCGCCCCGTTCAGTTCGTCCGCACCACCCGCGGTCGCGGCTCTCGGCGGGCGGTGGTCACCGAGCCGTCGGAGGGCGACGGCCGTCGCCGATCCGGCTCGTTCGTCCCTCGCGATCGGTTCTTCTGATACCGACTCCGCCGTCGTGTCGACCGCCTCCACGTCGGCGATCTCGACCGGCGGATCGGTCGGCGGGGCGCGGGCCGCGAAGCCGAGCGCCCGGCGTTCGCCGGGATCGAGACGCAGCGTCACGCCCGCCTCGTCCCATCCGGATTCCGGGAGGCCGCCCCGCCGGGGCGGGAGCACGGGAGCGCCGAGCCGACTCTCGATCCGGACGCGTCGCGGGACGGCGTCGTCGTTGCGAACGCGACACCGAACGAGCGACGCGTCACCCTCCCGGTCGATATCCCACGTGAGATCCATAGGCGGGGTGCCGCGGTATCGCATTTAAATCGCGGGACGGTCACCGCGTTCGTCCGTACCGATCGATACCGAATCCCGTATTCGGGACGCTATAGCTCTCTATAGCGCTCCCCATCAGTTCCGAGTAACGACTTTACTGATACCTCCCGTATCCCGAGTCGTGAGCAACCACAGCGGTCGACCGACCCACCGAATCGCGTTCGTCTGCGTCCAAAACGCGGGGCGGAGTCAGATGGCGGCGGCGTTCGCCCGGCGCGAGCGCGACCGCCGTGACGTCGCCGATCGGATCGAGATCGTTACCGGCGGGACACGGCCCGCGACCCACGTTCACGACGTCGTCGTTGAGACGATGCGTGAACGAGAGATCGATCTCAGCGACCGAACGCCGCGAGAGGTGACGCCCGAGGAGTTACGGGCGGTGGATCTGGTCGTGACGATGGGCTGTTCGGCATCGGACGTCTGCCCGGCGACGTGGAACGGAGAGAATCGCGACTGGGGACTCGACGATCCGCACGATCGGTCTCTGGAAGACGTGCGCGAGATCCGAGACGACATCGAGGCCCGCGTCGGCGCGCTGTTCGACGAACTACTGTCGGAACCGACGACTGCGGAGTGACGCGGGGGCCGCACCCGAGTTGACCGAACCTCAGATGTCGACATTTTCGTCGCGAAGCACGGCCTCCGCCGCAGTGTCGGTCATCCGGTGACCGCAGTCGGCCGCCCGTCGCAGGTGGGTGAGGGCGTTCGACAGCGCGACCGCCGCGGGGACCGACCCCGAAATCGACCCGTCGTACAGGCGTCGTTCGATCGCCTCGATGCCCCCGGTGGCGTCGTCACAGCGATCCCTCGCCCGTCGAACGTTCTCCATGTCGCCGTCGAGCGCGGCGGTCACCGCGTCATCGACGCCGTCTGCGACGTCGTCGGCCACGGCACACGCGTCTGTAGCCACCGTCTCCGCGGGGGGTTCTGGCAGCTTTTCCCCGGTGTTCGCGATCCGAACGGCCTGATCGGCGACGGTTTTCAGGCGCTGGGCGAGCGCGTAGTAGGTGAACAGTTCGGGCCGGGAGACGTCCAGCGCGTCGAGTTCGGCGTGCGAGACCAGCGACCGCGAGAAGTGCCGCGTGACCATCTCCGCGGAGCGACGCGCTTCGTCGGCGCGGTCGCGGATTCTCGCGTGCGTGTCGGCGGCGTCGACGAACGCCTCGGTCGCGTCGCGGAGGAGTGACACGACCACGTACTGGAGCTGGACGATCGACTGGCAGACGGAGACGGACGACGTGTCCAAGAGGTGTCCGATCGTGATCTCCGTGTCCGTCTCGCTGAGGATGTTCATTCCGACCAGACGCTGCACCGTCGACCGTACCGCGTTGCTCTCCGCGTCGGAAAACCGGTCCCCCCGACGCAGCGTTATGGTCTCGAACCCGACTGCGTTGGCCGTTCGGATCGCACCCGCGACGGCTTCAGTACCCTCTCCGCTGACATCGATCGTCGCTTCGTCCAAGCAGCCGACGTCCATCTCCGACGACCGGACGAGGATCGATCCGTCTCGATGCGTGTACAACTGCAGCTCCATGCCGACCTCGAAGCCGTGGCTCGTTGCCCACCCCCTCGGTATCGAGACGGTGAACGTGCCGCCGCCGACCTCCTGCAGCTTTCTCGTCTCCATGGTCAGTAGATCAGTTCGGCGTCACTCTCGTTCATGTACAGCGTCCGCGCGGCGATGTTGACGGCGTGATCGCCGACTCGCTCCAGATCGCGGATCGTGAGCAACACCCGCGACACGTTGTCGAGCAGTTGCTCGACGTCCCATCGATCTGATTCACCGGCGACCAGTTCGCGAACGACGGCGTCGCTGGCGTTCTGACACGACACGTCGAGTTCGTCGTCACGCTCGGCGATCACGTGACACGCCTCGGAATCCGCGTCGACGTAGGCGTCGATGGCTCTCCGCAGTTGATCGCGGGCGATATCGCCGATGTTCTGAATTCGGGCTTCCGGGACGATCGCTGCACTCCCGGCGAGGGCGTATCGTGCGAGGTTCGTCGCGAGGTCGCCGATCCGCTCCAGATCGGTGAGGATTTTGAACGACGCGGCGACGAAGCGCAGGTCCGAGGCGACGGGCTGTTGAAGCGCGATCAGATCGATACAGTCGCCTTCGAGGTCGAGGTACTGCCGGTTGATTCGGTCGTCGCCGTCGATCACCTCGCGAGCCTCCTCGCGGTCGTCGCTCTCGAGCGCGTCGAGCGCCCGCCGGAGCTGTCCGAGCACGTCCCGTCCCATCGACTCGACGTCGGCCCGCAGCGCGTCCAGCGACTTGCGGTACTCTTCGCGTGACACGGTAGTCACCCAAACTTCCCGCTGATGTAGTCTTCGACGCGCTCGCTGTTCGGGTCCTCGAACACCTGGTCCGTCTCGCCGTACTCGACGAGTTCGCCGCCGGTGAGGAAGACGGCGGTCTGGTCCGAGATGCGCGCGGCCTGTTGCATGTTGTGCGTGACGATGACGACCGTGTACTCCTCGGAGAGGTCGTCGATGAGGTCCTCTATCTTCGCGGTGGCGATCGGGTCGAGCGCCGACGCGGGCTCGTCCATGAGGATGATTTCCGGGTCGACGGAGAGACAGCGGGCGATACAGAGCCGCTGCTGCTGTCCGCCGGAGAGGCCGAGCGCGTTGTCGTCGAGTCGGTCGCTCACCTCGTCCCAGAGCGCCGCGTCGCGGAGACATCGCTCGACGAGTTCGTCGCGCTCCTCAGCGTCGCTCCGGTTCAACAGCCGAGCGAGGAGGCCCGTGTCGAGGTCGCCATGCTTCTTCGGGCCGTAGGCGATGTTCTCTCGGATCGACTTGGGGAACGGGTTCGGCGACTGGAACACCATCCCGACCCGCTTCCGAAGCTCCACGAGGTTGACGCCGTCCTGGTACACCTCCTGGCCGCCGAGGCGAACGGAGCCGTCGATCCGGGCGGAGCTGATCCGGTCGTTCATCCGGTTGAGACACCGGAGGTACGTCGACTTCCCGCAGCCGGACGGACCGATCAGCGCGGTGACGCTCTTCTCCGGGATATCCATCGAGACCCCCTTCAGGGCGTGGTCGTCGCCGTAGTACACGTCGAGGTTCTCGACGCTCATCTTGGCCTCCCCTTGGAACTCGAACTCCGTCCACTCGTCTTGGGTCTCCTCAACGGTTTCGCCGGTGGTCGTCGCGAGGGGTTGGTCGCTGTCCGTCGTCGCGGTGCCGCTCTGGGCCTGTGGGTGTTGATTTTCGCTCATGTGTGATCAGGTGTGCTTGAGCTGCCGCCGGAAGTAGTAGCGCGTCGCGATGCCGATCGCGTAGAAGGAGAGGACGACCATCAGGAGGACCAGCGCCGTCGCCCAGCGGAACTCGTCCGCGTTGCCGACGTTGCTGCTGGCGCCGACGCCGGCCGAGATGAGGGCGTACAGCTGGTACGGCAGCGCCGACGTCGCCTCCAGCAGAGCCGGGTTGGCGACGAACGGCGGCGACGTCGTGAACTGGAAGCCGCCGATGACGTCGACCGTCTGCGAGCCCGGAATGAACGTCCCGCCGGCCATCGTCAGCAGTATCGGGGCCGTCTCCCCGGCGATTCGACCGACGCCGAGGATGACGCCGGTGACGACGCCCGGGAGGGCCGCCGGCAGGACGACGCTCCGGATCGTCTGCCACTTCGTCACTCCGAGCGCGGCGCTCGCGTCGCGGTACTCGTCGGGGACGGAGAGCATCGCCTCGCGGGACGTGATCACCACGAGCGGGAGGAGCATGAACCCGAGCGTGATCATGCCCGACAAAAGCGACTTCCCGTTGCCGAACCGCGGGATGAGGAACGCGAACCCGAACAGCCCGAAGACGATGCTCGGGGTGCTCCACAGCCCGTTGGTGGCGACCTCGACGACCTGGGTGAACCGACCGCGGTCGGCGTACTCGGTGAGGAAGACGGCCGCCCCGACCCCCAGCGGCACCGCCAGCGTGACCGCGCCGGCCACGAGCCAGACCGTGCCGACGATGGCCGGCAACACGCCCTGGAAGTCGTTGAAGAGGGCGACGCCGTTCATCACGAACGGGACCGATACCGGGAGCGTGACCGACACGCCGAGGATCGTCGTCTGCGGTCCGGTACCGAGGCCGAGTTCGACGCCGTTCAGCAGCCCCGGAATCCCCTGGACGACCACGAAGGCGACGAGGATGAAGAGGAAGGCGACGATGGAGAACGCGTTCAGGTAGACGAGCACGTACGCGCCCATGTGCCGCCCGCGGGCGCCGAAGCCGCCGTACGCCTTCGCCGACGCCCACCCGCCGTAGAGGGTGGTGAACAGCGTCGCGACCGGGATGAAGAACTCGGCGGTGATCGCGGCCCGCTGCGCCCAGTCGAGCTCCCACACCCACGTCGGACCGATGACGCCGGTGAGGAAGACGAGCCCCGTCAGCCCGAGGAGCGCCCCCAGGGGAAGCGTCGACCCAACGTCCTCTCGCGGGAGGACGGTGAGTGCGAACGCGACGGCGCCGACGACGAGCCCCCCGAACACACTGACAGTCGGGCTGAGGCCGAGCGTCTGGAGCGTGACGGCGCCGCCGACGACGATCCACGGGACCGCGGCGCCGAAACCGGCGATGAGGCCGGCGCTCGGGTCGGGGTCGGTCTCGACGTAGCCGAACCGGGAGCCGACGCCGAAGGCGATCACCGCGACGCCGAGCGCGGTCAGCAGTCCGCCGAGCAGCGTCACGGTCTGGACGCCCGCGATCGTTCCGGTGAGGCTGACGCGCTCGAACATCGCCGCGACGGCGAGCGCGAACAGAACCGCCGAGAGCCCGATGGCCACCCCGGCGACGGCGTCGGTCTCTGTCGTCTCCTGTTCGACCAGCTGCGTGTCCGTCTCACTCGCGCCGGCCATCAGATCTCACCTCCCAGCCGCTTGTGCATCCGCCACTCGATGTACTGCGCCCCGATGGAGATGACGAGGACGGTGACGAACAGGATCACGCCCGCGACGAACAGGGCGTCCATCTGGAGCCCGTCCGCCTCGCCGTAGTTGCGAGCGATGATCGACGTCAGCGTCTCCTGTCCGTAGAAGACGTTGACGAGCGGCTCCGTGAGACGGGGGACGCCGCGGAGCATCACCGTGGCGGCCATCGTCTCGCCGATGGCCCGCCCGACGCCGAGCAGGACCGCGGCCGACACGCCGGAGAACGCCGCCGGCAGCGTGATCGAGGTCATCGTCTGCCAGTCGGTCGTCCCCATCGCCAGCGACCCGCTCTTCATCGACTCGGGCACGCTGCTCAGCGCGTCCTCCGCGACTGAGACGACCGTCGGCAGCGCCATCACCCCGACGACGATGCCGACGAACAGGTACGACCCCTGGCCCGTCGTCTGGAACTGGGTGGACGCCCACGGGCCCAACACGGTGAACCCGATGAACCCGTAGACGATCGAGGGGATTCCGGCGAGGATCTCGACCCCCGGCTTGACGACCTCGCGGACGGTCGAGGGAGCGATCTCCGAGAGGAAGAGGGCCGCCGAGACGCCCAGCGGGGCGGCGACGGCCGACGCGATGAGCGTCACCATCACCGTCCCGTGGATCATCGGGACCATCGAGTACCGGATGGGCGGCGAGACGGCGTCCCAGTTCGGCTGGATGAACATCCGGAGCCCGGGGACCGTGATCCCGAAGACCGTCGCGCTCTCGTACCGGATCACCGGGACCGACTCCCGGAAGATGAACACGATGATCAGCCCGAGGATGAGGATCGTCGACACCGTCATCATCAGCGCGATGACGTACGCCGTCTCCTCTTGGTACCGGAACCAACCGATTCCCGCGGCGGTGAGGAAGACGACAAAGGGAACGATGGTGAGGTCGGAGACCGCCAGGAATCCGACGAGCGCACCGAGCAGCGACAGGATCATCACGGTGATGATCGCCAGCGCCGGCGGCTCGGTGTCCTCGACGAACTCCCGCGTTCGCCGGAGGTGCCCGCCGACCGTGCTGCGTATTCGTCCGCTCTGAGAGTCTGTTACCGGCGCCATGGCTTTGGTATGAGTGGCATTTGCGTGGTGCGTGTCTCGTAGAAATTGGTGTTTTCGAGTGTCCCAGCGACGTGGTTGATGGGGGAGCGAGGCTGCCCCAACCGCGATCGATCGTCTCACGGTACGCGGCCGGAGACCGGAGCGAGCCGATCTACGGCATGAGGAGGTCTTCCGTGGCGACGGACGAGACCTGCTCTTTCATGGATTCGAGGTCGCTCGTCGGAAGCGGGATGTAGTTGTTCCCCTCGACGAAGACGGTCTGTCCGAACTCGTTGAGGAACATGTTGACGAACGCCGCCTCCCGCTCGTCGTACCCGCCGCCGTCGGGGTTGTTCTCCTCGATGAGCGTGTACATGTGGAGGTCGCGGTTGAGCGGGTACGAGCTGTCGAAGATCGTGTTCTCCGCGTCGCGGCTGGTCTCGTACAGCGTGCCGTCGAACTCGATGGAGATCGGGATGACAGTCTCGCTGGTGAACGCGAGCGCCATGTACGCGATGGCGCCCTCGTTCTGGGAGACGGCCTGGGCGACCTGCTGGTTCTGCCCGAAGCGCGTGTCGACGCCCGACATCGAGGCGTCGGCGGCGCCGAGCATGTTCAGGCGGAACGAGGTGTCCGTCCCCGATCCCTCGGCCCGGCCGATGGCGTAGATCTCTTGGTCGTAGTCGACCCCGTCGATCTCGTTCCAGTTGGTGATCTCGTCCTGGTAGATCTGGCGGATCTGGTCGCCGGTCAGCTGGGTGACGCCCGCGTCGGCGACGTCGGAGCTGATGACGACCGGCTGGCCGTCGCGACCGACGACGTTGTCGACGACCGTGTTCTGGGCCTCCTCCTCGCTCCAGTCGAGTTCGGCCGTGATGGGCCCCGAGGAGTTGCCGATGTCGACGAGTCCCTCGGTGACGGCCTCACAGCCGGTCCCGGAGTGGCTCAGGCCGACCGTCGTCGGGAACGGCGGATCCGAGCGCTGCTCGGTCGCCTCGAAGCCGAATTTCGAGGCGAAGTAGTCGGCGATGAGCATGTCGTCGGCACCGTCGGAGGCGAGTGCGTCCCAGCCGGGGACCGAGCTCTCGTCGTTGGCGCCCCAGTACTCGCCGTCGCTCGGCGGGGCGTTGGAGTTCCAGTAGGAGCTCCCCGTGTTCGAGATGGGGTACACGGTCGAGGAGCCCTCGGCGTTGAGCAGGTTCGTGCTCGGCCCGGAGTCGCTGTCGTCACTGCCGTCGCCGCTCGTACTCCCGTCTCCGCCGTCGCTCCCGTCACCGCCGCTTCCGCCGCTCCCGTCGCCGCCGTCGCTCCCGTCGCCACTCTGGCCGCTACAGCCGGCCAGGCCGGCCGCCCCGAGCGCTCCCGAGGTGATGAGGACTTTCCGCCGCGATACACTGCCGTCGGCCCAGTTCCGGTCGGACATCAACTGAATCCTTCTGTTGATCTATTAAGGTGATTTATATTTTTGATATAGGAACGTCTAGATAGCTCACTGGAACGCAATACTCGATCAGTCAACTACGAACTGATAATACAACTATACACCGCTCATACGACTATACACTAATCAGACGACTATACGCCGACCATACAACTATACACCAATCATGCAACTATATAGACGTCTATACTACTTCCCTGGGAATTAGCCACGAATGACTGACCCTGACGGAAGGTATACACCGTCTTGTGACAAACGATGGAGCATGACCGAATCCGCGCCGGCAGCGACCCCGCTCGACGAACTCGTCGAGGCCGTCGCCGACCAGACTGGCGAGGACCCGGAGTCGATCCGCACGTGGCTCGAACCCTTCACCGACGACGGGGGCGTTACCGCCGCGGCGATCGAGGCGACCGTCACCGACGTCTCCCAGATACTCGCCACCGCCGAGACGCGCGTGGATCTCGCGACGCGCACCCACGAGAGCGTCCGTGACGCCGCCGCGGACGTCCCCGCCCTCGACATCGTCGACGTCCGACGACGCGCGTTCGAGGAGCGACTCAGCGACCTGCGGGCGGACGTGGAGGCGCTCGGCGGGGATCTCGGGTCGGCGACTGACGACCTCGAATCGCCCGTGGACGTCTATCGGGCCGCGGTCGACCTCCACGATATTACGACCGATGCACAGGAGGTCGTCCGGGTCGCCCACGACCTCGAAACCGAACTCGAAGCGTTCGAAGCGTGGCTCAGTTCGGCCAACCGACGGCACGACGCGCTCGTCGACGACGTCGACGGCGCCGAGGAGTCCGCCGCGGCCGTCGCCGAGACCGTCGAAGCGCTCCGGACCGAAGACGCCCCCGAGCAGGAGCGCTGGTTCGACGCGACCGTCCAGACGCGCGTCCTCGAGGTCGTCGTCACCGACCTCCGGGCAGAGGCGGCCGACCTCCGCGCGTGGGCGGACGGCGAGGGGGTCTCGTTCCCGACCGACATCGGAACGCGGATCGACGAGGTCGAAGCCGAGATCGAAGCCACCGCCGAGGCGCTCGTGGACCGTCCGAGTTTGGACGGCCGGTTCGCCGAACGGCTCGAAACGCTCGAAACGGAGCTGTCGGCGATCGATCCCCCGGTCGCGTGGGCGCGCGTTGAGGAGGTAATCGCAGAGGCGAGCGAGGGAATCTCCGGCGAGACGGGCGGAAGCTGACGCTTGACGGACGGGATCGTTCGGCAGACGCAACCGAAGTGGTAATGCCGAGTCTCCTTCCTCCAGAAGCGACCGGAGGAGACAGTAGAGGGGAAGGTGCGGGTTCGTACCAGCCGCAAACGCTCTCCTCATAGAACGTGACGGTGAACGGCTTCGATTTCGAGCCGCGATCCGCGCGCCCCGCGCAGCCGCAGATCCGCGGCTACGGTTACACCTCGGCCGCCACCGGATCGCGCCGCCCGCGAGCGGGTACGACCCTTCCGGCTACGAGGCGTACACGGACCACGAGGCGTTCGACCTCCTCGCACGCGACGAACCCGTCGTCGATCGCGTCGACGAGTTCGGGTTCGGGGGCGGTGACGAGACCGGCTCGAAACCCTGGATCGTCGCAGACGTGGTGTGAGCGCTTCTCGGACTGGTTGGGATTCGTACTTTCGGACTAGTTGGGACGTACAAGCGATCGCCGCTCGCGGTCGCCAGACCTGTACGGGGGAAAGTATTACCATCTGCCCAAGGTTGACACTACCACGCAAGATGGTGTACGAACCCGAGTCAGTCTGGGAGTTCAGCACGACGGGAAACGTTACGTTCGGTCTCGGTGCCGCCGAGGAACTGGAAGCCGTGGTCCAGGAGCACGGGGCGACGAACGTACTCGTCGTAACGGACGAAGGCGTGGCCGATGCGGGGATCGTTGACGAGGTGATCGGCCCTATCGAGTCCGGTGAGTACACGGTCTACGACGGCGTGGAACCGGACCCGGCGCTTTCGACGTTCGAGGAAGCTCGAGAGGTAGCGACGGAGGTAGACCCGGACTTCGTGGTCGGCATCGGAGGCGGAAGCTCGATGGACGTCGCGAAGACGACCAGCGTCGTCCACGAACACGGCGGCGACATCCTCGATTACGTCGCAGCACCGACGGGCCGCGGCGAGGACGTTCCCGGACCGGGCGTTCCCACGGCGTGTCTGCCGACGACCGCCGGAACCGGTTCGGAGACGTCACCCGTAACCGTCATTTCTCTCCCCGACGAGGACATCAAAGTCGGTATCTCCAGCCGATACCAGCGACCGGACGTCGCACTGGTCGATCCCGGCCTGACCGTGTCGCTGCCGCCGGGCCCGACTGCCTCCTCGGGAATGGACGCTCTCTGCCACGCGATCGAGGCCTACGTCACTCGGCGGTACGACGCCAAGCCCGCGCCGGCGAACCGGTCCGAGCGACCGGATTACAACGGTCGGTCGGTTCTCACCGACCAGTTCGCTCGTTCGGCGATCGAACACATCGGCACGGGGCTTCGCGACGCCGTGAACAACGGCCAGGACCTAGCGGCGAGACGAAACATGGCGCTTGGAAGTCTGATGGCGGGGATCGCGTTTACCAACGCGGGCCTCGGTGCGACACACGCCATCGCGATGGCCGCCGGTGCGATTCACCACACCCCTCACGGGGTTACGATCGCGCTCACGCTGCCGCAGGTGATCAGACACAACGCCGCGAGTGCGGCCGATCGGTACGCCGACGTGGCCGAACTGCTCGGAGAGGACACGGCTCGGGCGAGCCCAGGCGACGCGGCCGAACAGGCCGCCGTCGCAGTCGAGCGGCTCGCCGCCGACGTCGGTATCGACGGCGGCCTCTCGACGCTGGGCATCGAAGCGGACGATGTCGCTCACATCGCCGAACGCGCCAGTACGCTCGAACGGCTCCTCGCCGGCAATCCACGCCGCGTTACACAGACGGACCTCGAAGAGATCATCCGTCGGTCGATCTGATCACCATGGCAAACCTGCGCGCGGAGGAGCCGAACCCCGATCTAGCCCCGGCATTGAACCCCACACCACTCGGACGGCTGCTGTGGAACGCGACTGCGGTCGACGACGATCGGATGCTCCGCTCCAGGGCGGGGATCAAAGCGGTGCGCGCGCTGCGGTCGGTGCTGTCTGAGGAGCCGGCGGATCTGCCAGCGGTGGACTCCGTCGCCGAGTTCGCCGTTCCCGGACCGGGACGAGACGTCCCGATTCGCGTGTACGTCCCGGACAGCGAGCGGGAGGCGGCACCGTGTCTGGTGTACTTCCACGGCGGCGGCTGGGTGCTCGGCGGCCTCGACTCCCCGGAGGGGACGCTCCGACACCTCGCCGCCGACGTTTCGTGCGTCGTCGTGTCTGTCGGATACCGCCTCGCGCCCGAACACCCCTTCCCCGCCGGATTGGAGGACTGTTACGCGGCGACGAAGTACGTCGCTTCCAACCCCGAGATGTTCGGCGTGGATCCGGACCGGATCGCCGTCGGCGGGCGATCTGCGGGAGGAAATCTCGCCACGGCGGTCGCGCTGCTAGCGCGGGACCGGGAGGGCCCGTCGCTCGTCCACCAGGTCCTCGACGTGCCCATCACTGACCGCTCGTTCGACACCGATTCCTATTCCGAGAACGCGAGCGGCTATCTACTCACGCGCGAGAAGATGATCTGGTTCTGGCGGTGGTATCTGCAGACGGAACTGCACGACACGAATCCCTACGCCGCACCGCTGCAGGCCGACCTGCTCAGTCAACTTCCCCCTGCGACGGTGATCACCGCCGGATTCGACCCGTTGCGCGACGAGGGAATCGCCTATGCGAACCGGCTCCGAGACGAGGGCGTGGGAGTCCACCTGCACAACTACCCGGACATGATTCACGGGTTCACTGGCAGAGCCTACGGCGCCGGCCTGTCCCGTGGATTCGAAGCACTGGACGAGATCGGCGACCGCCTCCGATCGGCGTTTGCCGACCCGTCTCCGTAGTGGAACGGACAGTTCCGGGGCCACGTCGCGGCAACGCTCTCGTGCGGCATCGACCGGTTTTCTCTGACGAATCTGACGCGGTCAGTCGTCCGTCGGCGCGACCTCTTCCTCGTGTCGGACCTCGGTCCCGAGCATTTCGAGGAAGATCGACAGGATCTCCGGATGGTCGTCCCACCCCTGGGCCGTCACGAGGTTGCCGTCGCGGGTGACCTCGTCCACCCAGGCGGCACACCCCGCGGCCTCACACTCGGGGCGCAGTGCGGGGTACGACGTCATCTCGAATCCCTCGACGACGCCGGCGGCGTTGAGGATGTGCTGGCCGTGACACAGCGCTCCCACCGGCTTGTTCGCGTCGAAGAAGTGTCGAACGGTCTCGATGACCTCGTCGTTCGTTTGGAGGTACTCGGGCGCCCGCCCACCCGGCAAATACAACCCGTCGTACTCGGCGGGGTCGACGTCGGCGAGCGTCGCGTTCAACTCGAAGTCGTGTCCCCGATCCTCCATGTACGTCTGGTCGCCGCGGAAGTCGTGGATCGAGGTCTTGATCCGATCGCCCGCTTCCTTGTCTGGACAGACCACGTCGACGTTGTGGCCGACCATCTCCAGGCCCTGGTACGGTACCATGACGTCGTAGTCCTCGCCGAAGTCCCCGGTGATGAGCAGTATGTCTTTGGGCATTGAGTTCACCTACCACACGCCACGCGGCGAGACCTTAAGAAACCTGTCGCTTGAGCGATCGGATCAGTCGGTGTGAGAGCGACAAGAGAGGGCAGTCGCGAGGCAGCGCCGGCGTCGTGACGCCAATCTGACCCTCTGGAACTGGCGGCCGCTCGCGACAACCGATATCACACGTTGGATGTACGCGAATCGACAGACGGCGTCGACCGCCGTCACGGAGCGTGACGAAATCACCCCTCGAAATGAACCCGAAATACGGCAGACCTCGACGCTGTCTGGTGGTTTACTCTGTATCCACGGCAAGAGGGTATGTGACGGGCGCGACGGGATTTGAACCCGCGGCATCTTGGTCCGGAACCAAGTGCTCTGTCCGCTGAGCTACGCGCCCTCACGACCGGATACCTGCGGCGAGCGTTTAACGCTTCTGACTGCGATGGTCCGGACCGGTCAACGGTGGGGATCGACGCGGTCCGGTGTGTCGCTCGCTCCCCGACGACTCGCCTCCGCTGGGGGCGGGCTCCGCTCGAAACTGTCCGCCGCGGCGTCGACGTCTCAGTGCTGCTGTCGCCGGCGATGTTCGACGTCGCGCTGGCCGCGATCGACGGGGACCACGCCATGCTCGCGATGGCTCAGGGCGCGTTCGCGCTCCGCGTGACCGACGACGTGTACGTCAACTTCTACCTCATCAACGGCGAGGAGGTGTGTCTGGAAGTGTCCGACCCGCTCGCGCCCGATCGCTGTTCGGGATGCTCGACCTGCGCGACCGCGGGTTCGCGACTCGCGTGAGCGACGGGTTCGCCGACGCGTGGGAGCCGGCGGATATCGTCGACGATATCTGAGCCGTCGGCGCGGCTGACTCTCCGATCCGATGACAGAAACCCGCTCGCAGTCACCGATCTCCCCATCTGATTATTTTGTCTGATATTTTGGGGGCGCAGATTTATGCGCTCGCCGCCGAAGGAGCGATCGAACTAGCGTGACCCTCCGTCCGACCGACCGACCGTGGACCGTCCCTTCCGCCGCCCGCTCCGACGACGACCGCCGGGAGTCTGGCGGGGGGTCGGCCGACGGGTCCGTTCGCGAGACGGTGGGCGACGGGAGCGGATTCGGATCGGGTGGAGGGGCGGACGCAGACGAGGTCACCGAGTCGACCGCGTCGCCCGTCCCGGGCGGCGACCGCTTCGTCGCGGCCGTCGCGGTCGACGGTGAAGTGCTGTTCGCCGGGCCGTCGGTCCCCGCGGTGCTCGGGGTCGACCGGGCGACCCTCGTCGGCGACGACCTGTTGGATCGCGTCCACCCGAACGACCGCGAGCCCCTCTCCGACGCGCTCTCCGCGGTCGCGACCGACCGCGTCGTCACCCATCGACTCCGCCACGCGAACGGCGGGTTCGTCTGGGTCGAGTCGGTCGTCGACGAGGAACTGGCCCCCGAGTTCGGCGGGCGCGTCGTCACCGCGCGACGCGTCGACGCCGACCGGACCTTCCCGGAGCGGTTCCGGCAGTTCTTAGAGTACGGAACGGACCTGGTCACCGTCGTCGACGCCGACGGCCGGGTCCGGTACGAGAGCCCGTCCGTCGAGGAGGTGCTCGGGTACGAACAGGGGTCGACCGTCGGCCGATCCCCGCTCGGGTACGTTCACCCGGACGACCGCGATCGGGTGACTGAGCGGTTCTACCGAGCCCTCAACGACCCCGACGCGTCGCCCACGATGGAGTACCGCTACCGCACCGCCGACGGCGACTGGGTCTGGCTGGAGTCGCGGTCCCGGTCGCTGCCGGCCGACGCCTCGGTCGGGCACCTGCTCATCAACTCCCGGGACGTGAGCGAGCGGAAGGCGCGCGAGCGCCGACTCACCGACCGCAACGAGCGACTCGACCGGTTCGCCAGCATCGTCTCCCACGACCTCCGGAACCCGCTCTCCGTGATCCGGGGATCGATGGAGATGGCGCGGCTGAAAGAGGACACGGAGCCCCTCGAACGCGGCGAGCGCGCCGTCGACCGGATCGACCAGTTGGTCTCGGAACTGCTGACGCTCGCCCGACAGGGGTCCGGGATCGACGAGCCGACCGAGTTCGCGCTCGACGCCGTCGCCCGCGAGGCGTGGGAGACCGCCGGGAGCGCGGACGCGCGGCTCGTCGTCGGCGCTGACGCCGCGGTTCGCGGCGACCGGGGTCGCCTGCGACAGGCGTTCGAGAACCTGTTCCGGAACGCGACGGAGCACGCCGCGCCGGACGGCGGGGCGGACGACCGGTGCGGCGCGGACGACACCCTCTCGACCGACGGCGGCGCGGACGCCGCCCTCACCGTCGTCGTGACCGCGACCGCCGAGGGGTTCCTCGTCGCCGACGACGGGCCGGGGATCGACCCGGCACACCGCGAGGACGCCTTCGAGCCCGGATTCACGACCTGCAAGGACGGGACCGGCTACGGACTCGACATCGTCCGCGAGGTCGTCGAGTCGCACGGCTGGACGATAGGACTCCGGGGGGACGGTGCGGAGCCGGTGTCTCCGGACGACGTGACGGTCCCCGACGGGGCGTGCTTCGTGGTCCGCGGTCCCGACCCGGACGCGGCCGAGACGGGCGAGCCGTGGATAGACGGGTGAGTGGGGGCGGAGCGTCGACGTCGCTTCGAGGGCGGAGCAGCGACGTCGCCTCGAGGGCGGAACGGGGCCGTCGCTTCGAGGGCGCCGCGTCGTCCCGTCGCGTTTATTTCTCCCGCCCGCTAATCCGACCCGTGACCCCCGTCGACGCGACCGTCCGACCGGTCGAGCGCGCCGACCTCTTCGACGTGGTTCGGATCGAGCGCGCGTGCTTCTCGGACCCGTGGCCGTACGACGCCTTCGAGCGCCTGCTCGACGAGCCCGCGTTCCTCGTCGCGGAGCGCGAGGGGGCGGTCGTCGGCTACGTCGTCGCGGACGCCACCCCGAACCACGGGCGCGACATCGGTCACGTGAAGGACCTCGCGGTCCGCCCCGAGTCGCGCGAGCGGGGAATCGGTCGGACCCTGCTCCGCTCCGCGCTCGCGCGGCTCCGCGCCGTCGGCGTCGCCGTCGTCCGGCTGGAGGTCCGCGAGAGCAACGCGGCGGCGCGCTCTCTGTACGCGGACGAGGGGTTCGACCCGATCCGCCGCGTCTCGAACTACTACCGGGACGGCGAGGACGCGCTCGTGCTCGTCGTCGACCTCGCGGAGTGGACGGCGGGGGAGTGATCCGGACGCGTCGCGCGACGCCTTCCGCGTTTGACAAGCCTTAGTGCCCCCGGGACCAACCCCGGAGTATGAGTTCGGTTCCCGAGCGCGCGGATATCGACGAGACGTACAAGTGGGACCTCCGGAGCGTCTACGCGGATGACGAGGAGTGGGAGGCCGCCTACGAGGCGATCTCGGAGCGGATCGAGGAGCTGGCGGCGTACGAGGGGCGCGTCGCCGACGACGCCGAGACTCTCCTCGAACTGCTCGAGCTTCGCGAGGAGATCTTTCGCGACCTCCAGCGGGTGACGACGTACGCCCGGCTCCGCAGCGCCGAGGACACCCGGAACCAGGAGTACCAGGCGATGTCCGCGAAGGCGTCCTCGCTCGGCTCCGAGGCGTCGAGCACGATCTCCTACCTCGAACCGGAGCTCCAGTCGCTCACCCAAGAAGAGGTCGAGTCGTTCATCGACGCCGAGCCGGACCTCGCCGAGTACGAGCACTACCTCGACGACGTGTTGCGGATGAAGGAACACACGCGCTCCGCCGAGGTCGAGGAGGTGCTCGCCGACCTGTCGGAGGTCACCGACGCGCCGAGCGAGATCTACTCGATGCTGACGAACGCGGACATGAGCTACGGCGCAGTCGACGACCCCGACGGCGAGGAGATAGAGATCACGCAGGCGAACTTCACGAAGCTCCAGAAGAACCCGGACCGCGAGTTCCGCAAGCGCGTCCACGAGACGTTCTACGACGAGTGGGCGAGCGTCCGCAACACGGTCGGAACCTCCCTGGAGAAGGCCGTCCGCGAGCACGCGACGAGCGCCGAGATCCGCGGCTACGACTCCGCTCGACAGGCCGCGCTCGACGGCTCGAACGTCCCGGTCGAGGTGTACGATACCCTCGTCGACACGGTCGACGACAACCTCGACGTGCTCCACCGCCACGCCGAGCTGAAGGCGGACGCGCTCGGTGTCGACCAGCTCCAGAGCCACGATCTGTACATGTCGCTGACGGGCGATCAGGGCCCAGACGTGGAGTACGAGCAGGCCCGCGAGTGGGTGATCGAGGCGGTCGCGCCGCTGGGCGAGGCGTACCAGGAGCGGATGGCCGAGGGGCTCGACTCGCGGTGGGTCGACGTGTACGAGAACCGCGGGAAGCGCTCCGGCGCGTTCTCCTCGGGGACGTACGACACCCAGCCGTTCATCCTGATGAACTACCAGGACGACATCGCCTCGATGTTCACGCTGGCGCACGAGCTGGGCCACTCCATGCACTCGGAGCTGGCCGGCGACGCCCAGCCGTGGCACGACGCGAGCTACGACATCTTCGTCGCCGAGATCGCTTCCACCGTCAACGAGACCCTGCTCACCCACCACCTGCTCGATACGGTCGAGGACGACGAGCTCCGCACCCACGTGCTCGACGAGTACCTCGAACGGTTCCGTTCGACCCTCTTCCGCCAGACGATGTTCGCGGCGTTCGAACAGCGGATCCACGAGCGCGTCGAGGCCGGGGACGCGCTCACCCCCGACGCGTTCGACGAGATGTACGCCGACCTCAAGGGCGACTACTACGCGCCCGCCGACCTGACCGGCGGCATCGAGCGCGAGTGGGAGCGGATTCCGCACTTCTACTACAACTTCTACGTCTACCAGTACGCGACCGGCATCTCCGCCGCCGCGGCCATCGTCGAGCGCGTCCTGGAGGAGGGCGACGAGGCGGCCGCCGACTACCGCGAGATGCTGAAGGCGGGGGGGTCCGACTACCCCCTCGACGTCGTCGAACTCGCGGGGATTGACATGGCCTCGCCCGACCCGATCGAGTCCGCCGTCGGGATCTACGACGACTACCTCGACGAGGTCGCGGCGTTGCTCGATCTGGCGTAGGGATTTCGCCCGGGGCGATCCGCGCGCCGGCGCCTCGAATCACGGGGACAGGTCCGGAAGTCAGACCGTGAGCAATCACGGTGACAGATCCGGAAGCCTGACCGTGAGCACGTTCCCGTCGTCGTACGAGAATTCGATGTGTCCGTGAAGCTTCTGTACACACCAGTACACGATCCACAACCCGATGCCCTGTCCGTGCTGCAGCGGCGTTTCGTCGCCCGCACGAAGGGTGTCGATCTCGAGATCCGGGATCCGTTCGTTGTCGTCTCGGATCTCGAAGACCACCTCCTCGTCGCCGGTCGCCGCCTCAAAGACCCCGATCGCAGCCGTTCGCTCCGACGGCTCCGCGTGAACGATCGCGTTCTCGACGAGGTTCGTCAGCAGCACCGAAAGCAACACCCGATCCGTTCGGATCCGACGCTCCGGCGGCGTGATCGTCCACTCGACGGTGGCGTCGCCGCCTGAAGCGGTGCAGCTCCGCTCGACGTCGGCCAAGACGGACGCGATATCGACGTCCGTCGGCTGTCGCTCCCGGTCCTGGATCCGCTCGAAGTTCTGTACCTTCTCGGCGATGGCAAGCAGTCGATCGCTCGCGGCTTCGATCCGCTCCGCCTGCCTCGTCCGTTCGATATCGTCGACGTCGCGGCCGAGCAGTTGCGCGTACCCGCCGATGACCGTCGTTTCGTTCCGGAGGTTGTGCCTGAGAACGCGGTTCAACACCGCGAGCTGCTGCTCGCGCTGTCGGTCCTCGGTCACGTCGTACAACACGAGCATACTTCCCACGACGGTGCCGCTCGGATCTGTCAGCCCCGTGTACGACACGCCGAACGTCCGGCCGCGTCCCGCGCCGAGCACGAGCTCTCCCGTCTCGCGAAGCGTCTCCAGTTCGACGCCGAGGACCGCCTCGTGGTCGATCGGTAACGCGCCCGATAAGGTGTTCGGGAACAGTTCCGCCGCGCGGTCGTTGGCGCGGACGATCTGCCGTTCCGCGTCGAGGACGAGGACGGGGTCCGACAGGGAGTCTAGTCCGGTCTGTTCGGCCATCCGTTGGGTCGCCGGACTCGTCGCGAACATGTGGGTTCCGACGAACGCGTAGGCGTCGAGCACGACGTGGACGAGCATCAGCGGGGCGGTGAGATGTAACTGCGGAGTCGGACCGAGTCCGAACAGCCACACGGACACCCCGACCGTCGGCGGCGCGGTACTCAGGATGACCGCGGTGGCTTCGCGGCGGTACAGCGGTCCGTAGCTCAAGATTGCACCGATCAGCAGGAGCGAGCCGACGGCGGCGGTCCCGATGGAAAAGGCCAGCGCGAAAACGCCCCACGGCTGGACCGTGTACGCGACCGTCGCCAGCCCGAACACCGGATCGATCCGGAAGTTGGCCCACACGAGCCGATGAATCGGATTCGTCGCCGTGAGGACGGCCGTCAACAGCGGAACGGCGCCGACGATCGCGAAGAGCGGCGTCCGGATGAGGTCCCCGCGTCCGGTGTAATCGAGACCGAACGCCAGGAAGAACGGCCCCATAAACCCCAGCGCGGTGAACGCGACCGCTTCGAGTGCGATCCGGAGCGTCGGATCGGAGACGAGCAACCCGCCTCCGTACGCGGCGCAGAACACGGCGACGGACGCGATATTTCCCATAAACCACGCCGCCCCCGGGCGACCCCGCTGGCTGTACAGATACTGTAACAGATACAGCGCACCGAAACTGGCGCCGAAAGAGCCGAGAACGAACCCGGTCCCGAACGCGCCCAGTGTCATCGATCAAATATCGTTCGTCGGCTCTCTATTATAAGATTGTGAAGTACGCCGTCTCGATCGGCACCCCGCGACTGACGTCGTGCGCTCGCTCGTGAACTCGCCTTCTGCCGCCGACGTGACGCCCTCACGGGAGGTATCTATGTTTCACAAGCCAACATTTATACTCATCTGAAGCGACCACCTTACAGGTAGTGTTACACGATCTCGGTATCGTCGGACAGATATACGTCGGCGTCTTCGCGCTCAGCGGTGTCGTCTGTTTCGCCGCCGTCGATCGGGCGCGGAAAGTTCAGGACCCCGACGTCCGCCGCGGACTGGTGGGATTGCTCGCCACTGCCGGCGGGTGGGCGCTCCTCAGAGCCGCCGGGTTTCTGCTCCCGGACCCGTTCCGCGTGCCGGCGTACATCGTCGGACTCGCCATCGGCTTCGCCACCGTCTGGGCCTGGCTCTACTTCTGTTCCGCCTACTCCGGACGGGGGTATCACCGCAACAGGTCGCTCCGACGAGCGAGTGCGACCGTCTTCCTCGCCGTCGTCGCGGTCAAAGCCACGAACCCCATCCACGGGGCGTATTTCTCTGCGAGGGAGGTGTCGACGCCGTTCACACACCTCGCGGTGGAACACAACGTCCTCCACTGGACCGCGACGGGCCTGTCGTACGTGCTGTCGGCGGTGGGACTGTTCATCCTCTTCCAACTCTTCTTCGAATCGGGGTACGACACCCGCCCCCTCAGCGCCCTGTCGGTCCTGATCGGGTTCCCGGTCGTGCTCGACATCGTCGCCCAGTTCACGCCGCTGCTCATCAACATCATCTACGCGCCCATCGGGGTGGCGGTGTTCGCGGTCGGCGTGCTGTTCGTCTTCGAGCGTCGATTCCTCGCGATACAGCGGGCGTCGTTCGGTGGCGATCTCTCCATCTATCTCGACGAACGAGGATGTATCCGCGACTACTCAGAGACCGTCAGGGAGGTGCTCCCGGAACTCGACGAATCGACTGGCGACCCGCTCTCCGAGGCCGCTCCATCGGTCGCCGAGGCCCTCGAGAGCGACGATCAGATACTCGAACGCGAGCAGTCCGGCGAACTGCGATACTATTTCGTCTCGACGAGCACCACCACGATCGGTGACAGCAGTGCACAGATCGTACTGTTATCGGACGTGACTCAGACGGAGCGCCAGCGCCGCCAACTCGCCGAACGCGAGGCCGAAATCAACGAGCAGAACGAACTCTACCGGGGGGTCATCGACGTCAGTTTCGGCTTCGTCTTCCGGATCGATAAGCAAGGCCGGTTCACCTTCGCCTCGCCGTCCGTGGAGGAGTTCCTCGGCTACTCACCCGCGGAACTCGAGGGCCAACCGGTTTCGGTCGTCCTCCCGAACGAGGCGACGATCGAACGGGCGTGGAACGAGATCGAGCCGATATTCGACGGCGAACGCAACATGGTCCGGGACTTTCCACTGGAGAGGAAAGCCGGGACGACCGTGTTCACAGACGTGCGAGGCGTTCCCATTTACGAGGGGAGCGTGCCCGCCGCCGAGCGAACGGCGGGAGACATCGTCGGCATCCAGTTGATGGTGCGCGACGCGACGAAGCGACGGGAGCGCGAGGGGCTCATCAGCGTCATCAACCGCGTCCTGCGTCACAACATGCGGAACAAGATGGGCATCATCACCGGGTACGCGGAGATGCTCGAAGGACGACTCAGCGGCGAGGACGCCGACAAGGCGACGAAGATCAAAGACACGGCCGACCAGTTGCTCGATCTGACGGAGTCGGCCCAGCGTCTCGAGGAGTACCGGGAGCTGTCGCCCGACCTCGAACCGGTCGACGTCGTCCCGCTGCTCGAGGACACCGTCTCGGAACTCCGAATGCAGTATCCCGAGGCGTCGGTGACTCTCAATACCCCAGACACCGTCGTCGCGGAGTCTCACGAGCGCCTCAAGACGGCGCTGTGGGAGGTCGTCGAAAACGCCGCGAAGCACGGCGGCGACCCGCCCGTCGTCGAAATCGACGCGGCGGTCACCGAGGCGGGAGTGACGATCGCGGTCACGGACAACGGGCCCGGACTCCCCGAAGCGGAGCGGAACGTTCTGCGGTCGAACGTGGAGACGCCGTTGGTCCACGGCGAGGGGCTCGGTCTGTGGTTGATCCACTGGATCGTCACCAGCCTCGACGGCGAACTCGAAACGACGGCGGGAGACGGGGGCACGACGGTCACGATCGATCTCCCGAAAGCGTCCTAAGACGCGACCACACACACGGCTAAGACGCGACCACGTGCACGGTGTACTCGCTCACCGGGAACCCGTCGCCCCCGCGACGCTCCGACGCAACCCTTACGCCTCGTGACCGTCTATGCCGGGCATATGACCGACGAACGCGACGACGACCGCCACGAGTTCTCCGCCGGGCAGGGCGTCGACGCCGACTACGAGGAGTTCACCCTCGACCCCGAGGAGATCGACGCCGACCCGAACACGGTCGACCCCGTCGACTCCCGCGTCCTCACCGACATCATGGACAAGCGAAACGTCGAGAGCGACGCCGTCGACGTCGAGCGCCTGGTCGACGTGGGGCTGTCGTACATGGGGATCAACCGCTTCGAAGAGGCGACGGAGACGTTCGAGCGCGCCGCCAGCTTCGCCGACGAGGACTCGCTTGAGGCCCAGGAGGCGTGGGTGAACAAGGGCGCGGCCCACGCCGAGTTGGAGGAGTACGACCAGGCGATCGGCGCCTACCAGGAGGCGCTCCGGATCGACGACGACTCCGAGCACGCCGCGACCGCCGAGACCAACCTCGCGTACGCGCTCTGGGAATCGGGCCGCGGCGAGCAGGCGCTCGAACACGCCGAGCGCGCCGTCGAGACCGACCCGCGCTTCGGGGAAGCCTGGTACAACCGCGGGTTCCTGCTGGTGGAGCGCGGACTCGCCGAGGACGCCGTCAGCTGCTTCGACAACGCGATCCGGCTCGGCTTCCGGAACGCGGCCGTGTTAGAGGAGAAGGCCCGCGCACTGGAGGAGGCCGGCGAGCACGAGCAGGCCGAGGAGGTCGCCGACCGCGCCGAGGAGATCCGCCAGGAGGCGGAAGAGCAGATGGTCGAGGAACAGACCGGTCAGGCCCCCGGTCCCGGCGGGCAGGGCCGTCAGGGCGGTCGACCCGGAGCCGGCGGGCAGGGCCGTCAGGGCGGTCGACCCGGAGCCGGCGGGCAGCCCGGCGCCGGCGGTCGGGGAGGGCGCGGCGGGCGGGGCGGCGGTCGCGAGGAGCCGGAGCGAGAGCTCCAGGGCGAGGGGCCCGAGGGCTTCTAAATGCTCCTCCGCGAGCGCGAGACCGCCGAGGGACGGCTCGTCTCCGTCTGTGACCCCGACTGCCTCGGCGAGACGTACGATAACGGGAGCGCGACGATCACCGTCAGCGAGGAGTTCTACGGCGGCGACGGTGCGGTCGAGGCGACCGCCGAGGAGGTCGTCGCGGGGCTCCAGCGCGCGCAGGTCGCGAACATCGTGGGCACGGAGGCCGTCGGCGTCGCCGTCGAGGCCGGGCTCGTCGACGAGGAGACGGTCCTGGAGTTCGACGAGACTCGACACGCACAACTGCTCTGGCTCTGACGTGGCGGTATGAAGCGACTCACGAGAGCCGAGTTGGCCGAGCGGATGGGGCCGCGACCGCCCTCGGACGCGTTCTGGAGCCGCGTGATCGCGGCGGAGCACGGCACGATCAGCGTCGGGCCCGAGGTCGTCGGCGACACCGACCGCCGTGCGCGAGAGAACCGACGGCGACGCGGCGAGGCCGGCGACGACGGCCCCCTGTCACCGGGCGACATGATCGACGTGAGCGGGGAGTCGTTCGTCGTCGTCGGCGTCGAGGAGACCCGATCCGGCGGTCGACGGTATCGGATCGATCTGGTCGAGCCGCGACAGGGGGATTAAAAGGGGCGTCGCCGCCGACCGTCCGAGAACGCACTGACCGCCGAGTGCGTGCCGACCGCCCGAGAGCGCACTGACTGCGCGATAGCACCGCTGACCGCCGAGTGCGTGCCGCCCGCGCTACAGGTCCGCGACGTCTTCGATCGCGTCGGTCAGCTCTTTGACGCTCTCGACGGTGTGTTCGCCCATGTGTCCGATGCGGAACGTCTCCTCGCCGAGTTGCGAGCCGTAGCCGTTCGAGAACGCCATGTCGTACTCCTCGCTCACTTCCTCGATGGTCGCGGCGACGTCGATGTCCTGGGTGTTCTCGATGCAGGCGACCGTCTGCGACTCGTAGCCCTCCTCGGGGAACATCGCGAAGTGCTCGTCGGCCCAGTCGTGGACGTATTCCATCATCTCGCGGTGGCGCTGGTCGCGGGCGCGGTGGCCCTCGTCGAGCATGTGCTTCATCTGCTTGCGGTACGCTAACATGATCGGGATGGCGGGCGTCGAGTGGGTCTGGCCCTTCCGGTCGTAGTAGTCGATCGTGCGACGGAAGCCGCCGTACCACGAGGAGTCGCCCTTCTCGACCTCGCGGTCGTAGGCGTCGTCGCTGACGACGCAGACCGCGAGTCCGGGCGGCATCGCGAACGCCTTCTGCGTGGACGCGAAGATCACATCGATGTCGTGGTCGTCGATGTCGACGTGATCGCCGCCCAACGCGGAGACGGCGTCGACGACGAAGTACGTGTCCGGGTATTCGCTGATCACGTCGCCGATCTCCTCGATGGGGTTGCGGACGCCGGTCGACGACTCGTTCATCACGGTCGCGACGACATCGTAGTGCTTGTCGGTCGATTCGAGGTGCTCGCGGATGTCCTCGGGTTTGACGGCCTCGCCCCACTCGTACTCCAGCCGGTCGACGTCCTTGCCGAGTCGCTCGGCGACGTTGGCGTGGCGCTCGCTGAAGCTCCCGCAGGTCGGGACCAAGATGTTCTCGTCGACGAGGTTGAGCGTCGACGCCTCCCAGAACTCGGTGCCGGAGGCAGTGAGGACGACCACGTCGTTGTCGGTGCCGAGGAACGTCTTCGTGTCCTCGACGATGGTGGTGTAGAGGTCGGTCATCCGGTCCATCCGGTGGCCGAACGTCGACTCCGTCATGGCCTCGATCACGTCGTCGCGGACCTCGGTCGGGCCGGGGATGTACAGCGTCTTGTCGTCGTAGTCGTCGCGGTATTCGCGTTTCTTCGTCACGGGATCCACCTGATGGTTGCTACGGGAACGCGCGGGAGTATGGACTTTGTGATACGCTCGAACGGGAGTCCCTAGATCGACGCGGATCGCTTCGGAGTTCGGAAAACGGCGCTGTCGCCCGGGTCAACCGTCTTTATAGGCGCAGAGCAGAGAATTGTGGTATGATATACACACCGAGAGTCGCAACCGCCCGGGGTGGCCCGCCGTGAGCGGCGACGTCGAGGCGTCCATCGAGCGCGCCGCGCGCGACGCCACGATGCTGATCATCGGTGCGACGCAGAAGGGGCTGATCTCGCGGCTGGTCCGCGGCTCGCTCGTGTTGAACGTGCTCAACGGCGTGGAGTGCGCCGTGCTGCTCACGGAGACGCGCAGCGACCGCGGCGCCCTCGACCGACTGTTCGGGAGCGGCGCGCGGGCGAACGACCTCGTCGAGGCCGACGAGACGCCCGCCGAGACCGGCGTCACCCCCGATCCGTCGACGCCGGTGGTCGATGACGACGACGCGGACACCGACACGGACACCGACGCGGAGAAGTGAGGCGAACCGGCGGCGTCGCCGCCGGCGACTGAGGTTTTGCAAGACTGGGATTTTGCAATGATTATCGCAGCGTCGTCGATCGTTTATAAATAGCTGTCAGTAACACTCATTCTATTTATAACTCCCCGACCGCAGACGGCGGCCGCTACTCCAGCACGATCAGCACGTCGCCCATGTCGACGCTGTCGCCCTCGCCGACGTGGACGCTCGCGACGGTGCCGCCGCGCTCCGCGACCACGTCGTTCTCCATCTTCATCGCTTCGAGCACGCAGACGACGTCGCCGGCGGCGACCTCGTCGCCCTCGCCGACGTCGACCGAGAGGATCGTCCCCTGCATCTCCGCCTCGATCGCCTCGCCACCCTCTGCGACGTCGACGCCGCCGTCGTCCCCGTCGTCGGCCGTCGCCTGCGGGGGACGCTGCTGGCCGCCTCGGCCGCCGCCACCGCCGGCGCCCTCGGGCACCGGGATGGCGGGCGCGCCGCGCTCCTCCAGTTCGACCTCGAAGCGCTTGCCGTTCACCTCGACGGTGAACTCGCGTTCGGAGACCTCCTCGTCCTCGTTCTCGTCGCTCGCAGGCGCCGATTCGGTGCCCCACTTCTCCTGGGCCTCGGCGACCAGGTCTCGGTCGAGTTCCTCGTCGAGGTACTTCGTGGTGTGGGTACCGTCGACGAACCGGTCGTCGTCGAGCATGAGGCGGTGGAACGGGACGATGGTGACGACGCCTTCCAGGTCGTACTCCGCGAGCGCGCGCTTCGACCGGGCGAGACACTCCTCGCGGTCGGGTGCCCACACGATCAGCTTCGCGATCATCGAGTCGTAGTCGGTCACCAGTTCGTCGCCCTGCCGGAGCGCGTCGTCGACGCGGACGCCGATCCCGCCAGGCGGGTCGTACGTGTCGAGCCGCCCCTCGTTGGCTGGCTGGAACTCCTCCGCGGCGTTCTCGGCGTTGATCCGAAACTCGATCGCGTGGCCGTCAAGCTCCACGTCGTCCTGCGAGACGGACAGGCCCTCGTCGCTGGCGACCCGGAGCTGCTCTTTCACGATGTCGATCCCCGTCAGCTCCTCCGTGACGGTGTGTTCGACCTGAATCCGCGTGTTGACCTCGAGGAAGTAGAAGGGCGTGTCCGGCCCGAGCGGCTCCGACGGGTCGCGGTCGGGGTCCTCCTCGACGAGGAACTCGACGGTGCCGGCGTTGGTGTAGTCGGCGGCGGCGACGCCGCGGCGGGCGGCCTCGCCGATCTTCTCGCGGAGTTCGTCGGAGAGCGCGGGGGAGGGCCCCTCCTCGATCACCTTCTGGTGGCGGCGCTGGAGCGAGCAGTCGCGCTCGCCCAGGTGGACCACGTCGCTCTCGTCGGGTGACTCGTCGTCGGGGTCGTCCGCGACGATCTGTACCTCGACGTGGCGAGGGGTCTCCAGGTACCGTTCGAGGTAGACGGAGTCGTTCGAGAAGTACGCCTCCCCCTCGCGCTTGGCCGATTCGAGCGCCTCCTCGGCCTCCTCGGCGCTCTCGACGACCTTCATTCCGCGACCGCCGCCTCCCCCCTCGGCCTTGATCGCGACGGGGTAGCCGTGCTCGCCGCCGAACTCGGTCACCGCCTCCACGTCGGTGACGGGTTCCGTCGTCCCCGGGACGATGGGCACGTCGGCGTCGTCCATCACGCGGCGCGCGTGGGTCTTCTCCCCGAGCCGCTCCATCGCGTCGCTTTCGGGGCCGACCCAGGTGATCCCGTCGGCGGCCTCGACGCGGGCCGCGAAGTCGGCGTTCTCGGCGAGGAAGCCGTACCCGGGGTGGATCGCGTCGGCGCCGGCGGCCTTCGCGGCGTCGACGACCGCCTCGCCGTCGAGGTACGAGTCGGCGGCGCGGGCCGGTCCCACGTTGTACGCCTCGTCCGCGTACCGGACGTGCCCCGCGTGTTTGTCCGCGTCGCTGTAGACGGCGACGGTATCGACACCCAGCTCCGCACACGCGCGCATCACGCGAACCCCGATCTCTCCGCGGTTCGCGACCAGAACCTTGTCGAACATTCTTAGGCCATCATTCCACCATAACCCACCTCATTCTATCGGTCCGTGACGACGGGTGCACACGACGATCGTCGTACCGCGCCGGAACCCGCCGCGATCTCCCGAGACCGTTAAGAGCCTGCCGGCCGCCATGTTCGGACATGCTCTATGCAGGAAACCCCTACGTGTTGCCGTCGGTACTGGTCGCAGCGGGTGCGTACCTCGCGGCGACGCTGCTGACCGACGCTTCGCTGCTCGTTCGGATCGGCGTCCTCGTCCTCCTCGCGGGCGTCGTGCCGATCGTTCTCAATCGGCTTCTCGGCGGCGGCCCGGCGGACGACTGGCGCGCCGAATCGATCGAGAGTACGGGAGGCGACGCCGACGCCGACGAGTCGCGCGAGGCGTGACTCGTCGGCGATAGACTCGCCGACAATCAACCGGATCGAGAGGGATCACCGCCGGGGGAATGCACGCGTCCGACTCAGAACCGGTCGGCGCGGCCGGCCGCGGTCCACGGGTCGGTCGGCGCGTCGACGGGGACGCGGACGGACCGATTTTGGAGCCGATCGACTCGACCGGCGAACGACCAGCGCTCGCCCTCCCAGTCCGGTTCGTCGGTCGCGGCGGCAGCCGCGGCAGCGGCCCGTTCGCCGTCTCGGACGTGGGCCGCGACCGCGGCGGCGATAGCGGCGGCCTCCGCGTCGTCCGCGTCGTCCGGGATCGATAGGCCGTCGAGGGCGACGGCGGCGTCATCGGCGGGCGCGGTGCCGCCCGGTTCGGACGCCGCCTCGTCCGGTTCGGCTGCCATTTCGTCCGATTTTGATCCGTCGGTCGCCATCAGATCGGGATGTTGCCGTGCTTCTTCTCGGGCGCCTCCGAGCGCTTCCCCTTCAGCATCTGGAGGTCGTCGATCAGTCGCGCGCGCGTCTCCGCGGGCTCGATGACGTCGTCGACGAACCCGCGGTCGGCGGCGCTGTACGGGTTCGCGAACTCCTCGCGGTACTCGTCGATGAGCTCCTGCCTGCGCGCGTCGGGGTCGTCGGCCTCGGCCAACTCCTCGCGGTAGAGGACGTTGACCGCGCCCTTTGGTCCCATCACCGCGATCTCGGCGGTGGGCCACGCGTAGTTCACGTCGCCGCCGATGTGTTTCGACGACATCACGCAGTAGGCCCCGCCGTACGCCTTGCGGGTGATGACGGTCAAGAGCGGAACGGTCGCCTCCGAGAAGGCGTACAGCAGCTTCGCGCCGTGGCGGATGATCCCGTTGTGTTCCTGGTCGGTGCCGGGCATGAACCCGGGCACGTCTTCGAAGGTGAGTATGGGAATGTTGAAGGCGTCACAGAAGCGGACGAACCGCGCGCCCTTCTGACTCGACTCGATGTCGAGCGTACCGGCGTTCACCCGGGGGTTGTTGGCGACGATTCCGATCGAGTGACCGTCGAGCCGGCCGAAGCCGACGACGACGTTCTTCGCGAAGTTCTCCTGTACCTCGAAGAAGGAGCCCTCGTCGACGACGCTGCCGATCACGTCTTTCATGTCGTACGGCTTCCGGGGGGCGTTCGGGACGATATCGCCCAGTTCCTCGTCGGCGCGCTCGGGGTCGTCCCACGGCTCGACGCGTGGCGGGTCCTCCACGTTGTTGGCGGGGAGATACGACAGCAGCCGCGCGATGTTGTCCAGCGCCTCCTCCTCGCTCTCCTCCGCGAAGTGGGCGACGCCCGAGGTCGAGGTGTGGGTGACCGCGCCGCCGAGCTCCTCGAAGCTCACCTCCTCGCCCGTGACGGTCTCGATGACGTCCGGGCCGGTGATGAACATGTGCGAGGTGTCCTTGACCATGAACGTGAAGTCCGTGATCGCCGGGGAGTACACGGCGCCGCCCGCGCACGGCCCCATGATCGCCGAGATCTGGGGGATCACGCCCGACGCCTCCGTGTTGCGTCGGAAGATCTCCGCGAAGCCGCCGAGCGCCTCGACGCCCTCCTGAATGCGGGCGCCCGCGGAGTCGTTGAGGCCGACGACGGGCGCACCGACGTCCATCGCCTTGTCCATCACCTTACACACCTTCTCGGCGAACACCTCGCCGAGCGACCCGCCGAAGACGGTGAAGTCGTGCGCGAAGACGAACGTCTTCCGACCGTTCACCTCGCCGTACCCCGTGACGACGCCGTCGCCGGGGATCTGCTGTTCTTCCATCCCGAACTTGTGGTTCCGGTGAGTGCGGAATCGGTCGAACTCGTGGAACGTCCCGTCGTCGAGGAAGTAGTCGACGCGCTCGCGCGCGGTCATCTTCCCCTTCTCGTGTTGGGATTCGATCCGCTCGGCGCCGCCGCCCTTCGCCGCCCGCTCGCGGCGCTCGCGGAGGTCCTCGATACGGTCGTCCATCGTCACGTCGGACCACCCTGAGTCATTACCTCGTGGGTCGGCGAGCGGCATCAAAAGGGTTCCCCTACGCGACGTTGTCGCCTTCGACGGGCGTCGAATCGGGTGTTGAAGCGGTCGGCGCGCGAACCGCCCGCACGGCCCCTGTCTCCGGTTCACACTCGGGCGGGCGGTTCGACGCTTTTAAACCTCCGATAGACCACTCTCCGATGAGACAGGCTTCGCCTGTTTCACTGACCCGTAGGAGCGACCTGCGTACTACGGAGGTGAAAATGGCAGACACAATACAAGAGGCCGTAACCCTCGCACTCGACGATGCGCCCGAGCGGAACTTCCGCGAGACCGTGGACATCGCGATCAACCTGCGAGACCTCGACCTCAACGATCCGTCGAACCGCATCGACGAGTCCGTCGTGCTGCCGGCTGGAACGGGGCAGGAGACACAGATCGTCGTCTTCGCGGAGGGCGAAACCGCCGTCCGCGCAGAGGAAGTCGCTGATCAAGTGCTTGACAGCGACGACCTCGAAGACCTCGGAGACGACGACGACCGCGCAAAGGACCTGGCCGGCGAAACCGACTTCTTCGTCGCGGAGGCCAGCCTGATGCAGGACATCGGTCGGTACCTCGGTACCGTCCTCGGTCCGCGCGGGAAGATGCCTACCCCACTGCAGCCGGACGACGACATCGTCGACACAGTCAATCGGATGAAAAACACGGTGCAGCTCCGGTCGCGCGACCGGCGCACGTTCCACACTCGCGTCGGTGCCGAGGACATGGGCCCCGACGCGATTTCGGACAACATCGACGTCATCATCCGCCGACTCGAAGCGAGCCTCGAGAAGGGCCCGCTCAACATCGACGGGATCTACGTGAAGACCACGATGGGTCCCGCCAAGGAGGTGCCCGTATGAGCTCGGTCCGCAAGACCGAGACGATCCCGCAGTGGAAACAGGAGGAGGTGGACGAGCTCGTCGAGTTCATCGAGTCGTTCAACTCCGTCGGGATCGTCGGCGTCGCCGGCATCCCGAGCCGTCAGCTCCAGGCCATGCGCCGCGAGCTGCACGGCTCCGCGGACGTCCGGATGAGCCGAAACACGCTCACCGTCCGCGCGCTCGAAGCCGTGAACGACGGCGTCGAGGAGCTGACCCAGTACGTCGCGGGTCAGGTCGCGCTCATCGGCACGAACGACAACCCGTTCGGCCTCTTCAAGCAGCTGGAAGCCTCGAAGACCCCCGCCCCGATCAACGCGGGCGAGGTCGCCCCCAACGACGTCGTCATCCCCGAGGGTGACACGGGCGTCGACCCGGGGCCGTTCGTCGGCGAGCTCCAGACGATCGGCGCGGCAGCGCGCATCCAGGACGGCTCGATCATGGTCACCGAGGACTCGAAGGTCCTCGAAGAGGGCGAGGTCGTCGACGACGACCTCGCGAACGTGCTGACCGAGCTCGGCATCGAGCCGAAGGAAGTCGGGCTCGACCTCAAGGGCGTCTACTCCGACGGCGTCCTGTTCGAGCCGGACGAGCTCGAAATCGATGTCGACGAGTACGAAGCGGACATCCGCTCGGCGGCTGCCGCCGCGCGGAACCTCTCGGTCAACGCCGCGTACCCGACGGCCGCCACCGCCGGCACCCTTCTCGCGAAGGCGTCCGGCGAGGCGAAGTCCGTCGGGCTGTTCGCGGAGATCGAGAGTCCGGACGTCGTGCCCGACCTCATCGGGAAGGCCGACGCCCAGCTCCGCTCGCTCGCGGCCCAGATCGACGACGAGGAGGCGCTCCCCGAGGAGCTGCAGGGCGTCGAAGCCGCCCCGGCTCCCGAGACGGACGACGCCGACGAGGAAGAGGAACAGGCGGAGGAAGAAGACGAGACGGACGACGCTGAGGCGACCGACGACGACGCCGACGATGACGGCGGCGACGGCGGCGACGGTCTCGGCGCGATGTTCGGATAACACTACGAGGACACACCAATGGAATACGTTTACGCTGCGCTCATCCTGAACGAGACTGGCGAAGAGATCAACGAAGAGAACGTCACCGGCGTGCTGGAAGCCGCCGGCGTCGACGTCGAGGAATCCCGCGTCAAGGCGCTCGTCGCCGCGCTGGAGGACGTCGACATCGAGGAGGCCATCGAGACGGCCGCCGCGGCCCCCGCCGCCGGCGCCGCCTCGGGCGGCTCCGCGGACGCCGCTGAGGCCGACGAGGCCGACGACGACGAGGACGACGAGGAGGAAGCCGCCGAGGCCGACGAGGCCGACGACGACGAGGAAGACGGCGACGGCGGCGAGGGCCTCGGCGAGCTCTTCGGCTAACGCCGGACGACCGCCCAGACCTCGACCGCGTCGACCGACTCTCGAACACTCGATTTTTCTCAGATCCGCTATCCGGAGTGATAACGCCGTCCGCGAGTTTATATGCCGATCACGGAAACTGAGAGGTGATGAAGATCGTCGACGGCGACAAGGTCGAGTGCGATCGGTGCGAGTCGGTGTTCCCGATCGGAGACGTCTCGCTGCTGGAGAAGGAGACGAACCGCGACTACGAGCGCGTGCTGTGCGGGGAGTGTCTAGGCGCCGTCGGCGTGCCGAAGGGGTACACGCTCCGCCGGGACATCAGTCACCTCGCCGGGTGAGCCGCGAGGCGGGGAACCCGTATCGGTCGCAGTCCGTGACGCTCCGACCCGGCCGGATCGACGCCGCGTACACCGCCTCGACGACGGGTTCGTGGGCACCGTACTCGGCGTTCGTGGGGTACTCGGCGATCGCTCGGGCCTCGTCGGTCCGGTAGGCGTCGGTCCGTTCGGTCGTGACGTCGACGACGACGAGCCGCTTTCCCGTCTCGCGGTCGCGGACGACCGCACCCGGATCGAATGCGTGTCGGTCACAGAGGTGCGACCCGTCGGCGCCGAACGGGACGAACGTCTCCGCGCCGCAGACCGCGCAGGCGCCGACGCGCTCGTCCGGGGCGGGGACGGCCCCCGCGGTCACCTCCATCGCGACGCGGCGGAGGTGCTTACAGCGCGAGCCGCGGATCGCGTGGTCGGGGCAGGTGCAGGTGCCGGCGTCGAGCGCGACCACGTAGGTCCCGCCGTCGGTCTCGACGACGTAGCGCCGGTCGCGGAGCGGGCGAATCGTCATCTCCTCGGCGGCGGCGCGGGCGGATCGGTCGTCGTCCGTGTCGGAGGTCGTCTCCGGCGCCGGAGACGACTCTCGCGCCGGGATCGGTTCGGGGGCTGTTGACGCGGGTGTGTTTCGAGTGTGCGTCATACGTGACTGCGAGGGGGACCCTCGCTTCGCGTCGAGATAGGGGTCGGAAACGGATAAATTCGCCGCCGAAGCGGGTCGAGAGGCCGATATTCCGCGTTCGGGCTGTCGCGCCGATTCGGTTACGACGACCTCGGCGCCCTCATCGAAGTCCTTTTTTAGCGGCGACGGAAACTCGCGGGCATGGAAATCGACGCGGAGCTTCGTCGGCAGATCGCGGTCTCGCTGTCGGCGGCCGCGGTCTTCGTCGCCGGACTGGTCGGGATCGGGGTCGCGTTCGGCGGTTCCGAGGGGCTACCGGAGACCGGTGCGATCGCCCTCGTCGCGCTGCTCGTCGCGTTCGTGCTGTTAATGGCGCTCGTCGGCGCGTATCTCATCCGCGCGGGCGACGACGACGCGTAGGCGGATTCACTCGCTCTCGCTTTCGGCTGCGTCCTCTCTTCCCGGCTCGCTTCCGGCTTCCGCCGCGTTCGCGTTCTCCTCTCGCCAATCCGTGATCTCCTCGGCCTCGCTCACGCGCCGCTCGTAGTACGCGAGCGGGTCGGCGGCGACCTGCATGTGGTCCTCCTCGTTGTGGCAGATCCCGTAGTTCGCCAGCGTCTCGCAGGTCGGTGGCGGGTACTGCGTCCCCCGGTCGTCGCTCAGGTACTCAGTCTGGTACCGGATCCCCTCGGCGTCGAGGCTCGTGTCGGCGCAGAACGCGACCACCTCGTCTGGGCTCATGCCGATCCCGACGAGGAACGCCATCAGCGCGAACGACTCCGGCGGGGAGAGATCCGTGCCGCGCTCGGCCTTGTCGATCAGGTTCCGCATGCAGGGCGGGAACAGGTCGGGCGCGACCACGTCGACCGGGCCGGCGTAGGTGCGCTCGGAGAGCAGTCGCTTGAGGTCCGCGACGCCGGACTCGAGCTCCGCGGCGATCCCCTCGCCGGCCGCCAGTTCGAACGGGAGCCCCTCCCGGACCCGCTCTTCGACCGCGGCTTCGAGCGCGTCCAACAGCTCCTCGCGGGAGACGCGGACCTCGCCGTCGGCGAGCGCCCGGTTGACGAGCCGCCACGACTCCCCCCACGAGGGCGACGTGAGCCGGAGGTACGGCCCTACGGCGATCCAGTAGTGTTCCGGGTCGCGGCCGGAGCCGGTCCCCGGGTCGGATCGGGACCGCTCGGCTCGCACCGCGTCCGCGAGGTCGAACTCGGCGAGCACGTCGTCCAGCGCCACGGTCGGCGTCGATATCGACCGCAGTTCGTCGTCGGTCGCGAGGTCCTCGCGGATCCGGTCGATCGCGGTCGCGGCCTCGGCGGCGGCGTACTTCTCGATGGCGGGCTGGGAGTCCAGAAGCGAGACCAGGATCCGCGCGATCGGGTACGACAGCAGTTCGGCCTGCGCGTCGTAGGCCGACTCGGCGGGAAACGCGCCGCTCTCGGCGGCGACGGTTCCGTCCATCAGGGCGCGCTCGACGCGCTCGCGGGCGCGCTCGACCGCCGGCGCGTCGGCCGCGACGAGCTCCGGCAGCGACACCGCGGCGTCGGCGACCGCCTCGCGGGCGGTCGCGAAGAACGGGTACTTGGCGTCGAGCGCGTCCATGTCCGGGCCGAGGTAGCAACGGGCGGCGAATAAGCGGTGCGGTCCGCGTCGAGAGCGAGGGCCAGCGAGAAGCGACCTCAGAGCCGCCCGCGGAGGGCATTCCCGAGGATCCCCCCCACGATCCCGGACCCGAGGGTGTAGACGGCGGCGAGACCGATCACCCCCAGCGCGATGACCCCGAACTCCGCGGGCGCCCCGGCGAACCCGAGGAGGAACAGCAGGAAGAACACCATGGCCACGAACGGCAGCGTCATCACGATCCCGGCGACCGTCCCCGTCTTGAGCGCGTCCGCCGTCCGACCGCCACAGAGGTAGCCGGCGACCGCGCCGCCGAGGACAGTGGCGAAGGGGACGACCGACAGCACCGTGCCGGCGATTCCACCAACGAGCCCGTAGACGAGCACGTCGACCAGATCCGCTGGGGCGTCGTCTCCGGGCGCGAGGAAGTCGTTCGAGGCGGTGCCGTTCCCGTCTGAAGGGGATGTGTTGTCAGGAGCGATGTCGTCAGTGGAGGCGGTGTCACCGGGAGCGATATCGTCAGTGGAGACGGTGTCGTCGTCGGGGGGTGCGTTGTCGGGGACCATCGTTTCACTACTCCGCTTCCGCCTCTTCTCCCGGCTCCTCGACCGCAGCGCCGGGCGAGTTCGACTTCACGCTGTTGAGCCCCTGTTTCGCCTTCTGTTTGGAGGCGTAGCCCTGTCCGCCGTCGGCGATGACGTTGCCGTTGTCGTGGCGGAGCCGCCAGCGGTGCTCGTCCGCCTTATCCCTGAATAGCTCGAAAGTCGCGCTGCTTCCGCCCTCGTCGGGCGCCTCCTCGTCGCGGGAGAGGTCGACCACGTGGGCGCCCGGCGCGTTGCGCTGGACGCTCTCGATCCCCGACTCGGCGTCGCGCTTGTCGGAGTACCCGCCGCCGCCGTCGGCGATGATGTTCCCGTTGTCGTGGACGAGTCGCCAGCGCCACTCGTCGGCGCTGTCGGCGTACAGCTCGAAGGTCGCCTTACTCGCGGCGGCGTCGTCGTCGATCTCGCCCGCTGCTTCCGGCCACTCCATCTCGACCTCGAAGTGGACCGTCCCACCGTCGCGTTCGAGTTCGACTTCGACCTCCTGTTCCGCCGCCGGATCGACCGTCACCGTGCCGGCGTCGTCGACGGGAACCGGCTCCCCGCGACCGAGCGCCCGCGCGATGCGCCGGAAGTAGGTGGCGAGCGCCTGTCGGCTCCGCGATTGCTTCGACTCGTGAACGGTTTCTTCGGGCATACGGGGAATACGTTACAGCGAGCGCACAAAACGCTATGGCCGATCGGTCACTCAGAATATCCTTATAAATAGACGTGGCGGCGTCGCCGGCGGCGAAGCCGCCGACCATCAGAGTGACCGACGGTCCCTCGCTGGAGTCGGCGCGGCGCTTAAAAGTGCTGTATCGACGAGGCCGGGGCGGTGCTCGTCGTCGACCCAGCGCCAATCCGTTTATAAACGAGCGGCTGGAGATCTGACGGAGGTTATCGTCGATCCGGCGTCAGCCATTTATAAGAGAGCAGACTCGGGCGGGTTCGAACCACACACTCGCATACAGTTCTGTGACTCGCTTCGTTCGTCCCAGAAATGGGCTCGGGCGGGTTCGAACCTCACTCACTCCGCTCGCTTCGCTCGCTCCGTTCCCTGCTTCGAACCGCGCCCTTCCGTACCTGCGGCTCGCGAGTTGCTCGCCGCAGGAATGGGCTCGGGCGGGTTCGAACCGCCGATCTCAGCCTTGTAAAGGCCGCGTCATAACCAGCTAGACCACGAGCCCTCAGCGTTTCTAACCCGCCCGGAGCGGAAAACGGTTTCTTTCTGCGGCGCGAGGATCGACCGTGAACCGCCGCTCCCTCGCGATCGCCGGCGTCTCCGCCGCCGTCGCTTTCCTGCTCGCCGCCGCGATCGCGGCCAACCCGACCCTCCTGATCGCCGGGTACGACACCGCGACCGTCGAGGCGGTCGACGGCGACACCGGCGAGTCGCTCGCGACCGTCGAGGCGCGCGTCGCCGACAGCCCCGTGAAGCGGTACGTCGGCCTCTCCGCGACGGACGACCTCGCGGCCGACGAGGGGATGCTGTTCGTCCACGACGAGGCGGGCGAATACGCCTACGTGATGCGCGACATGTCGCTCGCGATCGATATCCTCTTCGTCGCGCCCGACGGCACCGTCACCGAGATCCACGAGGCGGAACCCGAGTCGCGTCCGTACACCCGGTACCGCGGCACGGGGGAGTACGTCCTCGAAGTGCCGCGCGGGTGGAGCGAGCGCAACGACGCCGAACCCGGTGATCGGCTCGTCTTCGATCTGGACTGACCTGCGACCCGACCGCGATCGACGCTGCGACCGCCCTCGCGCGACGAAACCGACTTGCCCCTCGCGGGCCTCGATCGAGCCATGACAGACCTCCCCCGCCGGATCGCGTGGAACGTCCGCCACCGCTGGCGGCGGATGTTCGCGCTCCTCGTCGTCGGCGCCGGCGTCGCGGCTCCGCTCGTCACCGGGCTCTGGTGGTCGCTGCCGCTCGTCTGGTTCTTCGGGCTGTTCGTCGCGCTCCCCATCCTCCACACGCTGACGAAACCGGTCCCCGACGGGGACGACGGCGACGACGCCGACGCCCCCGACGATCCCGCCCTCCGCGCGCTCCGCGAGCGCTACGCCCGCGGCGAGATCGACGAGCGCGAGTTCGAACGCAAACTCGACCGGCTGCTGGAGACCGAGGACGCGGAGACCGCCGACCGCGGGAACGCCGAGGACCTCACCGGGCGCGTCCGCGACGGCCTCCGGCGCGAGGTCGAGCGAGTCCGCGAGTGATCCCGAGCGCGACCCCCGAGCCGGGGTCGCCGTCTCAGCGTGCGGAGTGACCCCCTCTCAGCGTGCGGAGTGACCCCCTCTCAGCGTGCGGAGTGACCCCCTCTCAGCGTGCGGACCGACCGATTCTTGAGCGCGTGGCCCGGAAGAGGTGACATGGAGGGACCGCTATGGATCGACGCGCACGCCCCGGCGCTCGACGAGATCCGGCAGAACGAGGCCCGCGAGCGGTTGGAGCGCGCGGTCGACCAGCCGATGAACCTCGTCGTGCAGGGGCCGCCCGGCGTCGGGAAGACGGCGGCGACGCGGGCGCTGACCCGGGCCGCCCACGAGAACCCCGAGAGCGACCTGATCGAGATCAACGTCGCGGACTTCTTCGGTCGGACGAAAAAGGAGATCCGGACCGACCCCCGCTTCGAGGGATTCCTGCAGGGCCGCAGCCGGATGGCGAAACGCGACATGATAAATAGGGTCCTCAAGGAGTCGGCGTCGTACGCGCCGATGTCGGGCGCGTACAAGACGGTGCTTCTGGACAACGCCGAGGCGATCCGCGAGGACTTCCAGCAGGCGCTCCGGCGGGTGATGGAACAGCACCACCGCACTACGCAGTTCGTGATCGCCACCCGACAGCCGTCGAAGCTCATCGCGCCGATCCGCTCGCGGTGTTTCCCGGTCCGCGTGCGCGCCCCGACTACCGACGAGACGATCGACGTCCTCGAAACGATCTGCGAGCGCGAGGGCGTCGACTACGACGACGACGGGCTGGAGTTCGTCGCCAGCGCCGCCGGCGGCGACCTCCGGGAGGCGATCCTCTCGGCGCAGGCCACCGCGACCGAGGGCGACGAGATCACCATGTCGACCGCCTACGAGACGCTCGGCGAGGTCGGCGACGACGACGCGATCCGGGAGGCGCTCGCCGACGCTCGCGCCGGCGACCTCAAAGACGCGCGCTCGACCCTCGACGACCTGCTCGACGAGGGCGGGTACGACGGCGGAGAACTGCTCAGAGAGACCCTCAGCGTCGCACGCGCCGGATCCGAGTACGGCGGCGACGACCTCGCGCGACTCCACGTCCTCGCCGGCGAGGCCGACCTCGACCTCGTCGACGGGCTCGACGACCGCACCCACCTCGTCCACCTGCTCGCGGCGTGGGGCGCCGGGCGCACGGAGCTCCGACCCGACCTCCGGGACCCCGTGGGGGCCTGACCGATGAGTCGGAACCCACCACTCTCGGCGGTGCTCCCGTTCGACGTCGTCGACGAGGCGTGGCGGCTGGCGCTCGCCCCCGCGCTCGCCGCCGCGGTGACGCTTCCGTTCCTGCCGCCGGTCGGGCTCGGTCTGCTCGCGCTCGCGCTCGGCGTGCTCTGGTTCCACCGCGACCCCGACCGCTCGACGCCCGACGCCGAGGGAATCGTCGTCTCCCCGGCCGACGGCACTGTGAGCGTCGTACGCGAAGAGGGTGAACGACTGCGCGTCGGCGTGTTCATGAACGTCACCGACGTGCACGTGAACCGCGCGCCGATCGCGGGCGAAGTGCGTGAGGTGCGGCACCGTCCCGGGGCGAACCGCCCCGCCTTCGACAAGGAGTCCGATCGCAACGAGCAGGTCGCGATCGACTTCGGCGAGTACGAGCTGTTGGTCATCGCCGGCTGGTTCGCCCGCCGGATCCACCCCTCGGTCGAGCCCGGCGACGCCGTCGACCGCGGCGGGCGCGTGGGTCACGTCTCGTTCGGCTCGCGGGCCGACGTAATCCTCCCCGCCGACGTCGACGAGAGCGACCTCTTCGTTGGCGAGGGGGACGCGGTGCGCGCCGGCGAGACGATCATCGCCGAGCCGGACTGAGTGCCCGTGCCGGCGTCGATATCGGTCCCCCGTACGCGCGAGAGGCCGCTCAGACTCCCAGCGCGTCGGCCAGTTCGTGGATCGACTCGACCGTGAGATCCGGGTCGCCCGCGAACGCCTCCCACGGCGTTCCCTTCCTGTCGAGGCGAACCGCCTGCATCCCCGCGTGCGACGCGCCAAGCACGTCGAACCAGCCCGCGGTGACGTGGACGATCTCTTCGATCGGCGTCCCCGTTCGGGCGGCGCCGTGGCGGTAGAGCTCCGCCGCCGGCTTAAACGTCTCCACCTCGTCGGCGCTTATGGTGTCCTCGACGAGATCCTCGATCCCCGCGTGTTCGACCATCGAATCGAGCATCGCCGGGTTCCCGTTCGAGAGCACGTACGGCTCGTAGCCGCCGTCGCGCAGGCGCTCGATCCCCGACCGCACGTCGTCGAACACCTCCAGTTCGTGGTACACCGCGAGGATCTCGTCGCGCTCGGCGGTCGACAGATCGGCGCCGTGAGCCGCCAGCGCGTACGTCAACGCGTCGCGGTTCATCTCGTAGAAGGGTTGGTAGGCGTCGATCGCGTTCGCGACGAACGTGTACGCCAGCGAGCGCGACCGCCAGAGGCGCGACACCGGCTCCGGGTCGGGGACGCGGTCGGCGAGCGCCGCCTCGGCCGCCTCCACGTCGACGAGGGTGCTGTACGAGTCGAAGGTGACGGTCCGAACGCGGTCCGGGTCGAGTGGCATTCGGTCGCCCGTTGGGTGCCTCGCGGTATCATCCCTCGCTCTCCCGCCGCGAGCTATTTATAAAACGAACGGCCCCTGCTGACGGATCGGCTCGCCGTGCGGGCGCCCGGAGACGGCGACGAAGCGGAGCCCCGCTCCCTCGTCGCCCTCGACTCTCACGTCTCGCGCGTCCGCGTTCGGAAGCACGTCACCCGCACCGAACTCGCGGCGGGCGTCGGCCTCGGCGCTCGCGTCGTCTCCGACTTCCCTGACGGTCCCGCTCCCCTCCACGCCGTAGAGGAACCCGGACCACTCCTCGGGAATCTCCCACGTCCACGCGTCGGTAACGCGAACGTCGAGGTACTCCATCGGCGTGCGCAGTTCGATCGGCGACCCCTCGCCGACGACGGTCGTGACGGTCGCGCCGTCGAACTCGGCGGTGGGAAGCTCCTCGGCGCTCGCGTCGACGTAATCCGGATCGGCCTCCTTCTCTTCGCGCGGGAGGTTCACCCAGAGCTGGAGTCCGTTGCAGGCCTCGCCGTCGGCCGGGAACTCGGAGTGACGGATGCCGCTCCCGGTCGTGATCCGCATCGCCTCGTCCTCGCGGGCGGTGTGCTCGACGCCGAGCGAGTCCGCGTGGTCCATGCCACCCTCGATCATGTACGAGACGATCTCGAACCCCTTGTGCGGGTGCATCGGGAACCCGTCGTCCGGGTCGATGTAGAACCGCTCGAACAGCACGAACGGGTCGAGGTTGTCTGGATGCCCGTTCGTCGGGAACGCGCGGTCGGAGTTCACGCCCGTTCCGTGTCGGACCGTCTCGCCGGAGAGCGGCTCGACGCCGCTCGCAGTCGTCTCGTCTGGTGTCATACTCGATCTGATGAGTTCGGCACAGATAAGGGCCGCGTCGCCGGTAGCCGAGAATAGACAGATTGTATATGATCATCTCGAAATATGTTTCTAATGGACTATTGAGGGGTGTATACGATATTTAGGTAGTGACAGAAGAGTTACTGAAATGCGTTACAGAGAACGTTCTTACCCGTCCCGTGCATGGACATGAATGTAGACATGAGCTACGAACTCGATCCGCTACCGTACGATTACGACGCGCTGGAGCCGCATATTTCCGAGCAGGTGCTGGAATGGCATCACGACACCCACCACCAGGGGTACGTAAACGGCTGGAACTCGGCCGAGGAGACGCTCGAAGAGAACCGTGAGAACCACGACTTCTCGTCGTCGGGCGGTGCGCTTCGGAACGTGACGCACAACTCGTCGGGGCACATCCTGCACGATCTATTCTGGCAGAACATGTCGCCGGAGGGCGGCGACGAGCCCGAGGGGGCGCTGGCCGAGCAGATCGAGGAGGACTTCGGCTCGTACGAGGCCTGGAAGGGCGAGTTCGAGGCGGCGGCGTCCGCAGCCGGTGGCTGGGCGCTCTTGGTGTACGACTCGTTCTCGAACCAGCTTCGCAACGTCGTGGTGGACAAGCACGACCAAGGAGCGATCTGGGGCGGTCACCCGATCCTGGCGCTGGACGTGTGGGAACACTCCTACTACCACGACTACGGTCCGGCTCGCGGCGAGTTCGTCGACAACTTCTTCGAGGTCGTCGACTGGGACGAGCCGTCCACCCGCTACGAGCAGGCCGTCGAACTGTTCGAGTAACGACTCCGACGATCGGTTGAAATCGGATCGGCCCGACTTCGCCCGGTCTCACAGAGGTATTCTACTGTCTGTCCGCCGGGTCGTCCGGCCCGCCCGGTGGACGATTTCGTTCCGCGAGCGACGAGCCGCCGGTTTCTGGCCTCCCCGACTCACTCCACCAGTGTCGTCTCCACCACGTCGACTGACCCGTCGACGACGACTCGGAGTTCGTCCCCGGCACAGGGAAGCGAGAGTCGGACCCGAAGCGGGTCCTCGGAGACGACCGTCGTCCGCTCGTCGCTCACGCACCAGTCGAACCCCCAGAACGGCTCCGTGTTCAGGTCGATGCCGCGCTCGGAGAAGAACAGCAGCGTCTCGGCGTGGTCCAGCAGGGTGACGCCCACCGTCGACCGCAGCCGGTAGTTACACCGCCCGCAGACGTGTTCGACGGCGACGTCGAGGTCCTCCTCGTCGGGGTCGCGGACGAGCGTCGTCTCCACGGCGCCGGTACACTCGGGGCAGACCCCGTCGGCGGCCAGACAGTAGTGGTGGCGGACGTAGTGGTGGAACGCCTGCAACAGCTCGTCGGTCGTGCGGTCGTCGAGCCCGCCGGAGGGGAACGGGTAGCTCACCTGAATCGTGCCGCAGTCGGCACAGCCCACGGTGAGCGTGTCGTCGACGTACCAGCCGTGGAGGTCGCCGTCGCAGTCGTAACACGCCCCCTCGACCGGGAAGAATCCGACCTGCGCGCGCTCGGTGAGCGTCCCGGTGAAGATGGCGCTGACGACCTTGCGACCGGGGGACCGGAACTCGTAGCCGTCGTCGCTCCGCTTAACGAAGTGGCCGGTGAGCTGGCGGAGGTGGTAGTTGAAGTTGGCGCTGTCGTCGATCTCCACTCGATCGAAGAGGTCGGTGAAGCTCACCGGCTCCTCGTCGGCGCCGAGTTCGAGGAGGGCGCGCAAGATGTCGACCCGCGTGCCGTTGCCGAGGGTGGCGAACACCTCCGCGGGAAGCACTCTGGACTCCGTCCGGAGGGCAGCCGTCAGGTCGCCGTCGGCGTCGGTCTCGCTCGTCGCGGTCGCGTCGGCCTCTCCGCTCGCCTCTGCACCCGCGTCCGCGCCGGCGGTCCGATCGAACTGACTCACACCGGATCCACGCGATACGACCGGATAAAACCCATCGAACGGCGCGAGTCTGCCGAACCGACGCAGTCCGAGAGCGACCCGTCGGCAGGCTTTTCGACCGGACGGTCCTACGGCGATCCCATGTCGGACGCCACCGCGATCGTCGACCGCTCCGAGGTCCCGGCCGGCGGCTCGTACCGCTTCACCGCCGAGGACGCCTTCGGGAACGAGACGGAAGTCATCCTCGTCCCGTGCGAGGACGACCCCGGCGTCAGGGCGTGGGTCAACAACTGCACGCACGAGGACCAGCGCCTGGATGCGGGCCGCGGCGCGGCGATCCGCGACGGCGAGATCATCTGTCCGCGACACGGGTCGATGTTCGACGCCTGCTCCGGCGAGTGCGACAACGGAGAGGCGTCGGGGACCACGCTCCCCAGCGTCGACATCGCCGTCGAGGGCGGCTCCGTTCTCCTCATCGACGAGCACTACGAGTACCGACACGACGGCGGCGTGAACGACGGCGGCGACGGGCCGGGATCGACCTCGCACATCTCGTTTTGACGCGGCGTCCGGTCGGATACTGTCAGCGCTGCGTCCGTCGACACGGCTTGACAACCCGCGCGTCGATCACCGACTCCGGCGCCGCGCCGCCGCGGTCGACGATCCATCTGACCGCCTCCGTGCCGAGCGCGACCGGTCGGTCCAGCTCCGCGATCCGGACCGCCGCCAGCGACGCCGCGAGTGGCGGGCCCTCGTACGCCGCGGGCTCCGTGTCGGCGTCGGCGGGGTCGACGCCCGGAACGACCGCCAGCGCGTCGCGAAACGTCGGGTACACCTCTCGTGCGAGCTCTCGGCGCGCGTCCCGGCGTCGGTTCCGTAGCCGATCCCGGAGTTCGAGGCGTCGCTCGCGCTCGTCGCGGGCCCTGGCGGCACGCTCGCGAGCGTGCCGGAGCGCCTGCTCGGCCGCGATCCGCTCGCTCTGTGCAGCCGACAGCTCCGCGGCCGCCGACTCCAAGTCGCCGAGCGCCTCGCCGGTCTCCGCCTCGATATCTCGGCGCGCTTGCACGCCTCCGCGGAGGGCCGCGACGCGCTCCTTCAGTCGCTCTTCCTCGCCGCTCGCGGCGGCGACCCGTCGGCGGGCGGCGTCAAGATCGACCGGTTCGACCTCGATCGCCGCGATCGCGTCGCGGATCTCGATCAGCTCGTCCTCGATCGACGACGTCCGCCCGAGCGTCCGGGCCGCCGCGGCGAGTTCGCGCCGGAGGCTCGCCGCTGTCGGAACGCGACCGATCACCCGTGCCGGAGCGGGAACTGCCGGCTCGGAGGCGGTACCGATCTGGTCGCTCTCGGACGCTTCTCCGGGCTGTGCCCGATCGCGCAGATCCTCCGTTCCGCTCACAGCTCGTCGCCCCGCATCGAGTCCGGATCCGGGTGGTCCGTCCCGGCGGCGAACGCGGTGTACGGCGTCGACTTCGCGTCGCGGTTCGCGTACGCGCTCGCCGCCTCGCGGACCGAGTCGTCGAGCGCGACGAACTCGTTGAACGGCTCCGTCCGTTCGATCTGTACGTCTCCGCCGTGCGACTCGCGCAGTCGGAGCGCGAGGAACGCGGCGTACACCGTTCCGTCGAGCAGCGCCGCCCGTCCGAACCGCCGTGCGACCGTCTCCTCGTGGCGACGACACAGGTTTCGGAGGTCGGTGCGAGCCGCCGCCGAATACGTCACGACCAGCAGCACGAACGCGGGTGATCGGTTCCGCGACTTATCGGTTGCGAACCGATACGACGATCACACTCGTTCCACGTCGAATTCGGGGACGGAGTCGCCATCGACATGTGACACATCGTCTAAACTATCGCCTCCTGCGTGAGCGAGCACGCGCTCCCGCGCCGCGGGCGCCGACGGTGCGACGACGATCATCCCGTCGACCGGCTCCTCGCCGACCGCGCGGAACACGTTGTCGTCGCCGTCGAACTCGGTGGCGTACGTCCGGAGGACCGCCGCCACGCGTCGCTCGGTGTCGGCGAGGTCGGCGT
>ENA-ORCR01000188-ORCR01000188.1-marine-metagenome-genome-assembly--contig:-NODE-188-length-59768-cov-3.927544_pt1 | contig 59768 bp, 52 predicted proteins | sample MGYA00237782_ERZ508514 | MGnify/ENA primary metagenome ERZ508514 (study PRJEB26185, sample SAMN06268960) | marine metagenome | isolation source: Eden Landing Ponds, San Francisco, CA, USA | place...
TATGGAAATCAGTGTTCTCGGGAGCGGCTACGTGGGGACGACGGTCGCGGCCTGTTTCGCGGACCTGGGCCACGAGGTGACCGCGATCGACATCGACGAGGAGATCGTCGCGACGCTCAACGAAGGCGAAGCACCGATCCACGAACCCGGCCTCGCCGACCTGATCGCCGAACACGCCGGCGACACTCTCCGGGCGACGACCGACTACGGTGCCGTCCCCGAGACCGACGTGACCTTCATGGCGCTGAGCACGCCCTCCGAACCCGACGGCTCGATCGACACGTCGATCATCGAGGCCGCCGCCGAGTCGCTCGGCGAGGCCATCGCCGACAAGGCGGCGACTCACCAGGTCGTCGTCAAAAGCACCGTCGTCCCGGGCACCACGGAGGACCGCATCGCGCCGCGGATCGCCGCGGGCGCCGGCCCCGTCGGCGAGGCCTTCGAGATCGGGATGAACCCCGAGTTCCTGCGCGAGGGCTCCGCCGTCGACGACTTCCAGGACCCCGACAAGATCGTCCTCGGCGCCGAGAGCGAGGGCGCCCGCGAGTCGATGCGAGCGGTGTACGACCCCCTCGTCGAGGGGGTCGAGACGAGCGTCGTCGAGACGGGGATCCGCGAGGCAGAGATGATCAAGTACGCCAACAACGCCTTCCTCGCGACGAAGGTCAGCCTGATCAACGAGATCGGCAACATCTGCAAGGAGTACGGCGTCGACGCCTACGAGGTGGCCGACGCCATCGGCCTGGACTACCGCATCGGCCGCGCCTTCCTCGACAGCGGGGCGGGATGGGGGGGAAGCTGTTTCCCGAAGGACGTCGCCGCGCTGATCGCCGCGGCCCGCGACGTGGGCTACGACCCGACGCTCCTCGAGGCGGCCGTCGAGGTCAACGACAAACAGCCGGGGCGGATGCTCGCTTTGCTCGACGAGCACGTCGACGTGGCGGGCCGCCGCGTCGCCGTCCTCGGCCTGTCGTTCAAACCGGGAACCGACGACATCCGTGAGTCCCGCGCCATCCCGGTCATCGAGGGGCTGCTTGACCGCGGCGCGACCGTCGTGGGATACGACCCCGTCGCGACCGAGCGGATGCGCGAGCGCTTCCCCGACATCGAGTACGCCGACTCCGCCGCGGCCGCGCTGGACGGGGCCGCGGGCGCCCTGGTCACCACGGACTGGGACGAGTTCGCCGCGCTCGACGCGGAGTTCGACCGGATGGCCACGCCCGTCGTCGTCGACGGCCGGCACATCGTCTCCCGCCGCGACGGGATCACCTACGAAGGCCTGACCTGGAACTGACGCGCCACCGGAGAGGGCGCGTTCCCCGGCGTCCGTCAGACGACCGGCATACTCCTGTCTCGCTCTGGAATATTCCTTTCGCCCATCATATGACAGAATACCGATAGATATTTACAGACGCCACCGAAGGTCCGTGTAATGTCGAGGGATCCGCAGAACCGACGCGTCACGCTATCAAATCGGATAATTTGACGGTTTCCCTTATGACCCAGGGGGAGCGAGATACAGTGACGACGGGGCGGATCCCGTTCCGGCCGTGAGACGTGTTGGACGACCGACCGAGGCGACTCGGGGGGACGACGAGACCTGCGGCACGAACCGGGTCAAGAGCGGAGCATACGCATGACCGACGAGACAGAACCGGACGACGACTCCGACAGCATCGACAGACGAACGTACCTCAAACTCGCCGCGGTGGCTGCCGGTGCCGGCGCCGCGACGAGCGCGCTGGGCGGCGACCTCCTTGACGACGCGACCGACGCCGCGTCGTCGGTGCATTTCGGCTACGGCGGCGGGCCGATCCTGGTCGCCGCCGCCTCGGCGCTCGCGGGGGGCGAGTCCGAAGTCAACGACGCCTGCGCCAACGCCGACCCTATCAGCACTGATACGGAGTTCGCGGCGACACTCGAAACGGCCGGTGCGGACTGGTACGCCTTCGACGCGACGGCCGGCGACGAGTTCGCGGTGGCCTTCGACCGCGCGGCGACCGATGGTATTACCAGCGTCGTGGTCTACGGCCCCGACTGCTCGTTTCTGGGCCTGCGTCAGGTCGCCACCGGTCAGCAGGTCTCGATCCCCGAGACGCCGGTCGAGTCGGGCACCCACTACGTCGAAGTCGCCGACGTGCAGGCCAGCAGCGGCGACTACACCCTGCAGGTCGTCACTGACGGGTCGGCGACGGCCACTGCGACCCCCTCGCCGACTGCGACCGACACGCCGAGTCCGACCGCGACCGACACGCCCTCGCCAACCCCCTCTCCGACGCCGTCACCAACCCCGACGGCCACGCCCACGCCGACGGCCACGCCCAGACAGGTCGCCCAGGTCGTCGCGGTCGCGGACGGGGAACTGGCCTTCGCGCCGTCGTCGTTCGAGATCGCGACCGGCGAGACGGTCGTCTGGGTCTGGGAGAGCAGCGGCCACAACGTGCGCCCCGAGTCCACTCCGAGCGGGTCGGAGTTCTCGGGGACGGCCGGCGACGACGGCGACCTCTACGACGAGGGCCACGAGCTGTCGTTTACCTTCGAGACGCCCGGCGAGTACGAGTACTACTGTAGCCCCCACCGCAGCGTCGGCATGACCGGGTCGTTCACGGTCACCGAGTAGCCCCGCTCGACCGGCCGGTGGCCGACTCCCGGGTCGCTCGTCCGGGCCGCGCACGCACAGATGAGATCACTTATCCGGCCTGCGGGGCTGATCCGAGACAACCGAACTTCTGTGGTGATAGGATGGCAGACTCACAACCGACAGACACTGACGACGAGTCCGAAGCGACGCTTCGGACACCGATAGTCGCCGTACTCGGCCACGTCGACCACGGCAAGACCAGCCTGCTCGACGAGATCCGCGGCTCCGCGGTCACCGAGGGCGAGTCCGGCGCGATCACCCAACACATCGGCGCGACCGCGGTCCCCCTCGACGTGATCTCGGAGATCGCCGGCGAGCTGGTCGACCCGACCGACTTCGACCTGCCCGGCCTGCTGTTTATCGACACGCCCGGCCACCACTCGTTCTCGACGCTGCGCTCCCGGGGCGGGGCGCTCGCGGACATCGCGATCCTCGTCGTCGACGTCAACGACGGCTTCCAGCCCCAGACGCTCGAAGCCGTGGACATCCTCGCGCGCACCCAGACCCCCTTCATCGTCGCCGCCAACAAGATCGACACCGTCCCCGGCTGGAACCCCAACCCCCACGCGCCGAGCAAGCAGACCATCGACGCCCAGACCGACCGCGTCGAGCGCGATCTGAACGAGAACCTCTACGAACTCATCGGGGACCTCTCCGACAACGACTTCTCCGCGGACATGTACTGGCGCGTCCAGAACTTCCAGAACAACATCGGTGTCGTCCCCGTCTCCGCCGAGACCGGTGAGGGCATCCCCGACCTCCTCACCGTGATGATGGGCCTCTCCCAGCGCTACATGAAAGACGAGATGGCCGTCGACGTCGGCGGACCCGCCGCCGGCACCGTCCTGGAGGTCACCGACACCCAGGGCTTCGGCACGACGGTCGACGCCATCATCTACGACGGGACGATCCACTCGGACGATCAGATCGTCATCGGTGGCGTCGAAGGGCCAATCGTCACGCAGGTTCGGGCCCTCCTCAGACCGCGCCCGCTCGAAGAGATCCGCACCGAGGGCCAGTTCGAACAGGTCGACGCGATCAGCGCCGCCGACGGCATCAAGATCGCCGCCCCCGACCTCGACGACGCGATGGCCGGCGCGCCGATCCGCGTCGTCGGCGACCGCGACGTCGACGAGGTGGTCGAGGAAGTCCAGGCCGAACTCGCCGACATCGCCGTCCAGACCGAGGAACAGGGCGTCGTCGTCAAGGCCGACACCCTCGGCAGCCTGGAAGCACTCGCCTCCACGCTCGAAGAGGCCGAAATCCCCATCGTCCGCGCCGAAGTCGGGGACATCGCGCCACGTGACGTCCGCGTGGCCGAGACCGCGAACGAGGACAAACACAAGACGATCCTCGGCTTCGGCGTCGAGGTCCTGGACGACGCCCGGGATCTGGCCGACCAGGAGGGCGTTCGCATCTTCGAACACGACGTCATCTATCGCCTCGTCGAGGCCTACGAGGAGTTCGTCGAGGAACGCGAACAAGCCCAGCAGGATCAGGTCCTCGATAACATCACCCGGCCCGCTCGCTTCGAAATCCTCGACGACCACACCTTCCGCCAGTCCGACCCGGCCGTCGTCGGCGTCGAGATTCGCGGTGGCTCACTCCGCCGGAACTCCAACGTCGCGAAGTTCGACGGCGACGAACCCGACCGCGTCGGCCTGCTCAAATCCATCCAGGACGAGGGCGAGGACGTCGACGAGGCCCGCACCGGCGAGCGCGTCGCCGTCTCCATCGACGGCCCGACCGTCGGTCGCCAGATCGAGGAGGGCGACACCCTCTGGACGGAGATCCCCGAGAAACACGCCAAGATCCTCGAACAGGAACTCACCAACGACCTCCCCGCCGACGAAATCGAGACGCTCAACATGTACCTCGAAAAGCGCCGGAATCGCGACCCGTTCTGGGGCAAGTGAGGATCGCCCTGCAATAATATTTAATTAGCTCGCGTTCAGGGATCGAACCGTCGAGCGACGCAGCGGTCCCCATTTTTCGGACCCGGGCCGACTAGCCCGGCGACTGCCGACCGAGTAATAATATTTAATTAGATCGCGCTCGACGGGTGACACGTGCTCGACCGAGACGAGCGCGGCGCGCGTGGTGTCATGTCCGTTCACGACGCGATACTGGCGCTGATCCCGGCGATCATGGTCCTCGCAACGCTCGCCGGGGCGATGCTCTCGTGGTCCTGGGCGACGGCGCTGGCCGTCGGGAGCGTCCCAGCGACTGGCACCATCGGCTACGCGCTCTTTTACAACCCGCCCGCAGACATCGGCGATAACTGAGACGTTCGACCGACGCGCTCGTTCATTTCCAGTCTCGATTCCCACCCCCGGTCAGGATTCCCGAGTGAGCAGCGTCACAGGGCGCGCTCGCGGGTCGAAGAGTCCGCTCCCGGCCGGACTCGAAGACATGGTCGCGAAAACGAGAGCGGTCGGTGAGGGCCTGGCTATCGCGCGGTCGGACTGGTGTTGCCCGAGAGGGCCTGTTTCACCTGGAGGGCGGCGCTGGCGGCGAGGCCCTGCGCGAGGTCGGTCTGTTCGGCTTCGGTGATCGTCGCGTCGGCTTCTTCCGGCGTGTAGCCGGCCGAGACGACGGGCCCGACGGGCGGTCGGACGGCGACGGTGGCCTCCGGTCCGTTCGAGCCAGCGGTCAGGTCCGACCCGACCACGAACTCTCGGGGGAGGAGTTCACGGGTCTGCTGGACGACCTGCGAGAGGTCCCGTTCCAGGCGGCGGCGTTGCTCCGGGGTCAGAGTCTCAGGATCCAACCCATCGTCTCCGAACGGCGAATTTCCGTACATGAACCTCTTCCGCGCTCGTAGGCGACGGAGGGACTTAACGTCTGGGAGTCTGGGAGCCCTCGACACACTCCCGATCAGTTCCGCGTCCCACGGTTTACTCCAGTAACGGCTCGCTCTGGCCGTAGGCCGCGACCACGACGGCCGTCGCGTGCTCGGCGTCGTGCGTGGGGACGGATTCGACCACGATTTCGGGTTCCGCGGCGAAGGTCCACTCGCGCAGTTCGGTCCCGCGCTGGAGCCCCGAGCGAACGGCGCGCTCGACGGCCTCGGGGTCGGTCCCGCTGGCTTCGTAGAAGAGGCCGCGGCCGGACTCACTGCGGATCCAGCCCAGGCCGGCGCAGGCCTCGCCGTCGATGCCCGGGATGAGCGTCTCGCGGCCGACGACGGCGTAGAGTGCGTTCCCGGTCGGGCCGAGATCAGGCGCGGTGTCGACGCGCTCGACGCGCGCGTCGGCGGGGATGACAGACGAGAGCGTCACGAGATTGTAGTTGTGGACGCCGGCCTCGGCCAGCGCCGCGTCGAACGACGACATCGCGGTCGGGCCGTTGGCCGACCCCCACGCGACCCGGATCGTACTCATGCATGGGTTTCGTCGACTGGCCCGCTAAGGGGTTTCGTTTCTTGCCGACCCGGCTCACAGCCCACTCGCCATCGCGGCGAGATGGAGCGGATAGGAGTCGCCGCCCTTGCCCCGGCCGTCGATTTCGGGCGTCGGCGGGAGCGCGCGCTTGTGCAGCGAGTCGACGTAGCGCTGGGCGACCGTCTCGGCCGTCTCGGGGTCGACGTCGAGGTCCGCCACCACGTCCTCGACGCGGTCACTGCGGTCGACGATCCGCCGGAGCACTGGGTCGATGTCCGCATAGCGGGCGCCCAGGTCTTCGGCGTCCGTCTGCCCGGCCCACAGGTCAGCGGTCGGGTCCTTGGCGATGATCCGCCGCGGGACCCCGACGTGCTGGGCCAGCGCCTGGACCTCCGTCTTGTACAGATCCCCCAGTGGAAACAGGTCGGCGCCGCCGTCGCCGTACTTCGTGAAATACCCCAGCAGGAGTTCAGAACGGTTGGCCGTCCCGCAGACCAGATACGACCGGGCGTTGGCCGCGTAGTACAGACAGCACATCCGCAGGCGCGCGGCGACGTTCCCGACCGCTCTCCGACCGCCCGAGGGCGCGACTGCAGGCGCGACGTGGTCCTCGAACAGGTCGACAAGCGGCCGCAGGTCGACCTCGCGGAACTCGATGCCCAGCCCTTCGGCCATCGTCCGCGCCTCCTGTGCGTTGTCGTTCGACTGGTGGGCTGGGAGCCCGAGTCCCAGCACGCGCTCGCTACCGAGCGCCTGGACGGCCAGATGTGCGGTCAGCGTCGAGTCGATGCCCCCGCTCATCCCGACGACGACGCCCCGTGCGCCCGCGCTCGTCACTCTGTCTTTAATGAACGCGACCGTCTCGGCTCGGATCGACTCCAGGTCGTCTCGATCTGTGAGAAATTCCGGTTCCGAAGCACGGCTCGGGTCACTGCCGTTCGTGTCGATGGATACCATTCGTTCAGTCACCGTTCTACGATAAATGTGCTCGAACGTCTCGTATTTAGTCCTACTCCTAAAACAACTACTAGCAATTTGGACTGGGAGTGATCGAGAGCGTATATTTCGGGTTTGGATCGGATCACTCGGTGGTCGTGTGGCTCGTGGTTCGATATCGCCGGTCCAGACGGGGATGTAGTGGCTGACTTTTCGACTCTCGGAGTCAGCAGCTGTCGAACGCACTCAGTTCGTCGACTAGCACCTGGCTACACAGCAGGGGTCAACCGGCGCCGAACGCCCTCGGACCGCTCGCTCTGTGTTGATTCAACCGCAGGTGACAGCAAGCATCGAAAGCCCTCGGCCCGCTCGCGGTCGCTGAGCGGGATATCCGCGCGTCGAACAACCGCACAGCGCCGCACTCGCGCGGATACTGGCCCGCTCAGAGGACTATATGAACGCGAGCGTGCCTCGCCCTTTCAGTCCACCAGGATCAGCACGGCGACAGCACAGCACAGCACCGCGCCACAAACCTCCCCAGCCGACTCACTCGGTCACTTCGTTCCCTCGTTCGTCCCTCGCACGGCTTCGACTCGCGGCCTCGCTTTCGCTCGGCACGCTCGTCAGCGCGCGCCACCGCAATTGCTCAGTGGTTCCCCCACCGTGAGCATCCGCGCGAACGAAGTGAGCGCGGTTCAACGCGGCCGAACGGAGTGAGGCCGCGCCTTTTTCACCCATGTTTTTGGCCGGGGGGTCGCCACCGGCGACCCCCCGGCGAAAAAGATGGTCTCAGTAGAACGCGACCGGCTGGCCCTCGGTCTGGTCGCCTTCTTCGATCTTTTCGAGGGCGTCCTCGAAGTCCTCGGTGCGGACCTCGGTCCGGCCGTCGCGGATGGAGAACATGCCGGCCTCGGTGGCGAGGCTGGCGAGTTCCGCGCCGGAGAAGCCCTCGGTTTCGTCGGCGAGGAACTCGAAGTCGACGTCGTCGAGTCGCATGTCCTGGGTGTGGATTTCGAGGATGCGCGTGCGACCCTCGTCGTCGGGTTCGGGAACTTCGATGAGTCGGTCGAACCGGCCGGGGCGGAGGATGGCCCGATCCAGCATGTCGAAGCGGTTGGTGGCGGCGATGATGCGGATTTCGCCCCTGTCTTCGAAGCCGTCCATCTCCGAGAGGAGTTGCATCATCGTGCGCTGGACCTCGGCGTCGCCGGAGGTCTTGGATTCGGTGCGTTTGGCGGCGACGGCGTCGATTTCGTCGATGAAGATGATGGCGGGTTCGCGCTCGCTGGCGAGTTCGAACAGGTCGCGGACGAGGCGGGAGCCCTCGCCGATGAACTTCCGGACGAGTTCGGAGCCGGCCATCTTGATGAAGGTGGCGTCGGTTTCGTTGGCGACGGCCTTTGCGAGCATGGTCTTGCCGGTGCCGGGCGGGCCGTGGAGGAGGACGCCGCTGGGTGGGTCGATGCCCACTGTATCGAACTGCTCGGCGTTGATGAGCGGTTCCTCGACGGCTTCGCGGACCTCGTTGATCTGTGCTTCGAGGCCGCCGATGTCGGCGTATGTCACCTCGGGCGAGTCGTCGACTTCCATCGCCTGCGCTCGCGCGTCGGTTTCGGTTTCGAGCTGGGACTGGATAGCAAAGGAGTCGTTGATAGCCACGCGGTCACCCGCTTCGACGCCCTCGCGCAACTGGGTCGGGAGTTCGGTCAGGACTTCCTGATTGTTGCCGTGCTGTTTGACGACGACGCCGTCGTCGAGGATTTCCTCGGCGGTGGCGACGTAGAGCGATGAGGTCTTCAGCGTCTCGTTCTCGCGTTCTAACTGGTCGACTTGCTCGGTGAGCGACTCGCGGCGCTCGTGGGCGTCGTCGAGTTGCGTTTCGAGTTCGTCGTTTACCTGCACCAACTGTTCGAAATGCTCGCGGAGCGCCCCCAATCGTTCCGACGGCGTCATGTCGGGGTCGAGTTCCAGCCGAGGTCGCTCGGGGAGCGAGGGACTACGTGACATCGGATTAGTGGATGGTAACGAGCGAAGGAAAAAGTGCCTTTGGGTGTCGCCAGCCGCCGATTCCGCTGACCTCCGGCGGTCGCGAGACCCGCTCTCTCGACCGTCAACCGGAGACTGGCGTGTCTACCGGAGTCCGCGTGACGCGAGCGGTGCACCTCGAGTGGGCCAGGTCCCTCCACCTGACAGGGTCGGAGGCATGAGCGCGACGTGCGCCCGGTTCGCGGCCGCTTCTGTGTGAGGGACCGACGTGATGAGCAGACGGAATGGAGAAGGCTTATCGGCGGGCGTCGCACACCCACCGGCATGGTCGAGTTCGTAGTACCGGAACCGGAGTACGACCGGTACTCAAATCGTCAGCTCGCGGCCGTCCCGCTGGCCGTACTGGCTTTGGCGTTGCTGGTCCTCGCGGGGTGGACGCTCTGGACCGGGGCACCGGTCACACCAGGGATCGAGTTCACAGGGGGGACCGAGATACAGATAGCGACCGACGCGTCCAAGGGCGAAATTAGCCAGACGCTGTCGTACGACGAGAGCATCCAGCCGGTCGCCGGGTCGAACGAGTACATCGTTACGACGCAGGAGACCGACAGCGACGCCATCCGGTCGGAGGCGGAGTCGGCGGGCTACGAGATCATCTCGATACAGTCCCGTTCGGCGAGCTTCGGTGCCGACGCCCAGCGGCTCGCACTCCAGGGCATCGCCGTGGCGTTCGTCGGCATGAGCCTCCTCATCTTCGTGCTCTTTCGGTCGTTCGTGCCGTCGCTCGCCATCGTCGCATCGGCGTTTTCCGACATCGTCATCCCGCTCGCACTGATGAACGTTTTCGGCATCAAGCTCTCCCTGGGGTCGGTCGCCGCACTCCTGATGCTGATCGGGTATTCGGTCGACTCCGACATCCTGCTGAACAACCACATCCTCCGTCGGCGCGGAGACTTCTACGAGAGCACCTATCGCGCGATGGAGACCGGTGTGACGATGACCGTCACCTCCATCTCGGCGATGGTCGTGATGTACATCGTCTCCTCGCTCTTTGCGATCCCGCTGCTGCCAGACCTGGCTATCGTGCTCGTCTTCGGGCTGGTCACTGACCTGATGAACACCTACATGATGAACCTGAGTCTCCTCCGCTGGTACAAGTTCGAGGGGGTGGCCCGATGAATCTCCGCGAGAACTGGCGGATCGTCATGCTCACCGTCTTCGTCATCGCGTCCACTGTGGCGCTGTTCGGTCCCGCCGGGGCGACGCAGGCCGCTGACCCCGCAAACAGTTCGACAGTCGAGGGAGCGTCGACGGACCCGACGAACCTGAAGTACGGCCTGCAACTCGCCGGTGGGACGCGAATCCGCGCTCCGCTCGTGGGGACGACGGCCGAGAATCTGGAGGTCTCCGGCGACAACCGGGCCGAGATCCGTCGAACCGTCGCGACCGAGATGGACGTCGAGAGCGGTGACGTGAACGTCCACCTGAACACGCGCAACGGCGACGCTGTCGAGGTGCTGACGCGGAACGTGAGCGAACAGCGATTCGAGAGCGCACTGGCGGCTGCGGGCCTCGATACCGAGGAGGCGACGTTCCGAAAGGGCGTAACGGCAAGTACGCGCCAACAGACCGTCGAGACGATCCAGGCGAAGATCAACCGGGGCGGCCTGAGTGGTGGGACCGTGACCGACCAGCGGTCGGCGACTGGTGACCACTTCGTCGTCGTCGACGTCCCCAACGCCAACACCACGCAGGTCCTCGACCTCATCGGCGACCAGGGTGAGGTCTCTATCGTCGCACACTATCCCGTCCAGACGGACAACGGCACGGAGTACCGCAACGAGACGGTGCTCACGAACCGCCAGCTCGAACGCTCACAGATCGGTGTCGCAGACACGAACCAGAACGGGCAGCCCATCGTCCCGGCGACGCTGACGGAGTCGGCCGCCGAGAACTACTCACAGGCCCTCGTGGACCTCGGGTTCACCTCGAGCGAGGCGACCCAGAGTCAACGCTGTCGCTACCGGGAGGACCCGTCTGACGCGGGGTACTGTCTGTACACCGTGGTCGACGGTGAGGTCGTCTACGCGGCCTTCCTGAGCCCGGGGCTGGCCGAAACCATCGAGTCCGGTGAGTTCCAGAAGGCACCGACCTTCGTGATGCAGACCACGTCGCTGGAGGAAGCCCAGGACCTCCAGATCAACCTGCGCGCCGGTGCGCTCCCGGCCGAACTGGCCGTGGACAAGGGGACCATCCTCTTCCTCCAGCAGAGCCTCGGTGACCGCTTCAAGTCCCGCGCGCTTCTGACGGGCCTCATCGCCTGGATCGCGGTCAGCGGGATGGTCTTCCTCCGTTACAAGAACCCGCGCGTCGCCCTGCCGATGCTCGCGACCGCCGCGGCAGAGGTGTACCTGTTGCTCGGGTTCGCCGCGGCCATCGGCCTGCCCCTGAATCTCTCGTACATCGCCGGGTTCATCGCTGTCATCGGGACCGGGGTCGACGACCTGCTGATCATCGCCGACGAAATCTTGAACGAGGGTGAGATCGCGACCGGCAGAGTGTTCCAGAACCGCTTCCGCAAGGCGTTCTGGGTCATCGGCGCCGCCGCGGTGACGACTATCATCGCCATGAGCCCCCTGGCCTTCCTCTCACTCGGGGACCTGCAGGGCTTCGCCATCGTCACCATCGTCGGCGTCCTCATCGGTGTGCTCGTCACCCGCCCGGCCTACGGTGACGTGCTACGGAACCTGATGCTGAGCGACCAGCAGCGCGACTGACTATCCGGAGCCCGCTTTTCTCGGCCCGTCTGCGGTCGGTACTGCCCGAGTAGTTACCCAGCACAGCAGCCGTCGACCGACCGAACTGCTGGGTCAGTCGTCGCCACCTACTTTTCCGCTCGCTCCTATCCCCGGCTATGTCTCATCTCGCCGTTCGCATCGGCGTCCCGGACGAGACGATTGCTCACGACCTCTCGCGGACACTCGTCGAAGCACGGCTTGTCGCCGGCACCCGGCTGTCCTCGGGGACGAGTCACTACTGGTGGGACGGCACTGTACAGGAACAGACCTACTGGACGATCACGGCGTTCACGACCTCCGCTCAGCTCGAACCACTGGCCGCACTCCTCGACGACGAACACCCCGACGAGGTGCCCGGCGTGACCTATACCGAGATAGACGCACCCGACGAGTACCTGGCCTGGATCGAGGCAGAGACGAGGTGAGGGACGGCTCCTGTAGTGCGTCGACGCTCAGGCGTCCTCGAAGCCGAAGATCCGCCGTAGCTCGAACTCGATCCGGTCGACGAACTCCTGCAGGACGGCGTCGAACGTCTCGTCGTCGACGGGCAGGGTTCCCACTCGTTCACGGGGGTTCTCGGGGAGTTCGACCCGAAATTCGCCGTCTCCCTCGTAGAACGGCTCGCTCCCGTCGAGCACCTGGCGGTCGATGGCTTTGAGCAGCGTCGAGTCGTACCGCCCGTGGAAGTGCTGATAGGCGTTTTTGTAGGCGGTCTGGAGTTCGTCCATATAGTGGACGTACTTGTCCTCGAATTTTTCCGGGTCGAAGTCTGTCATTGCTGGCCAGTATGGCTGGGAGGTTGTAAAGGAGCGGTCTGTAACTGCATTTCACTGCTTTCACTATTCACAGTACGTTCATCAGGAACGTTCTTATCGCTCGACGAGGTAGTGTGAAACAGACAGATGTCCATCGACCGGGATACGTTCGAGAATGCGAGCGAAGAGGAGCTAACTGAGCTCTCTGTACCTGATACGGTCCTGGGTTTTCTCGCTGCCAACGACGACCGTGCCTTCGAGGCCACGGAGATAGCTTCACAGGTCGGTCTGGACGACGGTGCGGTGAGTACAGCCCTTTCACGCCTGAAAAACCGGGGACTTGTCGAGCACAAGGCTACGTACTGGGCAGTTACTGACGACCAATCTCGGCTGGACGGATACAGCGGCTACGAGCGTGCGACTGCGCTCTTTAACGAGCAACTCGGTTCCGAGGACAAAGCGACGTGGCACGAGCACGCCCCAGACGAACCGCACCCAAACGCCGGTGACCAGGCGTGACTGATGGAGCCGATACGCCACTATTCCAGCGCGGCGACGTCGTCTTCGGTGACGACCCGTTTAACGGTGAAAATGCGGGTCGTCCATGGGTAATACTCTCGAATCACGAGGGACGTCCATTCCACGGCGATCAGTACATTGCGCTTACACTCACCTCTAAGTCCTGGATGGAGGGACTAATCGAAATCCCGGACGCGGCTTGGATCCGGGGTGGCACGCCAGACGAGAGCCGCATCGTTCCCTGGGGTGTCCAATCAGTCGATGCGACGGATATCGACTTCTGGCAAGGTCGGCTTGCGAGTGAGCTGGTCGACAAAGCTGTCGCGGAACTCGTCGGTGAACTCAAGCGGTAAATAGCGACAAGCGTCTCAAAAATCGTCGAGCGTCGTCCGTTCGAGGTCACCGCCGTCGGAGCGGACTTCGGTTTCTTGATTTGCCTCTGCCGTCGGCTGCCCGCCATCCGGTTCGAACTCGCCGAGCGACGATTGGGAGGCCGCCGCCAGGACGTCCTTACTCGTTTGCCAGGATTCGCGGGCACAGGCGGGAAGCGCGTCGTGGTCGGCGACGTACGATTCGAGGAACTCGCGGGTCGTGCCATCGCCGGGATAGCCACTGCCCACGTCGCCGAACTCCTCGGCGAGGGCGTCGACGTGGGCGTCCCGGGCCACTTTGGCGACGATGCTGGCCGCACCGACGACCTGGTAGGTCTCGTCGGCCCCGTGTTCGGCCCGGAGGTCCACTGCAGCGCCAGTGCCGTCTTCGACCCTGCGCTCGAAGCGAACGGCGTTCGTGTCGCCGGCGTCGACGTACCCCTCGTGGGACTCCTCTGGCGGGTGCTCGTCGACGGACTCGACGAGCGCATCGATCGCCTCCGCGTGGGCGGCGACGGTCAGGGAGTTCATGTCCGTCGCCTCGTCGTCGATGCGTTCGACGGGAATCTCGGCGACGCCGACGGCCCCGACCTCGCGGATCGTCTCGGCGAGTTCCGCGCGCCGTTCGGGCGCGATCCGTTTCGAGTCGTCGACGTCGTCCGGCAGGTCGCTTGGCTCGACCGCGACCGCCGCCGCGAACATCGAGCCCAACACCGGCCCCTTGCCGGCCTCGTCGACGCCGAACTCGTGCATGACGCAGGCTTTGTCTCTACTGGTATAAAAGTGGTCGCGGTCACTGGGCCGAGCGTCAGACGCTTGTCTGTCGGTTCAGGGGTGTTCGCCGTCGATATGGCCACGTGAGCATCTGGGGCGTGGCCCAGCAGACGCGCCCACTCCGTCAGTGCGTCGCGGACGGCCGTCGCGCGCGCTCCACCTGCAGGCACGACAGCGGCCGCGATTTCAGTCGAGGCGGTCGTCGAGTTCCCGGGCCAGGCTTCGTCCAATCGCTTCCATCCCGGCATCACCCGGGTGAAGAATGTCTGCGGTGTACCCCGACACGTCGGTCAGGTCGGTTCCGTCGACGAGGTGGAGGTCGGGATGCTCGGTTTCGGCCACGATTTCCCGAAGGGCCGCCCGGAACCCCTCGGCGCGGTCGGTGTCGCCACCCTCGACGACGTCCGGGTAGTACGGAAAGAGCGTGATGCAGGCGATGGACTTGTCGGGGTGGGCGTCGGCGACCGTCTCGACGAAGTATTCGGCGCGGTCGCGGAATTCCTGGACTGGGAAGTCCTGGTTGGCCATGTTGATCGAGAGTGCGAGCGTGGCCACGTCCCAGTCGTCGCGCTGGGCGACGTACTCGGCCATCGCGCGGTCGGCGTAGGCCGACCCGGAACAGCCGAAGTTCAGCCGGTCCCAGCCGAGCGCGCGGGCCGTGCGGGAGACGTAGTTCAGGTGGTCGGCCGAGGCCGCAGCGCCTTCGGTGATCGAGGTACCGTAGGCCAGGTAGCGAGTGTCCGGGAGTTCGGCTAATTCGGGCGGTCGGCAGTCACCGGTCACGTCGTGGAGGGCGACAGCGGGGACGCGCTCGAAGCGGATGCGACAGACCCGCGGGTCGAAGGCGCCGGTGGCGTCCGTCTCCAAGGTCTGGAGTCGGTCTGGGACTGCGAGGGTGAGCGTCGTCGGGTCGGGGCCGATGTCGGTCGGTTTCCACGGCTGAAAGCCGCCCCAGAACACGTGGCATTCGCCGGGTTCCTCGGCCGAGAGCGTCACCTCGACCTCGCTGTCGTCGGTTTCGGGGACGAACCTGAGTTCGCTCCCGGTCGGGTGGCGGACGCGGTCGTCGGCCATCTCGTTCAACTGTGCGGCGACGTCCTGCGGGAGTCTGTGCAACCGGTCGCCACCTTCGGCCCACGCCGCCGGCACCGTCTCAACGACGTTGTGTAGCGAGACGGACGGGTACTCGTCGAGTCGCATTCGAACGGGTGTTCAGATCGGTCGGACTTGTGTTCGTGGGTATCGGAGACTCCCGCCGGTTCGTCCTGCGCATCGGACTCAGCGTCGCCACTGTCGCCTTCGATACCCGGAGATCGATAGTTCCCGGCCACCGCAACACTTCTCGACCTGCTCAGTCTTCGTCGGCCTGCTGCGCGTCTTCGGACGGATCTTCGTCGTCGCGGAAGAACTCGGGCTTGGCGAACGGTTCGTCCTCGCCCTCGACGTTCAAGACGTCCAGCGCGGTCACCACGGCGTCGACGTCGAGCAACCCGGCCAGGCTCGGTTCCGTTCGCCCGTCGTCGCTGGAGACGAGTTCCTTCACGTAGAGGCCGCCCTCGCCGTGGAGTTCGACCGTCGCGTGCGTCTCGTCGGTCAGGTCGCCCTCGATGTCGTAGACCTCGCGGGTCCGTTCGATGTCCGCGCGACGGTGGTCGACGCGCTGGGGCGTCCGCTGTTCGATAGTCGCGCCCCGAAGTTCGTCGAGTGCGTCGGCGAACTCGTCCTCGCCGACCGGTTCCTCGAACTCGACGTCCATGCGGTAGGTCTTGCTGGCGTCGAGTTCCTTCACGCGTTCGACCATCTCGTAGGTGGCCTGCCGGAGGTCGATCACTTCGACCTTCCCGTCGGCGAACTCGTTGATCTCGGGCTGGAGTGCCTCGGCGTCGACGATCCGCTGCCGGGGTGCCTCGATTTCGATGACGAAGGGACGACCGCCCTCCAGCATGAGTGCGTCGACGTCTTCGCGGCCGGCGCCGTGGAAGGTTGCCGATTCGCCGTCCATGGCCTCCTCGACGACCGGTGCGGTGAGTTGCTCGACGCTCTCGTCGTAGCGATAGCCGGAGCCGTCACAGCCCTCGCATATTTCACCGCGATTGAGGCCGGTGCCGTTACAGTCCGAACAGGGCCACTTCGTCTGGGGGATGTCGCGTTCGAGCTTTCGGTAGCGCCCGTAGACGAACGCGGAGTTGACCTGCGCGTCGACGGTGTCGTCGGCGAGGTTGAGGGTGACCTGCACGTCGGGCCGCTGGAACTCCACTTCGGTGTCCGTCTCGCGGCCGAAGCGCTTGCCGACCTCCCGGTTGAGTTCGGTTTTGAGCGCCTCGCCGGCGTCGTCGTCGAGGCCCAGGTCCTCCCGGAGGAGGGCGTCGTTTTCCTCGAACAGTGGCGGGACGCGCGTCCCGACCTGGAAGGTCTCGAAATCGTAGTCGGAGACGGCGTAGGCGGCGCGTTCGGCCCACTCTTGCGTGCGCTCCTCGGTGGATTCGCCTTCGCAGACCCAGCAGGAGTCGTCGGGTTCGAGGTCGGCGACGGGGCGGTCGTCTGCGAGGGCGACGCCGACGCGAAGGCTCCGGCCCCGCTCGCGATTGGTGAGGCCGAAACTCCGCTCGGCGAGCAGGCGGCCGAGACAGGGGTCACACAGGGGCCCCGTCTCGACGGCCCGCCGGGCCAGGTCGAGGACGTCGTCAGTCATGGCAATGAGTGGTCGGCGCGGGCGTAATTCCCTTTCGACATGGCAGGGGCGATACGGTCCGTCCGTCCCGGGGATCGAACAGTCACGGTCTCGCGGCGGCACTACCGGATCGAGCCTCCTCCGTGAACGGGAGATCGATGAGGATCTCGTCGTACGGAAGGACAGGGCGTTTGCTACGGCCGTCCGACTCGAATCGGATCACACCGAGTCGCCCGAGTTCGGTGAGTTCCTCGTGAACGTTTTTGACGTCACGGTCGACGAGTCGGGCTGTCTCCCGAATACTGTTGGGCTCGTCATCAGCGATCGTCTCCAGTAGTGTCATCGTCCGCGGATTGAACGTTTCGAACAGCGTCTCGACGCTGGGGAACGAAAACGTGTCCGGATCTTCGACCTGCTCACCGTGTTCGAGCCGCTTGATCGTCGTTTGTCCCTCTTCGTAGAACTCCTCATCGCTCTGAACGGTCACGAGTAGCGTGCTCGCGGTCGGAAAATCGTCGAATGCATCGGTTACTGTCATTTTGTCACCTCGTGTTCACGGGTCTTCGCGTGGTTTCGGTATCTCGTCCCAGAACTGGACGTACAGCTCGACCATCCCCGGGAAATCGATGATACTTGGTTCCTGGTCAGGCGCGGCGTGTAGTTCGTGACCCTTGGTGTCCTCGTGCGCGTTATCGTATCGGCGGATCGTCCCGTCCTCGAGCGTCGGTGTCTCCACGGCGCTGGGATCAACGGCCCCGTACTGCAACGCGTAGCGCCATCCGGACGGATACGCGTTCGAGTTCGTACGCCTGATCATGATTCGTATGTACGTATCGTCCTCGTATCGCCGTTGCAGCGAGTGGCCATCCAGGTCGTCGCCCGCGAGCGCCATTCTCTACCGTTGGTTACACAGCCTACACTAAATTTCTGTTGGTTCCTGAACCAACGACTTTTGGAGAGATCTCGTTTATATTTTCGAACGAGGTGAACTATCTCGAAGTCCAAGACCGGAGCCCCCGGGCTGAACTGATGTGCTTGAGGCGTACGTTCGAGATGAGCTGCCCACCTCGAAACACTTCCCGAGGGTAGAAACGGTTCATCCGCCCGGTTCCGGACTGTCTTCGGGCGCAGCGGAACCTTCCCGCAGTGATCCAGTACTCGTTGCACCGTTCATCGTCACTTCGCGCTGGGGGAACGGAATCTCGATGCCCTCCTCGCGGAACGCACGGTAGACGGCCTTGTTCAGCCGGTGGGTCGCACGGCCGCGGAGAACTGGGGCGGGGATCCAGCAGAGCAAATCGACGTCGAGTGCGGAGTCGCCGAACCCACGGAAGCGAACGCGGGGTTCGGGTTCCTCGAGCACGACGTCTTCGTCGGCCGCAGCAGCCAGCAGCGTCTCCTCGACGTGCTCGATGTCGCTGCCGTAGGCGACGCCGACGTTCACCTCCACGCGGCGCTCGCGCTCCGGTGAGGACTCGTTCGTGATTGTCGCCGTGTTGAGGACGGAGTTGGGCACCGTGACGAGCAGGTCGTCGCGCGTTCGGAGGACCGTCGAGCGGATGGAGATGTCCTCGACGCGGCCGCGCTCGCCGGATTCGAGGACCACGAAATCCCCCACTGTGTAGGTGCCGTCGGCGTACAGCGCGATGGACCCGAAGAAGTTGGCGATGGTGTCACGTGCAGCGAGACCGATGACGATGCCCAGCACCCCTGCGGAGGCCAGCAGTGGCGTCGCATTGATGTTCCAGAAGTTGAGGAGGAGATAGGCTGAGGTGCCGAGCAGGATGGCAGACCAGACGTTCTGGAAGATGGGCGCGAGCTGATTCCCGGTTCGGTCGTCTCTGGTCAACTCGTCGGAGACCCCTCGCCCCATCCGTGCGAGTTGAATCGCCCAGACGAGAGTGACCAGCGTGAGCATGCCGGCCCGAGAGGGGTCAATCCACGCTGGAACGTCGACCAGGAGTGGGATACAGAGATACGTTCCCACGAGCAGGACGGTCACGTACATCGCCGGGTGAACGCTCCGGAAGATGACGGCGTCGACGTCCCCGGGGATGCGGCGTGTCACCCGTTTGATCGCGACGTCACCACCGACTCGGATGAGTAGCGCCGAGACCAGCGAGCCACTGATCACGAGGAGGACGCTCTGCCAGGGCGGGAGCGCCTGGAGCGTCGCCCAGAACTCTGCCAGGAGTTGCAGTTGCATTGTCCTTCATAGCCCGTCACGGTCGATAAACTTGCTGTCACCGCTACTGGGGCGTCCGGAGTGCGGGCCAGCCGTGTCGCCCTGCTGGCCCACACCTCGCAGAACCGAACGCCCTTTAGGCTGGCAGAACCGCTCTCCGTCATGGACATGCAGGCGACGGTGCTGGCGCTGCTGGTCGGCCTCGTGCAGGGCGTGCTGGAGTGGCTCCCGGTCTCCAGCGAGGGCGGCGTCGCGCTCGTCATCGCGCTCGTAACCGGCGAGTCGGCGTTCGACGCGACCCAGTTCGCGCTCTTTCTCCACGCAGGGACCGCCTTCGCCGCACTCGCCTTCTACCGGGACGACGCCGTGGGCCTCCTCTCAGATCTTCCAGCCTGGCGGCCACGCGACGCATTCGCGGCCGACCGCGCCGACCTCACGTTCTACGGCGTCGCGACACTCGTCTCCGGCGTCGTCGGCCTCTCTATCTACGCCGCACTCGCGGAAGCGGCTTCGGAACTGGCCGGCGGCGCGTTCGTCGCGGCCGTGGGCGTTCTCCTCGTCGGCACGGGCGTCGTTCAGCGAGCGGCAGACCGCTGGGGCCTGGGCGACCGCGAGACGCCAGACGCCGTCGACGCGGTGCTCGTCGGCGTGTGTCAGGGGCTCGCACTCCTCCCGGGCGTCTCGCGGTCGGGAACGACCGTCAGCGCCCTGCTCCTCCGTGGACACGAGGGCGAGCGTGCGCTTCAGCTATCCTTCCTCCTCTCGATTCCGGCCTCGCTGGGTGCGGGCGTCCTCGTCCTCACCGACGAGGGCGTGCCGACCATCCCGCTCCCCCAGGCAGTGCTCGCGCTCGGCGTCAGTGCCGTCGTCGGCTACATCACCGTCGGCGCACTCGTCGCGCTGGTCCGCCGGGTCGCCTTCTGGGGCGTCTGCGTCGGCTTCGGTGCGCTCGCGATACTCGGCGGTGGCCTCTTGATTGCCGCTGAAAACGGGTTCTTCGGTCTCGTGTAGGGCGACGCCGGAACGCCAGCGTCACCATCGAAGGTGGTGGGGGAGGGCCGAAGCGGACGGGCGGTGTTGGGTGGTCAGTTTCTCACTCTCTCGCTCGCCACGCTCGTTACTTCGCGGCGGGTCGCCGAGGCGTCATCAGTCGGTCGCGGGCGCGGCCGACCGGAACGGTGACGACGCGTCGCATCCGGACCGCCACTGCGACGGCCGCGACGGCGACGAGGAGCGCTGGCTGTGCGACGACCGCGACCGCGGCGACCATCGCGACCATCGCGACGAGGCTGACGACCGCGATCTCCGTGAACGAATACGACGAGAGCGGGACCGATACTGCTGCCGAACTGCGTGAACTGTGTTTCATCTCTATTTGATACAAGGGCTGGCTGCCCCATAAGTATAATCTGAAATACATTTCTGTAGACCGTCCTACTGAAACGCAGTCCAGTACGCAGTGTGTCACGTTCGGTGGCCTGGAGGGTGTTCGGACCGCCGGGCTCGCCACCGAGGGACGCGATTGGGACCGTGGACGGCCCAGCGCAGTGGAAGTTATATACGGGGGAGGCACAATTCCCCTACAGTCGCGGCATGAGCGGAGACGAAGCAAAACTCGCGGACACGTCCGGGGACTACGCGTTCGTCGTTCGGGACGGCGAGCCGGTCGACGAGCCACGCTGGCGCTCCTCGCGGCTCGTCCTCACGAACAAGCGCCTCGTGCTGGCCGACGCGGACGGCAATCAGTCGTTTCCCCACAGCGCGATCGAACTCGTCGAGGACACCGAGAGCGTCGTCCCTGCGGGATTCCCCGCAGAAGGGGCGACCGCGATCCGAGCGGGCACCCACGTCCTCCTCGTCGACGCCCCCGACCTGGAGGCGTTCGACCGCGAGTACTGCCGTGCGGCGCTCGACACCGAGGTCATTCTCGTCAAACACCCGGCCATCGTCGGCGGCGTCGTCCAGGACACCGAGTGGTCCAAAGCCCGCTTTCGCTTTGCCGACGATTCGGTCAAACTCGCACTCCCCGGTGGCAAGACCACCTCCTTCGCCGTCGAAGACGTCGGCACCGTCGAAACTGCGTCCCAGCAGGTCATGGGCGCCGAGCGTCAGGTCGTCCAGTTAGAACACACCGACGAAGACGACCGGAGCGTCGAGACGCACTTCTCGGGCACCGAATCCCACACCGTGGCGCTCACACACCTCTTCGAAGCCGTCGTCTCTGACCGACAGACCGACGAGTACGAACTCACCGACATCGAGAACCAGGTGCTGATGGCCCTGTATTCGGGCGTCTCACCCTTCGAGATGGCCGACTTCGTCGGCATCAGCGTCGACGAGGTCGAGGAAATCTATCAGAAACTCCTGGAGATGGGCGCGGTCGACGAGGTTCGCGTCAGGACCGAGGTGTCGCTGAACGCCCACGGGCGAAACCTGGCCAGCGAGGCGATGAGCGAGCAGTAAGTCGGCCAGCTGGCCTGGCCAGCCACGCGGCGCCGACCGGTAACGAGACGAGTGGGGCCCTCCGTTCGTGGAGTCACTGGAGACAGACCGACAGGAGCTGCCCCGTCGCCAGCTGTCTGAGTCGTTCTCGTTGCTCGTCCGAGAGCCGACCCATGACGCCGCCCTCCTCGTCGGGGACGAGCGTCTGCTTCTCGCCCCGCTCGTAGGTGAGTTCGAGAGCGGTGATCGGATCGCCACCACGGCCCGTGGCAACGGTGAGCGTCTCCGTGGTGTCGCGAGGCGCGTCGCCGGTGTCGGACCCGATCTGGTTCTCCTCCTCGTCGAGCGCCGTCAGTGTGAACCCCCGTCCTTTGCGGACGGTGACGACCACCTCGTTCGTCGGTGGCAGTTCGATACGCAGTCCCTCGTCGAGGAACTCCAGCGCCGTGCCGCCGTCGAACGGGACGACCGTGGGGACGAACTCCCAGAGGCTCGGCACCTGGACGAGCTTCGGATCGACGACGACGTCCTTGAGCGTCAGCGGCGACGTGACCGGCGTGAAGTCGTCGAGGTGGCCGAATCCGATGCAGTGGCCCGAGAGACACGCGGCCGTCTCCGCCAGTCGGCGCAGTTCGATGGCGACGCTGTTGCCGTCCTCGTTCGAGATATCGGCATTCACGAGCGAGTTGACGAGGTCTTCGAGCGTCGAGAGAGCCCGATCGTACTCCTTCGTATTGCCGACGAAGTCCGGGAGGCTACCGAGAAACTCGTCGAACCCGTCGATCAACCGCTGGTCGACGAATTCGACGAAGTCGGTGGGCTCCTCGTAGACCTGTGCGAAGTCGCTATCGTCTGCGAGCCCCCGTCTGGCGAGCGTCGCGAGCGCGTCGGCAATTCTGGTAGGCGGTTGCTGCTGGCCGCTCGCCGGGACGTACTCGAACTGGTCGCGCAGGGCTTCGAAGACGCAGGCGACTTCGCGAAGGGCGTCGAGCCGCGGTTTGAAGCCCTCGTAGTACTCGACCACCGGGTCCAGGGCGTCGGGTGCACCGCCGCCGGAGATGGTCACCAGCGAGCCGTCGACGCCGATGGTCGTCCCGTCGCGTCCGGCGAGAGTCACCTCGGGACTGTCGATGCCGATTCCCGCACCCTCCTCGACGTCGAACGCCGACAGCGCGAGTTCGTGTGGGTTCTCGAAGTCGGTGGCGTGGTCGAGGATGCTCGTGTAGAGCATGTCGTTCGTGTAGACGTACGGACGGTGCTCGGTCTCCTCGTCCCAGTAGTCGACGACCGACCACACGCCGTCGTCGTTGGATTCGAAGTGGCCGAGGAACACCCTGCCCGGTTCTGGCGTCTCGCAGTCGCGAACCTCGCGGAACTGGGGGTCGTCGTCCGCGAGTTCGTGGTAGAACCGGGCCGGTAGATTGGCGGCGTCGTTCACGTTCGCGATCCGACCGGCGTCGGTCGTCACGTCCTTACCGACCTCGTCCTCGGTCGGGAACCGGACGCGCTCGAACGGGAGCGGCTTCTGCTCACCGACCGTCTCGCCCTCCTCGTTCTCCCGAATCGGCGGCCGATTTTCGACGTCGACCGCGTAGGTTTCGACCGTTCGGTTGTAGTCACACTCCTCCTTGCAGGCGTCTTCGGAGCCGTGGGCCGGCACCGACTCCGTGAAGCAGGTGTCGTGGCGCAGGTAGATGGACACTTCCTCGTCGGTACTGCCGATGGACTCCTTGAGTGGCTCGCTGTGGTCGTCGGGGACGACGATGATCCGTCCCGCTCTGTCGATGGCGACGCCCGATTCGACGACGACCAGTGGTCGGTCGTCGCCGTCGGGGACTTCGACTTTGGCGTCTAACCCGCAGACGATGCCCCAGCCGTTCACGAAGCTGGTCACCGTCTCCAGGCGCTCGGCGTGGTAGTGCTGTTCGGCCTGCATGTCGCGCGCGGTCATCAGCTTCCCGTTGAAGAAGCGATTGCGCTCGAAGCGGTGCAGGGAGTGGTCGTCGTCCCGGTGCGTCCCGTCGCCGTTGGATCCGTTCTCTGAGTGGCTCATAGCGTTCGTGGGTGGGCCGAGGTCGGTGGTCGGTCGGTGGTCGGTCGGTGGTCGGTCCGTCTCGTCTCGTTTGCTCCATCTGCCGTGCTGCCCGCCGTGGCGGGTCAGTGCCGTGTCCCTAGCTGAGTCTCGCGTCCTCCCCCAGTCTGGACTGGAGTTCGAGCTGGCCGTCGGGCTCTCGCTCCGCGAGCCGCGAGTCCTGGCCGACGACGCTCTCTCCGAGCCTGAACGTCCGCGCGGAGAGGCGGCTGTTGATGCCGAGGTAGGTGTGGTGTCCCCGGGCGCCGGTCGCCTCGTCCCCGAATCCGTTCAGGACGGTCGCGTCGCGGAGGTGGACCGTTCGGCCGGTGGCGTGGGCCGGTTGCTGGGCATCGACGATGCGCTCGATGCTCTCGGCGGCCGCGTCGGTCACGTCCGGGTGGAGCAAGACGAGAAAGCCACGACTGCAGCTGATCAGCCGGTCGTAGAGCCGACCGAGTTCGCTGGAGTCGATACACGTCAGGTCGCCGTGTTCGATGATGTACACGGCCTTTCGGCCTGGCTCCTCCTCGCCGTCCGATGGCTCCCCGCCCGTCCCGTCAGCACCGGTCCCGTCGGTCGCCAGGTACGTCGGTCCCCGCGGCGTGACGCCCGCGTCCGAGTAGCGGAGGTACAGGCGGATGGTCGCCAGCAGTCCCTCGGCGGTGCCGCGTTTGCGGTACAGTTCCGGTGCGGCCTCGATCAACGCCTGCAGCGCGGCGGCCGACCACGTCTCGTCGGCCTCGACTGCCAGCCACTCGCCGAGCCACTGGAGGTGTTCGGTCGGAATGCCCGCCGGGTCGATGTACTTCGAAGTACTATCGATCTGTTCCTCGACGTCGACGAACGTGCTCTCGAAGATGGAGAGATAGCGCTCGAGGAAGGCGGCGCTCGCTGGGTTCTCCCGATAGACCGCGGGCAGGTGTCTGAGGTACGACTGCCGCGGGAAGTACGCCCGGACGCTGTCGACGTGGGGCGAGGCGCGTTCGTCCCCGACGAGTGTGAGTTTCAGCCAGAGATACCGCCCCTCGGCCTCGGGCAGCAGTGCGTCCTCGGGGTTCGGCCGCTCCAGGGCCCGCCAGTCGATTCGCCCGGTGTCGACGCCGCTCCCGCGGAGCGCGGCGCGGGCACTGGCCAGCAGGCTTGCAGCGGCCCGGAGACTGATCCGGTGGCTGTCGGTGCGCAACACGAGCGCCAGCCGTCCGGGGGTCAGCCCGACGAGGTCGCCGAGGTTCGCGATTCCAGCCGCCTGGAGCCGACTGCTGTAGGCGGGCCCGATGCCCTCGATGGTTCCTGGCGGGTCCGTCGGATCGGCCTCCGCACCCGACGGCTGCCAGTCGTCGTCGGTCGCGGCGTACTGTACGCGGACCTGGGTCTTCGTCCGCGTGCCGGCGCCACCGCGGTCCAGGCCGAGCGTGAGGCGATGCCACTGCATCCCGCGCTCGCCGGCGTCGAACCGCCCGACGAGGTCGGCGCGATACGCGCCGTCGTCGGCCGACCGACGCGTCCGACCGGCAGCGTCCAGCACGTGGACGTCCCGCTCGGCGCCGTCGACGAGGTACAGCGGGGGGTCGGTCCCGTCTCGACCCGGATTCCCGGTCTGGAGGGCGAGGACGCTGCCGTCGATGACCGGCATCGGTTCGAAGCCATCCTGGTCTGGTCGGTAGCGGAAGAGGCCGGTCTCCCCCGGGTCCGCAGCCCCGATTCCGACGAGCAACTCGGCGACGCCGACCGCCTCGATGCACGTCGGGGGTCGGGACGCCCCGCGCGCCGTGACGGGGAACGAGTCCGGTCCCACCCGGATGTCGGGGGGTGCGTCGCCACCGTTTTCCGCACTCGCTGCCAGCGTCTCGGGTTCGAAGAGGTCGACGACCGTGCCGGTCGCCGGCCCGAGGACCACGACGTTGCCCGCGTCGTCGGTCGCGAGGTCGGTGGGGCGGTACTCGTGCTCGACGACCGTCCGGACGTCTCCGCGGGGTGAGAGCCGCTGGAGGCGCCCCTCGACGCTGCCGGGCGTCGCTGGGTCGAGGGCGTCGAGCAGGTAGACCGTCCCCTCGCTCACGGTCAGGCCGATGGGGTCGCTGAAGCCCGAGGCGATCCAGCGGGTCTGGAGCAGGTGGACCGAGAGCGCCTGCACCCGGCCGGTCGCCCGGTCGGCCACGTAGAGCGTGTCCGCGTCGACGGCGATGGCCGATGGGTCGCCGCCGTCCTCGGGGTCCCAGACGCAGTCGAGTCGCGAGAGGCGCTCCAGGTCCGGGTCGTAGCGGTACACGCCCCCGTCGGCCGCGAGGACGAAGACGGTCCCGCACCCGTCGACCGTGACGTCGACGGCGTCGAACTCCGCCGCCTGGCCGATTGGCCTCGGTGCCTCGTAACTCGGGTAGGGGTCTGTGTCGATGGCGACGCCGTCCGCGACGATGTCGGCGTTCGAGCGGTACCAGTCGGCCCACTCGGTGGCCGAGTGGGTCCCGGCGAAGGGGAAGGACATCAGAACTCCCTCCCACAGTCCTCGGGTTCCTCGAGGATCCGCACGGTCACGGCCTCCAGCGCCGGCAGTGCCGTGTCTGCCTCCGAGTCGGCGCCGTCCTCGGTGGTCACGTCCACGTCGACGACGGTGTCGACGCCCTCGGTCTCCTCGAGCAGTTCGTATAGCTCCGAGACGTACACGGGGCGGCCGAACGGCCAGCCGTCGCCCTCGAACCCCCTGAGCGGATCGAGGAACTCCCGGATAGCCCGCTCACAGGCCTCGCGGCGGGCGTCCGGGAGGGTCCCCTCTACGATACGGACGTCCGCTTCGACGTCGACGCCGACGTAGGTTGGCGCCACCGCGGTCACGTGGTCGGTCAGCAGCGCGTGGCGCTTGAGGTGGCAATCGACGGCGTCGAGGAAGCCCGCGCTCGGGTACGGGCGCACGTCCGGCGGACTGTACGGGACGACGACCACGCGGATCGGATCCTCGGGGTCGCGGTCGGCGCCACCGGTCAGGACCGACGCCCGCCCGAAGCGCAATCCGGGCGTGTGCGTCGCCACGTAGCTGTAGTCCGACTGCGTGACGGTCCGGAACGGCGTCTCCTGGGACTCCATCGCACGGGCCAGTGCCGAGTCGACCGATTCCGCGTCGGCCCCGCCCGATGCCCCGCCGAGCGGGTCGATAGCGACCTCGTTCTCGAGCGGCCCGCATTCGAAGCGCCACTCGGTCGAGGCCGGCACGTTTCCGGCGTCACCGCCGCCGAAGTCGCAGTCGGTCGCGACGACTTTCTGGTCGGGGTCGGGAATCGTGCCCTGCACGCCGTCGCCGAAGCGGACGACGCCCTCGGCTCGGTCGAGCACGTAGTGACGGTCGTCCGGCCCTGAGCCGGCGAAGTCCGGCACTTCGTCCCAGGGGTCGCCGCCGACGCTGATTGTCGCCGACTGGACCGGCGCGCGGTCGAAGTGAAATCGCTGGTCGGGGCGGGCGGTCGTCTTCGGACCCGCGTGGCGTTCGAGCGTGACCGTCTCCGGGTGGTCGAGCGCGTCGCAGTCGACGCTCGTCGCCAGCGAGGCGTGTTCGACCTCGACCACGTTGGTGCGGACGGCCGAGAGCCGCGGCGGTATCTCGTAGTGGACCTGGGGTGGCTCCGGCGCTCGCGCCGGCGCGTCACAGGCCGGTGACGGCGCCGGCGGCTCCCGTTGGGCGAGTCGCCCCCGGATCCAGTAGTGAGCCTCGTCGCTCCCGAAGAAGGCGGCCGGGGCAGTCGGCCAGTTCGGGGGGTTCGGGAGCGAGACGCGCCCGCCCTCGTACAACTGCCGGGTCCCGTCGTGGACCGCGTCCGCGGAGACGGTGTCCGCGAACGCGTGCCACCGGCCGTCGTCGAACCACTCGCCGTCACGGTTCTCCGGGTCGGCCGGCGTGAGGTAGTACTCCCAGACCACGCGGTGGGAGGGGTCGAACCGACCGACCTCGTCCCCGTGCGTCGCGGGGTCCGGGAGGTCGGTGTCGTCGAACTCGACGTCGAGGTCGAGCCGCGAGACGGCCGCGAACGGGTCCGAGGCGAAGCCGAGATACAGCGCGTCGTCGGCCGCCGGGTCGTCGCCGAACGCTCGGAAGGACATCTCGGCGGCGTCGTTCGCGACGGTGACGTCCGAGCGACCGCCGCGGTGAACGGAGACGACCGCGTCGACGGTACCGCTCGCCAGCTCGGTCCGCCCCCGCGCCCGGAAGCGTTCGACCGACGACGGACTGACCTCGGCCCGGAGCGGCTCGCGGTCGCGGACGACTGCGCCGTCGAGGCCCGGTGGGACCGAGAGAGCGAGTCGGGCCGTCGCTCGTCGCGGCGGGTGCGGGTGGACGTCGACCAGACTGAGGTACTGCTCGACGTGCTCGTCGGTCAGTCGGTCCAGTCGGTAGTCGTCTGTCTCGGCGATCCAGGCGAACAGTTCGAGGAAGGTGATGCCCGGGTCGTGGGCGTTGTGGTCGGTCCAGGTCTCCGAATGGACCGGGATTCGCGAGCGGGCGTCCTCGACGAACGCCTCGAAGTCGCGGTCGTCGAGGTCCGGAATATCGACCCCCATCTATCGCGCTCCCTCCCGGCCGCCGGCAGTGGACTCACCGAGTCCGACGGTCACGTCGTGGCCGTCGCTGTGGACGAGCGCGTCCGCGGAGACGCTCGGGGACTCCTGGCCCTCGCGGACCGTCGCACTCCCCTCGGAGGAAGCGAACGTCACCGAGAGGTCGGCGACGTGGTCGACGCCGTCGACCCCCTCCAGGACCGCGTAGAGGTCCGACATCGTCGGCAGGTCGCCGAAGGCCCAGCCCGTGCCTTCTTCGCCGCCGGTGAGCGGGTGCAGGAAGGCGGCGAGTGCGCTGGCGGCCGACTCCTCGAGCGTGGCGACGCTGCCTGTACCCTCGGCGACGAGGGTGGTGTCGACCGACGCGCCGACGTAGCTCGGCCCCCGGACCACGAGGCGGTCCCCTGCCACGAGCGTCGCCGGTGCCCGCTGGGCGACTTCGGCCTCGACGTGGGCCTTCAGTCCGGTCGAGGGCGTCGGCTTCGGCCGCTGGGCGTCGGGGACGACCAGCAGCGTGACCCAGCCAGGCTCGTGGTCGCCGGCGCGGTTCATCTCCGGGATGCACCGGGCCCGCGCGAGTTCCCGGGCGTTGTCAGTCGCGATCCGTTCGTAATCGACGGCCGCGACCGCTCGGTCACGGTCGCGGAGCCGTTTGGGCGCGCGCGTGAGGACCGACTCGGCGGATTCCGCGGCGGCCCCACCGGTCCCCGGTGCCGGGTTGGTGACGCCGTCGACGAACTGGATGGTGTCCTGCAACTCGGCCACGGCGTCGACCGCCACGTTCCCGGCCGGACCACCGCCGGTTCGATACTGGATCTCCACGTTGTCGGTACCCCGCGGTGGGATCTTCCCCTTGGTCCCGTCGCCGAAGGTCACCGTCCCGGCCGTCCGGTCGACGGTGTAGTGACGCTCGTCCGGGCTCGAATCGAGGAAGTCAGGCACGGCCGTCCAGGCCACCCAGAACGCGTCGACCGCTCCGTCGACGCCAGTCTCGACCTCGACCGCCGGGGAGTCGGCGTCCTGCAAGCGCTCGCGCTCGCCCGCCGAGAGCGCTCCCAGTTCGTCGACCCAGACCGTCTCGTCGAGCACCGGCCGCTCGGCCGTCTCGAAGGACTGGCCCGGTTCGGCGTCGCTCGACCCGAGCGTCGCTCGCTCCAGCAGGCGGACGTTCGTCGCCCACGCCGTGTTCGGCGAGACGTCCGTCAGGACCGGTGGCTCCCGCGAGGGCGCACCGGAGGGTGGCTCCGTCGGGAGCGTCCGCCCGCAGGGCTCGGCCGACTCGCACCCGCCGTCAGTGACGAAGTCGCTGGCGTCCGAGTCCATCGTAACGGTCGCTCCGTGGTACTCGAACTGGTAGTCGTCCGGCAAGTACCGTAGCTCCCCTGGCCGAAACTCGAATTCGTAGGTGCTCGGGTCCAGCGTGACGCGTCCCTCGAACTGGGTGTCGAGCTCGTAGTAGTCCTGGTGCAGCGTGAGGTCCGCATACAGCAGTACGTACCGCGGGAGTAACTGCATCTGCGGTCTACTCGTCGCGAACTGGTCGTCTCGCACGCGCGCTCGCAGCCAGTGGCGTTCGGCCCCGAACCGCTCGTGGCGCGCGCTCTCGCCTGGCAACACGAGACGGACGATACCGCGCTCGGTGAGGTTCTGGCTCCCGTCCCGGGCGTCTATCTCGACCCACTCGTCGCCGTCGGGGTCCGCGCAGTACTCCCAGCGGATCCGCGGGAAGAAGTCGGGCGGGAACGCCTGGTCGGCGACGTCGACGAACAGCGTGAGCGGCCCGTCCTGGAGCGGGCCGTCGAACCCGAAATACAGCGCCTGCCCCGGGTCGGGGAGCGGCCGGAACGGACGCACCGTCTCCGCCCCGCTCGCGGCCAGATTCTCGCTGGGCGACAGGTGGTTCTCGGTCCGGACCTGGGTGGCCGGCGCGGACGGCAACGCGGAGGTCGGGGCCGTGTCTCCGGTAGCCTCATCGCCGTCGCCCCCGTCGCCGTCCCCGTCATCTCCAGCGCCGTCGCCGTCAGACGCCCGTCCGTATTCGATCTGCAGGTAGTCGAAGTGCGGCGGGAAGACGACGTGATGGGTCTGGGCGGTCCCGTCCTGTTCCTCCGAGACCCACGTCCCGTACCGCCCGCCGACGAGTCGACACCGGATCCAGTGGTTCTCGTGGCCGGCGACGGTCGTCTTCGCGAGGTCCTCCGGCACACTGAAGTCGACCGTCTCGCCGACCCCCGTCAGCTCCCCGGTCTGGTCGTCGAGGCTCTCGATCCGTGACCACGCGTCGCCGTCCCAGTACTCCCAGGAGAGTTGGGGCTCCATCTCGTCACGGACCCACTCGCCAGCGGTCGTGTTCTTTCCCACCACCGTTCTCGCCGGTGGGCCACCGTTGTTCGCCGGCGACGGTGCGTCTGGAACTTCGAGGCCCTCGAACCGGAGCGTGAGTGCCGTGTCCGCCTTCGAGAAGGGCTCCGAGGCGGCGACGTAGAAGGTGCTTCCCCGCTGAGGTTCGGTTCCAAGGGGGTGGTAGGTCCCCTCGTCCTCGACCTCGTCAGTATTGTCCGCCTCGGACTCGTCGAACGGGAGCGGGACGTCGTCGTAGAGGAGCCGATCCGGCGACATCGTCTTGGGCGGCGACGCGTCGCCGTCGTCGCCGTTCCCGTTCCCGGCGCCTCCGTCCCCGTTGCCGTCACGCCCGCCGCCGGTCCCACCGTCGACGGTCCAGACGGGGCCCGGGCCGACGGTCACGTCCGGGTCGATGGTAATGGCGGTGAGGTCGTCCCGGCCGTGGACCGACGGGACGAGGACCCGGAGCCACAGACTCTCGACCCCGTCGACGGTCGTTTCGGTGAGCGTCCCGTCGAACGCGAGGTCGAAAGCGACGGTCTCCGAGTCCGCCGCCGCTTCGACGGTCGAGATCGCGACCGCGTCGTGCCACTGTTCGACCGGCGCTGACTCGACGGGCGCCTCCCCGTAGTACTGCCAGTAGAGCGACTCGACGAGGTCCTGGTCGGCGTCGGTCTCGAGTTGCACCCGGATCGTCGCGAGGCCGTCGTCCTCGGGCTGCCCGACGGTCAACTGCTCGGCGTCGCCGACGTAGAGGACGTGTCGCTGCTCGTTCGCGTCCACGAACAGCTGCTGGTCACCGCCGGCGGCCAGCCCGTCCCCCACCGGGGGGGTCCAGTGATCGCAGACCCGGTCGACGCTCGGATCGACGCCGTAGACCGCCTGGAGCGACGCGGGTGTGGCCTCGAAGCGCTCCTCGTCCGGCACCGTAAAGATCTGCTCCGGCCGGCCGTCGGCGGCCGGTGCCAGGGTCCGGGTCCCGCCGTCGACGACGACGTTTCGCGGCGCGCCGTTGTCGACGGCGAACGAGACCGGGACGGTCGCCGGGTGGGGCGGTTTTCGGTCGAATCCGAGTGTGTCGAAGAAGGCTCGCTGGTGTTTCTCGGGCACGCGGTCGAGGCGCTCGACGACGTCCTCGGCCATCTCCGAGAAGAGCGCGGCCAGCGTCGTTCCCGGCCCGTCCGTGGTCGGATCCCACTCGGTCGTGTAGTAGGGGGCGATGGCCTCGAGGTGGGCCTGGATGGCCTCGCGACGGCGGCCGTCCACCTGCGGCGGGTCGGTCATCACCCCACCTCCAGATAATAGGGGTAGACGAGGTTGAACTCGTTGTTCGTCTCCCTGACGCGGTATTCGATCTCGATGCGCAGTTTGCCGGCGTCGATTTCCGCCGTCGAGACGTCCACGGTCAGCACCTCGATCCGTGGCTCCCACTCGCGGAGCGCGTCGCGGACGCTCGTCTCGACGAGCGTGAGCGTCGACCGGTCGACCGTCGCGAAGGCGAAGTCGTGAATGCCACAGCCGAAGTCCGGGCGCATCACCCGCTCGCCCTTGGCGGTCTCCAGGATCAGCCGGATCGACTCCTCGATGTCTTCGCGACCCCGGGATAGCTGGATCGTGCCGCGGTCGTCGGGTTCGACGGGGAAGGCCCAGCCGCGACCGAGGAAGTCCTCGGCGGCCTCGCGACCTGACGCTCCCCGGTCGGGGCCGCTGCCGTCGGCCGCCAGCCTGTGACCCGCGGCCGCGTCGTCGTCACTGCTCATCCGATGATCACGGTCGGACAGCCAGCGACGATAGTGTTCGGCGGCCCGCTCTCGACGATGGTGTCGCCCTGGCGAGCGGCCGGGAATCCGTTGATGAGGACGCTGCTACTGCCCGCGACGACCGTGCCAGAGACGTGCGGGACCACTCCCGTCACGAGCGGACAGGGGTGGACGTCCGTCACGGCGCGCCAGGCTGGTTGTCCCCCGATGAGCACGTCGGGACTCCCCGGGCCCGACAGCGGCGTTCCGTGTGCGGTCTGGTCGAGTGCGCGTGCTGCTGGTGGCATGAGTATCAGTTTATTGTGACGAGGGAGCCGTTGATCTCCAGGATGCCGTCGGATTTCAGTTTCAGACTTCCTTTCCCCGTTATCTCGACCGTCGGGGCCTCGATGGTGAGTTCCGTCCCGCCGGTGATGTCGAGTGAGCCTTTCGTGGCGTCGAACTCGATGCTATTCTGATCCTTGCTATCGGAGATGGTGATGGTCTCGCTCCCTGCGGAGTCGTCGAGGACGATGCTGTGGCCGCCGCTGGTGGTTATCTCGACCGTCTCGGACTGGTCGGTGTCGTCGAAGACGAGTTCGTGCCCGCTCCGTGAGGTGATCTTTCTGATGTCGTTGTTGGGGTCGCCCGTCTCCGGTGGGGCGTCCCGGCCGTTCCAGAGCGCGCCGAGGACGTACGGATAGCGGATGTTCCCGTCGGCGAAGGCGACGAGCACCTCGTCGTCGACTTCCGGGACGAAGTACGTCCCGCGCTCCGGGCCGGCCATCGCCGTCGCGACCCTGGCCCAGTCGCTCTCGTCGTCGCTGTCCCGCCAGGGATAGGTCACTTTGACCCGCCCCATGTCTTCGGGGTCCTGGTTGTCCGTGACGATGCCCACGGCGACGCCGCGCATCGACGCCCCCGTTCCCGCCGCTCGCTGGTCCGATTTGCTCATGTTACAGTAATCCCTCGAAGATGTCCGCCTGCCGCGCCTGGAAACTGGTCGTGTAGCCCGATTCGTCGACGCGATGGGTCGTCGACTCGACGTAGTAGAGGCCGCTGAAATTCACCCCGAGGCCTTCGAGGAGGACGACGACGCCCTCCCGTATCTCGGGCAAGCCGATGGTCTCACACCGGCCGCTGGTGGCCGGCGTGAGTTCGAACCCGGCGGCCTCGGCGATGCGCGTTGCCTCCTGCTGTGACTCGACGGTCGCCCGCCGAACGTCCGTCTCGCCGCCCCCCTCTGGCACGCTCGCCGACGCCGTAATCGCCGACTTCTGGGCCGGGTTCCAGCCCCGAACCTCGACGGTCCCGACCGACTGGTCGGCGTTCTCCTGGTTCGGACTGAACGACTGGAGTGACTTCCCGTACTCCAGCGTGACGACGGGCGCCGCCAGCGGGTTCGGCTTTCGGAAGTGAAAGATCCCGTTGGTGACGAAGAACTCGAACCCGTACTTGCCAGCCAGTTTCTCCGAAAGGAAGGCGTAGTCCGACTGGTTGTGCTGGACGACTTTCGACAATTTGAGGTCGGCCAGCCCCACCAGGTCGACGGAGACGCCCTGGAACGGGTAGTTCGACGCCACGTCGGCGACGACAGCGCTCACCGTTGTGTTCGACCACGACCGGTCGCGTTTTGCCTTCGTCATCTCGTGGGCGAGACTCTCCACCTTGACGTCCAGCGTCGGCCCACCGCTGGCCGGGAAGTTCGGCTGGACGGATCCGATGGTGCCCACGAACATCGGCCTGAGCGTGTCGCCGTAGCCCATCTGGACGACGACCGGCATCCCCTCGACGACGGGGTTCTCCACGAAGTCGATGAAGACGCTCTGCTCGTGGTCGTAGCGTTCGTTCAGCGTGAAGTCGACGGTGTTGGTCTTCTCGATGCTCGTGTCGAGTTTGAGTCCCGAGATCCGGCCGTCGGCCTCGCGGTAGGTGCGCGGGCCGACCTGCACCTCGAAGCGGGGCGAGTAGAAGTGGTCGTAGTCGTCTTCGAGGTGCGTCAGCGTCATCGGCCAGGCGACTCCAGTTTCGGGACGACGAGCGTGGTTCCGGGGTCGAGACTGCGCGGGTCGGCCAGGTCGTTCGCCTCGGCGATGGGCCGCCACTTCCCGGGGTCACCGTACTCCGCCTCCGCGATGAGCCACAGGGTGTCGCTGGCGGTCACCTCCCAGACCGTCCGCCGGTCGGCCGACAGTTTGGGCGTCGCTTTGGACTGTTCTTCGGGGGTTCGATACCGCTTGAAGCTCACGTCCGCCCTGGCGCGCAGGGGGGTGCCGTCCTGCTGGAACAGCGTGAAGCGCTTGTTCGCGCTCTCCATGACCGCCTTGAACTCCAGGGTCCCCCAGACGAAGCGGCATTTGGGAGGTGCGTGTAACTGGCCGTCGATGGACAGCAGGGCGTCGAGTCGCTCGATGCGGTCGCGGACGTCGTCGGTCTCCTCGTCCTCGGTCACGTCGAAAAACAGCTCCATCGACAGCGTCTCGGCCTGTCCGCTGACGAACTGGGTCAGCGGGGTCGTGATCCCCGCGACCGACTGCTCCCCGTAGTTCATGCTCTTGTCGACGCTGTACTCGGTCGGGTTGAATCGGAAGCGAATCTCCTCGCCCTGGCGAGTCCCCTCCAGGATCCGTATCTTCGCCTTCGGCAGGTCCGCGTCGGTCGCGCGCCCGGACACGTCAGCGTCCCTCCCGCTCGCGTTCCAGGCGCATCTTCCGGCTGACTTCCTCGTAGAGCCGGTCGAAGACGCGGTCGTTCAATCGTCCGTCCGACCGGATGACCGTCCGCTCCGTGACGCCCTCCTCGCCCGAGTCCTCGCCGTGGAACCCGGCGGGCCGGGACTCCTGCTTGGTCCCGGCCGACTGCGAGACGGAGTCCGCGTCCGTCGCCCCCGACACCGCCGTCATTCCGGGGCCCGTGACAGTCAGGCTCTGGCCGCCGTGGCCGTTCACCGGAGCGCGTCCACCAGCATCGCCGTCGGTCGCTGGACCCGTCTGCCCCCCGGGTCCGCCACCGGACTCGTCACTGCGAGGTGCCCCGCGGTGGACGACTGTCGTCGGAACCCCATCGTCGGGTCCCTCCCCGCCCTGACGCTCGGGTCCCTCGCCTGGGTTGAACGTCGCTGGGGGGCTCGAATCCTGTCGGTCTGCCGGGCGTGACGGGTGATGGTGCGCTCCGGGGGTGTCCACGCCGTGGGCCGACTGCTCGACCACAGTCCGGGTCGGGTCGCTCACTGTCTCTCCCCCGGACCACTCCGACCGGTCGGCGTGACTGTCCCCGCTGGGGCCTCCATCGGCGTCGTCCCAGCCAGACAGTGAGTGGCGTCCGTCCGAGGAGTCGGTTCTGTTCGACAGGCGTCCTGCCCGGCCGTCGGTATCCCCGTCCTCGTCGATAGTCCGTCCAGAAGCGTCGCTCACCGTGAGGTCGCTCGGGCGCAACCCTCGTTCCTCCCCGGATTCGACGCCGTCGGTGCCCAGCAGTTCGTGAACCCGGAGTTCGGCTCCCGCTGGCCCAGTCGACTCCGACTCCTCGCTCGCGTCGCTCGAAATCGAACCCCCGCCTGCGGTGGTTCCTGCCGCCCCACTCTCGTCGGGTCGCGAGAGCGCCTGGGCAACCAGGGGTGCCAGCGTGAGATACGACAGGTCGGCCGGAGGCGCGCCTGGCTCGGCGTTCACGCCGGTCGCGAGCACGCCGTCGAACGGGTCGCGAGTGGTCCGTATTCGCCGCGCTGTTCGCCCGGGCTGGACCGTCCCGAGCCCCGTGACGCCGATGGGCCTGACGAAACGGCTGAGCTGAATGTCCTGGGGTGTGTCTGGCACGTCTTGTCCTCGCAGTGGTGGCCGTCGTTGGTGGTATGTGTTAAGCAATCGCAAATTACGTCCAGATCACTTATTGTTTTCTCTGAACGGGGTGTTGACACGACCGACTCGTCCTGATAGTCAATCAGACACGTTCCGGCGGCCGGGTTCGGCGTCCCTTCTCGACCGGCGTCAGGTATCAGACGGTAGCGGATTGCTTTCCAGGAACTAGCCCTTCGGGACGTCCAGCTATCGGTCCCTATAGAGGGGGCGTGCGTTCGGTGCATTGCTGGGACGCCCACTGACAGCGGGAAAGAATTACTTCCGCGTCGTGTGAACTAGCTGGAAACGGTGGTCAGTGATCGACCGCGACCGGGACGTGGTCCGGCATGAGTCAGCGACGAACCGAGTCGAAAGCGGACGACGACTCGGAGCGGAGCGACCGGACCGCAGACCGCTCGAGGGGCTCGAACCCGGTGCGTGGCGGCGTCCCCGCCATCCAGCGGGCGGCAGGGAATCAGACACTGCAAGCGCTTTCCGCGGGCGCTGGCGCCCGAGATGCCAGCACCATCAGTCAGCCCGGGGACCCCGCCGTCAGTCAGCCCGGGGACCCCGTCGAGCGAGCGGCCGACCGCGTCGCAGACGAGGTGCTGGACGAGACCGGTCCGCAATCGGCAGCCGGCGACGGATCCGAGACGGACGCCGGTCTGGGCCGGCAGTCGGCCAGCGCCGGTGACGGCACGCCGGCGTTCGCGTCGCTGTCGGGGAACGGCCGGCCACTGGCGCCGTCGGTCCGCTCATTCTTCGAGCCACGCTTCGGGCGGCCGCTGGACGACGTGCGCGTCCACACGGGGGACCGAGCGGACCGACTGACCGACGCGCTCGGAGCGACCGCGTTCACGACCGGCCGCCACATCGCCTTCCAGTCTGGCGCCTACCGTCCCGAAGGACCGTCTGGAAAGCAGTTACTCGCACACGAACTCACGCACGTGCTCCAGCAGACGGGGCTGTCAGGCCCCACTCGCTCTCCTGACAGCGCGACCGACGAGTCCACCGAGGCTTCGACCCACGCTGGGCAGCACGCCGATTCGAGGGGACAGGCCGGGGACACCGGTCCGGCACCGACGAGCGCCGCCGATCAGGTCGGGCCGACGATCAGACAGCGGTCCGTCCCCGCAGTGCAACGCCAGACGGAGTCGTCGATGTCGACGGCCGAAGCCGAGGAACTCGCCACGCACTTCCGGGACATCTCGATGACTGCCATCGAGGAGCTGCCGACGGGGGTCCTCATCGGCATGGCAGAACAGAAAATGCAGTCGTTCGAACACCAGTCCCGACCTGCGTTCAAACGTGCCTCGGCCCAGACACTCCTGGCAACCTACGAGGAACTTCGCTCCCGGGCGGAGACTGCCGAGCGCGCCGAGGACGGGACGCTCCTCAGAGAGGTCGGCCCTGGAGAGCCGGTACCCTGGACGCCAGCGCGGCCCAAGCGCGTCTCGGACATCGAGGTCTTCCGGCCCGTGAACTACCTGCGCTGGACGCGGACCCTCTCCAGCGAGGGCGACGGCGGCGGTGGCTCCCCCGCGCTGGAATCCAGAGAGTACGCGAGGCCCGAGCCGCCGACGAGGGTGTCCGAATCCGAAACGTCCACCGAGTCAGCCACGCCCGCGACGCAGACCGAGGCCGTCGAGCAATCGGGCAGTGGGTCCGCCGGGCAACTGGAGCCGGCGTCCTCGGCAGGTGAGCGGACCACGATCGGGAGCGCGCTCGAAGCCCAGGACCCGCCGAGCGGGGCACCACCCAGGGCAGTGCAGGCCGACGGCGAGTCGGAGATCCAACGGGGGTTGGCCCGCCTCCAGCAGTACACCGTCGGCGACCTCTACCGGGCGGTCGAGGAGCAGTTGACAGACGACTCCGAGGGGGCCACTGCCCAGACCGCCGAGTCGATGGAGAACCAGGAGCTCAGCCTGTTCGACACGGTCACCGAGCTGTTCTATCTCACGAACCGGGCGTACGTGATCGACCGCAGCGGGCACATCACGAGCGGCGGCTGGAAGTACCGCTTCGACAAGTACTCGGTGACGCCCGGGACGGTCCTGTTCGAGGCGACAATCACCATGGAATTCGAGGGCGGGGGCGCCACGACGATGCCAGTCCAACTGCGCCTCGGCGACCAGGGCGCGTCGATCAGCACTGGGTCGCTCGAGTTCTCGAACCCCGTGGAGCAGGAACTCGAAGTTCGGCCACAGATCACGGCCGTCGAGAGTAGTTCGGCGGGGCTCGGAGTGATCGTTTCCTCGACGCTCGGCTCGGCGAGCCCCGCGGCCCGGGAGTGGAGCTGGGGCAACGTCCGGGACGCGCTGTACGCGAGTACGGACTATCTCGAGTGGGCAGTGAGACAGCGCTTGAACCGCATCCAGGAGAACCCGTCCAGTGAGGCGATCAACCTCGCGATCGAGTTGGGGATGGACGTGATCCTCGAAGCCGGCCAGAAGATCACGCCGGTCATCGGCCAGGCCGCGGCCGCGGTCGAGGCGTTCGAGTACGCGAACTGGTTCTTCGACGTCGCCGAGGTGGCCGCACACGCCCAATCCGGGGACGAGATCGACCTCGCCGCGCAGGCCTTTGCCCGTCGTATCGCGAACGAAGTGATCACCCAGGGCCAGGTGAAGGGGATCTCGAAAGCCGGCGGGTCGATGCGCTCGGCCGTCAGTTCGGGCGACGGCGGTGGCACCAGCGGCGGATCGACGACACCGGAATCGAGCGGCGAAACCGCGGGTACGGGCGCGACCACCGAGGGGACCACCGAATCGGCTCCAGAGCAGGCACCGTCGCCGGAATCAACCACTGGGGCGGAGTCGACTCCGGAACAGGCACCGTCCCCGGAAGCAACCACTGGGACGGAATCGACCCCTGAGCAGGCACCGTCGCGCGAACGAACCACTGGGGCGGAGTCGACCCCCGACCAGCCCTCGGGGACCGAACGGACGCCAGCGGCAGAGTCGACCCCGGAGGCAGCAGCGGGCGAGACGACTCGGACAGCCGAGAAAGGCGCGGCCGACGACAAGCCGCGGACCCGGCAGTCGAGCACCCAACCCCGCGAGTACGAAACGATCGACGACATCCTCACGCCGGACGGCAACCGATTCCACATTCCTGACAATCCGCGGGCAGAGGCGTTTCTGGAGATGAAATACCAGCAGACGAAAGCGGACACGAAAGCGAAAAACCGGTGGCAGTGGGCGAAACGCCAGACCTCCGGGGAACCTCGTCAGGTCCTCATCAACGTCATCGGTCCCGATTTCGCGAGAAAATCGAAGCTGCCGCCGGGCGTCCCTGCCCGGCCGACCGTCGGTGACATCGACCTCGATCCGCTTCCGACGTCGAGATTCACGGTGCGAACGGATCCGCTCAGAGGCACAGAGATGCAACGCCAGCGGGAGCTACTGGCCGAGTACAAACGATCCTCGGGTACCAAGCGGGCGAACCTCGGGAACGACTACCGGGACCTGATCCTGGCAGACGTCCACCCGACCACCGATCCGGAACTGGTCGGCAAGGTGACCGAACGACCGTCACCGGGACGACGCCGGGACCTCGGGGAGTACGAGGAGATCACCCTGGAAGGCATTTCGGGCGGACTCACGAGCCACAAACACCGCCAGATCTGGATCGACCTCTTCCAGAACGGGAAGGTGAAACTGATCGCACCGAAACTGTCCTCGCAAGCGAAGACGGAGATCCGCTTGCTCGCGGCGGCCGCCGAGCAGCAACTCGGAGAGACAGTGAGCGTCGAAATCAGAGAGACGGTCGACAACCTGTGACTGGGTAACTACCGTGGTCGGACCAGCGGACGCCGGCCCCGTCAGGGGAGCAACTCCGAATACTCACCGAACTCGTCGTTACTGACCAGACGCCCGGTCTTCTGGAGCTCTCGCCGCAACGCCCGCACGACGTGGCGCATCTCGACCCGGCCCTCGTCGTCTGCTCCCCCGTCGTCGGCCGCCAGAAACGCCGCGGTCAGGGCGACGTTCTCGACGTTCCCGCCGGTCAGGTCGAACGACGAGAGGAACTCGTAGTCCAGGTCGCCGACGGGCGTGTCCTCGGGGAAGATGTTCTGCCAGATGGCGTAGCGCGAGGCGTGGTCCGGCCGGGGGAACTCGACGGTGCGGTTGATCCGTCGCTGGAACGCGTCGTCGATGTTCTCTTCGAGGTTGGTGGTCATGATGACCGTCCCGTCATGTTCCTCCATGCGCTGGAGGAGGTAGCTCACCTCGACGTTGGCGTAGCGGTCGTGCGAATCCGAGACCTCCGAGCGCTCGCCGAACAGGGCGTCGGCCTCGTCGAAAAAGAGGACTGCGTCGCTGTGTTCGGCCTCGTCGAAGATCCGTTTGAGGTGTTTCTCGGTCTCGCCGATGTACTTGCTGACGACGCTCGCGAGATCGATCTTGAAGAGATCCAGGCCGGCCTCGCTGGCCAGAATCTCGGCGGCCATCGTCTTCCCGGTCCCCGAGGGGCCGGAAAAGAGCACGTTGAGCCCGGTCCCGAGGTTGAACCGGTCCGCGAAGCCCCAGTCGGAATAGACTGTGCCGCGGTGAGAGATGTGGGCGGCGACGGCGTGCAACTGGCGCAGTTCCTCGGCCGGGAGCACGATGTCGTCCCACGTGTAGGTGGGTTCGCTTCGCACCGCGAGGTCGCCCAGCGTCTCGCGCGACTGGGCGCGACAGGCCTCGTAGATGGCGTCGCTCGTCAGGCCGTCCGCGCTCCGGGTGCGTGCCTGTTCGATGGCTTCGTCGATGCCGCCGCGAGTGAGCGAGAACGTCGCCGCGAGGTCTGCGGTGTCCAGTTCGCCTGCATCGAGGTCGATAGCGTCACTGGCCAGGCGGCGCTCCCACAGATCCGTGCGCCGTTCGTAGCCGGGCCGGGGCAGACGGAGCCGACTGACTGTGTGGGAGTCGACGGCCCGCGGCGGTTGCCACTCCGCCGACCCGCTGAGGAAGACGTGATCTCGAACGTCCGCGAGCGTGTCGACGACGGCCTCGACCCCGCCAGCCTGTCCGTCGTCGCCGTCCAGGCGGTCCAGGTTCGTGAGGTGGACGAGTGCGTTTCGGAGCCGGGCCTCACGGCAGACCCGCTCGAAGGGGTCTGCGCAGTCGGTCCGGAACAATCGAGCGGCGTCGCTCCGGACAACTGGCCGATGGAGTCCCGTGGCCATCGCCGCGACGGCGTCTCGTTTGCCGACGCCGTCGGGGCCGGTGAGCGCCACCATCGTCGGTGACTGGGCCGGTGCTGGCGCCGCCCGATCGACCGTCCGACGTACCGCGTCGTCGATGGGGAGGGTCGAAACCGTCGTGTCTGGGTCGATGGCCTCCGTGCAGTCGGCTATCGACGGGTCAACGTCGTCGCTCCCGAGCAGGTAGGCGACGACCCGTCGGTCCGCAGTGACCGACGCGGCCAAAAGCGGCGCTCCCGGTTCGGGCGACCGCAGTCTGACGAGTCCTGCGGAGACGAGCGGCGAGGACTCCGAGAGCCGATACCGCTCGTCGAGCGGGCCGTGCTCGGGCGAGCCGAGGATGCGCGCCACCAGGCCGACCGTCGGTCGTTTCCGCGTCAGGTCGTCCTGGAGGTAGGCGAACACCTTCTCGTAGGCCAGGTCCAGGTCCGGCGCGACGGCCAGCAGCAGCGCGTCGACGTGGCGGTCGGCCAGGTCGAATCGCTCCGCCAGCCTGGGCAGGCGCAGGTCGACGCCCGCGCTCGCCGTGGCGGTGACGCGCTGGTCGATGGTCTCGCGGGCGTCGGCGCGGCGGTCGCTGGCTTCGAACCCCCGGCGGTTCGGCCGCTCGTCTGCGTGGTCGTTCGGCCGCTCGTCTGCGTGGCCGTTCGGCCGCTCGTCTGCGTGCTCGTTCGCCCGTTCGTCCACGTGCTCGTTCGGCCGCTCGTCTGCGTGCTCGTTCGGCCGCTCGTCTGCGTGCCTGTCGGGAGCACCCTCTTTCTTGCGGCTGGCCGGTGTCCTGTCGTTGGTGAGTATCCGCTCGACTTCGGCGTCGGAGACGTACAGGCCGGGCACCTCGCCCTCGGCCGCGGATTCGGTGCGCCACGTATGGAGGTAGTCGTAGAGCAACCCGTCGATTCGCTCGAGTTCCGCGGAGAGGTGGGCCGCGTTGTCCGGATACGGGTCCATCCTGTCACCTCCCGGGTGGCGGTGGCGGATTCGACCCGCCGGCACCGGATTCGATGCTCGCCATCGCTACAGTCCCTCGACCCTGCTCACGCCGGTGTGTGTCAGTTCCAGTTCCTCGATGGCGACGCTGGCGCTGTCGGCACTGAGGCTGGGGCCGCTCCAGGTTACGGGGTAGGCCTCGCTGAACGACCAGCCCTTGGAGAGCGCGCCGGCCGAGTCGAGCAGAAAGAGGAGGACGGTTTTCCTGTCGACGGGCCGCTCGGCCGAGCGCTGGAGCCACTGCCAGAGCGTGTCGGCGTCGCTCACCCCCCGTTTGAGCGTCAGGTTCGACTGATTCTCCCCCGACCAGAGCTGGTGGGTGTGGCCGTTGACGCCGCCCTCGTCGTACTCCTGGGTGTCGACCGAGCGTTCGAGGCCGGTGACCTCGCTGAAGCCACCGGCGATGACCGAGTCTATCTCGACGACGAACCGGTAATCGAGGTAGGGGTCGCCGCGGGGGCCGCTGCTCATGGCTCACCACTCATCGCTCGCCGCCTTCGTTCATCCGCTCGTTGATAGCGCTGATCTCCGCACACCAGCGCTGGCGCTCGCGGTGTGGGAGCGACATGACGGTGTCGTGGTCCCAGTTGAAGTGATAGGCGACGAACGCCGCCTCCTCAAACAGGCGCTCGGGCGGCGTGCGCGTCATCGGTCTCGCACCAGTCACTCCACCTCCATCGTCGGATCCGCGTTTCCCTCACCGACCTCCCGGCCGCCGTCGGCGGCGACGCCGACCTCGAAGTCCGTCCCGCAGTCGGGACAGGTGGCGTCGACCGTGTCGCTGCCGCGCTCGTTGATCCGCTCGTACATGTCCTGGAGGTACGCCAGATCGGAGACGAAGAGGTTCTCGACGACGTGGGGCGTCACCTCCTCGAGGGTCCCGAGGTCGGTGATCACCCGGGAGAGCAGGATGACCGTCATGTACGAGGGGTTCGACTGGACGCGCGGGTCCTTCGACGGCTTGATTTCGTCGGCCGCGGTGGCGAGGCGCATCGCGCCCTCGCGGTGGAGTTCGCCGTCGTCGTCGGCGTAACCGTTTGGGAGGGTGAACTCGAACTCGGTCTGGAGTACGCCGGTCATGCGGTTCGCTCCATCCCCTCGTGGACGATTTCGATGGACTCGACGGCGACGTCACCTCCGCTCGCGTCGAGGTCGGGCGCGTCGTACTGGCGAACCCAGGCCCGCTTGAACTCGAAGCGTGGACCGGTCTCGCCCTCTTCGTCGAGGACGACCACGGCGATGGACCGACGGGCCTCTTCGAGTTTGCCCTGTTCGACGAGTTTACGCCACTCGAAGAGGGCGATGGAGTCCTCGGTCGTCCCCTTCTCCAGGCTGAGGTTGCCGAAGTCATTCAGGCTGGTGAGTTTGCGCGAGTGTGGCGGATCGGTGCCCTCGCGGTACTCGACGGCCTCCGTCGAGTTCTCCGGGAGGTTACACGTCGAGAACCCGGCGATGGCGATGCCGTCGATTTCGAGCAGGAACCGCGTGTTCCGGAAGGGACCGTGTCTGTCAGGCATGGGCGATCACCCCTCCCCTCCCGCGGTCGTCTGGGAAATCCTGAAGACGACGAACTCCGCCGGTTTGACCGGTGCGATACCGATCTCACAGATCAGTCGGCCGTTGTCGATGTCGTTCTGGGTCATGGTGCTCCGGTCGCACTTCACGTAGAACGCTTCCTCGGGCGTGGTGCCCATCAGCGCCCCGTCGTTCCAGACGCTGGTGAGGAAGTTCCTGATGGTCTGTCGCACCCGCGCCCAGAGTCGTTCGTTGTTGGGTTCGAAGACGACCCACTGGGTGCCCTCCTCGATCGATTCTTCGACGAAGAGGAACAGGCGCCGGACGTTGACGTACTTCCAGGCCGGGTCGCTCGAGGTCGTTCGCGCGCCCCAGACGCGCGTGCCACGGCCGCGGAAGGTCCTGATGCAGTTCACACCTCTGGGGTTGAGCGTCTCCTGGTCGCCCTTCGAGACGGTCTTCTGGAGGCCGCGGATCCCGCGGACCTGCTCGTTGGCCGGCGCCTTGTGGACGCCGCGCTCCTGGTCGGAGCGGGCGTAGATGCCGGCGATATGTCCGCCCGGGGGGACGTCCTGGTCGCGGCCCGTCTCCGGGTGGCCGACCGTCAGCCACGGGTAGTAAAAGGCCGCGAAGTCCGAGTTCTCGGTCGGTCGCAGGCTCCCCGGCGTCGGCGGCGACGGTGGCGATTGCAAGATGGCGAAGCGGTCGCCGTTGGTCGTGCAGTGGGTGAGTATCGGCCCGTGGAGCGCGTTGCTGTACTCGTGTTCGTCGGGGATGCAGACCATCGTGATCTCGTCGACCTGGTCGAAGGCCGCAAAGCCCGTCCGGTCTTCGGGGTCGGGCGCGTCACCGTCGTAGTCCCCTGCGACGACGTCGTTGTCCGGGAAGTCGCCTTCGAGCCAGTAGGTTCCGTTGGCTGGCCGGGTCCCGTCCTCGCTCTCGTCCGCGTCGAAGCCGACGAGCGCCGAGTTGGTGTCGAGCGTCGTCCCGTAGTGGTCGCTCGAGGCCGGATCGGTCGTGCGGTTGTCGTAGACCTCTTCGGCGTCCGGGTCCGGCGCCTCGTCGATGTCGCGGTCCGGATCCGCGAGGACCGCCCTGGCTGCCACCCGGTCGGCCTGGTCGCTCCAGTACCTGACGATCACCCGGAAGAAGTCGTTCTCGTCCGGTTTGTACAGTGAGCCGTCGGCTATCGAGACGGCCACTCCCTCGGCCCAGTTGCCCGGGCCGATGGCTTCCAGTTCGATGATCGACGCCGCGACCGTTGCGGTGAATTCCAGGTCGACTGTCCCGGTCCCGCCGCCGGTTTCTGTGAGACTCAGCGTCACCGTCGCGTCGCCCTGGTCCTCGTCGGTGGGGTCGGCCGTGACCGTGAGGTCGACCGACCCGCCGGCCGGGACGGTGATGCCGCCGTTCGTAATCGCGTCCACCTCGTCGATGGCGTACGCCTCGTGGTCACCGGTGCGCGAATCGACGCCGTCCAACGTGGCCTCGCTACCGCCGCGATTGTGAACCGTGAGGGTCCGCGTCCGCGTGTTGCCGACGACGAACGTCCCGAAGTCCAGCCGACCAGTCGCCGTCGTGAGCGTCCCATCGGGTGCTGCGCCCTCGCCTTCCGCCGCGAGCATCTCGTCCGTGAGGATGGCCGTCTGAACCAGGTCGACGTCGTCGGTGGTGGTTCCGCCGTCGTCTTCCAGTGCCAGCGTCGCCAACCAGTCGTCTGCCGCTGTGGGTTCCGCGCGGACCGTCACGTCCCTGGTCTCGCCGCTTTGAATGGATGCGCCGTCGTGGCTTCCCGCGTCGACGACCGCGAAGTGCCCGGTATCTCCGCCCGTGATCACGGCCGGTGCCCCGAGCGTGACCTGCGTGCTGCCGAGGTTCTGGAACGTGACCGTCGCTTCGGCAGTGTCACCGACAGTGACCGTGCCGAAGTCGACTTCGCCCGGCGTGTAGCCAAGTACGTCGTCGTTGTTCCCGTGGCCGAGCGGGTCCGCCAGTGCGGTGCCGGCAAGCGTCACGTCGTCGGCCGTCGAGTCGCCCGCGACAGTGGCCTCGAGCGTCGGATTCGGCCCGCTCGAGGCTCCGTCTGGATGCGTGAACGCGACCGTAATGGGTACCGGATCCCCCGCTTCGACGCGCAATCCCCCCGGTGGAATCTCCGTTCGAACCTCGAAGTCGTCGCTTCGGTCGCCCCGTATCGCCAGATTCGTGATCGTGATCGTTTCGTCGCCCCGTTCCTCGACGGCCTCGACGAACACGTCGCGCTCCACCTCCTGGTCTTCCGCCTGGAGGCCGAAGTCGAGGGTCTCAGCGACCGGTGTGAGGTGCCCGGCCGTCGCTCCGACCGGTGGCAGGTTCACGGCGCCCGTCTCCGTGACCTCCGGAGTCACTCGGCCGACGTAACAGCGACTCCCCCCGTTCTGGAAGTATCCCTCGACGGCCTGTGGGAGATACCGGTTCTCGACGACGCCGCCGAACCATCGCTGGTAGTCCGCGTAACTCGTGATCAGCCGCGGATCCTCCGGTCCCCGTTCGGTCTCCCCCAGGAAGCCTGGTGTACTGGTCCCCACGCCCTCGATGGGTTTCGCGCCGCGCTCTACCTCCTCGACGTACACGCCTGGTGCCTGGTACTGGGGCATCTACTGCACCGGTCCCAGCCGATGCGCTGGTGGCATGACTACGCCAAATGTTGCGTGACTATCTAATTAAACTTGCCCTGAACTGAAACTACGCCTCGCTGACGAATCGCGGGACCGCACGGCGGTGACGCGAACCGGCCGATCTGCGCCGTCGTGGGCCCTCTGATCCCTTTCGACTCGCTTGTGTAACAGTTCCCAGATTCCTACCAACCGATAATAATGAACGAGTCAGTCGAACACCACGTCGTGTCGCGTCGTCGTGCCCGCCCGGATGGGAATCGCTGCGGTGCTGTCCCCGTGGTCGGGATGGGTCACTGTGACCTCGTGGGTCGGTGGTTCGAACTCGTCGTCGTCATCGCCTCCATTGCCATTGCCAGCGGGGCCGTTGCCGTTGCCGGGCGGACCGTTGCCGTTGCCTGGTGGTCCGTTGCCGTTGTCGGGCGGCCCGTTGCTGTTCCCGGGCGATTCACTCCCGCCTGCGGCGTCGAGCCACCGTTCACCGTCGTCGGTGACGACACGTTCGGCGGAGACCGGAATCGGGAGCACGTACTCGCCGCCGTCCGTGGTCGGCGCCTCGACGGACTCGTCCTCGGTCGGCACCTCGGCCAGCGAGACAGTCGCGTCGCCGACGCCCTCACCATCCGGGAGGGGCCCGTCCGCGACTACCCCGCGCAGGAGCGTCGTCCCCGGGGCGAACTCGTAGGCCGGCGTCGGCGTCAACATCACTTGTTCGACCGGTGGGTCGGGCGGCTCGTCGCCGGTGTGGAGGCCGCCGTGGTCGACCGTCGTCTCCGCGTCGAAGAAGCGGTCGCCGCCGTCGACCGCCACCGTCACGGGGTCGGTTTCGACCTCGAAGAACAGTCGGAAGCCGCTCGGATTCGTCACTGGGTCGGCGGGCGCGTCGGTGAGACTGACCGTCACCTCGTCGCCAGCGCGGGTGCCAGTCACCGGATCGACGACCTCGACCGCGAACGAGAGCGTCGTTCGCATCGTCCCGACGTGGGTCACCTGCTCCCAGTCGGTCGTTCGATTCGGCACCATCTCAGCTGTACTCCCGGAACTGCTGGTCGACGACGCGTTCCGCGCCGGGGGTCTCTTTGCCTTCGATGACGACCGGCGTGACCCGGTATGGCACCGAGGGTCGGTAGGGTTCGTTCTCGAACGTGCTCCAGATGTTCGTCAGTTCGTTCGTCGGGCGCGACTCGACGTCGACCTGGAGTTCCCGCCCCGAGAAGTCGCCGGGCAAGTCGACGCCGCGGAGGATGTGATTCCCGTGGACCGCCTGCATGACCAGGCCGATCAGTTCGTGCTGGTTGACCGTCCGGGTCGTCGCCTCGCCGGCCCCCTCGCTCTGGTCGCTCCCGGCCGGATGCGCCGTCACCAGGTAGTGCAGGTCGAGGACGAGCGGGTCACCGCGAGGCTCCTCATTGCCCCCGTTCTCCCCGTTCTCACCGTCGTCCTCCACGGTGATGGCCGGTCGGCCGTCGGCGTTGAGGTGATGGGGATTCCGGGTCACCTCGTAGAGATACACCGTCACTCGATGGGCCCCCGTGGCGTCGTCAGGCGACGTGAGCGCGACGTCTTTGCGTTTGACGTCCTTGACCTGGGAGATGGCTTCGTACAACTGGTCCACGAAAATCTGGCCGACCTGCGCGATGACGGCGTAGGTTGGGTCGGTACTCACGCGACTCGCCTCCGGTCCGTCCCGCCTCGGGCCCGCTGCTCCCCGCCTCGGGCCCGCTGCTCCCCGCCTCGGGCCCGCTGCTCCCCGCCTCGGCTTCCGTGCGCTCCGGCCCGCCTCAGGTCACATTCGACTCGACTTCGCCGCCCCCCGACTACCTTCCGAACCGCTACGCACGGCCAGTGCGCGGCCGTCACCTGAACCCCCGAGCGGCGACTGTTACTGCCCCTGTGCTCGCGTGTTCGACCGCGCTGGTGGCGTCCATGCTGCTCGGGCTCCTGTACTGCCAGCCCGTTCGACCTGTTAGAATATAAGAGTGATGGCGGCGTGTCTCGGCCGGCGAGTCGCACCCTCGCTCGCACGATTCTCGTCTGTCAGGTGCGCTCGGTGCCGTCCCACTGCTTGCGGCTCGGTTTTGGACTGATGACACGATGTGGCGATACGACGGCGAACCCCGGTCGGGAGTCTGGTGAGCGAGGGGAAGCGCGTCCCAGTGGGCGGAGTCAGGGATGGCGGTCGATTTCCGCAGACGATAATCGGCCCGCAACTCCTATTGGGGCCCACCGGGAACCCCCGGACAGCACGGAGTATCGTCGAGTATGAGCAACACAGAGAAGAAAGTGACCGACGTACAGGGCCGCTACATGCAGGCCGTGGCGTCGGGCCACCAGCGCGACGACGCGAGCTGGCAGTCGTGCCGGATCGTCCTCACGACGGAGCGACTGGTACTCATCTCTGATAGCAAGGTCACTGTGCCACTCGACGACGTCGATACCATCGGCGACCGCTACGACGTCAACCAGCGCGCCGCCGGGGTCGCGAGTTATCTGGGCCTCAACCTCGGTGAAGACGTCATCCTGGTCTCGGCGGCCGAACACGACGAGTTCGAGACCGACTTCTATCACGCCTGTCTCAACGGCGAGATTCTCTACGTCGACCACCCCGCCGTCGAGGGCGGCGTGGTGCAAGGCACCGACTGGACGAAAGCCCGCATCCGCATCACCGACGACGACATCCGCCTGGCGCTGGCCAACGGCGAACGGGTCGTCATCGAACGCAACGACATCGGCGAGGTCGAAGAGGACGAACGCCAGGCCGCTGGCGAGGAACGCCGGGTCATCGAGGTCGAACACAGCGAGGGCGAGATCAGCGTCGAGACACACATCACGGGGGACCCCTACGAACTCTCGGTCCTGATGGAGGTACTCGAAGAGGGCGTCGAGCGCAATCGTGCGGACCTGGATCTGGGCCCGATCGAAGAACAGGTCGTCATGGCGTTGCACTCGGGCGTCTCACCCTTCGAGATCCCCGATTTCGTCGGCAGCGAGGTCGAAGAGATCGAGGAGATTTACGACCGACTCATCGAACTCGAGGTGATCGAGGTCGTTCGCGAACGCACGGAGGTCGAGATGACCGCGCGCGGCCGGTCTGTGGCCGGTGAGACGATGGGCGAGCAGTAGGACGAACCGAGCGCGGCGGTAGTGTTTACTGTACGTCCTTTGTACATACGTCTGTATGTCTAGGGCTGATTCGGACGAGAACGATCCCGAGATCGACCGGATCAATCTTCGGATCGCTCGCTCGTTTCTCGATGTGGTCGACGAGACCTGGCGCGAACGTGGATTCAACAGTCGCAGTGAATTCATCCGATACGCGCTCCGCGATTCGGTAACCCATCCGGAGGGGGCCGGTTTCTGGAAGGATCTGGCGATCAGCGAAGCCCAGTTCGACGAGGGTGAGGGAATTTCGAGCGACGAGATACGGGAGACGTATGGGACAGACTCCGAATGAGGACGAGCGGAATTGGACGTTCTCCCCGAGGGGAGAATTTCAGTTTGCACAGCGAGCTCTGCCACTCAGGAGGAGTTACTGGATACAGACGACGAGATGGTCAGGTCCAAGTAGCGCAACCCGAGCGAGTCCCTCGACCCGTTGACAGGCTTGCCGTATCAGAAACTTCGCGTCGGTGGGTATCGACTAGGCTGTCAGCTTCACCAGCAATCGAACATGCTCCGTGTCGAGAGTGTCCGGAAACGGCAGGGCGGGTACAAAGGCGATGATTACACGTCCCTCATTGTCTGGACACTCAGGCCGGAGCCGATTCGGGCGGTTCGTCGTCGACGAGGTCGATATCGATTTCGAGCCCCTCGTAGGGGAACTGCGGCTGCTTGGCGGTCCCGGGGTCGGCGTCCGCCCAGTCGATGACCCCGAGTTCAGCCAGCTGGCTCAACTGGCGGTGGACGGTCTTGTAGTCCCGCCCGACGAGGTCGGCCGCAGCGCTGATGCTGTCCGGTTCGTGGGTCGCGATGGCTTCCAGTAACTCGATGCGCTGCTCGCTCAGCAGGTCGAATAACTCGCTGTAGGACTCGAAGCGCAGTTCTGGTTGTACCTCCTCGAGGCTCTCGGGATCGATCCCCGACTCGATAGCTGTGAGACGGTCGCGCGTTCGCTCGGCCAGTTCGTCCACGCTTCCGACCGTGATCTTGAGTTTCGTCATAGGTTCCTCCGTTCGATGGCACCCTCACCCGTCACCGCGGCAGATCATCGCGGTCTGCACGAACCCTCTCGAGGAATCGCTCGTAGAGGGTCACCATTCCCGGGAAATCGATCCGCTCGACGGCCGCCCCGGTGTGCTTTTCGTGGCCCTTCGTGTCCTCGTGTGCGTTGTCGTATCGGAGGATCGTTTCTCCGTCGACTGTCCCGTAGTGGAGCGCGTATCGCCAGCCACTGGGATAGGCATCGTCGTCCGTCGTGGCGATCGACACCTTGACAACTGTTTCGTCTTCCGTATACGACCACTCGTCGACCGGATGGTAGGGCGCCATCCCTGAGTATGGCTTCGATGCCATAAGGTAAAAAGGTATGGCACTGATGTCATAGCATGGCCCGGATCTGTCTCTGTAACCCATCGAGACCGAAACGCAGACGACTGCCCACGGCGCTCCGTCGCGGGCGAGACGATGGGCGAGCAGTAATTTCCACGGACCGGGTAGCGTGAGTCGACTTGCGGGAGCGGCGCCCGCTCATTCTCACGGGGGATCCTCCGAGTCGTATAGTACGTCGAACGTCCCATTCTCGTAGGCGTCGCGCCACTGCTGCAGGACTGCCCGAATCACGAGCGATGGCTCAGTCACGGTGATACACGACGGTTCGACCGGACGAGTGCTCGCCTCTGGCGGCGGGTGGAGGTGTCGCGTGGGTGCATCGGGCTTCGGATGTCGGTCGAAGCGAAAATCGCGGTCCTGGTCATCTGTGTAGTGGACCGCGTAGTTGCCCCGCAAACTCCATCGCACGTCGAACCGAGCGCTTGAGGCGACGCCGACCCCATCGGTTAGTTCGACCGAGATGGTCTGCGGATTCAGCGGGTCATCCAACGATGCGCTCTCGACGAGGGGTTCCTGCTCGACGAACAGATCCCTGATTTCGCGCAACGCGCTTGCGTCGATGGGGCCGAACACTTCGCCGGACCCTGGGCCGCCCTCGCCCTCCTTGGGCGGGTCGCCCGCCCCGGTCATACTGGGATCGAGCTGTCGCCGTTGCCGCCGTCGTCCCCGTCGCTCCCGGTGAGGTGTCCCCGCTCTTGGGCGTCAGCGATCGCGAGTGCTGCCTCGGCGAGCGCGACGTTACGCCGTATGGTCTGCCATTCTCTGAGCAGCCCACCGTGTTCGCTGTCGGCGTCGTTCACGCTCAGTTCGCGGGCGAATTCTTCGGGTGACTCGACGCCGTACTCTTCGCGCCACTCTCGCATTCGCTCCTTCATGTCGGCGACCCCGGCCGCAATATCCTCCGGTGTCTGTTCCGCCAGGAGTGACTGGGCGTGTTCAGTGACGATCGCCGTCTCTGACCGCCGGTACCGGGTCGTCCGCGCCTCCTCCTCGGTGACGACCGCTCCGGCGTCGACGAGACTCCGGAGGTGTTTCCGCGCGGTCGTCGGAGAAACACGTGCTCGCTGAGCGATTTCGTCTGCGGACTGTGGATCGTACGTGTGACGGACGACCTCGTGGACCCGTTCGAACGGCGTCGTCTCCGCAACCCACTCCGCGACGACGGCCTCGTCGACGGAGTCCGTCCCATCACCGGTCTCGGTCTGGTCCGCCGGGTCTGGCTCGTCGGGCATCTCTCTCGATCTTTCTTGCCCAAATATAATAATCTCCGGATCACTATTCTCTTGTAAGTGTTCCCGGGCCGGTCAGCATCGGCACGGTGGCACTCTGGACCAAGACGCCGGTGCAGAGTCGTACCGTTTTGGCCGCTCGTTTCTGACGGGCGTCAGAATCGGGGCCCAGAAAGTTGAAAACGGCTCGCGGCCACGAATACGTATGAGCATCGACACTGCGGTGGTCCTCGCAGCGGGTGAAGGGACGCGGTTGCGTCCACTCACGCGCAACCGGCCCAAGCCGATGTTGCCGGCGGCCAACCGCCCGATCATCGAATACGTCTTCGACGCCCTCGTCGCGGCCGACGTCACGCAGATCGTCGTCGTCGTCGGGTACAAGCGCGACCGGGTCCGCGACCACTTCGGTCCAACCTACAAGGGAGTCGACCTGACCTACGTCACCCAGCACAAGCAACTCGGGAGCGGGCACGCCCTCCGCCAGGCCCGCACGGCCGTCGACGGCCCGACCCTGGTCGTCAACGGTGACCGCGTCATCGATTCGAATATCGTCCGGGACGTCGTCGAGGAGTTCGAACGGACCAACGAACCGGCCATGGCCGTCCTCGAACGCCCGGAGACCAGCCAGTACGGCGCTATCGTCCTCCACGACGGCGACGTGTCCGAACTCGTCGAGAAACCCGACACCGACGAGTACCGACTCATCAACGCCGGCGTCTACGCCTTCGAATCCTCCGTCTTCGAGACCATCGACGAGACCGAACGCTCGGACGGCGAACTCGCCTTGACCGATACCATCGGTCGCCTCATGGACGACGGGCGCGTGCGCGGCGTCCGGACCGAGGGGATGTGGGTCGACGCCACCTATCCGTGGGACCTGCTGACCGTCGCCGACGAGGTCCTCGCGCGCGGGCACGTCGACGAACCGGCCCAGAGCGAGGCCGTCTGGGTCGATCCGGCCGCGAACGTCCACGACTCGGCGGTCCTCCAGGGGCCGGTCGTCGTCGGCCCCGACTGCGAGGTCGGACCGGGGTCGGTCGTCGGCCCCAACACGGCGCTCGGACAGAACGTCACCGTTGGCGCGAACGCGACCGTCCAGAGTTCCGTCCTCGACACGGACACCCGCGTCGCGCCGGGATCGACCCTCGTCGACGCCGTCACCGGACAGGACGTGACCCTCGGCGCCGGCACGGTCGTTCCAGGTGGCCGGGCCGACGTCCGCATCGGCCATCAGGTCTTCGAGGACCAGCGACTCGGCGCCGTCATCGCCGACCGGGTCACCGCCGACGGCGACGCGAGTTTCGCCCCCGGGACGCTCGTCGGCCCACGGGCACACATCGGGACGAGCGTTCGCGCCAGCGGCACCGTGACTGAAGGAGCGGAGGTGATTCGCTAATGTGTGGAATTATCGGCTGTGTGGGCCGTGAAGACGAGACGCTCGACGTCCTCGTCCACGGCCTCTCGAAACTGGAGTATCGTGGCTACGATTCGGCGGGCGTCGCTCTCTCGGGCGACCGCGTCGACGTGTGCAAGAAATCCGGGAAGATAGCGGACCTGCGTGGCGCGCTCGAATCCCGGGAGATCGGTGGCGCCGCGGGCATCGGCCACACCCGCTGGAGCACGCACGGCCCGCCGACTGACGCGAACGCCCACCCGCACCTCGATTGTACCGGCGACGTGGCCGTCGTGCACAACGGCATCATCGAGAACTACCAGTCGCTCCGCGACGAACTCGTCTCCGCCGGCCACTCGTTCCAGAGCGACACCGACACCGAGGTCGTCCCGCACCTCATCGAGGACGCCCTCGCCGACGGCGCCGACCACGAAGCCGCGGTCCGCGAGGCCATCGCCCAACTGGAGGGAAGCTACGCCGTCGCGGTCGTCCTTTCGGGAGACGACACCATCTACGCCGCCCGCAACGACTCGCCGCTCGTGCTGGGCCTGGGTGAGGACGCCTACTACCTGGCGAGTGACGTCCCGGCCTTTCGCGATCACACCGACCAGGTCATCTATCTCGCCGACGGCGAGTTCGCGACGCTTCACGCCGACGGCTGGCACGTTTCGGACGTCGACGGCGACGAGGTCGAGAAGACCGTCGACACGGTCGAGTGGGACCCCGAGGAGACGGGCAAGAGCGGCTACGACCACTTCATGCTCAAGGAGATCCACGAGCAACCGCGGGCGATCCGCCAGTGTCTCCGCGGCCGCGTCGACGAACTCACCGGAAGCGTCGACATCGGCGACCTGGGTGACCTCTCGCCGACTGGCGTCCAGTTCGTGGCTTGCGGTACTAGCTACCATGCCGCCCTCTACGGTGCCCAGCTACTGCGCGATGCCGGGATTCCGGCCCAGACGTTCCTCGCCAGCGAGTACGCCACCGCGCCGCCGCCCATCGGCGACGCGCTCGTGGTCGGCGTCACCCAGAGCGGCGAGACGGCCGACACCCTCTCGGCGCTACGCGAAGCCCGCAAGCGCGGCGCGCGAACGATGACCGTCACGAACACCGTCGGCTCCACCGCCGCTCGCGAGTGCGACCACGCGCTGTACATCCGTGCCGGCCCAGAGATCGGCGTCGCGGCCTCGAAGACCTTCGCCTCACAGCTTACCGCGCTGAACCTGTTCTCGCTCGGCACGACTCGGACGAGCGATTCGCGGGAGATCATCGGTGCGCTCCGGGATTTGCCCAGCAACATCCAGGCGATTCTCGACGAGTCGAACGCCGAGGCCGTCGCCGAGACCTACGTCGACAGCGGTGCCTACTTCTTCATCGGTCGCGGCCTGCAGTACCCGGTCGCACTCGAAGGGGCGCTGAAGATGAAGGAGATCACCTACAAGCACGCCGAAGGGTTCGCTGCAGGTGAGTTGAAACACGGGCCGCTGGCGCTCGTGACCGACGACACGCCCGTGTTCGCGGTGGTGACCGGCGACGGCGAGATGGCTCGCAAGACCATCGGGAACGTCAAAGAAGTCGAGGCCCGCGACGCCCCGGTCGTGGCCGTCACCGACGGGCAGAGCGACGTCGAGCGATACGCGGACGCCGTCCTCGAGGTACCCGAGACGCATCCGCAGGCTGCTGCGATGCTGGCGAACGTGCAGTTACAGCTGGTGTCCTACCACGTCGCGGATAAACTTGGTCGGTCCATCGACAAGCCGCGGAATCTCGCGAAGAGCGTGACGGTGGAGTAACGGGAGTCCTCGGGCGAACGTTTCGAGTCGACCCGGTGGATCGGGGTCTATTCTTCTTCTGGGGGTTCAGGTGGTTCTGGGGGTTCAAGTAGCGAGACGAGCAGTTCGTACGTGTGCGAGTCGGTCAGGTCGTCCCACGAGAGTTCGATCCGTGTTCCCGCGAGCGCCAGACTCGCGAGGATGAGTCGAAGTCCGAGCTCGGTCGGCGACGGGTCCCCGAGCGAGAGCGACAGTGCCAAGTTGCTCGCGACGGCCGCGAGGACGACCACGCTGAAGACCTGGATCGGCCGCTCGATCAGGGACTGGTTGAGGTACGCGAGCAACTGCTCGGTCCGTGACTGGTCGCTGTTGTTCGCGAGTGCGGTGACGAGACTGTCGAGGACTGCAATAATCGGCCCAACGACCACCGTCTCGCGCAGGTCGATCACGACGACGTCTGGCTCCGGTTCTTCAGTCAGCCACTGGTACATCCAGGCCGACCGGGCTGCGCGTTTCGCACCTCGTGCGTACTGGGCCATCCAACTGTTCGAGGCGACTGCGACAAACCGCGCCAGTACCTTGCGGAGTCTGTGCGTCGTTGTCGCGCTATTGAAGGCCGTCCGCAGTCGACGGGCGCCGACCGAGAGCGCCCTCGCTATTCGTGAATTGTGAACGATCATTCGGGGTCGAGGTCGGTGACGGTGGCACGGATCGTCGTCGTGCCGAGGTCGAGGATCACGACGTTCCCCTCCTGCATCGTTTGTCCTTTGAAACGGATCCCGGTCTCCTCCTCGCGAACCTGGAGGTCGACCGTTAGTGTGACGGTCTTGTTGACCGGATGCTCGCGCTCGTAGATGTTCCCACTGTCACTCGTCAGCGTGACGATTGCCGGTTGGACCTCGATTCCGGTCACCTCCGCGACAGTCTGGCCGGCGTTCGTTTCGGTCATCCCGACCTCGACGGAGTTGGCACGCTCGGGGGGGACGTTTTTCAGCTGGAGTTCGACCGTTCGCTCGGTCGCATCGCCGGTCTCGACCAACCGACCGAGACGGACGATTTCGCCGTCGAACTCGTAGGTGTTCGTCCGGAAGGGAAGCGTAACTCCCTCTCGGAGCGGCCGGTTTCGCCCGAATTCAGGCAATTCACCGATCCTGAGAGCTTCGACGGCCAGGCCAACGTAGATGCGTTTCTGGTCTGGTTCGTCGGTGCCGTACACGGCGACGTTTTCGACGGTCGCGATCGGTTTCCCGCCGACGCGATACTGATCGCCAGCCTCGATCCGCTCCGCGACTCGACTGTCGACCACGGAGGTCACGAGAACCTCTTCGGTCGTGACGCCGAGATCAGATCGACCGTCTCTGATGATGCGGCCGTCGAACTCGTAGCTGCTCGTTTCGAATGGTATCGTAACGCCTTCTTCGACGGTCAGACGGCCGAACTGGGCTTCCTCACGATGGCCGAGCGCGGTGAGAGACAGTCCGACGTACACGCGTTTGCGGTCGGGATTGTCCGTTCCGTACGCAGAGACGTTCCGGACCGTTGCAAGGCGATTGTCGGCAACTTCGTACGTATCGCCGGTGCTCATGTCGCGCGCCGTCTCGGCGTCGACGACGTCGGACACGATCACCGACTCGGTCGTTCGAGAGAGGTTTCCGCCGACCAGGTCGATGGTGGCGTTGAACTGGTAACCCGAGAGTGGGAGCGTGAGCGTTTGCCCGGATTCGACGCGGGTGTCGTCGAAGGCGGCCGCTTCGCCGCTCCCGAACGTCTGGAGGTCGGCCGTGAGATAGAGCCCCCGTTGACCACTCTTGTTCGTGTCGTAGACAATGACTTCACTGACCGAAGCGACCGTCTGGTCGGCGATCGACGTTGTGTCCCCCGCCTGGACTAGGCGGGCCACGTCGTTTGGGACGGTGCCGCGGAGGACGACTGTCCGCGTTTGCGTCGGTAGATCAGTCCTGTTCCCGACGTTCTGGATCGTGCCGTTGAGGATATAGTCGTCGGTCTCGAACCTGAGCGTTCGTCCTAACTGGAGGGGCAAGCCATTGTAGGTGAACGACTCTTCTATTTCGATCCCGCGAACTGCCACCCGTGCCAGTGCGGCGCCGCCGGATTCACTGGGCGTGAAGTACGTGTCCGTTATCGTCAAATTTCCTCTGGTATTTGGAAGACTCGCTGAATCGCCCTCATCGAACTGTTGGAGGACGTACTCGGGCTGAGAACCCATGTCGAGCGTCACGTATCTGGTCTCTAGAGATCCCTCAGGCCCCCCGGTAACCAGTGTAACACCAGCGAGGGCCACAGCGAGAACGAGCAAGACGGCGAGGGCGTCGACGACGTTAATCGTCCCGAATAACCGACCCTTTTCGTCGATGATCGGCATACTGTTTGTGGACTGCAGTGGTCGCTGTTTAGTGGTTTCGTTTACCAGATCCAGGGATTCTGCCCCGTGTAGCGGTCATTTGAGTGTGTGTCTCTGGCACGACCGAGGGAAAAAGTATTTACGCGCACGTAGTTACTCACAAATTGAGTAACTCATGACGATCCTCGTCACTGGCGCCGATGGGTACATCGGCTGGCCGACCGCCCTGCGTATCGCGAACCGAACGGACGACCGCGTGCTGCTCGTCGACAACTTCGCCCGCCGCGAGTGGGGCGAAGAGGTCGGTTCCAAGAGCGCGACGCCCATCGCGGGCATCGACCAGCGCATCGAGGCCGCCGAGGAGGTCTTCGGCGTCGGCAACCTCTCGTTCGTCGAAGGCGACCTCGTCGAGAAGTCCTTCGTCGACGAACTGCTGGCCGTCCACGAACCGGACGTCGTCGTTCACGCCGCCGCCCAGCCCTCCGCGCCGTACTCGCAGATCAACGGCGAGCGGGCCAACTACACCCAGCACAACAACATGCAGGCCACGCGGAACCTGCTCTGGGGCCTCGACGAACATGACCTGAACGACACCCACTTCATCGAGACCACAACGACAGGCGTCTACGGGGCACCCGAGTTCCCGATCCCCGAAGGCGGCGCTATGATGGAGAACCAGGGCGAGCGCGACGAGGTGCCGTTCCCGGCGATGGCAGGGTCCTGGTATCATCTTACCAAGAGCCACGACGCCGCGAACATGCGCCTGGCCCACCAGCAGTTCGATATTCCGATCTCTGACGTGCGCACGGCCATCGTTTACGGCACCGAGACCGAGGAAACCCGCCAGCACGACGCGCTGAAGACGCGCTTCGACTTCGACTACTACTTCGGCACGGTCGGCCACCGCTTCGCCGCCCAGGCCGTCGCGGGCTACCCGGTCACCGTCTACGGCAAGGGCGAACAGCGCAAACCGTTCATTTCGCTCGAAGACGCCGTCGAAGGACTGGCGAATCTCGCACTGCAGGACCACGAAGAGCGCCCGGACGACCTGACCGTCTACAACCAGGTTACGCGTGCAATCTCTATCGTCGAGATCGCCGAGACCATCGCAGAGGTGGGATCGGAGTTCGACCTCGACGTGGCCGTCGAACACTTCGAGAACCCGCGCGACGAGGACGAGACCCACAAGATGGAGATCGAGAACGACAACTACGACGCTCTCATCGGCGGGAAAGACCAGGGCTTCGAGGACGGCATCCGCGACGTCTTCGAGACGCTGACCACCTACGCCGACACGATCGGGGCCCACGAGGACCGCTTCCTTCCCGGAGTCCTCAAATAAACAATACCGGTAAACAATCCAATATATTGTTTGCTAGTTCGCGACCGTTCGACAGGAATTAATCCGACTGTCAATTACACTGTGTCATCGGAGATGGAATTCAGTATCATTACGCCGGTGTACAACGACCCGCGGATCGAACTAGCACTAAATTCCATTGTCGATCAATCCGGCGTCTCAAACGTAGAGATTATCGTAGTCGACGGAGGTTCGACCGATGAAACCCTTGATATCGTTCGATCATACGATAAACACCTCGATAAACTGGTTCAAGAGCCTGACGAGGGCATTTACGATGCAATGAACAAGGGAATCAGGATTGCGACCGGAGATGTTGTCGGTGTCCTGAACGCTGACGACAGATATAGCGACGGGTCCGTCCTCTCCGATGTCGAAAACTGTCTCCATGAAACCGGTGCCGACGTATGTTACGGTGACTTAGTCTACGTTGACGCCAACGACGAGGTCGTGCGATACTGGCAGAGTGGTGAATTTCGCCCTCGTAGGTTCTATTTCGGATGGATGCCGCCTCATCCTACATTCTTTGTTCGAAATGAGGTTTACCGACAGAACGGCCTATACGATATCGACTATCGGATCGCAGCCGATTACGAATTGATGCTCCGTTATCTCCTGAAACAGCGAGTGAATGCGGCCTACGTGGACCGGACGCTTGTCCGAATGACAACCGGGGGCGAGAGCAACCAGTCGATCCGAAATGTGGTCCACGCTAACCGTGAAGTCGCCAGGGCCTGGAGAAAGAACTCGCTCACCGGC
>ENA-ORCR01000192-ORCR01000192.1-marine-metagenome-genome-assembly--contig:-NODE-192-length-59406-cov-6.900925_pt1 | contig 59406 bp, 62 predicted proteins | sample MGYA00237782_ERZ508514 | MGnify/ENA primary metagenome ERZ508514 (study PRJEB26185, sample SAMN06268960) | marine metagenome | isolation source: Eden Landing Ponds, San Francisco, CA, USA | place...
CACCTGAGCGCGCTCGACATCATCGGCATCGACAACATCGTCATCGCCCAGAACAAGGTCGACCTCGTCGACGAGGAGCGGGCGAAACAGAACTACGAACAGATACAGGAGTTCGTCGAGGGCACCGTCGCCGAGGGCGCGCCGGTCGTCCCCATCAGCGCCGGCCAGGAGGCCAACATCGACCTCCTCATCGAGGCCATCGAGGAGGAGATTCCGACCCCCGAGCGCGACCCCGACGCGGACGCCCGCATGATGGTCGCGCGCTCGTTCGACATCAACCGCCCGGGCACGACCTGGGAGGACCTGATGGGCGGCGTGCTGGGCGGCTCGCTCGTCAGCGGACAGCTGGAGGTCGACGACGATATCGAACTCCGCCCCGGCCGCGAGGTCGAGGAGGGCGGCCAGACGGAGTGGCAGCCCGTGACGACGACGGTCCGCTCGCTCCAGTCGGGCGGCGACTTCGTCGACACGGTGACGCCGGGCGGCCTGCTCGGCGTCGGCACCGGGCTCGACCCCTCGATCACCAAGGGCGACGCGCTGGCCGGCCAGGTCGCCGGCCCGCCCGGCAGCCTCCCGCCGACCCACGAGACGTTCACGATGGACGTTGACCTGCTCGAACGCATCGTCGGCGACGACGGCGGCGAGGTCGAGGAGATTTCCACCGGCGAGCCGCTGATGCTGACCATCGGGACCGCCACTACGGTCGGGTCGGTCACCAGCGCCCGGGACGACGAGTGCGAGGTCGCGCTCAAGCGCCCGGTCTGCGCGGAGTCGGGCGCGAAGATCGCCATCAACCGCCGGGTCGGCGCGCGGTGGCGACTCATCGGCGTCGGCACGCTGCGGTGATGCTCGTGCTGGACACGAACGCGCTGATGATGCCGGTCGAATGTAACGTGCGGCTGTTCGAGGAACTCGACAGGCTCGTCGGCGCGACGGAGCACGTCGTGCCGGCGGCCGTCCACGACGAACTGGAGAAACTGGCCGACGGCGCGGGCGAGGAGGCCACCGCGGCCGCCGTCGGACGGGACCTGCTCGACCGCTGTACGGTCCGGGAGACGACGGCCGACTACGCGGACGACGCGGTCCTCGAACTCGCGCGGCGCGACGACGCGACGCACGCGGTCACGAACGACAAACCCCTCAAACGCCGCCTGCTCGACGCGGGCGTTCCAGTAATTAGTTTAAGGGGCCGGAACAAACTGGGTATCACTCAACCATAACACATGTATAAACGGGTACGCCTACGCGATACGGTCGAAGTCCCGCCGCGGTTCCTGGCGGACGTCAGTCCGGGGCTGGTCAAGAAGCTCCTGCAGGAGAAACTCGAAGGTCGAATGGACGAGGACGTGGGCAGCGTCGTCTCCGTCATCGAGGTCCACGACATCGGCGACGGGGCCGTCCTGCCGAACGAGCCCGGCGTCTACTACGAGGCCGAGTTCGACGCGCTGACCTTCGACCCGCAGATGCAGGAAGTGGTCGACGGGGAGGTCGTCGAGGTCGTCAACTTCGGGGCGTTCATCGGCATCGGGCCGGTCGACGGCCTGCTGCACGTCTCGCAGATTTCCGACGAGTACCTCGCCTACGACGAGGAGAACCAGCAGCTCGCCTCGCGAGAGTCCAACCGGACGCTCACCGTCGGCGACGCCGTCCGGGCGCGAATCGTCACGAAGAGCATCGACGAGCGCAACCCCCGCGACTCCAAGATCGGCCTCACGGCCAAGCAGGTCGGGCTGGGCAAGCACGGCTGGCTCCAGGAGGAGCGCGAGCGCCGCGAAGGGACGGCCGAGGCCGGTGATAGCTGATGGCTGACCGACTCGTCTGTCGCGACTGCCACCGCGTCCAGGGCGCGGAGATCGAGAGCCAGTGCGAGGCCTGCGGCGGCACGTCGCTGACCGAGGACTGGGCAGGCTACGTCGTCATCGCCCACCCGGAGCGCTCCGACATCGCGAAAGAGATGGAAGTCACCAAGCCGGGCAAGTACGCGCTGAAAGTCCGCTAACGTGCCAGACACCGTTCTCGAACTCCCGCGCGGCCTGCGAGACGAACTGAAAGAGCCGCTCGGGCCGATTTACACCGACACAGCGGCGCTGCTCGCCGACGCCGGCGAGCCGCTGATCGCCGTCGGCGACATGGTCACCTACCACCTGATAGAGGGGGGCCGCGTCCCGGACCTCGCGCTGGTCGACGAACAGACCAAGCGCTCGGCCGTCGACGGCGAGGTGACGGCCGCCATCGGCGGCTTCGACGCCGAACTGACCGTCGAGAACCCGGCGGCGACGCTGACCGCAACCCTGCTCGCGGCGATTAGAGACGGCGTCGAGAGCGACGAGACGACGCTTATCGACGTGGACGGAGAGGAGGACCTGGCCGCGCTGCCGGCCGTCGTCGTCGCCCCGTCCGGAGCCAGCGTCGTCTACGGCCAGCCCGACGAGGGGATGGTGCTGGCCGCGTGCGACGAGGCGGCCAAGGAGCGGGCGCGGTCGCTGCTGGAGCGGATGGACGGCGACCCGGAACGGGCGTTCGAGCTACTCGGAAAATAAGCGGTCGACGCTACTCCGGACGCGGGACGCTGAGGTTCTGCATCTCCGTCTCACAGCGGTCACACGACACCGCCGAGAGGTCGCTACAGAGGCGCTTCCCGCAGTCCGGGCACTCGAAGAGCTGTTCGTCGTCGTCACAGGGTGCCGGGTCAGACCACGTTGGCATACTTATACACAGATGGTACTTGTTACCGTATAAACTTTGCTCACAGCACTGCTTTTGCGACCGTATGTCCACGAAAAGTGGACAAGTGTTCACTCCAGAACGTGGACGTGCCTGACGAGCGAGCGGTGGACGCGCCGGCGGAAGTAGCCGTCGACGGACCACCCGGCGTCGGTCGCGGCGTCGCGCCAGTCGCGGTCGGCGACGAGCACGCAGCGCGACGCCACCCGGTTCGCGTCGGCGAGCGCACCGGAAACGAGGGGGTCGAGGTCGCCCTCGATGCGGGACTGCCGGCCGTAGGGGGCGTCGAAGACGACGGCGTCGACGGCGTCTTCGCCGACGGGCAGCGAGGCCGCGTCGGCCCGGAACACGTCCCAAGCGCCCGAATCAGGGTAGGCCGCTCGGTCGGGGTGCCCGTCGCCGTCGAGGGCGTACCGGAGGTTCTCTCGCGTCCCGCGGACCATCTTTTCCTGTGCGTCGCCGCCGACGGCGCGAGCGCCGACCAGCCCCGCTTCGAGCAGGAGGCCGCCGGTGCCACACATCGGGTCGAGTACCGTCGCGCCCGGCCGCGCCCCGGCGACGTTGACCAGTGCGCGGGCTTCGAGCGGGTCCATGCTTCCGGGCTGGAAGAAGGGCCGGTCGGTCGGCTGGCGGCCGCCGAAATCGCGGACGCTCTCTGCGTCGAGCCAGCCGAGGGCGCAGCAGGCCTCGCCGGTCCCGCCCTCCTCGTCGCCGTCGGGGTCCGAGAAGTAGGCGTAGAGGACGTGATCCGGCGTTTCGAGGTCCACGCCGAAGGCGCGGTCGGTCAGGACGCCGCCCAGCGCCCGCTCGGCGCGCTGGGTGTCGATTCCGGTGCTCGCTCGCACGTCGACCGCGCGGACCGCGACGCTCCCCTCTCGGTCGGTCGTCGCCGCGTCGAGCAGCGCCTCGGCGCTCTGGATGTCGGGGTCGGTCGTCCCGACCAGGGCGCAGGCCCGGTGGGTGAACGCGAGGTGGTGGACGCGGTCGCTGACGCCCCGCGCCGTGGCGAGGCCGGGCGCGAGCACGTCGACCGCGCTGGCGGCGCTCGCCGCCTCCCGCGCCGCGAAGGCGTCGTCCTGTCCGCCGAGTTCGAGGACGTACACGCCCGAGCGGTGTGGGCGAGCGGGCATGAGCGTGCCGGTCCGCCGCCGCGCGGCGCGAACACAACGCACAAACGCCGGCCCGCCGTACCCCGGGTATGCTCCAGTCCGGGTCCCCGAGCCTGACCGGCGGCGGCGTCGTCGCCGTCCTGGTGACCGTCCTCGTCACCTGGCTGTTCTACGGCGTCACGCTCCATCTCGCCGCGACGTTCTTCATCGGCGACGTGCCGAGCCAACTGGCCGCCAAGGCCGCCGTCGCGCCGACGCTCGTCTCGCTGATCCTCCAGCGCTGGGGCGTCGAGTCCGGCGTCGTCTCGGCCGACCTCGGCGTCGCGGTCGTCCTGTTGCTCACCCTCGTCGCGGACGGTATCGCCATCAGCCTCTCCTACCGGCTGTCGACCCGGTCGACGGCCCCGCTCGTCGCGTTGCACCTGGCGTTCGCGGCGGTCCTCGGCTTCGCGCTGAACAACATCTTCGGGTTCTTCTGAGCCGCCGAGCCGGGAGTCGAGTGAGAGCGGGACTCCCGAAAACCCTCGTCCGTTTCCGGTCCCGCGGCTCGCTGCGCGCTTCGGCCGCGCTGCGGCCTGCAGTGCTTTCTTCGCCGGGGTTCCCGGAAACGGCCTCGCCCTTTCAGTCCACCAGGTAGCGGGCGGGTCACTCGGCAGAACCACCGTTCCACGACCAGTGAGTAACTCCATATCCCGATTCAAGCTGTGATTCACGGCGGCTGCAGAGCGGAGTGCGGTTAGCATACCGCGCCGGAGGCGCGGTTTCACTCCGAGCGCGGCCGCAGGCCGCGACTCGGAGGACGTTTTTAGCGTAGATTTTTGCAAGCGGGGGTGCCCGCAGGCCGCTTCGCGGCCGAGGACACCCCCCGCCGTAAAAAGGTACTATTCGACCAGCCGCTCGATTTCGGTCACGAGCACGTCGCTCGCGCCCACGTCCTTGAGCGCGCTGATGGTCTCGAAGACGGCGCGCTCCTCGACGACGGCGTGGACGGCGACCTGGTCGGAGCCGGCGATGTCCATCACGGTCGGCCCGCCCATGCCCGGCAGGACCTCCTCCACGTCGTCGAGGGCGTCCTCGGGGGCGTTCATCATGAGGTAGCGCTTGTCCTCGGCGGCGAGGACGGAGCCGAGCGCGGTGTCGACCTGCTGGACCTTCTCGTCGTCGGCGGTTTCGGGCCGGGCGAACAGGCGCACGGAGCTCTCGAGAACCTCGGAGACGACTTCGAGGCGGTTCATCCGGAGCGTCGTCCCGGTCGAGGTGATGTCGACGATGCCGTCGGCGATGTCGACGTGCGGCGTGAGCTCCGTCGCGCCGGACACCTCGGTCACGTCCACGTCCACGTCGACGCGGTCGAAGTACCGGCGAGTGATGGTCGGGAACTCGGTGGCGATGCGGCCGCCCTCGAAGTCGTAGACCGTCTCGATGCGGCTGTCCTCCGGCGCGGCGAGGACGAGCCGACAGGAGCCGAACTCCAGGTCGCGCAGTTCGACGAGTTCGTCGGGGACGGACTCGCGGACCTGGTCGAGCCCGGTGATGCCCACGTCGGCCGCGCCGTCGGCGACGTACTCCGGGATGTCGGCGGCGCGGGCGTACAGCACGGTCACGTCGGGGTCGACGGTCTCGGCGTGCAGCTGGCGGTCCGCGCCGTTGACCAGGTGGAGGCCGGCCCGTTCCAGCAGTTCCTCGCTCGGCTCGTGCAGGCGGCCCTTGTTGGGGACGGCGATTCGCATACCCTCACTGGCACCCCGCGGGGCAACTGTCTTTCCCCTCGCTACGACTCGCGGCGCGGTAAGACGGCGAACACGCCCGCCGCCAGCAGCGTCAGGCCGGCCAGCAGGTAGAAGGCGGTGTCGAACAGGCCGCGGTCGGCGAGCAGACCAACCGCGGTCGAGCCGAGCGAGCTGACCGCGAAGAAGGCCGTCCGGAGCAGGCCCCAGCCGGTCCCCTGGACGGCGTCCGGGAGCGAGTCGACCATGTACGCGTTCGACAGCGGGCCGGCGCTCATCCGGACCCCGATGGCCGCGGCGACGACGGCCAGCGGGAACAGGCCCTGGACGGACGGGACGAGCGCGAGCGGGACGACGCTGACGAGCGCGACGGCGGTCAGGACGGTCGGCGTCCCGTAGCGGTCGGCGAGGCGGCCGGTGGCGGTCTGTGAGAGCGCGCCGCCGACGAACAGAACCGACAGCAGCGCGCCGGCGGTCCCCTGCGGGAACTCCCGGACGGTGACGAGGTAAGTCGTCAGGAACGCCGTCACGGCCTGGAAGGCGAACAGCATGAGCGTCTCGCCGGTGACGGCTAGCAGCAACGGCCGGTGGCGGAAGCCGGCGACGGCGGCCCGCAGGTCCGCTCGGAGGCTCCGCGTCGACTCGCTGGTGGGGCGGTCGGAGACGGTCAGCCAGAGCGCGACGGCGACGAGGGCGAACAGCGGCGCGGTGGCGGCGAAGGCCAGCCGCCAGCCGTAGCGGGTCGTGACCAGCGCGACGACCGCAGGCAGGGCGGCCGCGCCGATTGACCCGGCGGCCATGACGACGCCGAAGGCGACCCCCTCGCGGGCGTCGAACGTGCGGGCGAGGACCGTTCCGCGCGTCGGCCCGTACAGGCCGCTCCCGAACCCGAACGCGGCCGTCGCGAGGAGGAACAGCGAGAACACCGGCGCGAAGAAGTAGCCGAGCAGGCCGGCGGCCGACAGGAACGCCGCGGCCACCAGCAGCGTCCGCTCGCCGATCCGGTCGATGAGGACGCCCGCGGGGAACTGCATCGCCGCGTAGGTGAGCCAGAGGACCGTCACCGCCAGCCCGGCCTGGGCGTTGGAGACCGCGAACTCCTCGCGAATCGTCGGGAGGACGGCCGGGACGACGAAGCGCATCCCGAGGACGAGGAACCATCCGGCGGCGATAGCCCCCAGCAGCCGGCCCGGGCTGTCCCGGCGGAAGCCGCGGACGCGCCGGTGGATGCGGTCGGCGATGGCCATCGTTACCGAGCGAACGGGGCGGAGGCGAAAGACCCCTGCGGAAGCGGCGGCGGTCCGACACCGGACGACGGGAGCGCCGCGGACCCGTCGAACTAAGACCGGCGACGGCGAAGCCCCGGCCATGACCGAACTCCTCGTCACCGGCGGGCGGGTCCTCCGACCCGACCTGACCGTCGAGCGAGCGGACGTACTGGTCTCACAGGACAGCGGCGATATCGTGGCGGTCGACGACCCCGGCGCGCTCGACGGCGACGACGAACTCGACGCCGAGAGCGGCCTCGTCATTCCGGGACTGGTCAACGCCCACACCCACGTCACGATGACGCTGCTGCGCGGTCTCGCGGACGACAAGCCCCTCGGCGCGTGGCTCCGCGAGGACGTCTGGCCCGTCGAGGCCGAACTGACGCCCGAGGACATCCGCGCCGGCGCGGAACTCGGGCTGGTCGAGATGATTCGGTCCGGGACGACCGCACTGTCTGACATGTACTTCGAGGTCGAGGAGATCGCCGAGGCCGTCGATCAGGCCGGGATGCGGGCGGTGCTCGGGTTCACGGCGGTCACGGTCGGCAAGGACGAGGCGGGCGCGCGGGCAGACCTCCGAGAGAGCCTCGACGTGGCGAAGCGCCTCGACGGCGCGGCCGACGGCCGGATCAAGACGACGTTCCAGCCCCACTCGCTGACGACGGTCGGCGAGGAGTACCTCCGGGAGTTCGTCCCCGAGGCCTTCGACGCGGGCCTCTCGATGCACTTCCACGCCAACGAGACGCGCGACGAGGTGACGCCCATCGTCGACGAGTACGGCGTGCGGCCGCTCGCCTACGCCGACGACGTCGGCCTGCTCGACGGCGACGCGTACATCGCCCACGGCGTCCACGTCGACGAGAGCGAGATCGACCTGCTGGCCGAGACGGGCACCGGCGTCGCCCACTGCCCGGCCTCGAACATGAAACTCGCCAGCGGGATGGCCCCCGTCCAGGACCTGCTCGACGCGGGCGTCACCGTCGGCATCGGGACCGACGGCGCGGCCTCGAACAACGACCTCGACATGTTCGACGAGATGCGCGACGCGGCCATGCTCGGGAAACTGGCGGCCGACGACGCGAGCGCCGTCGACGCCGGTACGGTCGTGGAGATGGCGACGGCGAACGGCGCGGACCTGCTCGGCTTCGACAGCGGGCGCATCGAGGCCGGCGCGAACGCCGACCTCGCCGTCATCGACCTCGACGCGCCGCACCTGACGCCGGCCCACGACCTCGTCTCGCACCTCGCCTACGCCGTCCGCGGGAGCGACGTGCGCCACACTGTCTGTGACGGCGAGGTGCTCATGCGCGACCGGACCGTCGAGGTGTTCGACGAGGCGGCGGTGCGCGAACGGGCCGCCGAGCGCGCCGCGGCGCTGGTCGAACGCGCGGAGGACTAGCCAATCGAAGCGAAGTGGTAACTAAACAACGAGAACAGTGCATAAACGGTATGGGGCGTTCTCGGACGGTCTCAGCGTCGCCCCGAACGGGGTGAACGAGTTGAACGAGAGGGGGTGTTTATCGCCGTCTCGGGGAACGTACAGGGTACGATGCGCACGAAACTGTTTGCCCTGTACGCCGCCGTCGGACTGGTCGCACTGGCCGCCGGCCCGGGACTCGTCGCCGGTGCCGACACGGCCGGAAACACCGCGGGGAACGCGCTCGCGGTCGGCGTCACCCAGGCCGACGACGGGAGCGCGACGGTATCGGTCACGGCGAACGAGACGGGCGTCGCGAACGCCTCGGTCGCCGTCGAGGCGGTCGACAACGCGTCCTACGCCGGGGTCGGGAACTACACGACCGGCGAGAACGGCACGGTCGGGCTGCCCGCGCCCGAGCGGAACGTCACGGTCGAGGTGACCGCGACCGCCGACAACCGGACCGCCGCGACGACGGCCGACCTGACGGTCGCGTCCGCGAACGCGACGAACGAGACGGAGTTCGCGAACTTCGGACTGGAAGTCTCGGCGTTCGTCTCGGACCTGCTCGGCGACGAGAACCGAACGGGCGGCATCGGGCCGGCCGTCGCCGGCTTCGTCACCGCGAACAACCCCGGCAACGCGCCGGACCACGCCGGCCCGCCGGCGCACGTGACGGGCGAGAACGAGAGCGACGACGAGACCCACCCGAGCGAGCGACGAGGCCCGCCGGCCGACATCTTCGGTGACGACGGCGACAACGAGACCGACGACACGCGCCGCGGCCCGCCCGAAGACCGCGGCCCGAACGCGGCTGACGACGACACCGAGGACGAAAACGAGACCGAGGAGCGCGACCGGCGCGGCCCGCCCGAGGACCGCGGCCCGGACGGCGAGACGGACGAGGAGACTGAGACCGAAGAAGAGACCGAGGCCGAGGACGACGACGGCTCGGACGAGCGCGGGAACGGCGGGTCCGGCAGTGAGAACGGCAACGCCGGCGGTAACGGTGGCGGCAACGGCAACGCCGGCGGAAACGGCAACGGCCCGCCGAGCGACCGCGGCAACTGAGCGGCTTCGGTAGGACTTTACGACATCTATTCTACTATTCGGGCATGACGTCCCCTATCTCCGAGCGTCTCGACGACGCTGACGCGGCCCGCGAATCGGGCCGCAAGAAGATGGACTGGGCAATCCAGCACATGCCGATCTGCGGTGCGCTCCGCGAGCGCTTCGAAGCGGACCAGCCGTTCGCCGACGAGCGCATCGGCATGGCGATGCACGTCGAAGCGAAGACCGCGGTCCTCGCCGAGATTCTCGCCGTCGGCGGCGCGGAGGTCGCCATCACCGGCTGTAACCCGCTCTCGACGCACGACGACGTGAGCGCCGCGCTCGACGCCGTCGACGGCGTCACCTCCTACGCCGAGCGCGGCGTCGACGACGAGGCGTACTACGACGCCATCGAGGCCGTCATCGACCACGAGCCGACCATCACCGTCGACGACGGCATGGACCTCGTCGCGGCCATCCACGAGGACTACCCCGAACTCATCGACACCATCGTCGGCGGGGCCGAGGAGACCACCACCGGCGTCCACCGCCTGCGCGCGATGGACGAGGACGGCGAACTGAAGTACCCGGTGTTCGCCGTCAACGACACGCCGATGAAGCGCCTGTTCGACAACGTCCACGGCACCGGCGAGTCCTCGCTGGCCTCAATCGCCATGACGACGAACCTCTCGTGGGCCGGCAAGACCGTCGTCGTCGCCGGCTACGGCTACTGCGGCAAGGGCGTCGCGAAGAAGGCCGCCGGCCAGAACGCCGACGTGGTCGTCACGGAGGTCGAGCCCCGCCGCGCGCTCGAAGCCCACATGGAGGGCTACGACGTGAAGCCGATGGCCGAGGCCGCCGCCGAGGGCGACGTGTTCATCACGACGACGGGCAACCGCGACGTAATCGTGGAGGAGCACTTCGAGGCCATGCAGGACGGCGTCCTGCTCGCCAACGCCGGACACTTCGACGTGGAGATCGACCTCGACGCGCTGTCGGACCTCGCCAGCGACACCTACGAGGGCCGCGACGGCGTCCAGACCTACGAGCTGGCCGACGGCCGCCGGCTGAACGTCCTCGCCGAGGGACGGCTGGTCAACCTCGCGACGCCCATCGCGCTGGGCCACCCGGTCGAGGTCATGGACCAGAGCTTCGGCGTGCAGGCCGTCTGCGTCCGCGAACTCGTCGAGAACGGCGACGACTACGACGCCGGCGTCCACGCCGTCCCGGACGAACTCGACAAGGAGGTCGCCGAGATCAAACTCGACGCCGAGGGCGTCGCGTTCGACGCGCTGACCGACACGCAGGCCGAGTATATGGATTCCTGGCAGCACGGGACGTAGCGAGGCCGACCAGAGGGAGGCCTCGAATACCCGAGCGGGGAGGAACGACCCGCAAGGCGTAGAGTGGTTCGAGCGGAGCGAGAACCACTGAAACGTCGAGCGGCGAAGCCGCGAGACAAGCGAGGTTCTGAGCGGCGCGAAAAACCTCGCCCCGGAACGGCGAGCGGAGCGAGCCGCGGAGGCTGGCCCGACCGGTGAGGTCGCGAAGCGAGCCGAGAGCGTGAGAGCGCCAGAGAGGTACCGCAGACGGTAGAGATCGAGGGAATAGACCCGAAGACCGCAGAGAGCGGGGGAATAGACCCGAAGACCGCAGAGAGCGGGGGAATAGACCCGAAGACCGCAGCGAGAAGGGCCGAAGCGGTGTGAGGACTCCGTAGTGTCGGTGAGCGGACCGCCGTTATCGTCGCACGTCGACGGAGACCGTCGACTGGATCCAGGCCGATCGGTTCTCGGGGTCACCGATGTGGGCGACCGTGCTCTCGCCCACGTCGTACTCTTCGAAGGTCGCTCGGATGCCGGATCGCGAATCAGTGTCGTGTTGGTGCGTCATGTGTGCCTGTGTGGGCAGTTACCCGTCGAGCGGCGGCGTCCCAATCGCCGCCCCTCTCGTCCTTACCACACGTCGATAGAGAGCGGTGACGGGTATCCCCTTGTTCGCTAGCTGTATTGGGGCGTCGGCCCGCCGACGCTACGTGTATAGCCCTGCCTGAGAGGTCCGGGGAAATTGCCGGCGTCGCAAGCGGGGCGGGGACCGCCGCTCACGACGGGCCGGTCGGTGACGGCAATTTTATTCGCCCCCGTCCGAAAGGTGCTGGCAATGGAACCGCTGCACGCGCGCTATCCGTTCTTAGAGCAGTCGCGGGCGGCCGTCGAGGCGGCAGCGGTGGACCTCGGTGAGGTGGTCGCGACGAACGAGGCGGTCACGACGCGGGCGCTGGAGCGCGTCGAGTCGGCCATCACCGACGGGACCATCGGCGAGCCACACCGCCGGACGCGCGTGGAACTGCTGTCCTACCCCGTCGCGCGCGTGCTGGTGTCGCTCGTCGACGTGCACATCTGCACCCGCCGGTACGCGCAGGCGGAGGCCGCGACGGCCTACGAGCGCTTCACCGAGGAGTTCGCGACGACGACGGAGCTGAAATCGACCCAGAGCGCCCGACTGGACCGCGACGAACTGCTCGCGGAGTTCGACCTCGCGAGCGCGGTACAGGCGGCGGGCGACGGCTTCCGCGTCGAGGCGGGGGCGTACCTCGACCTGGCGGCCGACCAGCGCGGCGACTCCTGGCGGCTGGTCAATCGAGCGCTCGCCGACGGCCGCGTCCGGGTCACCGCCGAGGAACTGAACGTCCTGCTGAAGCAGGCCATCCGCCACCGCGTGACCGAGGGGCTGCCCTTCGACGTGCCCGACGCCATCGCCGTGGAACTGGAAGACGAGGTCGAGTACCTCCAGGATATCCTCTCCGACCTCGACCTGACGCGGGAGATCGACACCGTCGTCCCGGACCTGTTCCCGCCCTGCATGAAGGCACTCCTCGACCAGGTCCAGAAGGGCGAGCACCTCGAACACCACTCGCGGTTCGCCATCGCCGCGTTCCTCACCGGCATCGGCATGACGACGGACGAGATCGTCGACCTGTTCGAGGTCAACCCCGGCTTCGGCGAGGAGGCCACCCGCTACCAGGTCGACCACATCCGCGGGGAGACGAGCCCCACGGAGTACTCGACGCCGGCGTGTTCGACGATGCAGTCATACGGCGACTGCGTCAACAAGGACGACCTCTGCGAGACGATTTCGCACCCGATGGGCTACTACGAACAGAAGTTAGACGACGCCGAGGAGGACGACCTGGTCGACTGGCGCGAGGACGGCGAGAGCGAGGACGAGGCCGACGCCTAGAACTGCTGGCGCTCGAGCCAGAGGCCGGCGACGGTCATCACGACGATGAACAGCCCGATGACGCCGACGAGCGCGACGCCGCCGGTGGGACCGATGCTGGTGTCGACCATGTAGGTCTGCGAGACGAACGCGGCCGCGGCGACGAAGAACACCACGGCGACCGCCGAGATCACGATTTGCAGGAGCGTCTCCCGCTCGATATCCATGTGGCGCGATTCCACAGGCCCGGCAAAAAGGGTATCGAAGCGCGCGAGCGGGTCGCCGAGCGATTTACCTCCGTGGAGCACCTACGTTTCGACTGGACACACACCGAAACACAGCCGTGTCCGTGCCTATGACGCTCATCGAACCGACAGCGGACAGAGAGAGCACTGCACTCGCACCGGACCTCAGCGCGCTCCCCGACCGCGCCGCGCGTGCCTGGACCGAGCGCATGGCCGTCAGCCCGCGCCAGGGGAGCACGTACGCCGTGACGACCGAGAGCGGCCACACGTACCTCGTCGACGTGAAACGGCGGTCCTGTTCCTGCCCCGACAACCGCATCCGCGGCGAGCACTGTAAGCACCTGCGGCGCGTGGCCATCGAGATCACCGCCCGCCGGGTCGCGCCGCCGGGCAAGCAGCGGGCGACCTGCGACGCCTGCGGGACGGTCACGTTCGTGGACGAAGACGCCCGCGCGCCCCACCTCTGCGAGCGGTGTCGACTGGTGCCCGGCGACGTCGTCCGGGACCGCGAGACGGGCGACAGGCTCGTCGTCGTCCGCGTGACCGACGAGCGCGCCAGCGAGCGCGTCGTCGAGGCCACCGGCGAGACGGTCGCGGCCTACGACACCAACGCCGGCTATCCCGACGACGACCTCGTCGTCGAAGCGACGTACCTCACGGACGCCGTTCGCTCGGACGATCCGCGCCGGTACGCCTTCCCGCGCTCGCGACTGGAGCGGACCGACGAGCGCCTCGTCGATACCCTCGACGGCTGAGGTCCGCTACTCCAGCATGGCGGCGGCCTCCTCCTTCGAGAGGTCGCCGCGCTCGAACGCCGACAGCACGTCCAGCACGCTCTGGTCCGGGCCGTCGTCGGCCACCTCGTCCAGCGTGACCTTCTGCGAGTGGCCCACGAACTCCTCGAAGTCCGTCCCGTCGGCGATGGCCGTCTCCTTCTTGACGCGGTAGTTCCCGCCGTCGGTCGTGTGGAGGTCGCCCGGGTGGAAGAAGTACCAGTCCTCGCGGTCGAAGCGGACGGCGATACGCGGTTTCGCGCCGAAGTTCCGCGCGAAGAACAGCAGCGCCTCGACCTCCTCGCCGGTGAGATAGATGGGGTCGCCGGCGCTCGACTTCGCCTCGATGGCGTAGAACGTCTCGCCGTCGCCGGTCAGCACGTCCGGCAGTTCGCGCTCGGTGGCGCTGCCGCTCGCGGGCGCGCGCATCACTGCGAACCCCGCCTCGTCGAGGGCGTTGACCAGTTCGCGCTCCCGGCGGTCGCCCTTCGCGTTCGAGTTTGCCATTATCAGCACGTGGACCGTCGGCGGTAAAACCGTTCAGATACGACAGGACCGTTCAAACCGTTCAGAGAGAACGAACGCCGTGTGACCTATCGCGAGGCATATCCCCCTCGATGCCCTCCCGACCAACGGCATGGATTGGGTCAACGCAGTCGCGTCGGGCCGCAGTGAGCGCCCGACGGCAGTCGACAGCACGGCAAGCACGACCGGACAGTATCGGACAGCAAGTCGCACGGGAGGAGGACGGCCCCGATGAGACGGCGACGATTCCTCGCGACGAGCGCCGGCGTCGGAGTCGGCCTGCTCGCGGGCTGTAGCGGGTCGAACACCGACGGGACCGGCGAGGCCAGCGGCGACGGCACGAGCGGCGACGGGACCGCGACGGACGAGACCACGTCCGGCGACGCCGTCGGCTCGTTCCGCCTGCTCATCAGCGACCGTCCGGCCGCCATCGGCGACTTCGACTCGCTGAACGTCTCCTTCTCGGAGGCGCGGATCTTCCGGGCCGGCGACGGGGCGACGGCGACCGACGAACCCGACGCGACGGCGGCGGAAACGCAGGCCGGAACCGCCGACACGGCGACGGTGACCGAGACGGAGACGGCGACCGAAGCCGGGACTCCCGAGTCGACCGACGGGGGGACCGAGACAGAGACGCCAGAACCGACCGAAACGCCCGAACCGACGGAGACGGCGGAATCCGAAGACGACGGAGACGACGGCGGCTTCGTCGTGCGCGACCTCGACGGCGCGACCGTCGACCTCACCGAGGTCGTCGGAGACAAGGCCATCGGGGTCCTCGACGGCGAGCTATCGGCGGGTCGCTACAGCAAGATCGAACTGTACGCCGCGTCCGTCGACGGCATCGTCGACGGCGAGGCGGTCGACGTGAAGATTCCGAGCGGGAAGCTCCAGCTCACCAAGCCGTTCGAGGTCGTCGCCGGCGAGTCCGTCTCGTTCGTCTTCGACATCAACGTCGTGCAGAAGGGCAACGGCGGCTACAACCTCCTCCCGGTCATCTCCGAGAGCGGCGTGGCCGGCGATGACGTGACCGTCGAGGAAGTCGGCGACGACGAATCCGACACGGCGACGGAGGAGGCAGAAGCGAGCGAAACGCCGGAAGACGAGCCGACGGAACGGGAATCGGAGACCGAAACGGTGGCGGAGGAGACCGACCCCGGCCGGAGCGAGAGCGGGACAGCCACCGGGAACGGCGGCCAGAACGGCCAGTAACCGCGCCGCTCAGTCTTCCAGCCGGGACTCAAGTTCCCGGACGACCTGGTCCGTGGTCCCGCCGTCACCCCGGACCGCCCGCGTGTAGCGCCGGTACTCCTCGGGCGAGACCTGCACCGTCTTCGTCTCGCCCTCGTGTGCGATTTCGAGCTTGACGGTCCCGTGCGGGTCGTTCCGACGGCGGAAGCTCGCCATCGCGGTGAACACGAACCAGAACGCCACGCAGGACCCGAGGAAGTACGCCATCGTCGTCTCGAAGGCGAACGTCTGCCCGCCGACCGTCCAGTTGTAGGGGTAGGCGACCTGAAACAGGGCGATGCCGACGAGACAGAGCGCGGCCCCGGAGCCGACGCCGACCTGCTCGCGCCGACTCGACGGGAGGACGGCGACGACGCTCAGGAGCATCGCGGGGATGCCGAGGCCGCCGAGCGTGCCGCCGAGTTTCTCCGCGGCGTGGGGGGCGGTCGCGCCGAGGAACGCCGACAGCGGCGTCGTGACGAGCAAAATCGCGGCGACGACGGCCAGCGCGCCGAAAACGCCCAGGGTCGCGCCGGCGACGACGCGGCGCGGGTCGCGGCCCTCCCAGCGCCGGCTCGTGTACGCGTCCCCCAGGTTCTCCATACCGGCCCGTTAGACGGCGACGCACAAAACGATACGTCAGACGCGCGTGCGACGCCGGACGGCCGCGAGCGCGTCGTCGCCGGCGGTCGTCAACGTCCCGAGGTGGTCGGCGTCGACCAGTTCGAGCGAGGCCCGCGGAAGGCGGTCGGCGAGCGCCCGGCCGGTCGACGGCGAGACGTTGGCGTCGTCGCGGCCCTGATACACCGCGACGGGGACCGACACGTCCGCGAGGTCGAACGGCCACGGCTCCGAGAGGAGGCGCTGCTCGCGGACGACGGCGCTCGGCCCGCGCGCCATCGCGGTCAGCATGTCCGCCCGGACGATTCGGGCCACCTCGTCGGCGCTCAGCGCGTCCGTCTCGGGCGTCTCGTCGGCGACGAAGTCGACGGCGTAGGACGGGCCCCGGCGGAGGGCGACCCACCGCTGGAGGCGAAAGAGCCGCCCGAGCGCCCACGGTGCGTGCCGGGACAGCGTCCCGACGAACTGCTGGACGCGACCCGTCGAACCGATCTCGGGCGGGCCGCTGGAGCCGACGAGGGCGATGCGCTCGATCTCCGGCAGACGGTGACAGGCGAGCGCGAACGGGCCGCCACCGGAGAAGCCGACCGCGGCCGCGGATTCGACGCCGAGGTGGGACAGCAGGGCCGCGACGTCGTCGGGCCAGTCGTCGAGTCCGACCGGGGCGTCCGTCGAGCCACCGATGCCCGGTCTGTCGGGGGCGACGAGGCGGACGCCGCGCTCGCGGGCCGGCGCGTCGAGGAGGCGCGCGACGACGTGAGAGCCGGGCGTCCCGTGGCAGAACAGTACCGTGTCGCCGTCGGGGTCGCCGTAGGTGGCGTAGGCCAGTCGGCGGTCGTCGGGGAGGGAGAGCGAGGCGGTGTCGGCGTCGGTCGGCCGCCAGTCGGCGGCCGGGACCTGCGGCGGGGACCGCATGGGTGCCTACTCGCTCTGGATGCGGGGCGCGAGCATGTAGGTGACGCGGCCCTGCCCCTCGGCGAAGTTGAAGTGCATCTTGACGGGGAACTCCTCGCCCAGTTCCATCTCGACCTCGGCGTCCTTCGGGATGGCCTTGTTCATGTTCTTCAGGTAGTCGAGCGAGAACAGCGAGTGGGCGTCGCCGGGCGTGAGGTCGATGAGGTCGTCGCGGGTGAGTTCGAGGTGGACGTCGTCGGTGTCGCCCTCCGCGTCGACGTAGAACAGTTCCTCGGTGGCGTCGACGCCCAGCGCGATGTGGTCGCTGACCATGTCGGCCGCGGTGACGGCGCGGTCGATGTCGCGGCCCTCGATGACGATGTTCGCGGAGAGGTCCAGGTCCGGGAGGTCGGGCTCCTGGCGGATAGAGTCGGGGTCGATGAGGGCGAGCGTGTATTCGAGACCGTCGATAGAGATGTGGAGTTTGCGCGTCTTCTCGTCCAGGTCGAGGTGGACGAGCTGGCCGGCGTCGGCCATTCCGGCGATGTCTTCGAGGCGAGAGAGATTGACGCCGATGAGACCGCCGTCGGTCTCGTAGGACTCGAACGCGGCCGCGTCGAGCCGCAGGTCGACCATGCCGACGTTCGCCGGGTCGACCGCTCGGATTTCCAGCCCGTCTTCTTCGAGGTGGATCTTGCACTCGTCCACCAGCACGCTCACGGAGTCGAGAGCCGCCTGGAGCGTGTCTGCGCTCACGATGGCGTTGAACATCTTGAACCGGGCTACGCCCCCATCCATTAAAAAGTCCCTCATTGAAACCGCGTGCGCGCGGGCGGTCTGCGAGGGGTCGTTGGGGCGCCTACGCGGGGTCGCTGATGCGACGACTCACCACTCGGCGTGCTTGCAGGCGCAGGGGGAAATGATAGCGTGGGAGAGGGCATAGCACTTGGCGTGGTGGCAGACTCGCATTCGCGACGGGCGGTCCTCAGCGGTGTCGGTGCGGCGCTTGGCTGTGCCGTGCTGGGGTCGCGAGACGTCCGTGCACGAACGACCACTAAGGCGGTCATCGCCGACGGCGACGAGACGGAAAACGACATGACCGGCTTCTTCGTCCACGTCGGCGATTCGACCAGTCCGACGGAGGCGCAGGTCGCGACCGACTGCTCGTTCGCGGACTGGGAGGCAGACACGGTCGCCTACGACGTCACGCTCGTCGACCGGGCGGACCCCGAGTACGCCGAGTACGAGCGAACGGTGTACGTCCCGGACACGACGGATATTCCGCCGGGGAGCCTCTTCGTCGTCAACTCACAGGAACGGTGTACCGACGGGTACGTCGGCGTCAGGCTGGAACGACTCGGCTCCGACCAGCTCGAGGCCGCTCTCAGCGGCGACATCGACACCGCGGCGGCCGACGGGAGCTCGGCGTCCGGACCGGGATTCGGCGTCGTCGGCGCGCTCGCCGCGCTCGTCGGCTGGGGCGCGCTCAGCGATCGGAGCTGAAAATCGACGTAGAACGGGCGCGATAGCGGGCGGTCAGCGCGGCGTCTGGCCGCGTCGCGAGCGTCGGTCAGACTTCGGGCTGGAACACGTCGGGGTTCGCCGCGCCTTCGCGGTTGATGACGGCCATCATGCCCTTGCGAGCGACCCGGGAGAGCGCGTGGTCGACCAGTTTGACCGGACCGGGGACCTCGGCGTGCATCGTCGCGATGGCACAGGACCCGGGCTTGACGGGCGTGGTCTGGACGTACCGGTTCGGCGGGCCGGCGATCGAGCCCTGCTGCCAGACCTCGTCCCAGACGGAGCCGATCGGGTGGAAGCTCGAATCGAGGTTCGGCCCGCCGACGACGAAGTACACCCGCGCGTCCTCGCCGACCTGCATCGTCGGCGCGCCGCGAACGTCCGGCGTGATGGCGTACTTCTCGCCGTTCATCAGGACGTACGTGGGGTCTTCGGCCGCCATCGCCTCCATGTCGAAGTCGTGGTGGCCCTTCTCGCCGGCGGCACCGGTGGTGTACAGCTCGTGCTGACCGAAGTAGAACTCGTGGTCAACCTCGGGCAGCCCGTCTTTCGGCTCCACGAGAATCATTCCGAACATCCCCGAGGAGATGTGCATGTCGAGGTTCGGGACGGCGCAGTGGTAGATGAACGCGCCGGGATAGGTCGCCTTGAACCGGAAGGTCTTGGTCTGGCCGGGCGTGACCATCGACGCCTCCGCCCCGCCACCGGGGCCGCGAACGGCGTGGAGGTCGATGTTGTGGGGCATCGAGTTGCCCTCCTCGTTGGTGACGGTGAGTTCGACGGTGTCGCCGCGGCGGACCCGAATCATCGGCCCCGGAATCTGCCCGTCGAAGGTCATGTACGTGTACGTGACGCCGGGTTCGATCTCGGCCACCTGCTCTTTGGTCGTCATCTCGACCGACACCGTCTTGGGCTGCGAGCGGTCGATGGGGCCCGGGATGTCGGTCGGGTCGGCGGCGATACGGTCCACGTCGGTCTGTTGGGCGGCGTTCATGGCTGGCTCCTGTGGGGTCGTTCTGGTCTCGGTCGGCTCCTCTTGCGCACCCGGTGCGCCGGCACAGCCCGCGAGCGCGGCCGTGCCGACGCCCAGGGCCTCTAGCACCCGTCGCCGGGTCGCCGTCGGAATGGTTGACATTGGTGGGGCTCCCTACAGGTCCAGGTCGGTATCGGACAGCTATATACCGAGACGGCGGTTCTCAGGCCGTGGTAGCCGTTCTCGTCCCACAGGAACCAGGGTGAACGTGTTCGGGCGATCGATATAAACGAACGGTCGCCAGCGTTGCTGAGGCGAACCGGATCGGTTCGACACCCCTTCGGAGGCACGCTGTGTCGGGGTCCCTCCGGTCGCGCGCGGTGCGGTCACAAGCGAGTGTCGCGCCCTCACAGACGCCGCGACAGTGCGTCAGCCATTTTGCCGCTCGCGGCGTGCAGTGACGTATGACCGAACCGAACACGTCCGTGACGAGGGGCAGCGGCCCGACCGACAGCGGAGTGGCAGCGTAACGATGGCCGGCAAGGACGACTACTACAACCGGGCCAAGCAGGAGGGGTATCGCGCCCGGTCTGCGTACAAGCTCAAGCAACTGGACGAGACCGCGGGCCTGCTCGGCGAGGGGCGAACGGTCGTCGACCTCGGGGCCGCGCCCGGCGGCTGGCTGCAGGTCGCGGCCGAGCGCGTCGGCGAGCGGGGCACCGTCGTGGGCGTCGACCGCCAGCGCATCGAGGCGCTTTCGGACCCGGAACCGACCGTCGAGTACGTCCGCGGCGACATGACCGACGACGACACGAAGGCCGAGATCCGCGAGGTCGTCGGCGAGAGCGACGGCGAGGGCGGTCCGGTCGACGTGGTCCTCTCGGACATGGCCCCGAACATGACCGGCCAGTACGACCTCGACCACGCCCGCTCGGTCCACCTGGTCCGGCAGGCCTTCGAGGTGGCGACGGACCTGCTCGACGCCGGCGGGGACTTCTGTGCGAAGGTGTTCGACGGGCAGGACCTGGACGACCTCATCGCCGACATCGAACCGGAGTTCGAGTACGTCCGCGAGGTCCGTCCCGACGCCTCGCGGGACTCCTCCTCCGAGCTGTATCTGGTCGCGAAACACCGCCTGACCGCGCCGGTCCGCGAGGGCGACATCGTCGAGGTCACCATCGAGGACATCGGCGAGGAGGGTGACGGCATCGCCAAGGTCGAGAACTTCACCGTGTTCGTCAGCGGCGTCGAGGCGGGCGAGACGGTCGACGTGCGGGTCGACGACGTGAAGCCGCGCTACGCGTTCGCCGAGCCGGTCGAGTGAGTCACTCGGCGCTCGGCGCGGCCGGCGCGTGGCCGTTCCGGCGGGCGAAGCCGACGACGGCGTAGACGAACGGCGTGTCGAGCAGGGCGATGGCGAGCTTCAGGACGTACTGACCGACGATCAGCGCCAGCGCCTCGCCGGGCGGGAGGCCCTGGAAGACGACGAAGCCGACGCCGACGAAGATGACCGTGTCGATGAGCTGGCTGGTGGCCGTCGAGCCGACGTTACGCAGCCACAGCATCTCGCCGTCGGTCCGCTCGCGGAGCCAGTGGAAGACGAACACGTCCCAGTTCTGGCTGACGACGTAGGCCGAGAGGCTCCCGACGACGATGGCCGTACTGGCCCCGAGGACGCTCCGGAACGCACCGAGGTCGACCGGCTGGGCCTGGGCCGGCAGGCCGGGTGCGAGGATGGTGCTCCAGACGAGCGCCAGCAGGACGAAGTTCATCGCGAAGCCGACGTTGACGACGACCGTGGCGGCCCGGCGGCCGTACAGTTCGGCGTAGCAGTCAGACGCGAAGAACGTCAGCGCGTACGCCAGCGCCGCCCCCGGCAGGACGAGCGTCCCGCCGGCGAGGGGCAGCGAGACCGGCAGCGAGAACGCGAGCAGTTTCGAGGCCGTCAGCTGTGAGGTGACCAGCGCCGTCACGAACAGGGCGACGAGGCCGACGCGGACGGCCTCCGAGCGCTCACTGCTCATCGTCGAGTCGGCCCTGGCGCTCGTCGATCTCGTCGAGCAGGTCGAGGGTCTTCCTGATGGAGGCGCGGATCGCCTCGCTGCGGTTGACGAACTTGCCGTCCTCGCCGACGTGCGCGTCGAGGTCAGTGAGGAGTTCTTCGGGTACTTCGACGCTAATCTTGGGCATGTATGCGCCTACGAATACTCGGGTAATATACGTCGGGATTCGTCGGCGGGCGGCAGTCACGTCGCTCCGAGCGGCGGCGGACCGCTCAGTCGGCCGGTTCGCTCCGGCGTTCGGACGTGCGGCGGCCGCCGAGGGTGTACACCCAGAGGATGCCGAGGCCGAGCAGGTACGCGAGCGCCGTCGGGATGCCGACGATGAACATGGTGAAGATGCCGCTCGGCGAGAGGATGGCCGAGAGCGCGACGATGGCGATGACGACCTCGCGCCAGCGCTCGTACATCAGCCGGAACGGGATGATGCCGGCGCGGTGGAACAGGAACATCGTCACCGGAATCTCGGCCAGCAGGCCGATGCCGATGGTGAGGAAGAACACGAGCCAGCCGAACTTGCTCACCCGGTAGGCGATGACCATGTTCGAGTTCAGCTGGTCGTAGGCGATGGCCGAGATGGTCATCGGCGCGACGTAGAGGAAGCCGAGCAGGCTCCCGCCGATGAGCGCGGCGAACAGCGTCCCGCCCCAGACCCCGAGGATGTTCCGGTTCCCGACGACGAAGCCGCGCTCGCGCAGCGCCGGCCAGGCGAAGTACAGCACGACCGGGATGACCGACACCGCGCCGAGGATGGTCGAGAACTTGACGATGAACACCAGGTGCTCGACGGGGTGGAGCGTGACGATGCTCACGTCGGCGGCCATCTCCGGCGGCAGTCGGCTGACGAACGTCCGCTGGATGCGGCCGATGCCGCCCTGGTAGAGGAAGATGAAGCCGGCGGCGAGGACGAAGCCGAAGATGCCGAGGATGACGAAGGCCCGCGAGGCCAGCGCGCTGAGGATGAACTGGATGTCGTAGTAGTAGCCGCCGATGTCGTCCTCGGTGGTCTCGTCCTCGGTGAAGGCGTCGGCCATGCCGGCGGCCGTGGAGGCGAACACGCCCCCGCCCCCGTCGTCCGCCGTCGCGTCCTCGCCGTCGGCCGTCCCGTCGCCGGTCGCCGCCTCGGCGTCCACGTCGTCCTCGTGGACCATGTCCCAGCGGTCGAGGACCGCCTTGGCCTTCTCGCGGTCGTCGTTCGCGAGGGCGGTGTCGGCGTGGGCCAGCGCCTCGTGTTCGGCCATCTCCTCGAACACCTCCGGCGGGGCGACCTCCACGGCCGCGGCGTCGAGTTCGCCGACGTCGATGGCCGACGGATCGCCGACGCGCCTGCCCGGGCTGTGTTCCGCCAGCGCGCCCAGGACGTGATAGTACAGCACCGCGACTGCCCCCAGAAGCCCGACGGCGAGCGCGACGAGGAGCGCCGTCGTCTCGACCGGGAGCCCGAACAGCGCCGGCGGCTGGACGTCGCCGGTGAGTCGGTCCGACGGGAACCAGGCGGCGAAGGTCTGCACGTACTGGAACGCCGGGGTCGCGAGCAGGTAGTACACCGCGCCGCCGGCCACGACGGCCCCGCCGAGGATCGTGTTCCAGTGCTTGCGGGCGACGGCCGGCGTGCTCACCAGGTCGCCGGAGCGCCTGATGAGGACCGCGAGCTTCGACAGCGCGAGGCTGAGCCCGTAGAGACCACACAGCGGCGCGGCCCACATGATCTGGGTGAAGGGGTCCGGCGGCGAGAACAGCGCGCCGAAGGCGAAAATCGCGAGCACCGCGTAGCGCCACTTGTCGCGGAACGTCTCGTAGGGGACGATTTCGGTGTAGGAGAGCACCGTCATCACGAGGGGCAACTGGGCGGCGAGCCCGAAGGAGACGGCCAGCAGGAAGACGAACTGGAACCACTTGACGATGGAGTACTGCGGCGTGAACCCGGCGGCGTAGGCGTCGCCGGCCAGGAAGTTGAACATCAGCGGGAAAAACAGCTCGTAGGCGTAGGCGACGCCGCCGGCGAACAGGCTCAGACTGATAGTGACGAACATGGCGCCCTTCCAGACGGGGATGTGCTGGGCGGGCCACCAGCCGCGCTGGCGGAGGCCGTCGCGGCCGAAGTAAATCAGCAGCGGCAGGGCCATGAGGATGCCGACGACGGCACCGATCTTTACCTGCAGGAGTATCACGTCGAAGGGCGTGACAGCGACGACGCTCGTGGCCTCCTGGGTCGTGAGGTCCATCTGCGAGTACAGGAGGTCGGCCTTGAGCCGGTCCCAGACGCCGTACTGGAGCGCCAGGATGGTCCCCATCATGCCGACGACGAAGACGATGAACACCTTCTGGAGGTGGACCTGGGCCGAGCGGAGCATCGTGCCGAGCGTCGCGCGCCCGCTCTGGACCGTCCGGACGGTGTCCTCGTCGAGAGCACTCGCCATCTTTCCTGTGGCTAGCCCAGTGGGCGTTATCAATTTATTCATCGAATCGACGCCCACCTCGCGAAAAGAAAGTTTACAACTACCACCGTCTAAATCGCGCCCAGATGGAGGACGGTGACGCAGACGGCGAGCGTCGGGGCCCCGGAGAGTCGGTGCGACCGTCCGACGACGAACGCGGCGGGGCGACCGACCGCCCGGACTGGAACGAGGCGGCAGACGGCGACGCGGCGACCGAGGGCGAGGGCGAGGGCGAGGACGACGCCCCCGTCACGGACCCCGTCGCCGCCGCCGACGCCGAACGCGACAGCGAGAGCGGCGCGGCCGGACCGGGGTCGGCCCCGGCCGGCGGCGACGAGGGCACGGTTGGCTCACACGCGCTCCCGCCGTCGACACGGGCCGGGCTGTTCGACCGTGACCCCGCCGAAATCGACGCCGCGGTGCCCAGCGACGTGCCGAGCGACTGGGGTGTGACGCCGTCCGCCTCAGCCAGCACCGCCACGGCGTCCGGAACTGCGACCGGCGGCGCGTCGTCGGGCTACGGCTCGGACGAGACCGTCCACGAGGGCGCGCCGGACGACGAGGAGATGCCGCTGGCCGACCACGTCGAGGAGATGGCGATGCGGCTGTTCGTCGTCGTCGGCGTGATGTCCGTCGTCGCCGTCATCGCGCTGCCGTACTCCGACGAACTCATCAACTTCCTGTGGTACTCGTTCCTCGACGGCCCGGCCGAGGCCTGCGGGCAGGTCGTGACGGACGTCGAGGGTAGCACCGTCGCTGGCGCGGACTGTCCGCACGTCTACAACCCGCTCGCACTCATCCTCGCGCGGCTGAAAGTCGCCTCGCTGGTGGGCTTCATCGCGGCCCTGCCGGTGTTCGTCTACCAGACGTACCTGTTCATGCGACCGGGGCTGTACCCCCGCGAGCGACGCTACTACCTCGCGGCGGTCCCGACCAGCCTCGTGCTCGCGGCCGTCGGCGTCGGGTTCGCGTACTTCGCCGTCCTGCGGGCGATGTTCGACTACTTCATCACGTACTCCGACCGCGCGGCCGACCTGGCGTTCGGGCTGAGCGAGACGTTCAACCTCATCATCCTGATGCTCGGCCTGTTCGCGCTCATCTTCCAGATTCCGCTGTTCGTGATGCTCGCGGTGATGATGGGCGTGACGACCCGTCAGTGGCTCAAACAGCGGCGGCTGTACTTCTGGGGCGGGTTCGCCGCGGTCGCGTTCCTGTTCAGCCCCGACCCGACCGGGATGGCCCCGCTCATGGTCGCGGTGACGATGATCGGGCTGTTCGAGGGGACGCTCCTGCTCCTGCGCTGGACCGGGAGCAGTTCGCCGGTGCCGACCGCCGACGACCTCGCCGCTCGCCGCCCCGTCGCGTGGCTGGCGTTCGCCGTCGCCGGCTACGTCCTCAGCCCCGCGCCGGTCCCGACGGGCTACTACGAGCAGTTGCCCACCGCCGTCACCGGGGCGCTCGCGGCGGTCGGCCTCGGGAACGCCACGCCGATGCTGGTCGGCGGCGGCATGATCGTCTGCTTCGAGGCGCTCGCGTACCTCAACAAGAACTACTACGGCTCCGTGCGACTCTGGCGGGGCTTCCGGCGGGCCCGCCTGCCGGTGTGGGGCGTCGCCATCGTCGTCGGCTACCTCGGGAGCCCCGACCCGACGCTGTTCCGCCTGGTGAACCAGTTCAGCCTCGGTCGGACGGCCGCCGTCGCCGTCGCCGCCGCGCTCATCGCGCTCTACGAGGCCGGCATCTTCGTCATGCGGCGACGGGCCGCGGAGGCGTGACGGTGGCGACCCTGCTCGTCGCCCGGCACGGCGAGACGGCGTGGAACCGCGACGGGCGCGTCCAGGGCTGGGCCCCCAGCCGGCTGACGGACGACGGCCGCCGGCAGGCCGCGGCGCTCGGGGCGTGGCTCGACGACCGCTACGACGTGGACCGCGTCCTGGCCTCCGACCTCGCCCGCACCCGCGAGACGGCCGCCGAGGCCCGCGGTGCGGCCGACGGCCTGCCCGAACCGAGCTACGACGCCGACTGGCGCGAGCGCGGCTTCGGCGTCCTCCAGGGGCTGTTCGGCGAGGAGATGTGCGAGGAGTTCCCCGACCACGACCGAGAGGCGAGCGTCATCTCGCTCGACGCCGACCCGGAGCACGGCGAGAGCGTTCGGACGTTCCGCCGGCGCGTCGAGCGGGCGTGGGAACGGGCGATATCGACCACCGACGAGGGCGAGACGACGCTGGTCGTCACCCACGGCGGCGTCATCAAGGTGCTGCTGGGAAAGCTCACCGACCGCGACCCGGACGCGGCGCTGGCGGAACACTCACAGGACAACTGCGCCGTCAACGAGATTCGACTCGGCGACGGCCCGGAACTGGTCGGCGAGGAACTGACCGGCTGGCGCGACCTGCTGGAGTGAGCGGCGTCAGTCGACCGAGGGGTACTCGGCGTCGAACACGTCGCTGACCACGTCCTCCTCGGCCTGTCCCTCGTCCTCCGGGCTGACACTCCCGGTCTGGTAGCCGTGGAGGTCGAGCGTCACGTGGTCGAAGCCGCAGTCCTCGACGTGGTCGCGGGCGGCCCGGACGAAGTCGGGGTCCAGCGCGGTCTCGAGTTCCGCCTCGCCGACTTCGATGCGGGCGAGGCCGTCGTGGTCCCGTACCCGGAACTGCTCGAAGCCCCAGGTCCGCAGGAGGCGCTCGGCCTTCTCGACGCGGGAGAGGCGTTCCTCGGTCACTTCGAGCCCGGTCGGGATGCGCGAGGAGAGGCAGGCCATCGAGGGCTTGTCGGCCACGGAGAGGTCGTACTCGCGGGCGATCTCGCGGACCTCCTCCTTCTCGATGTCGTGTTCCAGCAGCGGCGAGTAGGCGTCCAGTTCCTCGACGGCGCGCAGGCCGGGCCGGTGGCCCTCGCCCACGTCGGAGGCGTTCGTGCCGTCGCAGACCACGTCGATGCCGAGTTCCCGGGCGCGGTCGTACATCGCGCCGAGGCGCATCGACCGGCAGTGGTAACAGCGCATGTCGTCGTTCTGCATGAACTCGTCGCTACTGAGTTCGGAGAACTCCACGATTTCGTGGCGGATGCCGATCTCCTCGGCGACCCGTGTGGCGTCCTCCAGTTCGGCGGCGGGCAGCGTCTCGGACTTGGCGGTGCAGGCGACGGCGTCGTCGCCGAGGGCGTCGTGGGCCAGCGCGGCGACGACGCTCGAATCCACACCGCCGGAGAAGGCGATGAGCACGCCGTCGCGCGATTCGAGGTCCTCGCGAGCGGCCGCCAGCTTCTCCGCGACAGCAGACATGGACTCCCCTTCTCGGCGGACGGCAAAAACGCCTTCGCGTTCCGTATCGCGCCCGCCTCGGCGACGGGTTTTTTCTCGCTGGCGTCGAATGAGCGGGCAGATGGAGCTCGAATCGGTACCGGGCGTGGGGGCGAAGACGGCCGCGGCGCTCCGGGAACTGGACGACCCGGAGGGGGCGCTGCGCGACGGCGACGTGGCCTCGCTCGCTCGCGCACCGGGCATCAGCGAGGGGCGGGCGGCCCGCATCGCCCGGGGCGCGATCCGCGCCGAGCACGACGACCCCGGCGGATTCGCCGCGACGAGCCGAGCGAGAGAGATTCACGAGGCCGCGCTCGGCCTGCTCACCGAGCGGACGGTCACCGACTACGCCGCCAAGCGCCTGGAGACGATCTACCCGAGCGGCGTCCGGAGCCGCATCGAGGAGGTCCGGGCGTTCACCGAGGCGGCGATGGAACGCGACCCGAGCGAGGCCGTCGCCGAGGCGCTGGCGTCCGTCGAGCCGCTCGCCGAGCCCGGCGACGTGCGCGTCCGCGACCGGTGTCTGGCGACGCGGGACGCCGAGCGCTACGCCGACGCGCAGGCGGCCATCCCCGAGGTGAGCGTCGAGGTCGTCGACGACGCCCGCCAGCTGGCCGAGCTCGCCCGCTCGTACTCGACCGTCGTCGCGCTGGACGAGGCCTTCGCCGGCGTCGACGTTGACGGCGACGTGCGGGTCGAACCGGACGCGCTGGCGGAGCCGGCGTCGGTCGTCCCCGAGCGGGTCCTGACCTTCTTCGCGCGCAACCGCGACCGAATCCGGGCCGCGGCCGAGGTTCACCGCGTCGCCGGCCTGGACGCGCCCTGTGACCTCGACGCGCTGCTGTCGGCGCTCGACCAGCTCGACGACGACGGGAGCGTCCGCGGCGACGACGAACTGGACCGCCTCGCCACCGCGGTCGACGACCTCGACGCCGCCGTCTCGACCGCCGAGAGCGTCGCCAACGACCACCTCCGGGAGGCCATCGAGGAGCAGGACGTGACCATCGAGGGGACGGACCTGTTGTCGCTGGTCGAGCGGGGCGCGGGCGTCGACTCGCTCCTGCAGCGCGAACTCGCCGACGAGTACGCCGCCGCCGTCGAGAAGGCTCGCGACCACCTCGTGGACGCGCTCGAACTGCGCGACACCGAGGCGACGGCGCGGCGGGCGTTCCCCGACGAACCCACGTATCCGGTCGAGCGCGACGAGAGCGTCGTCAGCCGGCTCCGCGAGGAGCTGACCGCGGCGCGGGACCGGCGGGCGACCCGACGGAAGCGAGGGCTCGCGGACGACCTCGCCGAGATGCGCGCCGACGCGGAGGCGCTGGTGGACGCGGCGCTCGAACTCGACGTGGAGCTCGCGGTGGCCCGCTTCGCCGCCGACTTCGACTGTACGATGCCGGAGCTGACCGACGGCGAGGGGTTCGACATCGAGGGCGGGCGCTCGCCCCTGCTGGACGTGCCCTTCGAGGCCGTCGAGCCGGTCGACTACGCCGTCGAGGGCGTGACCGTCCTCTCGGGGGTCAACAGCGGCGGGAAGACCTCCACGCTCGACCTCGTCGCGCTGGTGACGACGCTCGCGCACATGGGCCTGCCCGTCCCCGCGGACGCCGCCCGCGTCGGCCGCGTCTCGGAGCTCCACTACCACGCCAAGACGCAGGGGACGCTCGACGCCGGCGCGTTCGAGGCGACGCTCCGGGAGTTCGGCGGACTCGTGACGGATGTGAGCGCCGACCGGCCGGTGATGGTGCTCGTCGACGAACTCGAATCCATCACGGAGCCCGGCGCGGCGGCGACCATCGTCGCCGGCATCCTCGAGTCGCTGACCGAGCGCGAGGCGACGGCCGTCTTCGTCTCGCACCTCGCCGAGGACATCCGCGCGGCGTCCGACGCCGACCTCGCTATCGACGGCATCGAGGCAGAGGGGCTGGTCGACGGCGAGCTCCGGGTGAACCGCTCGCCGGTCAAGGGCAAGCTCGCCCGCTCGACGCCGGAACTCATCGTCGAGAAACTGGCCGACGACGACGGGAGCGGCGACGGCTTCTACGGCGACCTGCTCTCGAAGTTCGAGTAGCGGTGGCGGCGAGCGCCGCGACGGCGGAAATCCGGTCGTTTGGCTGTCAGTTCGGGCCGAGTCGTGGCAAATGGTTAAGTGCGCTGCGAAGCTCGGTGAAAGTGATGAGCGACGATCCCGAGGACCGGATGCTCGGCTGGGACGAGTCCGTCTTTCGGGACGAACACGTCTTCGAGATCGACTGGCTCCCGGAGACGTTCAAACACCGGGACACCCAGATGGAGACGCTGAAGTACGCGCTCCGGCCGGCCGTCCGCGGCTCGCGCCCGCTCAACGTCATCGCCCGCGGGCCGCCGGGCACGGGCAAGACGACGGCCACGCAGATCATGTTCGACGAGCTGACCGCACAGACCGAGGTCAAGGCCGTGCGGGTGAACTGCCAGATGGACTCGACGCGCTACGCCGTCTTCTCGCGGCTGTTCGCCGAGATATTCGAGTACGAGCCGCCGGCCTCGGGCATCTCCTTCAAGAAGCTGTTCTCCCAGATCACGGACAAACTGGTCGAGGAGGACGAGGTGCTGGTCGTCGCGCTGGACGACGTGAACTACCTGTTCTACGAGAACGAGGCCAGCGACACGCTGTACTCGCTGTTGCGCGCCCACGAGGCCCACTCCGGCGCGAAGATCGGCGTCATCTGCGTCTCCTCGGACCTCGACCTCGACGTGATCGAGGCGCTCGACACGCGCGTCCAGTCGGTGTTTCGCCCGGAGGAGGTGTACTTCAACAAGTACGGCCAGGCCGAGATCGTGGACATCCTCGACGAGCGGGTCGACCGGGGCTTCAACGAGGGCGTCGTCGGCCCGACGGTGCTCGACCGCGTGGCCGAACTGACCGCGGAGCAGGGCGGCGACCTCCGCGTCGGCATCGACCTCCTGCGGCGGGCCGGCATGAACGCCGAGATGCGCGCCTCCCGCTCGGTCGAACCGGAGGACGTGGAGGCGGCCTACGACAAGTCGAAGTACGTCCACCTCTCGCGGCGGCTGCGGGAGCTGTCGGAGTCCGAGGCGTCGCTGGTCGAGGTCATCGCCGACCACGACGGCCAGCGCGCCGGCGACATCTACGAGGCGTTCACCGAGCAGACGGACCTCGGCTACACGCGCTACTCGGAGATCATCAACAAGCTCGACCAGCTGGACATCATCGACGCCGACTATACGAACGTCGAGGGGCGCGGCCGCTCGCGGGAACTGACGCTCAACTACGACGCCGACGCCGTGCTGGAGCGGCTGTAATACAGCGTATCAAAACGTATCCGCGGAGTCACTCCATCTTCTCGAAGGTCGTCTCGGCCCACTGGACGGCGTAGTCGGCCCCGTACTGGAGGTACGCGTCGGTGTCGAGCGCGGCGAACGGCGCGGGCAGGTCGAGGCCGTGTTTGACCCCGCTACAGGCGAGTTCGGCGGCCGCGGCGAACGCCGTCTGACCCCGTGCGACCTCGCTCGGCAGGTCGTCGAGACGGGGCGTCAGCCGCTCGCCGGCGTCGGCCCACGCCGCGTGGAGGTCGGGGTAGTCGTCGGCCCAGTCCGCGAACTCGCGGCGGGTCTGCAGGCCGAGATAGGCGTCGTACAGCGCCGCCGCGAGCTGGTACTGGTCGGTCGCGTCGAGGCGGTCGTCGGTGGCGCTGACGAGGTCGCGGTACCGCTCGCGGAAGAAGCCGAGGAAGTGCTCCGGTTCGTCGAGCCCGACCTCGACGAGCGCCTCGGCGACGAGGAAGGAGACGAACGGGTCCGGCGAGGTCTCCAGGCGCGGCTTGACGAACACGCAGGGCGGCGAAGTCTGGCGGGTCCAGGCGACGCCGCCGTCGCCGGGCATCCCGATCGTGAGGTCGCCGCCGACGTAGCGCCGGAGGACGTCGGGTGCCGACGCCGGCAGCCAGTCGCCGTCGTAGGACAGCGGGTCGACGCTGTCGGTCACGAGCAGGAGTTCCTCCGCGACCGCCGGGTCGAGCATCTCGAAGTCGCGGTCGCAGTGCAGGACGAGCGCGTCGGGGGCGTAGGCGTCACGGACCGCCGAGCACTCGCCCGTCAGCCGGCGCTCTGAGAACATCTACGCCGAGAACATGACGAGGTTGAGGACGATAGCGATCGAGAGCAGTGCAGACGCGCCGATGGTCCCGAGAACGATTTTCGTGGCCGTGCTCATGTGAGAAGGTATCTCGGGGCAGGTGTTAAATCTTGAGAAACGCCTTTGCGCTCGCCGCGAGGCGTCGACGTATGGACCGTTCCCGCGTCTCGACCGGCACGGACTGGGAGGAACACGTCGGCTACTCGCGCGCGATTCGGACGGGCGACACCGTCCGCGTCGCCGGCACCATCGCCACGGACGACGACGGGGCCGTGGTCGCGCCCGGCGACGCCTACGAGCAGACGAAACACGCCTTCGAAATCGTGGCCGACGCGCTCGCCGACCTCGACGCGGCGATAGCGGACGTGGTCCAGACGCGCATGTACGTCACCGACATCGAGGACCAGGAGCGGGTCGGCGAGGCCCACAGCGAGTTCTTCGCCGACGTGCGACCCGTCGCGACGATGGTCGAGGTGAGCGGGCTGGCCGCGCCCGAGGCCGTCGTGGAAGTCGAGGCGGTGGCACAGGTCGAGTAAGCGGGCGACAGCGGGCCGTTGTGCCGGCTAGTCGTCGGCCGCCCCGACGCCGCGGCGCGCGACGGTGCGCCACCGGCCGGACCAGAAGCGGCCGGTGTTGACCGCGGCCTTCAGGTAGAAGTCGCCGACGAGCGCCGCGAAGACGGCCGGGAGGCCGAGGCCGAGTCCGGGCGAGAACGAGAGGCCGACCAGCGGGACCGTCACGACGACCGTCGGGGGCAGGGCGAGCGCGGCGACGGGGAGGCGGTAGCAGTAGCCGCCGACGAAGGTGCCGTAGAGCGGCCAGCGCGTGTCGCCGGCCCCGCGCAGGCTCCCGCGCATCGTCCGCGAGATAGAGAAGCCGGCAACGAGCAGGCCGAAGACGCGGACGAACTGCGCGGCCAGGTCGGGGTAGGCGGTCCCGAACAGGGAGACGACGGGGCGCGCGAAGACGACGAGCACCACCGCCGCGACGAGCTGGACGGCCAGTGCCACACGAAGCGTCTGCCAGCCGTAGGCGGTCGCCTCGTCGTCGTCGCCGGCCCCGAGCGACTGGCCGACCAGCGTCGACGCGGCCGTGGCGTAGCCCCACGCCGGCATCAGCGCGAGCAGCATGACACGGCGGCCGATGGCGTAGGCCGCGACCGTCGGCGTCCCGAGCGTGCCGAGGACGAACAGGAACGGGAAGCGGGCGAACGTCTGGAGCAGGCGCATCCCGGTCAGCGGCAGGGCGACGCGGACGATCTCGCGCACGAGGCCGGCGTCGAACTGCGGGCCGCCGAGAGGGAGCGTGACGACGTACCGACCGGACAGGAGCAGAGCGAGGAAGATGGCGGCCGCGAGGGTGTTCGCGACGGCGGTTCCCCACGCCGCGCCCGCGATGCCCAGTTCCGGGAACGGCCCGAGACCGAAGATGAGGACGGCGTTGAGCGCGACGTTCGTCGGGAGCGTGAGCAGGCGGACGTACATCGGCGTCTTCGTGTCCGCGCTTCCGGCCAGTGCGCGGGACGCGACCATGCTCCAGAACCGCGGCGCGAGCGACAGCATGACGATGGCGAGGTACGTCCCGCCGAGGCGGACCGTCTCGGCGTCGTCGGTGAGCAGGCCGACGAGCAGTTCGGGATACTGCCAGGAAACAGCCGTCAGCGGCGCGGAGACGAGGAGGGCGAGCCACAGCGACTGCTTGACGGCGAGGTTCGCTCGCTCGGGCTCGCCGGCCCCCTGCAGTCGGGAGACGACGCTGATCGTCCCCGAGGAGACGGCCAGCGAGAGGCCGAAGCCGAGGAAGTAGTACTGAAATCCGAGTTCGAGGCCGGCGATGGCGGCGTCGCCGAGCGCCAGGCCGACCATCAGGAAGTCGGCGAGGCGCAGGAGGACGCGGAGGCCGCCCGTGACCATCACCGGCGCGGCGAGGTCGGTCGCGGCGGTCGCCTTCTCGCGGTCGACGAGACCGGCGCTCGCGAGCGCAGCGGGGACGGCGGTCAGGAGGCGGCGGAGCGGGCCACTGTCCGACATCGGTACACGCTCCGGGCCCCAGCCCCCTGTGGGTTTCGGGGTCGCACCGTGGACTTTTCTCGGTGTGCGGTGACAGGCCGCATATGCGCCCCGTCGAGGCCGGCGACACCTTCACCGAAACGCGCACGTTCACCCCCGCTGACGTGGACCGGTTCGCCGCGGTCACCGGCGACGACCAGGCCCGCCACACCGAACCGGACGAGCGGGGTCGCCGGATGGTCCAGGGACTGCTCACGGCGTCGCTGCTGACGAGCATCGGCGGCGACCTCGAAGTGCTCGCATCGCAGATGGAGTTCCGGTTCCGGCGGCCCGTCTACACCGGCGAGACGGTCGTCTGCGAGATGGAGATAACGGCCGCCGAACCCCGCGGCGACGGCGGAACGAGCGTCGTCGGCGAGGTGACGGTTCGCCGGGTCGGTCAGCACACCGAATCGGCGGACGGAGACGACGGCGGAGAGACGAACCCGGAGTTCGATTCAGGAGACGGGGCCGGCGAGGCCGTCCTCGAAGCGACCGTCGAAGGAATCATCAGGGAATGAGCTGTTCGCCGTCGTCGTCGTAGACGGCGATGGCGTCGACCGGACAGGCCCGCGCGGCGAACTTCGCGTCCAGTTCCGCGCCGTCGGGGACCTCGCGGACGAACACGCCGTCCTCGCGCTCCTCGCTGTCGGCGAGGACGGCCTTGCCGGCGTCCTCGTCGCGCTCGAAGGCGTCCCACTCGGCGACACACTGGAACATCCCGATGCAGGTGTCGTAGTCGTACTCGACTCGCATACCGACCGTTGGCCGGTCGCGGGCAAAGGCCTTGGCATGCGGACAGCCGTCCGTCGGTTCCGCACCGACCGCCCGCAGTCGGGCAGGCGTACGGGCACGACAGTCCGTCTCACTCGTAGAGGCGGTCGAGCGCGGCGACGACGGACCGACACAGGACGGCGAGCAGGTCGCGGTCCCAGCCGTCGAAGGCCGTCCCCTCCGTCGAGGCGACGCCGAGCAGGCCGTGGGATTCGAGCGGGAAGAGAAAGGCCGACCGGATGCTCCCGACGACGGCGTCGTCGCGGTCGCCGTAGTCCTCCAAGACGCGCGGTTCGCCCTCGCGGAACACGCGCATCTCCAGGGAGTCCGACGGGAACGCCATCTCCCGGATGGTGTCGAACGCCGCGTCGGGGTCGACGTCGATGCCCGCGTCGGCCGCGATCAGATCGAGCGCACCGTCGGTCGCGGCGACGGTGACCAGCGACTCCGTGGACGGGTCGTACGCCCAGACGGTGGCGACGGACTCGTCGAGGACCTCCTCGACGACGGCGAGCGCCCGCGACGCGACCGCCTCTCTGGATTCGGCGAGAAAGAGGTCCCGCATCGCCTCGTTGAGCGCTTCCAGCCGCCGCTCGTGTTCCCGGTGAGCGGTCACGTCGCGGATGACGACCTGCGTGGCGGGCCGGCCGGCGAACTCGATCGGTGCGCCGCGGCTCTCCACGTAACGAACCGCACCGTCGGACCGCTGAAGCCGCCAGTTGAGCCAGCCGTCCTCGCCGGTCGACCCCGGACGCGCGTTCAGTCGCTCCCGGACGCGCCCGCGGTCGTCGGGGTGGACGTACGACAGCGGGTCGACCTCGTAGACGGCCGAGAGGTCGTCGATGCCGGCGAAGTCACAGAGCGTCTGGTTTGCGTACAGGACCTCCCCGTTCCGGTGGACCAGTATCGCGTCGGGAGACGTATCGACGAGGTGTCGATAGCGGTGTTCCGTCTCCGCGTGGGCGCGCTCGGAGCGCCGCCGGGCGACCGCGTTCTCGATTCGGTTCGCCAGCACGTCGTACTGGTCCGCGGTCGTCCGCTTCTGGAGGTAGTCGGTCACGCCGGTCGAGATCGCCTCGCTCGCGATCTCCTCGCTGCCCTTGCCGGTGAAGAGGATGAACGGGAGATCGCCGTGGCGGGTCGAGACCTCCCGGAGGAGCGCCAGCCCGTCCATCGACGGCATCTCGTAGTCGCTGACGATGCAGTCGACGGTCGACGACGCGAGCCGGTCCAGCGCCGCCGACCCGCTCGTCTCGACGAGCACCTCGAAGGCGTCACGGCGACGCTCCAGGTGCAGGGCCGTCGTCTCGGCGACGTCCAGCTGATCGTCGACGAGCAACACTCGCACCGTCTCGCTGCGTCCGTCGGCCGGACCGGCCCGCTTCATTCGCCGTTCGGTCCCAATCCCCATGGTTGGTGCTACACGTATGCCGCCATATCGGTTGCGGCCGTTTCAGTGCGACAGTTTAAATCGAGGCAGGACCGAACCGAGGGGTAATGGACGTCGCGGACCTGTCAGGCGTGCCCGACTGGCTGCCCGAGCACCTGCGCGCGGACGGCATCGAAGCGCTGTACCCGCCGCAGGGCGAGGCCGTCGAGGCGGGCGTCACCGAGGGCGAGAACCTCGTCGCCGCCATTCCGACCGCCAGCGGGAAGACGCTTATCGCCGAACTCGCGATGCTCTCGTCGGTCGCTCGCGGCGGCAAAGCCCTCTACATCGTCCCGCTGCGGGCGCTGGCCAGCGAGAAGCAGGCGGACTTCGAAGAGTTCGAACAGTACGGCCTCGACGTGGGCGTCTCGACGGGCAACTACGAGTCGGAGGGGGGCTGGCTCGCCGACAAGGACATCGTCGTCGCGACCAGCGAGAAGGTCGACTCGCTCGTGCGCAACGACGCGCCGTGGATCGAGGACCTCACCTGCGTCGTCACCGACGAGGTCCACCTCGTCGACGACGGCCAGCGCGGGCCCACGCTGGAAGTGACGCTGGCGAAGCTCCGGCGGCTCAACCCAGATCTCCAGACCGTCGCGCTGTCGGCGACCATCGGCAACGCCGAGGCGCTGGCGACCTGGCTCGACGCCGAACTCGTCGACTCGGACTGGCGGCCCATCGACCTCCAGAAGGGGGTCCACTACGGGCAGGCGCTGCACCTGGAAGACGGCAGCCAGCAGCGCCTCTCGGTCCGAAACAACGAGAAGCCGACCGCGGCCATCGTCCGCGACACGCTCACGGACGAGGTCGACGAGGACGGGACCGTCGTCGAGGAAGGGGGCTCGACGCTCGTGTTCGTCAACTCGCGGCGCAACGCCGAGGCGGCCGCCGGGCGGCTCGCGAGCACCGTCCGCCCGCACCTCACCGGCACAGAGCGCGAGCGACTGGCGGACATCGCCGAGGAGATCCGCGACGTGAGCGACACAGAGACCAGCGACGACCTCGCGGACGCCGTCGCCGACGGGGCCGCGTTCCACCACGCCGGCCTCTCGCGGGGCCACCGCGAACTGGTCGAGGACGCCTTCCGCGACCGGCTGGTGAAGGTCGTCTGCGCGACGCCGACGCTCGCCGCCGGCGTCAACACCCCATCACGGCGCGTCGTCGTCCGCGACTGGCGGCGCTACGACGGCTCGGCCGGCGGGATGGCCCCGCTGTCGGTGCTGGAGGTCCACCAGATGATGGGGCGGGCCGGCCGACCGGGGATGGACCCCTACGGCGAGGCGGTCCTCGTCGCCAACAGCCACGACGAGGTCGACGAACTGTTCGAACGCTACGTCTGGGCCGACCCGGAGCCGGTCCGGTCGAAGCTCGCCGCCGAGCCGGCGCTTCGCACGCACATCCTCGCGACCGTCGCCTCCGGCTTCGCCCGCTCGCGGTCGGGCCTGCTGGAGTTCCTCGAACAGACGCTGTACGCCAGCCAGACCGACGAGAGCGGTCGGCTGGAGCGCGTCGTCGACGACGTGCTGACGTATCTCCAGCGGAACGGCTTCCTCGAAATCGACGGCGGCGAAGTGGACGCCACCTCGCTGGGCCACACCGTCTCGCGGCTGTACCTCGACCCGATGAGCGCCGCCGAAATCGTCGACGGCCTCCGGGACTGGGAGCGCCGCGGCGGACGGGCGGCGACGGACGGAGAGGCGGCAGACGGCGACGAGCCGGCGATCCCCGCCGAGAGCGGCTTCACGACGGCCAGCGACCTGGCCGAGGAAGCGGAGGCGGCGGCCGACGCCGACCCGGACGACATCTCGGCGCTCGGCCTCTATCACCTCGTCTCGCGCACGCCGGACATGTACCAGCTGTACCTCCGGTCGGGCGAGCGCGAGGACTACGAGATGGAGCTGTTCGAGCGCGAGGACGAACTGCTCGGGCCGACCCCCTCGGAGTACGAGGAGGGGCGCTTCGAGGACTGGCTCGCGGCGCTGAAGACCGCTCGACTGCTCGAAGACTGGGCGACGGAGGTCGACGAGTCGACCATCACGGACCGCTACGGCGTCGGCCCGGGCGACATCCGCGGGAAGGTCGAGACGGCCCAGTGGCTGCTCGGAGCGGCTGAGTCGCTTGCGAGCGAGGTCGGCCTCGACGCGGCGCGGGCCGTCAGCGAGGCGCGCATCCGCGTCGAACACGGCGTCCGCGAGGAACTGGTCGACCTCGCCGGCGTCCGCGGCGTCGGCCGCAAGCGCGCCCGGCGACTGTTCGAGGCGGGTATCGACGACCGGGCGGCGCTCCGGGACGCGGACAAGTCGGTCGTGCTGGCCGCGCTCCGGGGCCGCCGGAAGACGGCCGAGAACGTGCTGGAGAACGCCGGCCACCGGAACCCCTCGATGGAAGGCGTCGAGCCAGCGCCCGACGTGTCCGTCGACGTCGACGACGGAAGCGGCACGGACGATGGGAGCGACGAGGCCGAGACCGCCGAGGACCAGTCCAGCCTGGGTGATTTCTGATGCGGGTGGTCGAGGGCGTGGCCGAAATCGACGACGTGGGCGCGTTCGTCGCGGCGCTCGGCGAGGTCGGCGAGCGCCACGGCGTCACGGTGCAGGCGTTCGACGCCCGCTACGTCGCGGACCGGGCGCACTTGGAACTCGCGGTCGACCTGGCCGCCCGAGCGCACGCCCGCGACGACGCCATCGCCGAGGACTTCGGCGTCGAAATCCTGCTGTACGCGGCCGGGCGCCGCCAGATCAACCGCGCCCTGGAGATGGGCGTAAGCGAGGGCGAGTGCCCCGTCGTCGTGGCGGTCGTCGGCGAAGCCGACCGCGTCTCTCACGGAGGAAACGGCGGCGAGAACGCCGACGCGACCGAGGCCGCCGCCGCTGCGGTCAGCGACCGACTCGCGTCTGGTGCGACGCTGGGCGAGTACGACGGCGAGCGCGTCCGGTCATTCTTCGACGTGACCGAGACGGAACTCGACGCGACGGCCGGCGACCTGGCCGACGCCGTCCGCGAGCGCGTCGCGCTCCTGCCGGTCGAGAAGTGACGGTAGCGTTTTGGGCGTCGCCATGGTATCGATGCGCATGCGCACCCACCGGCCCGGACCGACGACGCGCTCACGTACTGACGCGGCTGCAGACCCGCGCGAGCGACAGTGACGGCGCTCGACGAGCCACTTGACATCGGCGGCGTCTCCGTGCCGAACCGGCTGTACCGCGCCCCGGTACTGGAGTGCGCCGGCAACGGCGAGGGAGCCGTCGAGACGCTAATCGACGAACTCGAGCCGACGGCGGCTTCGGGCGTCGGGCTGCTGTTCCAGGGCGCGAGCGTCGTCAGCGAACGCGGCGGCTGCGCCGCGCCGAACATGACGCGCGTCCACGACCCGGCGTTCGTCTCGCGGCTCTCCCGGCTCACCGGCGCGGTCCACGACCACGGCGGCCGGATTTTTATCCAGTTGGCCCACGGCGGCCTCCGGAGCATGGCGACCTGGCACGCCGAGTACCGGCGACGCCACCCCGACCAGCGACAGCTGGCGGTCAGTCGCCCGCCCTGGCAGCTCCGGGCGCTCGACCGGGCCGGCCTCGTCTCGCTCCAGCCGGACGTGCTCTCGACGGCGGAAGTGTGGGACCTCGCCGAGCAGTTCGGCCGCTGTGCCGGCTACGCCGTCGACGCGGGCTACGACGGCATCCACCTCTCGGCGGCGAACATGAGCCTGATCCAGCAGTTCCTCTCGCCGTTCTACAACCGTCGGGACGACGCGTTCGGCGACGGCGTCCGGTTCCTCGAAGCCGTCCACGACGCCGTCCGCGACCACGCCGGCGACGTGCCGCTGGTGACGAAAGTCCCCGCCGAGACCGCCGCGCCGAGTTTCGTTCGAAGGCATCTCACTCGCGACGACGCCATCGACATCGCCGAGCGGGCGGCGGAAATCGGCTACGACGGCCTCGTCCCGGTCGAGGTGTCGACGTTCTGGGACATGAGCATCGTGCGCGGGGCTTTCCCCGAACGGGCCTGGGCGGCGGGCGACCTGCAAGCGGACTACGCCGCGGTGTTCGGGAGCCGCGTGCGTGCGCGAGCGGTGGAACTGCTGAACCGGTTGCAGGCGCGTCGGTTCGACCGCGATCCGGGGTGGAACGCCGCGTTCTGCCGCGCGGTCCGCGAGCGCGTCGACGTTCCCGTCCTGCTCGAGGGGGGACTCCGCACGCGCGAGGACTGCGACCGGTATCTCGGCGCGGCGCGGCCCGAGGCGGAGCCAGCGGCGGACGCGGTCGGGATGGCGCGGCCGTTCTACGCCGAACCGCGGCTCGGCGCTCGGCTGCTCGACGGCGAAGACGCGCTGTGTGCGAGCTGTAACAACTGCACGATTCCGCAGGTGATCGGCGAACCGGGGCGCTGTCGGACGCCGTCGGTGGTCCGCGAGCAGGCGCGGCTCCGGGAGGAAGGAGCCTACGACCGTCCGGACTGAACCGCTGGACGCAAAGGCTCATGGCCGTCGAGACCCGAACCGAGGGCGATGACCGAAATCTCGTCCGAGCGCGTCGAACTGTCCGTCGACGGCGAGGACATCGACGTTCACTACCGGACCGGCGGCGAGGGGCCGCCGCTCGTCTTCCTCCACGGCATCGGCCTGGACGCCGCGACAGTCTCCTGGCGGCACGCGCTGCCCGCGCTCGCCGGCGAGCGGACGGTGTACGCGCCGGACCTGCCGGGCCACGGGGACAGCGACAAGCCCGACCGCGCGTACACGACGGCGTACTACCTGGAGACCGTGTCCGCGTTCCTCGACGCCGTCGATATCGAGGAACCGGCGCTGGCCGGCCTGTCGATGGGCGGCGCGCTCGCGCTGGGCCACGCGCTCGACGGCGGTCCCGTCGAACGCCTCGTGCTGGTCGACAGCTACGGGCTCGGGGCCGACGCCTACTGGCGGACGATGGCCAGTAGCGTGTTGCAGACGCCAATCCTCGGGAACATGCTCTGGCAGGGCGTGAGCACGTCGCGGCCGGCGATCAGGACGGGGCTACGGAGCATGGGCCCCGGCGAACCGCCACAGCAACTGGTCGACGACGTCGACGACGCCATCGACTACCAGACGGTCCGCGCGATGCGGCGCTGGCAGCGCAGCGAGTTCCTCTGTCGGGGCTTCCGGACGGACTACTCGGACCGACTGGACGAACTCGACGTGCCGACGATGCTGGTCCACGGGGCCGTCGACCCACTTCTCCCCCGGAACTGGTCCGAGCGGGCCGCTGGCGCGGTATCGGACAGTCGGCTGGAGATCTTCGAGAACTGCGGTCACTGTCCGCCGCGGGAACAGCCGGAGCGGTTCAACCGGGCGGTTCGGGCGTTCTGCTGAGTTACTCGGGCAGTTCGTCGATGAGGACGACCGCTTCGCCGTCGATGACGACTTCGTCCTCACAGACCACGCGCGTGGTCAGTCGGAACTGGCTGTCGCCGAGGTCCTCGACGATCTCACACTCCGCGGTGAGGCGGTCGCCGATGCGGACGGGGTTGTGGAACTCCAGGTCCTGCGAGAGATAGATCGTCAGGCCCGGGAGTCGCGCGAGCGCCGCGCTGATAAGGCTCCCGACGAGCGTCCCGTGGGCGATGCGCCCGCGGAAGCGCGTCTGCTCCGCGAACTCGTCGTCGAGGTGGAGCGGGTTCGTGTCGCCGCTCGCGGCGGCGAACTGTCGGACGTCGTTCTCCGAGATCGTCTTCGTGAAGTCGACGTGGTCGCCGACGCCCATCTGTCCGGGGTGGTCGGCGGAGATGGAGACGTGCCACTCGGGTAAGTCCTCGTCCGGCTCGATCCGCTCTGCCGGTGTGAGACCGTTTTCGTCGTCCTGCTGTACCCCGAACGCAGCGAACGCCGCCCGGTTAGCGGCCACGACGCTGTTGAACATATGGGACGATGTCTCAGTCCATGTGTCTAACAGCGGATTCCGGTGCGATTCAGAACTCATCTACTGTAGTAGTTACTTGGTCCGAGTATTAAACCTTGGTGTTGGTTTCGTCTCTACTGGCGGTAGACACCGTCTAACGGGCGTCAGACGCGGATTTGGCAATCCAGTTATCGACGCTACAGGACGGAACAGTCCGTTGGGCGTCGCTCAGGCGGTGAAACCATTCAACACCATTAGATGGTAGCAGATGGTATTATGCGGAAGATTTATGTCGCTGAAGGGAGTAGATGGAAGTGACCGATGGCCGACGAGGATGATGGCCTGATGTGGCCCCCGATGTTCAAGGGGATGCAGCAGGCGAGCGAGAACGCGATGGAACAGCAGCAACAGCTGATGAAGCAGATGTTCGCCAGCGGTGGCATGCCGAGTTTCGATATGAATCAGCTCGGCGCCATGAGTCAGATGGCGACGTTCAAGACCCGCGTGCAGAGCGGCGGTCGAATCAGCATCCCCGACGCGGAGCGCGAAGCCCTGGGCATCGACGAAGGCGACATCGTCCAAGCCGTCGTCCTCCCGGTCACTAACAACAACACGGAGTAATCCACAATGGTAGACTACACCACCCCCGTCACGACAGCGTTCGAGATGCAGCGTACCACGATCGAGCAGAGCCAGAAGGCGCTCGAACAGAGCGTCTCCTTCCAGAAGAACGTCAACAGCGCGGTCATCGACAGCCTCGACACGCAGGAGTCGGCCCAGCGCCGCGGCGTCGAACTGCAGCAGACCGCACTGCACAGCTACCTCGACGCGCTGGCGACGACCGTCCCCGGCGTCTCGAGCACCGTCGAGCAGATCCGCGAGACGGTCGACGAGCAGTTCGACTTCCTGCTCGAGAACCACGCCGAGGCCTTCGACAACGTCGAGTCGGAGCTCGCCGAGACCGCCGACACCTACGACGAGATGACCGAGGAGTACCTCGCCGCCGTCAACGAGCAGATCGACATGCTCGTCGAGGCTCACGAGGAACTCGAGACCCAGTCCGTCGAGGCCGCCGAGCAGTTCGGCGAGCAGCTCGAAGAGGTCCAGGAGCAGGTCGAGGAGATTCAGGCCCAGGTCGAAGAGGTCCAGGCCGAGGCCGCCGACGCCGTCGACGTCGAAGCGTAGCTACGAGACACGCCGGTTTTTTTGTGCGCCCAGCGCCGAACCACTATCATGAGCAACACAAACGAGATACAGGAAGAATGGACGGAGATGGTAGCGGAGATGAACGACGCGGTCGCCGACTCGATGGAGCAGAACATGAAGGCACAGGCGGCCTTCGTCGAGTCCTGGGCCGACGCGGTCGAGGACACGATTCCCGAGGAGGACGAGCTCGCCGAGGGCATGGACGGGTACAACCGCGCCTACGAGGAGTGGATCGACGCCGCCGAGCGGATGGTCGAGCGCTCGACCGACGCCGCCCAAGGCGAGGACGTCGACCCCGCCGAGTTCCGTGACATCTGGCTCCAGTCCGCCAACGAGGCGTTCAAGCACGTCATGGGTACGTCGGCGTTCGCGGCGGCCAACGGCCAGCTCGTCGAGTCGATGATGGAGATGCAACAGGAGGCCGACGACATGAGCCAGGACACGCTCGCACAGCTCGGCTTCCCCACGCGCGACGACGTGACCGAGGTCGGCGAGCGCCTCATCGAACTCGAGCGCCGCCAGCACGCGGTCGAACAGAAGCTCGACCGCATCCTCGACCAGCTGGAAGAGTAAGCCATGTCAAGTAACCCCTTCAACCCCTTCGCCGCCGCGCTCAACTGGCAGTCGAACACGCTGGAGGCGATGACCGAGGCCACCGAGACCGCGCAGGTAGCCGACGAGCGCCTCGAACTCATCGAGTCCGTCGAGGTCGGCCAGACGCCGAGCGAGGTCGTCTACGAGGAGAACAAGCTGGAGCTGCTGCACTACGACGCCGAAGCCGCCGGCATCGAGGTCGCCGAGGAGGACAAGGAATCGGTCCCCATCCTCATCGTCTACGCGCTCATCAACCGGCCGTACATCCTCGACCTCCAGGAGGAGCGCTCCGTCGTGCGCCGCCTGCTCGAAGCGGGCCACGACGTGTACCTCATCGACTGGAACGAGCCCTCGCGGCTGGACCAGCACCTCACGCTCGACGACTACGTCAACCGCTACATGGACAACTGCGTCGACGTGGTCCGCGAGCGCTCCGGCCAGGACGCCATCAACGTCCTCGGCTACTGCATGGGCGGCACCATGTCGGTCATGTACACCGCGCTCCACCCCGAGAAGGTGAACGCGCTGGGCCTGATGGCCGCCGGCCTCTGCTTCGATCACACCGGCGGCGTCCTCGAAGAGTGGGGCTCCGACGAGTACTACGAGCCGAGCGACGTGACCGACACCTACGGGAACGTCCCCGCGGACATGCTCGACATCGGCTTCGCCCTGATGGACCCCGTCGAGAACTACGTCTCGAAGTACATCCGCCTCGCGGAGAACCTGGAGAACGAGGGCTTCGTCGAGAACTTCGGCCGGATGGAGAAGTGGCTCGGCGACGGCATCGACGTGGCCGGCGAGGCCTACGTCCAGTTCCTCGAAGACGTGTATCAGGACAACAAGCTCTACAAGAACGAACTGGAGCTGAACGGCAAGCACGTCGACTTGAACGAGATCGACATGCCCGTCCTCCAGCTCATGGGCGAGTACGACCACCTCATCCCGCCGGAGGCCTCCAAGCCGTTCAACGACGTGATCGCGAGCGAGGACACGAGGACCATCGAGTTCTCGACGGGCCACATCGGCCTCTCCGTGTCGTCCTCGACCCACGCCGACCTCTGGCCCGAGGTCGCCGACTGGTACAAGGAGCGCAACGAGCGCGGCGAGGTCGACATCGAGGTGGAGTCACCCGACTCCGAGTCCCAGCAGACCGAAATCTCAGACGCCGTCGACGAGAGCGACGAGAGCGACGTCGACGTGGACGCGACCGAGGACACCGACGGCGCGGCCGGCGTCGAGACCGTCGACGGCATCGGTCCGACCTACGCGGACCGCCTGCGCGAGGCCGGCGTCGAGACCGTCGACGACCTCGCCGACCGTGACGCCGCCGAACTGGCCGACATCGCACAGAGCAGCGAGTCCCGTGCCCAGGACTGGCTCGACCAACTGTAGCGATACCGCAGTCACGGGCGTTTTTCTCCGTCCCGGCCGAACCGGAGGCATGCGCGTCTCCGTCATCGGCGGGTCGACAGTCACCGACGAGCAGTACCGACAGGCACGCGAGGTGGGCCGCCGCCTCGCCGAGCGCGGCCACACAGTCGTCTGCGGCGGCCTGACGGGCGTGATGGAAGCCGCCTGCGCCGGCGCGAGCGAGGCCGGCGGGCACACCATCGGCATCCTCCCCGGCGAGCGCCGGGTCGCCGCGAACGACCACGTCGAGACGGCGATCGCCACCGGACTGGGCAGCGCCCGGAACGTCCTCGTCGTCATGAACGGCGCGGCCGTCGTCGCCGTCGACGGCGGCCCCGGCACGCTCTCGGAACTCGGCCACGCCCTCGACGAGGGGCGGCCCGTCGCCGGCCTCGGCACTCACCGAATCGACGGCGAGACAGGCGAGCGAATCGAACACGTCGGGACGCCCGCCGAGGCCGTCGCCTACGTCGAGTCGGCCGTGCAGTGACGGCGCTGTTCGGATGTGGTGCCTCGATAACTGCGATGGTAACAGAAACCATCTAGTGGGACCGACAGCTATCGCCATCGTATGCGGCCCTCCAGACGAGCGACGCTCAGACTCCTCGCCGCGGTACCCCTCGGCCTCACGGCCGGGTGCGTAACGCGCGATCAAGGTAGTACCGAGACGGCAGTCCCGACGGCGGCTGGCGGTACGGACACCCCGGCCCCGACGACTGTCGAGGCACGACTGCACGGTCCCGAGCGGACCCGGTTTCTCTTCGACGGCAGCGACATCGAATCCGTCGGGACGGTCACCGAGAACCGGGTCACGATCACCCTCACCGACACCGCGACGACCGACGTGGCGGACACGTTCCGGTCGGCCGGCGTTCCCGAGAACCCCGACGACTTCGAAATCGTCCAGCGTCGCGACGGTCGAGAGGTCATCCGATTCGGCGTCGCCCCGTCGCTCGCGTCGGCGATCGCCAACGGGGAGTGGGACGGGAGGCTCCAGATGCGCCTCGTGGATGCCGAGCGGGCCGAAGAAATCAGAGCCGCGCTCGTCGATACCGCGACCGACACCGCAGGTTCGTGACGATTGCGGCTGCCCGGACGGTGTGGTCGGGACGGAGCCACGGCTCCGGGGTGGGTCGAAACGAATAGAGAGAACGTCAGTCGGCTACGGTGCAACAGCGGACGGCGAGTCGGCAATCGAACCGGACGATTACCCTGCTCGCGGGGCACTACGTCCCCCGCTCGCAATCCCGAGGTTCTTCGCGTTGCTCAGAACCTCGCTTACATCATGCCGCCCATGCCGCCGCCCATGCCGCCCATGCCGCCGCCCATACCGCCGGGCGCGCCGCCGGGGCCGCCGGGTCCGCCTTCGTCCTCGTCGTCGTCGCCGGCGCCACCCTTGAGGTCGCCCGCGGCGATGACGTCGTCGATGCGGAGGATCATGACGGCCGCTTCGGTCGCGCTCTCGACGGCCTGGGTCTTGACGCGGAGCGGCTCCACGACGCCGTCGTCTTCCATGTCGACGACCTCGCCGGTGTAGGCATCGAGGCCGGAGGTGACCGCGCCGCCGTCGTGCTTGCTGCGGAGGTCGACCAGCGAGTCGATCGGGTCGAGTCCGGCGTTCTCGGCGAGGGTGCGCGGGATGACGTCGATGGCGTCGGCGAAGGCCTCGACGGCGAGCTGCTCGCGCCCGCCGACGGAGTCGGCGTAGTCGCGCAGGCCGAGGGCCAGTTCGGTCTCGGGGGCACCGCCGCCGGGCAGGACCTTGCCGTCCTCCAGCGTGGCGGCGACGACGCCGAGCGAGTCCTCGATGGCGCGCTCGACCTCGTCGACGACGTGTTCGGTGCCGCCGCGGAGGATCATCGTGACGGCCTTCGCGTCCTCGACGTCCTCGACGAAGATGCGCTCGTCACCGGCGATGTCCTTCTGGGCGACGGAGCCGGCGAAGCCGAGGTCGTCGGCCTCGATGTCGTCGATGTTGGAGATGATGCGCGCGCCGGTCGAGCGCGAGAGTGCCTCGATGTCGGACTTCTTGGCGCGGCGGACCGCCAGGATGCCTTCCTGGGCGAGGTAGTGCTGGGCCATGTCGTCGATGCCCTTCTGGCAGAAGACGACGTCAGCGCCGGCCTCGGCGAGCTTGTCGACGTACTCCTTGAGCTGGGCCTCTTCCTGGTCGAGGAACTGCTGGAGCTGGTCGGGGTCCGTGACGTTGACCTCGGTGTCGAGTTCGGTCTCCGGGACTTCGATGGCGGTGTCCAGCAGGGCGATGTCGGCGTCCTCGACGGCGAAGGGCATGTTGTCGTGGACGCGCTCCTTGTCCACGATGACGCCTTCGACCAGTTCGGACTCGTCGGTCGCGCCGCCGACGACGGTCTCGATCTGGATGTTGTCCGTGTCGACGGTGTTGCCGTCGGCGACGGACTGGACGGCGCGGACGACGAGCTCCGAGAGGACGTCCTTGGAGGACTCCGCGCCCTTGCCGGTCATCGCGGTGGCGGCGACCTTCTCGAGGGTCTCGGTGTCGTCGGCGTCGACGTCGATGGCGTTCTCGTCGAGAATCTCCTTCGCCTTCTCGGCGGCCTGGCGGTACCCCTGGGCCAGGATGCTGGCGTGGATGTCCTGGTCGAGGAGCTCCTCGGCCTTCGAGAGGAGTTCGCCGGCCATGACGACCGCCGTCGTCGTGCCGTCGCCGACCTCGTCTTCCTGGGTCTGGGCGACCTCGACGATCATGTTGGCCGCGGGGTGCTCGATGTCCATCTCGTCGAGGATGGTGACGCCGTCGTTCGTGACGACGACGGACCCGGAGTTGTCGACGAGCATCTTGTCCATACCCTTCGGGCCGAGCGTGGTCCGAACGGCCTCGGCGACGGCCGTCCCGGCCGTGATGTTCATCGACTGCGCGTCTTTCCCGGATGTCCGCTGGGACTCCTCGGAAAGTACGATCATGGGCTGGTTGCCCATCTGCTGTTGAGCCATAGTCAGACGATGATTGAATGTGATTCTATATAAAGCTTGTTGTGGCGGCCGATATATCTCGCCACTGCGAGCCACACGCGACGGTGTGACAGGCAGTCACGCACATGGTTTATATACCGACCGAGGGCCGCTCAGCGGCCCATTCCGAAGCGACGGTGGCGGAGTTCGGGGGTGACCTGGATGCGCGAGACGTCCTGGCCCGTCCGGTACCAGACGAACGCCGCCCTGGTGAACAGTTCGCGACACTCGATGCGGACCTCGCGGGGGTTGCCCTCCGTCCGCTCGTGGACGTCCTCGATTGCGGCGCGGGTGAAGAGGTCCGGGGCCTGGCCCTCGTATGGTTCGTCCCGGAAGTACGCCAGCGAGCGCGCGACGTACTCCGCGACGTCGTCGGGCGAGAACGGGTCGATGTTCTCGTAGTAGCGCAGTCGCGAGTCCAGCGTTCCGCGAATCTCGGCGACGCGGCGTTTCCCCTCGGGCGTCCCGGTGAGAAAGAGGCGGACGCCGGCGTCGCCGGCCACCTGCAGCGGCGACAGCAGGTCGGCCTCCAGGACTTCGATCTCGTCGACGACCAGCAAGAGGGTCTTGCCGTCCTCGCGCACGCGGCGGACGATTTCGTGGACCGCGTCTTTCGCCTCCGCGGTCGCCCACGGGATGCCGTCGCGGACCTGCGAGTAGTTGCGCTGGTCGACCGAATAGCCCGCCGCGTACGCCGCCGTCAGCACCGTCTGGTAGAGCTTCCGCGGCGTCGTCTCGCGGGGGTTGTCGAGGTGCGTGATGACGAACCCCTCGTGTTTCGAGAGGTCCCGCAGGACGATCTCCCGGAACGCCGTCTTGCCCGTCCCGTAGGGGCTGACCAGCCCGATGTGCTGATCCTGGAGGAGCCAGGAGGTGACCTGGTTCAGCATCTCGGTGTCGTGACGGACGTACAGCGGTTCGGGCATGTGGTCCAGCCCCGCCTCCTCGGTGAAGGGCAGGTCGGTCACGGTGTCGGCCGTGCCGCCGAGGGCCTCCCCGAAGGCGAGGAGGCGCTGTTCGACCTCCTGAAGTTGATCCAGCAACACGCCGGCGGACGCGCTTTCGGCGCGGTCTTCCTCCGCCGACCGGAGCGCTTCGAGCCGGTCCATCACGTCCGAGACCGACTGGCCCGTTTCGCCCGAGTTCGCCCGTTCTGTGTCGTCCACCACGGCTATCTCTCTCAGCGTTACCGGTCTGTCGCGTTATATGTTACGCCCGTCGGGGGCCGGCGTTCGAGACGCCTCAGAAGGGCAGCGGGAACGGGACGGAGCCGTGGGAGAACCCCTCGACGGTCCCGTCCGGGCGCGTTCGGAAGACGACGGTCGGCGAGTAGCCCACGTCCGGCGCTTCGCCGTAGACGCGGTCCCACTCGTCGTCGCGGAAGGAACTGCAGTCGACGACGAGGACGGCCCCGGGATGGGCCGCGAGCTGGTCGCGCGTCTTCGCGTCGCCGGAGACCTTCACCGCGCCGACGGCGGTGTCGACCTGGCGGCGCGACGGCGGTCGGGGGCGCGTGACCTCGACCAGCGTGTCCTCGACGCGGAAGTCGACGGAGTGGCCCGAGTCCAGTTCGACCTCCGGTTCGATGTCGTTGCCGGCGTCCAGCAGCAGTTTCGCGACGTTGAACTCGCCCATCGTCGCCCGCATCCGCGAGAGGTCGAACCCCTGGCTGGTCCCGAGCTTGCTCGCCATCGTGTAGCGGTAGTCGTCCAGCGCGCCGGTCGCGAGGAAGTCGTCGTAGAACGCCAGCCCCGCCTCTCTGTCGGCGTCGGGGAAGCCGCCGGCGTGGTCCCGGAAGAACGTCCGCGTGGAGTCCCGGCCGTCCTTCGAGAGGAAGACGGGGAGGAAGAAGTGCGCGAGGTGCTCGTAGTCGGTGAGCCAGCCGTCTTCCACGTCGAGCTGGGCGAACAGTTCTCGCTCGACCCACTCGCTGATGTCGTCGGGCGCCTCGTCGAACGTGACCTTGTTCGTCCGCCACAGCGGTTCGGGCGTCTCGGTGTTTCCGACCCAGTAGGCCCGCTGCCCGTTCCAGCAGAACAGCGCGATGTCGCCGTTGTCCATCTCCAGCCGCCGCGCGGCCCACCCCTCCGGCGGGGCGAACCAGGGACCGTTCAGTTCCGCGCCGAACGAGTCTCGGAGCGGGGACAGCAGGTCGCTTCGGACCCGGTCCTCGCTCCAGCGCTCGTTCGACTGTCGTATGCGTAAGGGACCAGCCACGGGAGTCCGTAGTCGGTCAGCCGCCTTGTGCGTTCCGCTGGTGGAGCGCGGCCGACGGAATCCGCCCTCAGCGCCGCTCGGCCCGCTCGAAGCGCTCGTCGGTCAGATACACGTCGCCGTCGCGGACGGCGACCGAAATTCCGTCGAGCACGTCGCCGGCGCAGGGACCGTGCGTGCAGACCCCGTCCTCGCGCTCGAACTGCGCGCCGTGCTTGTGACACACCAGTCGGTCGCCGCGGACGGTCGCGCCGCGGCCCCTGTCGAGCGGGACCTCCGGTTGGTGCGGACAGGAGTTCTTCCAGGCGACGACGGCGTCGCCCGCGCGGTGGAGGATGCACTCGACGCCGCGCCGGCCGTCGCGGGCCTCGAAGACGAGCGTGCTGTCGGACGGGACGGCGTCGAGTGCGGCGATGCGGCGCGGGTCCGTGTCGCCGGCGTCGGTTCGGTCCGCCTCGGAGTCGCCCGAACCGCCCGCAGAGAAACTGAACCGGACCGTCGCGTCGCCCGCTTCGACCTCTCCGTCGTCGTCGTGCACTCGGACGGACGCCGACTCGTCGTCGGTGTCGACGGTCACGTCCACGGGGTCGCTCATGTCGTCCGCTCGACCGGTCAGTCACATAGCCGTGTCGGAACGGCACGCGAGTGCCGCTTGCACAACGGAGATATGTCAGCCGTCCGGACTGGGACTATGGACCGAGACGACGTAACCGTCGACGTGGAGGTCGAAGTCGAAGTGGACACGGCGGAACTGGAAGCGGAAGTCGAAGACGTGGCGGAGTTCGAGGCGGAACTGGAGGGCAACGGCGTCGAAATCGAACTGGAAGCCAACGTCGAGTTCGCCGAGGGCGACGAGTCGGCGGGCGGCGACGACGAGGGCGACGCGGACGAAGACGCTGAAGACGCGGAACACGACGAAAGCGAAGACGCCGAAAACGCCGAAAGCGAAGACGCTGAAGACGCCGAAGACGACGAGGAGTAACGCTACGCGGTCGGCGAGTCGTCGACGTAGAGCCCGTAGCGGTACAGCGCCCCGTCGTACCACAGCAGCCGACCGTTCGCCGCCGTCTCGACGCCGGCGAGTTCGAGGCGGTCGAGCAACGCGTCGAACGCGTCCGACAGCGGCGTCCGCTCGGCGTACTGCCCCCGGCCGATAGCGCGCTCGAGCGTCGAGCGTACGCCGTCCGCGAGACTCGCCGGGGCGAGTTCGGCGTCGATTCGCGAGCCGAAGACCACCTCGCGAAACTGCTCGCGCGAGGACGCGACTTCCAGTGCCAGCGTGGCGTACTCCGTCTCCGTAATCGAGCGCGCCACCGTCTCGATGCGGTAGTTCCACGGGCCGCCGGCCTTCATCACCACGACCCGCCCGTCGAGGTCGCCGGTCGCCAGCCGGCTCTCCAGTTCGGCGGGCCGGCGGAGGACGTACGCGCCGTCCCTGAGCAGGTCGGCGCTCCCGCTCTGGCCCTCGGACTGGATATCGCTGTGGAGGATTTTCACGATGCGGGCGCTCGGGCGGTCCAGCGCGTCGACCTGAACCGCGTTATCGGGAACGCTCGCGTCGTCCGGAAGCGGCGACGCGCGGACGAGCGTCCGCTCGACCGATTTTCGGCCGGTGACGACGGTCTTCGTCTGGAAGTACCGGCCGTCGTGTTCGAGGTAGGCGTCCTCGGGGAGCGGTTCGTAGCCGTAGGTCGTGTGGCGGCCCTCGGGAAGGATGTCCGAGCGGGCCGCACGCGCCGGGTCGCCGAACAGCGCGCCGTCGTTCGGCTCGGAGAGCGCGTACTCGACTGGCGAGGTGTCGACGGAATCGACAGTGAGCGTGTACTCGGCGGCGGGGTCGTCGGAACCGAGCGAATCCAGCGCTGAGCAACCGGCAAGCGCGGCTGCTACAGTCGTGCCGACGGTCTGGAGGACTCGGCGGCGGTTGGCGGAGGGGACCATAGCGGAGTCAAGCGGCGCTGACGGGGAAAGCCCTGCGTCTCTGCGCAGATACCGACAATTTCGAAGAGTGCCCTCGACGGCATCAGGGGGCAAAGACCGATCACAGGCGACCGATCACTCGATCCAGTCGACGAAGGTGCCGTCGAGCAGGTTCTCCTCCTGCCGACGGATGTACGTGGACTGCATCCCCCAGATGGCCTCGGCCAGCGGGACGTTCTCCTCGACGCGGCGGCGGACGTAGTCGTGTTTCCACCGCGCGGGCGTGAGCCGCCGGTCGACGCGCTCGCGCAGCGGCCGGATGTAGCTGTGAGCCTCCTCCGTCGAGAGCCCGCGCTGTTCGAGGCCCTCGCGCGCGTGCTCGAAGAGTTCGCCGTAGATTTCGTCGGTGCTGGTCGTCGTCGCCCCGTCGGCCGTGATCCACTCGATCTTCGCCTGGAGCCCGTTTCGCGCGGCGGTGTAGAAGTTCTTCTTCGCGGTCTCCCAGTCCTGGGACCGGATGGGGTGTTCCAGGCGGGGCAGGCTCTCCATCAGGCCGGCGAAGACGGCCGCGAACCCGACGGCGTCGTCGACGGTCGGCTGAGCGGCCAGCGGACGGAACTCGATGCGGGCGTTGGCCGCCGAGCGGGTCGCCCCCTCGAACACCGGCCTGACCCACCGCCAGTACGAGCCGTGCTTGTGCCGGAGGTGGACGAAGTCGTCGTCGAATCGGGTCCCGGCCTGCAGGTCCATCGGGACGATGGTGTCGTCCTCGACGATGTCGTCGATGGCGTCCTCGACGGTCTCGAAGTCCGGCGGGAAGCAGACCTTCGGCGGGGTCGGGTCGCTCTCGGGCGGGTTGAGGACCGACTCGAAGACGCCGATGCGGTTCTCCATGTGCGCGCCGGCGACGATCTCCGGGTCCGGCGCGTCGTCGTAGAGGTCGGGCGGGAAGAACGGGGAGTTGACCCCCAGCGCCAACAGCGGCGCGGCGATGCGGAGCGCGTAGCTGAAGTACTCCGGCATGTCCGGCGCGTGGGGGACCTGATAGTGGGGCTGGATAGAGGTGATGAGCGCCTCGGGCATCACCGTCTCGGCCTGCAGCGAGACGTGCGGGGCGTCGAGTTCGAACGCCGAGGGGTAGTCGGCGTTGGCCATCGTGTGGTACCGGACGGAGTCGGACATGTTCGTCCCGATGCGGACGCCGTCCTGCTCGACGGCGTCACAGAGGTACTCTCGGGCCGTCTCGCCGGTCGGCGGGACGGTCCACATCCCGTCGGAGACGAGGCGGATGCCCTCGTTTCGCACCCGCTGCTGGGCCGGCATCAGCGACGCCTTCAGTTCGTTGCGCTGGGCCGCCAGCCCGTGGGTGTTCAGCGGCTGGGGACTGGTCTGCATCTCCGCGTTGTGCAGCCCCAGTTCCTTCTCGAAGCCGATGAGTTCCAGTAGCTGGCGGGGGACGCGCTGGAGCGCGTCGGTCCGGTCGTCGACCGCGTACAGCTCCAGTTCCATCCCGACGATGGCCTCCGTGTTGTCGAAGGTCCCGGCGCGCACCTCCTCTTTGAGTCGCTCGGCCTCCTCGCGCGCCCGGTCGTTGAACTCCTCGCCGTCGACGGTCAGCGCCTCGGCCACCCGACGGGCCAGTTCCGAAGCCGACATACGCGCGGGTTTGCGTTCCCCGGTGTTAAGCATGCCCCAGCGGGGACGAGGAGTTCGAAAATCCGGTAATCTTCACTCACAGTAGCTCGCCGACGTCGCTCACTCGCCACGTCGCCGAGCGTCCCTCAATCTCTCACTCACAGTAGCTCGCCGACGTCGCTCATCGTCTCCCCCAGCGGGTCGCACTCCTCGGTCGCCAGCGCGCCCTCGACGGCGTCGCGTGCCTCGGGCAGCTGCTCGTGGGTCTCGACGTAGGCCGCCAGCGCGAACGCCCGCTCGGTGACCCCGGTGAGCGCGATGGCGTCGCTCCGCGAGAGGTCCCCGGCGAGCCAGTCGCGTACCATCTCACGGCCCCGCGGCCCGACGGGGGACACCTGCTCGCCGACGAGGTGGAGGGTCTTGGCGGCGGTCACCGGCGCGACCCCGGCGGCGCGGCCCGCGTCCCCGACGCTCTTTCCGGCCGCGTAGGCCTCGACGACGGTCGCCGCCGCGGACGGCGAACACGGTAGGTCCCCGGCGACGAGCGAGAGGCGCTCGGCCAGCGAGGCGTCAGTGTCGTCGACGGCGGCGACGCCGCGGTCGCGCTGCTTCGCGGTGATTTCGAGCCCGCTCGCGATGTCCGACAGCGCCATTGATATTTCGTTAATTCCTGTGCAATTTAATGCTGTCGGTATCCCGAATGGTTCCGCGTGCGTGGCGGTGCACACCTACCGGTAACCGGTCGGTGAATTCTGGGGAAACCGCCTCGTTACCCGCCGAAGCATCGCCTTTTTAACCTCCCCTCCGGGCGTAGGTCGAACCATGAGCGCGACAGCAACGGACTGTCCGGAATGTGATGGGTCGGTCGAACAGCAGGGCTGTGAATCGGTGTGTGCACACTGCGGGCTGGTGGTCGGCGAGGACGCCATCGACCCCGGACCGGAGTGGCGGTCCTTCGAGGACGGAGACACCAATCGAGCACGTACGGGCGCGCCGCTGACGCGGTCGCGCCACGACAGAGGTCTCTCGACGGAGATCGGTCGGTCGATGCGGCTGAAGGGGCGCAAGCGCCGGCAGGTCGCGCGGCTCCGGCGCGAGCACAACCGGGCCCAGATCAGTTCGAAGCGCGAGCGAAATCAGGTGTACGCCTTCACCGAGATACGCCGAATCGTCAGTGCACTCGGCCTCTCGGAGGCCATCCGCGACCGGGCCTGCGTCCTGTTCGAGTCCGCGCAGAACGAGTCGCTGCTCCAGGGACGCACGCTCGAGGGGTTCGCCGTCGCGGCCGTCTACGCCACCTGCCGGACCGAGGGCGTCGCCAGGACCGTCGACGAGCTCTGCGCCGTCGCCCGTGCGGACCGGGCGGAGCTGCGAGCGGCCTACGACGCGCTGAACAGGGACCTCGGGCTGCCGACGGGACCGATAGACCCGCGCGAGTACGTCCCCCGGTTCGCGACGGCGCTCGACCTGTCGACGGAAGTGCGACGGCGCGCGGAGGAACTGGTCGACGAGGCCAGCGAGCGCGGCCTCGTCAGCGGACGCAACCCCGCCGGCGTCGCGGCGGCGTGTCTGTACACGGCGGCGAAAGAACTGGACGCGGGGCTGACCCAGGCCGAGGCGGCGGACGTGGCTGACGTGACGCCGGTCACGCTCCGCGGGACCTACACCGAGCTACAGGACTGAACGGCGGCGGCGAGGTCTCGGAGCGAGCGCCGAGCGGCGGCGTCGGGCGCTGTTTCGCTGAGCGGCCGGCCGTTCGACTGCGCGGCGGCGAGCGCGTCGCTCTCCGGGACGGCGACCGCCGGCGCGCCGAAGCGGTCCGCGACGGCGTCGGTCGCCGGCGTCGGTCCGGCGTGGTTGAGGACGACGCGACAGAGGCCGGCGTCGAGTTCGCGGGCGAGCGCCCGGACCCGGAGCGCGTCGGCCAGCGCCGCGCGCTCGGGCGTCGTCACCAGCACCGCGGCGTCGGCGGCCGAGAGCGGCAGACCCACGTCGGCGTGGAGGCCGGCGGGCGAGTCGACGACGACCCAGCGGTGCGAGCGCTCCAGCGCGGCGAACACGTCGGTCAGTCCGCGCAGGTCGGCGCTTCGCGCGCCGGCGAGCGTCCGGCCGCAGGGGACGACCGTGACGGGCCCGTCCGCCCGGACGGCCTCGACGGGGTCGGCGCGCCCCGCGAGCACGTCGTGCAGGTCGGGACCGCGACCGGCCGGCAGATCCGCCATCGCGAGGTCGCCGTCGACGACGACGCTGCCGGCGCGCGCGCCGGTCACCCGGCCGTCGCCGGACTGTTGCGCGAGCGCGTCGAGTTCCGCCGCGAGGTTGTACGCGATTGTCGACTTGCCGACGCCGCCCTTGCCGCCGGTGACGGCCAGAATCATGCGAGGCGGGCCAGCGTGTCGACCGGAACCGTCGCGGCGGCTCGTCGGTCGGCGAGGCGTTCGGCCCGGCGCGCCACGGCCCGGAGGCACCGTTCGTCCACCGACCCGCGGGCGGCGACCGTCTCGACTCCGTCCAGCCCGCCGGCGGCCCGGACCGCCTCGGCCGCTTCGTCGAGCGACTCTGCGTCGGCGAGTCTCTCGGCGCGGTCGACCCGCCGAGACACTGTGTCGAGCCATCGAGCCACGTCGTCGGGAAGCGGCTCTCCCGCCGTGTCCGGACGGTCAACAGGTGGATTGCCCGAGGGGTCGGCGGCTATCGGTTCGGCGGCCGTAGCCGCGTCCGCGTCGTCCGTCGGGACGGCGGCGGGCGGTTCGGCGTTCGGAGACGCGTCCGTCTCGCCCATCGGGACGGCGTCGGCGGGCGGCGACGGGTCCCCGAGTTCGCGGATGACCGCCGCGTCAGAGTCCAGTCGCTCCTCGGTCGCGCTCGGGACCGCGCCCGGAACCGGGTCGGCAGACACCAGTTCTGCCGGCGGGTCGGCCGCGGGAGCGGGCGTCGCGTAGCCCAGCGCGCACGTTTCCGGGCCAACGACGCCCTCGAAGCCGTCGTCGGTCCAGCCGGCCTCCGGCACGCCCTGCCGGCGCGGCGGGTGAACGGGCCCGTCGAGGCGGTTGGCGACGGTGAGACGCGTCGGTTCGGCGACGCCGGAGACGACGGCGGTCACGAGCGTGACCCCGTCGAACCGCTCGGCGCGACAGTCGAAGGTAACCATACGGCAGGTGGCCGCGCGTTCGGATTTAAACGTCAGCAGCGGACGACCGGCGCGTCGAGCGCCTCCGACGCCGCGGCCGGCGACGGGAAGCGGTCGACTTCCAACACGACCGGCGCGGGCGTCTCGGCGAGACGGAGCACGGCGAGCGCGGCCGTGACGGACGACGCGTCGAAGGGGTCGTCCGGCGTCGGGCCCGGAACCGCCGCGAGAGCGGCGGCGAACTCGCCCGTGAACCGGTCTACGAGCGTCGCGCGTGCCGCTCGACGCGCGTTCGCGAGAGCATCCGCCACTTCTCGCCGTCGCTCCAGGCGGTCGCGGTAGGCGCGGGCCGCCTCGCGGCGAAGCTCCCGCGTCTCTCTGGCCGCGGCCCGCCGCGTCTCCCGCTCGCTGAGGGCCGTCGCGGCGTCTCGCAGATCGGCCCGAGCATCGGCCGCGTCCTCGCCGACCGCTCGACGGGCCGTGACACGACCGCGATGGGCCGCGACGGTCTCCCGCAGGTCGGCGACTTCCGCGTCCGAGACCGCCTCGGTCGCCTCCACCAGTTCGGGCGGTGAGGGGTCGAGGTTCGCCAGTTCCTCGCGATAGGCGGCGATGTCGGCATCGTGTGGCGTCTCTTCGTCGCGTGACCGGGCGGCGGCCGCGAGGGCGGTCCGCGTCCGAAGCCCCATCGACGGGTGGACGCGGCCAGCGTACTCGTAGACGGCGGTCGGGGACGCGCAGGCGACGACCGGCAGGCACCGTTCGCCGCGGACGCTCGCGGCGACGGCGGCACCCGAGACCCGACGGCCGCGGAGGTCGACCGCGACACCCTCGTGCGTCGCCGCGCCGACCCGTACCTTCACAGGTCCGCTCCGCACATCTCGTCGGGGTCCGGCAGGTCGCGGCCCGACGCGAACTGCCGGTACGGCGTCGACGGTTCGTCGCGGTCCTCGTAGCGCCGGGCTGCTTCGCGGAGATGGCTCGGCGCGTCGGCCGGCTCGAACGGTTCGACGACCCCCAACTGGACGTCCAGCCCGTGCTTCTCGCGGAGCCGGAGCGCCTGAAACGCCCCGAACTCGGTCGCGGAGAACAGGGCCGCCCGCCCGAGCTGCCGGACGACGCAGTCCTCGTGGGACCGACAGACGTTCCGCAGATCCCTGCGTCCAGCCCGTGAGTGTGCGACGACCAGTATCACTGGACTATCGTACCCAATCCAGTGTATAAAATTTATCGTATGTCGGCCGTATTTTTACTCCGAGAGCCGTCGGTCCCCGAGAGGCGCGCACTGAGGACGTCCCGTCGCTCACTCGACGGGAGCGACCGAGAAGTCGCCGGGTTCGTCGACCAGGTCGCGGACGCGTCGGCGGGCGGCCGACTCCGACGGCGCGAGCACGACGAGGCCGTCCGCGGCGGCCTCGCTGCTGGCCTGGTACGCGCGCAGGTCGCCCTCGAACTCCGTCGCGTACGTCCGGAGAATCCCGCGCACGTCTCGTTCGAGGTCCGCCAGCGAGCGCTCGCCGTCCTCGAACGCGGCCAGCGCCTCCTCGACGTTCCGTAGCGCGGAGATGCGGTCCATCGTCACGTCGTCCGGAGGTGGTCGTGCGATGGCTCGTACAATTCGCCTTTCTGTTTCAGTTGCTCTATCTCGTGTTCGGCCTTCGACTCATCAACACCAACTTCCTCGGCCCGTTCGATGATGACATCCATCGGAGCCCCTTTGTCGTACTCGTCCTCAATGTCGGAGATGATGCCCTTGATGCTCTGGATGCGGTCTCGCTGGCTCTTGGAGGTCCCCGTCTCGATCACGTCGGCGTCAAATTGTCCAGTTTCGGGGTCGACACCGATTTCCTTCAGGCAGTAGTGGGCAATATCGACCGCTCGGTCGGCGTCTGACTCGTCGACCGTATCCGACAAGCGGATGCGCGCAGATGCTTCGGCCAGGCGGACCAACGCCTCCAGTTTCCGGGCAGTGACCGGCACTGGTGCTTCCTCGTCTTGCCCCTTGAGTCGCAGGTCGACGTAGAAGTCCTCGATGCGCGATTTCGCCTCCTCGGTCATCGTCGGGAAGCAGTTGCGCTTCGCGTAGGCGACGTACTTCCGAAGGAAGTCGGGTTCGATGGTCGGCGCGACTTCGTCGGTGACTGTATCGACCTCCTCCTCGCTGAAGTTCGAGGTCGGGTTCTGCGTCCGGTGGGTGTGGAGTTCGCCGGCGTAGTTGGTCTGGATTATGTGTTCGGCGAGGTTCCGGTCTTTCTCTTCGTCCGGATTGTCGGTAACGGTGAAGATGAGATCGAACCGTGAGATGAGCGCCGGTTCAAGGTCAATTTGATCGCCAATACGTTCGTGTTGGTCGAAGCGACCGTACTTTGGGTTTGCCGCCCCCAGCAGGGAACAGCGCGATTTGAGCGTGGCGTTGATGCCGGCCTTCGAGACGCTGATGCGCTGCTGTTCGAGCGCCTCGTGCATCGCCGAGCGGTCCTCCGGACTCATCTTGTCGAGTTCGTCCACCGCCGCGATTCCCTGGTCGGCGAGGACGAGCGCGCCCGCTTCGAGCGTCCACTGCTGGCCGTCGCCGAAGTCGTCGCGGACGGCAGCGGCGGTGAGGCCAGCGCTCGACGAGCCCTTCCCGGAGGTGTAGACGGAACGAGGGGCGATTTCTCTGATATATGATAACATCTGCGATTTCCCGGTCCCTGGGTCCCCTATCAGCAACATATGGAGGTCTCCACGTATCCGAGATCCGTCAGGTAGGTCCTTGGTGACGCCAGAGAACAGCTGGAGCATCATCGCGAGCTTCTCCTTCTCGTAGCCGTAGATAGAGGGGGCGATGGCCCCGACCATCTTGTCGTAGATGTCCGACTCGTTCGAGAGCTCGACGATCTCCTTCTTGTCGGCGTCGGTGATCTCCATGTCCTCGAACTGCTCGTCCTCGATCTCGACGCTGACGCCCTCCATGTA